>Ga0153945_1000003_pt1 | contig 128624 bp, 122 predicted proteins | sample TSNJ029MetaG_FD_104720 | JGI IMG/M metagenome (GOLD analysis project Ga0153945, IMG submission 104720) | Attine ant fungus gardens microbial communities from New Jersey, USA - TSNJ029 MetaG | ecosystem: Host-associated > Fungi > Mycelium > Unclassified | place: USA: New Jersey, Wharton State...
TCCATGCAAATGTTATTTAATTTTCAATTTGTTTAACTTTGTCTTTTCTCACTCAGTTGGCAGAGCTTTATTACATACTCCGCGAGGCAAGTCCTCGCTCGGCAACTGAGCTAGTGGCGCAAACTAAACAGTATTAAACTTTCAAAGCTTTCAGCCTAAAATATCCTCGGCTAATTGTGTACTTTGACAATACCAAGAACAAAATCTTGCGTCAACAATATTTTTAAAATTTCCACTCTGCATTTGGAAAATGCCCTAAAGTCTTATCCAACTTTCCGGTATTATAGTTGCACTGCTGTACTTTTTGCCTGCAAACCATCTTTTAGGTGCTATGACCGTTTTATAAGGATTGTCATTAAGCCACGCTCCCCACCAGGAAAATGAACTGTTGGCGATGATATTATGTTTACAAAGACTCATAAGATGCATATCTTCTATCCCCCTGCACCCCTGAACAAGATTGAAATCCTCAAAACAGCAGTGTGCATATTCTATATCATCTGAAAATATGAAAAACTCAGGGTTGTCGGTCTTTTCTCTTATGGTCGAAATGGCATTTTTGTAATATTTGGTCAAATCAACTTCGTGGTGAGGGTTGCCCACGTAGTCTCCGCGCCTTATATGCAAACTTACGGAATTAGCGGCGGTTATGCGCTCGGCATACTCACCTGCGGTCTCACTCAAAGGACTTTTTAAGGTAAAGTCTTTTCTTATAACATCAGAAGCATCAATGAAATATTTTTCACACTGCCAATAGCCCCTAAAGTACCCGTTTTTTCTGGACTTTGCATATTTTGCGTTGTACTTCAGTGACTTTTCTTTTATGTAGGTGTTATTAAAAAGTCGTTTTTTCTTAAGTTCTTCGATTTCTTCTTCTGTAGCAATTTCGGGATTAATGTCAAAAACTTCAAGTTCGTATTTCCTGAGAGAATATGCTTCAAACGGAGTGACGTCGAGCTTAAACTCCGTCCTGCTTCTTAAAGAAAGAGCACGAGCAAAAGCATATTGAAACATTTGATTACCCAGTCCGCCTAATATCTCTACTATAATCATAAATTTTATTTTATACTAAAATAAAAAAGATGAATATACTCTTTATCATAGTTCTATATTTCGGTTTTATAAGTCTCGGGTTGCCCGACCAGATACTCGGAGTTGCCTGGCCGGATATGAGAAGAACGTTTAATTTGCCGCTTGATCATGCGGGAATAATTATTATTGCTGTTTCTCTTTGTACAACCATTTCGAGTTTTTTAAGCGGCTACCTGCTTCGTCGCTTTTCTATATCGTCAATACTCATTGCAAGCGCGGCTCTCACGTCTTTCGGTATGCTCCTATACGGCTCCAGTCCTTATTGGTGGTTGATAATCTTGGCCACAATACCTCTTGGTCTCGGTGCGGGTGCAATCGACAGTGTTCTAAACGACTATGTTTCAAAGAATCTCACCTCAAGGCATATGAACTTTCTCCATGGCTTTTGGGGTATAGGCGCCACTCTCGGACCTGCCATAATGACGCTCTGCATCTCGTTAACTCACAGTTGGAGAGTAGGATATATTGCAATAGGTATGGTTCAGTTTGTGCTGCTTGCGTTGTTTTTTGGTACCCGAAAAATGTGGAAAAAAACAAATGCGAAAGCAGAAGCAAGTGCCAAAAAGCCATATAAGTTTAACCTTTTCGCTTCTGCTCCTTTGACAAGCGTGCTGCTGTTTTTTGTCTACTGTGCGCTTGAAGGCTCCATAGGGGTATGGTTTTATAGTATACTTACCGAGTTCAGGGGTGTGAATAAAGGGTTAGCGGGAGCGTTTATAGTTGTGTACTGGTGCTCTTTAACAGCGGGAAGGTTTGTATTGGGGTGGCTTTCAGAGAAGATGAATTGTTCCAAAACTATTTCTTTTTCAACTTATGGCGTTCTTTTAGGTACAATACTCCTGTTTTTTGATAACAGTCTGCTCACACTTTTGGCCTTGATGATAACCGGCGCTTCACTGTCGGGCATATATCCATGTATGATGTTTGAGACCTCATATCGTTTTGAAAGCAGGGCAGCTTCAGTACTTACGGGGTATCAGGTTGGCTTTGCCTGCTTGGGTTATGCGCTCTTGGTTCCTTTGGTCGGAATGATAATTGAAAATTTCGGCCTTGCGCTTTTTGTTCCCATTCTTATTCTAATGGCAATTTTGATTATTGTTATGGATAAACTCCTGCATAAGATATTAAAACTTAGTTAAAACTCCCTTGCCAATTTTTCTTTTATTGCTATAATAAGTGAGCGAGAGTAAAGAAAAATTTATTTTTCTTTACTAGTGAGCGAATTAAAAGAGTAAAGCCCTTATAATAAAAATCGAAATGATTCTTGTTGCCCCTCGCGCAAGACGCGTATCCAAAAGACAATATAGAGTTGACAATTGAATAACGGAAATATTCTTCGTAGCTTCAGTGCAGAATGCACAGCCGAATGGCAAAACGGAGCAGCGGAGCCAAAAATGACAATTGAATAACGGAAATATTCCTCAGTAGCTCAATGGCGGAGCAACCGGCTGTTAACCGGTAGGTTGTTGGTTCGAGTCCAACCTGGGGAGAAGTTTACTAGAGAAGGGTTTTGGCTGTTTAGCCAGACCCTTTTTTGGTGTCAAAAATGGGCAATAATTCAACTATAATTCAACTCTTGTTTTTTTTAAGAACAAATTTGCGAGAGTTTCAGACGCTGTTTCATCTGCCTTTTGCATAATGTGGCTGTAAATATCGGTTGTAGTACTCACCTTTGCGTGTCCAAGGCGCTTGCTAATGGTTATGGCATCGGCGCCGTTAAAGAACAACAGGCTTGCCTGTGAATGTCTGAAAGCATGAGGGTTTATCCTTGGTAAAGCCTTTATTTGCTTACCTTTTGGCAGTTCAAGATTTTTCTCGTCTATGACCCTGTTATATTTCTTTCTGAACTTTGCACAGTAGTACGTAAGTGTGTCAGGGTGCAAGGGTTTGCCGTTTTCCTGCACGAATAAAAAGCTGCTATCATGCCAGTATGAGCCTAAAAGCAAGCGGTTAGTGTTGTATTCTTTTTTATATGCTTTTAGCAGGTCCATTGTTTCCCGGGGGATTTTTATTGTGCGCCTTGAGGCTTCTGTTTTTGTGGTATCTGTGAAAACCCCTCTTTGCTTTGTGTATAGTAAGTTGATTTCAATGCTTATGGCAGAGTTTTTAAAATCCACTTTATCCCATTTTAGTCCCAAGATTTCACCGCGCCTACAACCCGTGAAGATAAGCAATTGCATAGCTGTTTGCCACTTTAAGGGTTCATGCTTTAGCCAGGATAAAATATTTTCAATATCGTCAGTGTCAAGGAAATTAGCCTCTTTATGTACTGCTTTAGGCGGTGTAGCTTTTGAGGCAGCGTTATAGAGTACAAGCATTTCTTTCTCAGCCTGCGCCAAAACCGCACGAATAAAACTATGGTACTCCAATATGGTCTTGCTGCTTAGTTTACCGCCGGTCCTTAGATTCATACCATCTTTTGTGAGCTGTTCGTAAAAATTATTCAAATGCTGCGGGCGCAAGTCACAAAGCTTGATGTGGCCAATCGCCGGAATTATTCGCGGCAAGAGCGCCCTATAGCCCACAATGGTGCGGTGCTTGATGCCCGTGCGTTCTTTGAGGTCAATAACATAGCGGGCGTATTTTTCAAAAGTCTGCTTATTATCCGCCACAATGCCCTCTTTGCACTGCTTTTCAAACAAAACGGTCTGCGTTTTAAGTTCAGCCTGAATTTTTCGCTCACTCCAGCCGTCAGGCACTTCAAAGGTCATTGAATACGGTTTTAACTGCCTGCCCTGCGCATCCCTACCCTTGTGGACGCGGATTGAGTAGGAGATTATCTTACCGTTTTTGCTATATCTTGGTTGGATGTTAGCCATTATTCTGCTCTTTCCCTTGTTTTTGCTGGCTACTTTTAACCAAAGCATCGAGAATTCTGTCTAACTGTTCAAGTATATCTATCTTAGCAAGTTGAACACTTCTCTTTATTATGGTTTGCTCATCCGCCAGGGTATTACATATGTCCATATAATCACTATTTAAAAAATCGTCAAAGTCATTGTTTTTATTCAGTTCACTCTCAATGGAAGTATTTTTAGCCCCAAGGCGTTTTTCTGCCTCTTTGTCAAATTCACCATAACCTTCCCTGTATACGTCATAAAGTTTTTTTAGGCGAAGTTCTACATATTTACGTACATACACCAAGAATAATGTATAAAGCCAGCCCGTCTCAAGTAATTCGCCAAAAATATTGTCTTTGGTATCTTTGGTTACACGATTTCTTTTTATCACTTCAATCGCAGTATCAGACAAGCCCAGTTCTGCACTTACGGCCATATTTTCATAACGCATGCAATCGGTTTCACCAAGTAAAAACTCATAAGGCACATTAAAATAACTATGGTAGAGTTTCATGTCCCTGATAGAGGGCTGCACGTTCGTATTTTCTATATCACATATCCTTGTGGAATAATTCGCCTCGCCCGTTAGCGCTATTGCCAACTCCCTATAAGTAAAGCACTTACCGCTATTTTCCTGCTTAGTATGCTCCTCTCTTAGAACTCTAAACTTTTTAGCGATTCTTCTATCTTCTTTTGTTGCCTTAAATTTTGGTCTTGCTATAGTATTTATCCTTTGTAATTTAATAACTAATTTACTTTAAATTTATAAGTTTTTATTAACTAATAACAAATTTTTCCCGAATATATTTGAATTCCATGGTTATTTATTATATAATATCTTATAAAATATTAACTTGTAAGATTTTAACATTATTTACTAAAAAATACAAGGGGTAATAAAAAAGGAGGAAAAACTTTTATGAACAACACACTAATGACACCCAAAATGGCAACCGTAAATGAAGCGGCGCAAATTACCGGATTAGCGAAACATCACGTCAGACAATTAGCTTTACAGGGCAAAATAAGGCATATCTGCGCGGGAAAAAAGATACTTATTAATGTTGAAAAGCTTATCGAATATCTTAACCAAGGCGAGAATGAGCTTGCCGCGCCAATGAGCAATAAATACGGAATTAAAGCAGTGGGGGTATAGATGCAGCCAATAAAAGAAAAAGTCTTTGCCATACCATATAACGTTAGGGGGTGAGCATATGGCTGAACATAGAATATCGAGAGAGGGTTTTGTCTTCTACAGGAGCTTCTATGAGGCTATTAAAGCACTTGAAGAAAAAGACCAGCTTGATGCCTTGAGGGCAATTGCGGATTATGCACTAGATGGCGCTACCCCACATCTTGAAGGTCCGGCAAAGGCGGTGTTTATTATGGCAAAACCGCAAATTGACGTGAATAACAGACGATGGGAAAACAGTTTAAAGGGTGGAAGAAAACCAAAAGCAAACCAAAGTGAAACCAAAACCGAACCTAATGTAAAAGAAAAAGTAAATGTAAAAGAAAAAGTAAAGGTAAAAGAAAAGGTAAAAGAAAAGGCATTGTTATTACAGGCGCAAAACGACAACGATAAATTTTTTGTTCCACCTTCTGTAGAAGATGTCCGCGCCTATTGTCTAGAGCGCCAAAATAATATTGACGCAGAGCGCTTTGTGGATTATTATACTTCAAAGGGTTGGATGCTTGGCAAAAATAAGATGGAAGATTGGCGCGCAACTATTCATGGATGGGAAAGAAAGAGAAAAAGTGAGATTAACTCAAAAATCAACTGGGGTATATGATGAAATGCTTAAAATTCAAAATAGACGGTAAACCAGTAGCAAAACAGAGCATCAAGTTTACAAGGTCTGGCATGAGGTACACCCCTGCACATATAGCTGAGTATTCAAACTGGGTTAAACTGTGCTTTAAACAAGCATACCCTGACTTCATGCCAGACACCCTTACCGATGCACCCCTGTGTGCAAGTATTGCGGTAGCCTTTGAAATCCCCAAGAGCTTCGCCAAAGGCAAAAGGTTGGCAGCAGAGCACAATGTAATCCGCCCGATAGTAAAACCCGATTGCGATAATATCGCAAAGAACATCTTAGACAGTCTCAACGGGCTTGCATACTCGGATGATAAACAAATTGTAGACCTGAAGGTGTCGAAATTTTATGGCATGAGCGCTTATGTGACAGTGGAAATCAGAAAAGGAATTACAAAATAAGCCATTTAGCGTATGACTGTAAAAATTGCTTTACCAAAAAGCCCACCTGCAATAACAGATGGCTTGATACTGGCCACGGAGGACGTTTTAACGGTCTACAAAAATGGAAATACTGTGTCGAATGCTGCGCAAAAATGGGAATTGACTTTGATGTTCAAAAAACCACCTGAAACACCAGAGGTGAGAAAAAAGCATTTAAACAAAATTAAAAATGCTGCCTACATAAGTAGTTTTATACTCAATAACCTAACTGTGCTATAATCTTCAGCCATAGGCAAATATCACGGAAAGGATCTGGAAATGCTTAGAACAAAAACTCCTGACTTCTAACAAAAGAAGAAAGGAGGTGGCTATGAGTAGAAGTCGCAAAAGACCGTATTTAAAGGTGGCATGCGACAGGAGATATAAAAAGCTCTATAATCGTGCCATACGGAGAAATCGGGAAGATATAGGCAACTATAGCGAGTATAAAAAGCACCATTGCTCTTACGATATATGTGATTATATTTGCTATTATCCCGAGGATTCAAAAGCTTGCAGAAAGTGACAAACAAGCCCTGCTTTGTGGGGCTTTATTACCGATTATATAGATTTTAAGCTGTACTAAAAGCCATACTCCTGGCGACCCTATAAAATTCAAAAAACTACAATAACGTTTTTTGCTCCGTTATATTGCCTCTGGTATAATTCCTATCTTTAATACAAAACTCTCATTCTGGGGCATTCTGGCGCGTGCAAAATGAATTTTATTCCCCTTAATGGCCGGGAAAATCAAGAGGAGTTAATAAGCCCTTCTATTTTCTACTTAACTCACGAGAAAATAAGGAGTCTTAGTAAGCGTTCTTAAATTCTGGCTGCCCGGTCGGAAAATAAGCAACGTTAACAAGTCCCCTTAAATTCCTCTCGGCAAGGAGAAATTAAGCAACGTTAACAACCTAGCTTATTTTCTACTCAATCCACAAGAAAATAAAGGGTATTAATAAGGCCGCTTAATTTCTACTCTGCAGTGCCAGAAATTAAAACTCCTTAAACCTATCACAATTGGTGATAAACTCCAAAGCGCCCCGGCGCGTATTTTGCACCCATAATAGACTTCTAATCCGCCTAAAATCCTATCCCTGCATAAGCTCATCAAAGTTTAAGTTATGCTCTCTTGCATAGTCGATGAAGTCATACTCTACTGCGCTTAGGCGTTTGACAAATTCAAGATTGTTCCCATCCTTATTTGGTTTGCGCCCTGCTCCTTTACGTGTTGTACTCTTGCGTTGTCTTGGGCGTGTTTGTTTAGTATCAGCATCGGGAAACCAGTCCGAGAGGTCTACTTCAAAATTTTTAAACAAGTCTTGCACATCTTTTGATATTTCCTGAGGCATAGGGCTATATTCTCGTTCCGTCTGGGAGTTCAAAGTAAAAATTGTACTCGGCACCAAGGGCCTTGGCAATTTCTTTAAGCTCGTCATTGGTGAACTTGTCGCGCTTCATTTTGCCATTAAATGCAGGTGGAGAGGTGTTCAACTGCCTTGCTAATTCAGCTTCGCTGATGTTTTTGTAGGCTAGTAACATCCTTATTTTTTGCGCACTTTCCATTGTAAATTCTCCTTTTTGTTTTTATTGTAGCATTATTTATTTCTTTTATCAATGTTTTTATTAATAAAATTAACAAAAAATGTAACAAAATGTAAAAATATGCTAATAATAGTATTGATTTCATTATCAATAATGATTATAATATTAACATAAAGATTAATAAAGGAAATAAAAAGATGAACTTCAACGAAATCGAAACAAAATCTTATAGGCAATACTTCGGCGGCGGTCGCTTCTATGACAATGTTGATGAATATACATACACCACGGATAAAAGCCTCAACATTGGAGAAATAAACAAGGTCCTTGAAGACGCAGGTAAATACCTCTGGGGTGAAATCACCTACATTAAAAAACAACTAAGTAAAGCCGGCCGAGTAATAGGCTATAAACACATCGTAAAAGTGGCTATGAGCCCAAACTAGAAAGGGTAGCAATATGAACACAGCAGAACTAACAAAGCAAGCGAGAGAACTTAAAGAGCTCAAAGTAATGGCCCAAGAGCTTGAAGACGAGATAACAGCCATTGAAGATAGCATCAAGGCCGAAATGACAGCAAAAGGCACGGATGAGTTACAAGTGGATGCTTTTAAAGTCAGATGGACTAAGGTCATAAGCAACCGCTTTGACACAACGGCATTCAAACAAGCTTATAACGAACTTTACAAGCAGTTCACGCGCGCATCAGAGATGCGCAGGTTTTCAATAGTGTAAACGGATGTAAGGGAAATGGGGTATAAAATGAATGAAGCAAATATTGACGTAACGCAATGCACTTTTTATAAAGATGGCACTTGCCTTGCCGGAAAGCATGTAGGAAATATCTGGAGCAAGACTTGCCTCTTTAATTCGGAATGCTACTTCAGGAAGTGGCAAAAGACTGAGGCCGAGTGCGAGAAGTGGGAAAACGCCTCTATAAGACAACATAAAGGCTATTTAGACAGTCTTAAAAAGCGCGATGAAGTCTTTCAGAAAATAATAGACACAGGTCCCGACTGCCACAGTTGCACGGCCGCGCCTACAAAGTGCATAGTCTGCTATGACAGAGCCAAGCAAATAGCGCGGGGAGCTATAGAGAAATAAATAAGATGTCAACCCTTCCGAGTTACTACTCCAAGGCTACCGACTTGATTGCAGATGACGAGCAGGACTTGTTTACTCTTCTCGTCATAGGTCGGTACCCTTATGTCCGGAGCCAGGTATTTTTTGCAAAGGTACTTTCAGAGAAGTTTTCATGGTGCGGTGCTAGCGAAGCCCAAATTCGCTCTAAATTTTGATTTTTGATTTTAGGGCGTTTCGTTTCGTTGCATTTATTCAACTTGCCCAAAACTCTTGATGCAAGGTTATTTACAGGCTAAAAAATATTGTTGTTTTTAATTAATGTAACACAAATTGATACGGTGTAAAGCTTTACAATGCAAGGCTTGAGGCTAATTTATGAAGTAAGTGTTTTTTTTGCATCCATTGCGCAGAAAAGACAAAGAAATTGCAATAGGGTTGATTAAACTTATATGCCTTTTAGTGGAAGATTAGGTTATTCTTTTGTGTCCAATCGCTTGATTTCTTGGGCTTCTTTTATAAATTGTTCTTCTGCCTTGATGGCTTCAATTTCCCGTTTTTTCGAATTGAACTTTTTATACTCTTCTTTAGCCTTCTTTTCAGCTAACTCTTTTGACATCTTGCCTTTATGGGTCAAGATTTCCATTTCGTTTAAAGATAGCATCGCGTCAAGCTTTTTAACCCAGTCAACCATACTCATTTCTTTTCGGCTTAAGGCCTGTAATTCTGCATAATCAAGAAACATAACGACAAATCTTTCCAATTTATCCATCTCTTCTTTATTGAGGTAGTTTTTGGCAATAATGACATCGGTTGAGCGGATATTTTTATTTTCCCAAGATGTTAAACCCATATTTTGCTTATCTGCGTCTGCGCGCTCATTAATAATCTCGGCAGAAGTCTGCCCTGTAACGGCCCAGAGCATTTTATTTTGAACGATGGCAAAGAATTCTTTGCTTAAATCGGACTTGGGGTCATAGTCAATACTTGTAGAATAAATATCTCTGACTTTAAGGTAAAACCTCTTTTCGCTAGCCCTGATTTCACGAATTTCTTTTAATAATTCATCAAAATAGTCTTTGCCTTCGGGATTTTTCAGGTATTCCTTGTTAATCGAAAAACCTTTAATAAGATATTCTTTTATTCTTTGTGTTGCCCATTGTCTAAATTGAGTACCCCTGTGAGATTTTACCCTGTAGCCCACTGAAATGATTACATCAAGATTGTAAAAAGTAATTTCCCTAGAAACCTCGCGGTTACCCTCTTGTTGAACTATTAGGAAATTCCTAATAGTTGAAAAGTCCTGCTGTAATTCATTTTCAGCAAAAATGTTTTTTATATGCTCATTTATTGTCGCTACTTCTTTTTGAAATAACTCCGCCATTTGTTTTTGGGACAACCAAACGGTTTCATCAATTAATTTGACCTGTATCTGCTTTTCGCCGTCAGATGAGGTATATAGCAGAAATTCGCCCTGTTCCACATTTTCTATATTAACGATTTCATTTTTTTTATCAGACATCTTTATCCTCTTGTGATTATTTTTTTATTCTATCATAAATTTCTATTACAATTTTAGGGTAAAAAATAAAAATACGCCTTATAGAATGCCTTATAACTGGCGTGAAATTATAAAAATATGGAAGTGTAGCATTTGAGTTTTATAAGCTTTTAAAGGACCTGCAGGCATGTCTATAAAAATGGGTATATTTTGGGTAAAAATAATTCAACTTTAATTCAACTATTTTATAAAAATTCAACAAAAACCACTAAAAGTCATTAAACCTAAAAACCTGAAAATACTATCAAGCAAAGGAATGCAAGAAGTTATAAAAAATCATAAAAAGCCCGAATGCCCACTGTTAACCGGTAGGTTGTTGGTTCGAGTCCAACCTGGGGAGAGTTTTACAAAATCAGCGTCTTGAGAGGCCTTAAAGCCAGTCGGGACGCTGATTTCGTGAGTTCGAATGTTGTCCAACATAAATTAAGGGTATTTGCGAATTCTCAGAAGCCATGACACATTATCTTCAAATGTTACTGTAAATTTTAAATGGTCTTTCTTTTCAATCGATTTAATATTTTCCCACTCTAAAAATAAGACAGTTGCATCTTCTTTCTTTAGCAAAACTCCTTTAGAGAGTGCCCTAATCAACTGATGTTTACTATTCTCCTTTGTATAAACAAGCCTTGTTGTATCGTAATAATCTTTAAAAAAAGTTAGAAACCCCATAAGGAACACGATTATTAATGAATATATCGCAAGAGCCATGTTCTTTTGCTTTATGCGTAAAATTGGTATAAAAACGACAAGAACAATCAATATAATAAGATATTTCGCAAACAAAGGTGGATTAATTACTTTTAGTGATAGCAAAATCAATATTAATGGTATTACTAAAAAGCATATCAATAATATTAGATAAAAATAGTTCAATAAGTAGGAAAGAACGGTAGCTACAGTATGATGCCCTATTTCTTTTTTTGCATTATCGAGCGCAGCCAAAACTTCATCATGATAAGGATCTTTCTTCTTAATTCTGCGCAGCATAAATCTTTGAGTAGTAAGCCGAAAGAACAACTCTATCACTCTACATAAATAAAAACAAATTTTTAAAAGTTGATGAAATATTTTTTTGATACTGTCAATACATGGATAGATAATTGCAACTGGTAGAGAATAGAAAAATACTACTGCAATACAGGGTGCAGTACCCTCATAATAATCTTGCGGGCTAAGTAGACTCATCATTCCTAAGCCAATAATTGGGTTAATAAAATATGCCAAGTTGAAAAGAAAGCTCCCGATAACAAAGCAAAGTAGTAAGACTGGAATTGCTTTGTTGCATTTATCAATATCCAGCCAATCTTTTTCACTTTTACGATCATCGCTATTCATATTTGTTATTATATATGAAAAGTTGTGCAGATATTAGTTTCGATGAACTTAGTACATAATCAAGCTACTTTAAAATTTTCAATTAAATTCATTAATGCAAAATCAATATTGTTCACAAAAACGGGGTACAATTTGTCCGCAAAAAGTTCTAGTTCTGTCCAACCCGGGGAGTTTTTTTAATATATAAGGGTTTTAGTGGTCTATTGAAACTTTTTTGTTTAACGTTTTTTTGACAAGAACCTTGGTAAAGAGTCTACGACAAACAAGGCAAGGCCTAAGCTGCACCACGGTTCAATGGGGTGCAAAGTGCCGATTTTCAAGCAAGGCATAGAAAAACGAGCGCTATTGACAACCTGGGGAGAAGTTTAAAAATAGGCTGCAACCTTTATTGCAGCCTATTTTTATTTGTTAAATTATATTTTTAAAAAATTAAATGGTTCCGAGGCGTTGTTCTACGAGGGCGTAGGTTGAGGGGAACAGCCTTTTTAATTCGCTTTTTTCTTCTTCGGTACCTATTAGAATATACCTTGCCATATTTGCGTAGTTTTCAACCGCGCTATCCCAGATATTTTCTCTAGAAAAGGTGGTTTTAGCCCCTGTTGTTACATTTCTTTCTATAACATGATTTGCAGTACCCCTGATGCCTTCGATATCGCTCAAGTTATCCATGTCTATTGCTATCAAATCGGCGGAGAGTGCTTGATAATATTCTTCGCTTTGCGAAAAACCATTATCCGTAGAATGCCCAAATTCGTGCGCAAAAGTGCCCTTTGAATAATCGCTGTAAAAACTACCATTTATGGCTATTGAATTAGTGTTGCTGGAGTAGCCGCCGCCGTAGGACGATAGAAAATTCAGGTCATAGCCGTTTTCCGCCAAGAAATCTCCTTTTTGAGCCAGTACGTTAGGATCTATATAAATAAAGAAATTTTTCACAGACTCAAAATTGTCCTGCAAATTTGGAAATTCCGCAATAATATTTTCATATTCTCTTTGGAGTATTTTCATCTGTTCTGTTATATTTTCTCCATCCCGGTTCAGGTTTCCGTCATCGGCAAAAGCAGTAAATAAGCCAAATTTATACTCATTTTCATATATGGCAGGCACGGGCTGCGCAGCTTCTTTGCCTGCAACACCGTTTAAAAGCTGAGTCAAGTCCGCATAGGTGAATCCTTGGTGGACTTTGCTGCCTACGTTAATATTGTCTTGCTTCCAATCATTAAACTCAGACATTGTAACTTCGCCGTCGCCATTTTTGTCAATCTTTTTAATAAAACTCAACAGTTCTGTCCCATCAAGCGTACCGTTGGCTTTGGTTTCATCACCTTTGTAGCCGTTTAGCCAATGTTCGTTATTAAATAAGTGATCAAGGATTTTATTACCTTTCCCGTAGGACGTATTTTTGTCTAAAGACTTGATGTCTTTAAGATCAAAAACTTGACCACCAATTCTAATACCGGCAATACCTGTCATATTATATGCCTTTCAATACTACTTACTGCATATATATAAAGTATATATGATAAGCCTAAATTCAAATTTAATTTTTTTTTGTTACAAAAATTAATTACAGAAAATCAGACAGTCGCAACAATGGTTTAAAATTTATAGATATTTTAAGAGAAACTGCCCCGGGCTGCATTTTTAACCAATTAAGTTCTAAAACTCGTCCGCCAAAGCGAGTTTTGCGGCACCGACTGCGTGGTTGATGTTTTTGTTGCGCAAATTTTCTTCTTCGCGATACTTATAAATCCATGCAAGTCAGTTTTTGTTCAAAATATAAGTTTATCAGTACCGATGAATTTCTGCTTAGATTTGATTTCGATGAAGGAGCTGTGATGGTTGAAACTAACGAAACAGCTGAAACGACTTTGGAAAGTGGTAAAAATATCTATACTGTGGGAGCAGGACCTTGCACGGTATATGGTATCGGCATAAATAAAAACTCCCCCCGTGCCACACTCGGGCATTATACTTCTGTTCCGGACAAAATAACTAATGTTTTGCCCGAACTTGAAAAAGACAGGAAAAAGGGTTTTATAATAGGCGGATGGAGGTTTCCTTCGGATGCGTTTTTTGAGAAAACTAAAGCAAAATATAGGGAAAATAATGTTCAGACAACAATTTTCTGGGGTCAGAACACGGATTACTATAGCGATGTCTGCTATGTTCCAAAGGAAGATACCGTCTATATTTCAACAACAAGTAAATATGATGACAAATATGTAGATAATGTGGAGCATCTAAAACGAGCATTCCAGACTATAGAGATTGCAAATGGGGATAAAGTTTACATAGGCAGCAAGAAAATTAATTCGCTGGATATTATGACCTAATTTGCTTATACTGGCAATACCGGTAAAAGGATTTAATCAACCGTGACTGAAATTAACGATTTCAACAAACGCGCGTACGGAATAAGTGGTTTAAAGAAGCCGCCAAAGCCGCTAAACGGCGTCAAATACGAAATGAAACCCGATACCGCCGAGTTCAAAACAAAGGGCGGCACTATGGATGCTTCGGTTAAACAAATCGTCGATAAGTTTTCAAAATTCGGCCACGTAGATGCTATTGTTTTATCGGGCTCAAGAACAGGAATTGTGCCCGATAAAGAATCTGACTATGATATTTATATTTATTCATCCCAAAAAGTCCCCGTTGATTTTAGAGAAAAAATTGCAAATGAATTTTCTACGGAGTATGAAGTTGGCAATGACTTTTTCGGCGATGGCGATGAATTGATTTTACCCAATGGCGTCGGGGTAGATTTAATGTATCGGGATATTGACTGGGCAAAATCTGAAGTGAAAAGAGTTTGGCAGGATAAAAACGCTTCAGTCGGGTTTTCAACGGCTTTTATCCATAATTTAAAAACTTCTAAAATTTTGTATGATAAAAACGGACAATTTGCAGAAATTAAAAGAGAATTGTCTACAACTTATCCTGATGGGCTAAAAACAAATATTGTTGCAAAAAATTATCCTGTACTTCGCTCTAAGATGACAGCATCTTTTTATGAGCAAATTGAGAAGGCAGTTGAACGAAACGATTTATTTAGCCAAAACCACCGTACAACAGCGCTTTTAAACAGTTACTTTGATATTATTTTTGCAATAAACGGGCAGACACACCCTGGTGAAAAAAGGCTGGTTGATTGGGCTGAAAAAACTTGTCCGATTCTACCTTTGAATTTTAGGGAAAACGTTGAAGAGGTGGTCAAAAATGCGAGCAGTAAGGATGTTTTAAAAAGTCTTGATAAAATGCTTGATGAGCTTGACGTTGTTTTGAAGAAAAAAAACTATATTTGATTGCGAAATGAAATCGGGATAATTAAGGTATAGTTAAAACTGTTTTCTTGGTCAGTCAAATTCATACCTGCGACAACATTTATCAGCCCTTTGGGGCAAACTTTTTTATTTTTGTGTTTTGTATGAGAGTGTTATGTCGGGGGTAATATGCTCATCCTATCTGTTGAAAAACAAGTTTTCACACCTGTATTCTTTGCTTCATCTGCTTTAAAAAGCCCTGCCTTCAAGTCTGCCGCTCCTCAAGGCGACAGCTTTAAACTGAACGAAGAATACGTTGACCCTGCTTGCCCTCTGTCACGTGAGGATATAATACGCATTGCTTTTGATAAAAAGATAAAACCCATTGGCGAAGGTGTCACAAGCGATGTTAAGAAAACAGGAAATGTTGTGGTAAAAATTCCTAAAGATAATGAGTGTCAGAGTGTTTCAACAAGAGAATTTTTAGCGCTTAACTATTTGAATAAAAACGGTTTGAACGTTGCTCCAAGGGCTTTGGCACTTGTTAAATCAGATAATGGTAAATTCCTTTTGGCGATGGACTACATTAAAGGAAAAGATGCTTGGGACAATAAGCTCACTCCTGATAATATCACAGACTTGTTTGGCAAATTTGCCGATATGGATGCAAAAAGCATTGTAAGCGCAGATTTAACTTTAAACAATATGTTCAGCCATGATAATGGCGAAACTGATTTGATAGATTTTGGCAATGTATATTTGACGCTTAATGATGGCAGCATAATCCAGTCAGGTGAAGAAAAAGACTATAAAAAATTCCTCACAAACGGCGAAATTGCACGCAAAACAAGCAAGCCGGCAAGCGAGAGGCTGCTTGCAACGTTTGAGATGCCCAAACATACAAACCCTACATTTATGCTGGCGGAAGGTACCGACAACCCCCATATGACAACCTGCTCAAATCTTAGCAACTTTGAACACCGCGGGCTTTATAAATATTTGATGACTATGGACGGGAAGGATTCTTTGGAATTTTTTAAAACTTATCTTCAGAAAAAAGGCGAACACTATCATAGTAAAATGGCCGAATATTTAAAAATCCTTGATCCGGGCTCCTTGAGCTGGGAAGCACAAGAGCGCTTTAACAAGGCAATGGCTTATGAAGAAAATATGGCGGGAATGTTAAAAAATCCAAGTGATGAGGTTATTAAAACCGAGCTTTATAAAATTCAACTGCGTTTCTGTCTTGCTGCCCATGAAGACGATATAATGACTAAAATATGTGGTTTTAAATATAAATCCTGGCAGAAAACAGGCACAACCTATGACAATCTTAGAGAAGCAGCACAAAAAAACATGGATAAAACTTCAGGATTTGAGCGCGAATATTTTAAGAATATGTATGAAATATTCTATGCCCCCACAAGAGAATTTATGCCCGAAATGGTTCGAAATGAAATCGGAGATAGTGAAGACATAGTCAAAAAGCTGTTTCCCCAGTCAGTTAAGTAAATAAACTGTTACCAATTTTCAAGTTTTAGCCTTATTTAATCCATCCTTGTTTTCGGAGGATTTCCGGTAAGCCTGCTTTTATTTCTTCCATAGAATTCTGTGCCCCAATGGAATCTTCTCCACCTTTAAAGAACTCTTCTAATTCATTACATTCTCTGGTCCAATCAAATTTTATACTTTTGATATTTTCTTGCTTGTCGCTACAACATTCTGAAATACTGATTGTTTCTGTTCTCTGAAAACCATAGCTTTCAAAAGGAGAACTACCATGCCCACTTCCTGTTGCATCTTCTGTTAACCCGAGATAATTACATCTTTTAGCCAGCAAATCAGCCAACATTAATGGAAAATTTTCCCAACGATGGTAGTATGCCTGTTTTTCGAAAGTTTCATAAACCTTGTCTAAATCCAAATATAAATCATCAGGAAAATTATTATCATTTATTTCATGCAATGTCCCATTTAAAAGTATATTTTTTCCGGAAAAAGACACTGTATCTTCTTTGAGCGGAGATAGGGAGTTTATTGTACTATGTGTCTTTGAATAATTTTTATTAGATACCGAATAATTTTGAATAGCATTTATTTTCATGATTAAGTCCTTCTTTCTGTATACGTGTTTATTTGCTTTGTGTCACTTTCATATTTTTTTAAGTTTTCAACAAATTCGCCTGCCGGATGTATTATTTCTCCCTAGCCGCTTGAGTTTTGTTGAGGCTTCTCATTTGGTCTTGTTTGACTTGACCCAAAATGTACAATGCCCCGAACTCTCATATTTCTTCATTTCTATAATTTTTTGTTTTTACAATAAAAAAGAAATTATAACATAACTGACAAATACAAAACATGTAAAAAAAATTATTTGTTACACAAATGAATTACCGCAGTTATTTACAAATACAATAAACACGATACCAGCTGCTTTTTTATGATGCATTTCCAGAATAACCAAATTCTAAGCTTGTCTTACCCCTAGAGTTTTTAATAAAAATCAGAGGCGCTTTTGGCGCCTCGCTTCAAGCCAAATACTATCTACTTATTCAAAGTTTCCTGAACGTCTTCTTTGATTTCCTGTCCTTTATCCTCTGCTGCTTCTTTGGTGTCATGCAATCTATTTTCAATGCGTTTTTTCTCATTGTCCACTTTATGCTCTACTCTCTTAGCTTCATTATCTACTTTATGTTTAATTTTCTTTGCTTCTTCACCTGTTTTCTCTTTCGCTTTTTTGACGTCGCTTTTTACTTCGTTTCCGATTTCCTTACTCTTGTTTTCTATTTTTTGCATCGTTGAAGGTTCCGGCGTAAGCAGTTCTTCTACCGAAGCATCCTCCGCATAGACAGAGCACAAAGAAGTGCACAATAATGCTGCCGCTAAAATTAATACTTTTTTGTTCATAATTAATCTCCTCAAGTTATACGAGTCAAAAGTATATTTAAAATAATCTGTCTGCAATTACCCTAAAGGGTAATACCCTACAGGTAAAAGTAGTGCCTGTTTAAATATTAATAAAATAACTAATAGATAAAAAGAGAAAGCTTTAGTATAATGAAGCCTCATAAGTAAGGAGTCTATTATGAAAGCAATTATAGGTGTTAAACTTGAACATCGTGAAAATACCGCAACAGAACTGCAGAAGATAGCAACACAGTTCGGATGTGACATTAAAACAAGAATAGGTCTTCACGATGTTCACAACAATGTTTGTGAAACTTCGGGCATCATTCTTTTTGAAGTAATTAAAAATGCACAGGAGTTTGAGGCTGCGCTTAAAGGGATAGAAGGCGCTGCTGTAAAGTCTATGACTTTTTAGCGCAAAAAACTTCTAAAAGACTTGTCTTGCGGTCAGCATAAACCTGTATTGAACTACTTTATAAGTGAAGAATACTTCATAAGACTTCCTATATTGTTCGACTCAATTGCGGTGTAAATATCTGCCTTCATATTTTCTAATTCTTTGCCTCTTAACAAGGTAAGGTTTTTAGGAAGCTCAATGTCGTCTGTTATTTTGGTTTTATGAAAACCTTCATTTAAGTCCAAAAAGTCTCTATACGTTGCCAGAATTTTTACATAATCAGCTTTCGGGACATAAGTTTGGTTCAGGTAATACTTGCTGTCACGATTAAGACCACCGTTGACGTACGCTTCCAACGCATTAATCTCATACATGGAGCCTTCTTTATCGTATTCACTTTCAAGGCAAGGATTGCCTTCAATCTCTTCTTCTGCCTGTGTTTTAATGTATGATGCCCAGAGCATACAGCCCAGATAAAACGCCACATTATCATCAATTGCCTTTATGGCATTGGGATAGAGCGTTTTAAAACGGAGTTTTTTACTTTGGAGGGAATGGGGTCCCGTGAGCGCAAAGTGCAGGTCTTCAAAGGTTTTTCCTATGCTCCCAACTATCTTACTGTAACCCGGGTCAAAAAGCACACTCATCTGTACCTCTCATAGAAAGACTTGTCAGGGTGGTTTGAATTAGAAAGAACTATCTCCCTGTATTCGTTTTTATCAATATCCACACCCATCTTTTTAATGTCTACTTTAATTTTGGGTTTTTTGCCGCTGCCCTTTTCTTTGTCTTTTTCTTTCATTGTTGTATTATACCCGTATGAAGAAGAAAATGAAACCCGAGCCTGAACCCAGGTTAGAACTTTTAGCCCCTGCTCAAAATAAGGAGTGTGCCATAGCTGCTATAAAATACGGCGCCGACGCTGTTTATATGGGCGCTCAGGCATACGGCGCCAGAAGTAAAGCGGGCAACTCACTTGAAGATATTGAAGAAGTTGTAAACTATGCCCATAAGTTCTATGTAAAAGTTTATGTCACGGTAAATACAATTTTAGATGATAATGAAATCCTTGAAGCCCGAAAGCTTATATGGAAACTGTATGAAATTGGCGTGGACGCCGTCATTATACAGGATTTTGGTCTTTTAGAATTGGCAAAGGATTCCAAACTCCCCCCGATTAAACTTTTTGCAAGCACTCAGTGCGACAACAGAACCTTGGAAAAAATAAAATTCTTTGAAAACACAGGGGTTTCTCGTGTTATTTTGGCAAGAGAACTGTCCCTTGAAGACATTAAAAATATTTGCAAAAACACCGCTATTGAGATTGAAACTTTTATACACGGCTCTTTGTGTGTGAGTTACAGCGGACAGTGCTATTTGAGCTATATTTGCGGCGGACGTTCCGCCAACAGGGGAGAATGCGCGCAGGTATGCCGCAAAAAATATACGCTGATTGACGACAGCGGGAAAATTTTACTAAAAGACAAGCACCTGTTAAACCTCAAAGATTTTAATGCCTCAAAATACATAGATGAACTTGCAGGAGCCGGAGTTACATCTTTTAAAATCGAAGGCAGAATGAAAGACATAAACTACATAAAAAATGTTGTAGGCTATTACAGGCGGCTTTTGGATAAGTACCCTAAAACATCTTCGGGTAAAGTGTTTTTTGACTTTGAGCCGAACCCCGAAAAAAGTTTCAACAGAGGTTTTTGCAGTTATTTCCTAGACGGCTGCAAAGAAGATATTCACAACTTCGACACCCCGAAGTCAACGGGCGAGAAACTTGGCAAAATTACCGAAGTCGGTAAAAATTATTTTTCTATTGACACAAAAAGCAAAATCGCCCCTCAGGACGGACTTTGCTTTATAGTTAACGGTGAGCTTACGGGCTGTCTTGTCAACAGCGTTGAAGGAAAGAAAATCTACCCCAACAAAATGCCCCTCTCTCTTGTCCAAAATCAAAATCAAGTAGGAAATTTGGTCTACAGGAATGTTGATGCCGAATTTGAAAAAACTTTAAATAATTCAAAAACTGTAAGAAAAATAGGCGTAACATTTGAAGTTTATGAAAATGCCCTTGTGGTAAAGGACGAAGACGGCAATGTCGCAAGTATACCTTTTGAAGCTGAAGAAATTGCCCAAAACCAGGAGAAGATGAAAGAATGTTTTGTTTCTCAACTCCAGAAGACGGGCGAAAGCGATTTTTATGTTGAAGACATTGAAATTAAGGCAAGAGTTTTTCATTTTTTGCCTGTTTCAAAAATAAATGAACTGCGCCGCGAGATTTTCGTTTTACTTACAGAAGAGCGAATCAAAAGTTATACACGCGATGTCCAAAAACAAATAAGGGCAGCGGTTTTTCCGCAAGAAAAACAAAATATTAAGGGAGATTACAAATTAAACATTCACAATAGATTTGCAGAAAAGTTTATGCAAGAATGTGGATGTCATATTCAGGAATTTTCCCTCGAGTCCACAAAAAGAGTGAACAAGCGCTGTGATGGCGGGGTGAAACAAGATTCTTTAGAGACAACAAGTCAAAATAAAGAGTTGATGAGATGTAAATACTGCATAAAACAAGCCATTAATAGGTGCAGGAGTAAAGAAAAATTATATCTTACCGATGACAAAAAAAGAAAATTCAAACTTGAATTTGACTGTAAAAAATGTGAAATGGTATTAAGTAAGGAGAAGACATGAAAAAAATTCTGACAATTCTTGTAGCGTTTTTCATGGGTGCAACGGCATCTTTTGCTGCTACAAACTGGGATTCTGCCGCCGCCGTAAACAGGGTTAACACGATAGGTAAAAAACTTATGACGGCCAGCAAGCTGCCTCAGGGTATTACATTCAAAGTTTCTGAAGAGGATCACGTAAACGCATACGCCAACATTGATAAAGAAGTATATGTGTATAAAGGACTTTTGGAATTTGTTGCAAATGACCAGGAACTTGCTGCGGTAATCGCCCATGAGATAGGCCATATTATAAATGCGCACTGCGCAAAACAAGGTATTATCAACTATGGTGCAGACATAGCGGCTTCAACGGCTGCCACAAAACTAAGTTCAGGTGCTTCAACCGCACTTAGCACGGGCAAAGAGTTGGCTATGTTAAAAATGAGCAGGACAGATGAATATGACGCAGACCTTACAGGCATTGACCTTATGGTTAAAGCGGGATATGACCCCAGAGCTATGATTTCTGTTCTGAATAAAATTTGCGAAAACTCTGTAGATGTTTTCTCTACACACCCTTCGGGAATTAACCGCTTAATGAACATATATGACTATCTGGCCTATGCTTACCCTGCAAAAGTTGCGTCAGCATACGGGACTGATTCATATACAAATGCGATTGTGGCTATAAATACAAATGTGACAAAAAGAAACAGCAAGAAAAACGGGGAAAAGAAACATAACGAAAAAATGGTCAAGCTTGTAGAAAAAAGAGCAAAACAAATGGCTAAAAATACAACAAGGTCCGATGACCCTTGGACAAAAAGTGTAACAGTTATAAATACCCTGAATGCAGTTACACAACCTTAGTAAATAACTTTTTATACTGCAAAAAGACCGCCTTTTGGCGGTCTTTGATTTGCAAGGTTTATAAATCTTCTCTTAATATTTCAGTTTTTTTATAAAAATACTCATAGCCCTCCTTGTAAGCTTCGGCAACTATTCTTGCAAACCTTTTTCCCGTACTCCAATATGATGTATGAGCTGCGGCAAATGTTCTTCTTGAAGAGCGGTCAGATTTGTCATAAAAAAGTCCTCCGTTTGATTTGATGGGGAATCCTGCAATCTTTTCTACCTGTTCAAATGTTACGTTTTGGGTGGTCGGGAACCCTAGCGGGTCGTCAGAGTAGTTTACCGTGAGCCAAAAAAGGCTGTTTTCAACAAAGTATTTATACATAAAAGAATTTATCTCTCCCAATTTGTACCTTGGGTCTGAAAGTTCGGAATAAAAAAGAACAAGCGGACTTGCGTAGTTTATTACCCCAACAATTGTATTAGGAGGTGTGCAATAAGTATCCGTGTACTCATCAAGACTTTCCAGATTTTTTCTAAAAGCATGTATGCTTGGGTTCACTGTAACATTGTTGTCAAGGCTGTATGATACGAGATTGGCTTTAAAAATTGCTTCTACACAAGTGTTTTTAGGGGCGGCTTCAGTGATTGCCTTTATATAAGCCTCTTCTCTCGCAGAGTTTTCTATACTTGCAAGTTCATTTAAGTCCACCATGGGCATTTTGTTGAGAAGATACTGATACGAAACAAAAGAGCCCGCACTGTAACCCAAGAGCACAACCTTGTTTCCTTTTTTGTGCTCTTCCATTACTTTTTTGTGTGTCATATTTATGACAGGCATCATATTCGGTATTTTTGCCACCCAAATTGCATCATGAAGGCACGTGGCAATCAATTTCCTTGCAAAACCTGCCAGCTTCGGACTTTTAAGACTTAAAAAGTTAATTTCCTCCATCAGAAATTCAATTTCGGCCTTACTTAACTCCCCCCAATACACATGGGCAGCTTCAGGGTTAATCTCCTGCCCTTTTAACATTTTTTCTTTTGTCAGCGGGTCTGCTTCAAGGGTTTTCTTTAAATAAGGGTGAAACTTGTTCGTCCCGTCAAAAAACCAATCTTTAGACTTCTCATCATTAGTGTTCGACCCGTTTATATAAATGAAAGTAACATTCTCTTGAGGATTTTCTTTCACTTCGACTTCTTCGATTGCATATGTGCATGTAAAACTGCCCGCTAAAAATAAGGCAGCTAAAAACAGAAACTTTTTCATAATAAACATAGTGTAAATACTCCTTTGCTAATATACTAGCATCCGGAGACACACTTTTGCAAATTATGAATCAATAACTAACCTTTGTGTTAACCTGTCAAATTCACCGTTTAACAGGCTCTCATTTTTTGCGTCTTTAAGAAAAGTAATAATTTTTTCACTTTTTGCTGCACCGAGCTGTCCGATAGCAACCTCTTTTGCAACGCCGCTATTGTTGTCATACACCCTTGCAACAAGTCTTTTTAAAGATGCATCATCAGAAATTTCATCCTTGATTACAGAAAGAGTATTTGTAAAGTTGGAATATTTGCTGTTTGGAAACTCGGTACAAGGGTATTTGCCGTATCTGGCATCTTCAAGTTTCGTAGTCAGCAAATTCATAGCTTTTTTAATATTTTCCACGTTTGCACAACCTTTCGAACCGCATTCTGAACATCCCCGAAAGGGGACTGTTGTTTTTGGGGTTATATTTTTGGTAATTGCTTTTATCATCATCATTCACCTTTATGTTTTTGAAAGTTCGCTGAGACCTTCTTGAGAGAGTAAGTATGCTTCACGTTCACTGAGATTTGCTTTTTGTATAAGTGCCGTCGGAAAGGTCGGAGCTTTACCTGGGCCTATGCCCAATTCCTGTAAACGCATATATTTATAACATTCGGTGAGGTAATTATTATACATAGCATACGACTCTTCGGATAAATTTTCAAGAGTTGGTGTTATTTCCTCATATTTAGCCTTGTCGCTGAAAAGTTTGCCTTTTCTAATGTCATATGGTACATGCTCATACTCGGCAAATTTTGTAATTTCAGGCCCCCTTATTTGAAGTTCGCCCAACGCTCCGTTTCTGTGGATAACATTCATCTGCAGTGTCGTATAACCTGAAGCCTTTATGCCCTTGTTGCCGCTTTTATGAATATCATCTGCAGCGGAGTTGACAATAAGGTTTTCTTGGTATTTTTCAAAATGTGTGTCTGCAATAGACTGAACCTGTCTTTTACTCAAATATGGATAACCTCCGAGACCTGCATAATTGTTAAGCTCAACCAACTTTAAATCATGATTTTTTATAGCTTTGTTCAGAGCATCAACAAACCCTTGTGTCTGGGTTTCACTCAAGCGTGTAACTATTCTCCCGGAAGCAATGTCAAGAGCTTCGAGAACATTTTCATTGCTCATTTCTTCTTTACTTAGCTCTCCTTTGAACCATTTATCATATAGTTTAGGAGAAAGATTGGCTTTTTTCAGAGCGTCTTTTTTTATATTTTCAATGGTTTCACTATCAAGTTCTTTTAAGACAAGCCTTGTTCCTATGGCGTCACCTATGAGTTCCCTGCACTGGGGAAGCGAAATAGTTTCATGGTTATTTTTCACTGCTTTTGAAAACAGTTTTGAATATATCGATTTTTGGCTCTTTACTCTGCACTCGATATCACCCAGCCCTTCAAAAGCTCTTTCTACCTCTTCCTTGGCACGAAATTCCTTGGCACGAAATTCCTTCCCCAGTATCATGGCGGGCAAATGCATACCTTCATTTGTTACGGTAAACCTTACCTTGTCCCATAATTGATATGCAGCCCATACTTCCATCCCCCAGTCCAGATTCTTTGTTTCTTGCATCTGTTCTGAACTTAGCGGACTTGTTTTCAAGGTTTTTTGATGCGGACAAGTTTGAGCAGCAGTATTTCGAGAAATACTGTATCTTTGGAAACTATTGGAATCTATTCTTATTCCCGGCAAAAATTCATCCTTTACACTTCTTGCTATATTATAAAAACAAAACTATTTAAAAATTGCTTCCAACATATTATTTTGTATGTATAATCTCTTTATGCTGAGAAGTTTGATGCCCATAATTCTACTTACTGTTTCAAATGTCTTTATGACATTTGCGTGGTACGGACATTTAAAATATAAAAATACCGCACTGTGGATTGTCATACTTGCAAGTTGGGGAATAGCATTTTTTGAGTACTGTTTTCAGGTACCTGCAAACAGAATGGGACATGGTGTATACAATGCAGCCCAACTTAAAACCATACAAGAAATCATTACACTTATAGTCTTTTGCTTTTTTTCGGTCTTTTATCTGAAAGAAAATATTAAGTGGAACTACGTTGTAGGCTTCGTATTTATAATACTTGCGGCATTTTTTATATTTAAAGAGTGGGCATAATGGGAAAATTTATTTTCCCATTTGCAGCGAACGATAAATTAAAATGGCGCAGCCATTATTTAAAAAGTGGTAGCTAGACGTTGAGGTCTTTAAGCTCCATTGGGGTATGTTCGCTGTTTTCTATACGCGAAATTAGTTCCGTAAAACGGCCTTCGGCTTTCAGAAGTATGAGAGCTGCCTGCCATTCACCCCTTGTGAAGCTATCATTTTTTGAAAGGTCATAAAAGCCATTGATACTACTTACTTCTTCATCTGAAATATTTTCAAGATATTGAACAATATCATCGTATCTTTCAAGCGTCAAAGTATAATTGTCGTGAAAGTATTGATTTACAATAGGTTCAACTCCATGTTTTAAGCCCCAGACAACATACCCGGGATAAACTTTTTGTTCTCCCATATGCTCTGCAAACTTATTTTTTAAGCAGTATATTTCACCCAGTAATTTTCCAAAATGTGCTTTAATTTCTTCGTGCATCATATCTCCTTTCAATTTAAAATGTTAAAGGTATTTGATAAAGAGATAACATTCTTGGCTAATGTCTGCAATGCCGTGTCGGGTACTATAAGGGTAATACCAAAAGGGGATTATATGACCCGGGAAGGTTCGGGCTGCCCTTCTTTATTTTCTACGTTATCAGCATCTTCTTCGAGGGAAAATATTTTTTTGATATCCTCATTTATTGATTTTAAGGCATTGCGTCTTGTGAGGTCACTGTATGGGGCACCCATATCATATAGTATTTTTGTAAGCTCCACATTCCTCATTTGAACTGCAAGATCCAAAGGCGAATACCCTGCGCTTACTATTGTTATGTCAGCACCGTTTTTAATAAGTATTTTTGCACCTTCTGTATATTTTTGCGATATAGCATAATTTAAAGGCGTCAAACTTACAAAGGTCAGATTAGGGTCTGCGCCATAATCAAGAAGCAGTTTCAGGATGTTATCATCTCTTGATACAATGGCGCAGGATACAGGAGTTAGTCTGAAGTATTTGTCATCAGGGTCAACGCCTGCGCATAAAAGTCTTTCTGCTAAATTGAAATTACCTGAGAGAATAGCAGCGTATAGTGTACGCTTTTTAACAGGAATATTTGAAAATTTGAGCTCTTCCTGGCATCTAAGCTGCATCGGAGTCAACTCTTCCTTCTTGGCGTGAGCTGTTATTTGCAGTGCAGCTAGGACAAGAATTAAAACCAGTATTTTCTTCATTGCATATATACCTCAGTACCGGGAGTTCCCGTCTGAGTCCTTATTTTTGACCTTTCTTCTTTAATTTTTTCTTCAGTTTTTACTTTTGAAAATTCCAAATCTTCTGCCTTGTTGTCTTTTTCGAAAATATCTTTAATTTCTTCATTTTTTGACTGTAATGCATTATAAACTACATAAGGAGAGTATTTTGCATTTCTTTCATATAAAAATTTTACGATTTCCGCATTTTCTTTTTGAACGGCAACATCAAGAGGATATCCCCCTGCTGATTTGATATCCATGTTTGCGCCCTTTTCAACAAGTATTTTTACTGCTTCATTGTTGCTCTTCGATATTGCATAATTTAAAGGTGTCCACTGTGCAAAAGTTAAGTCAGGGTTTGCTCCGTTATCAAGTAATAAAATGAGAATATCCTGATTCTCTGTCAGAATTGCCTGAGCCAAAGCGCAGGTATCCATAAGTTGTGCATTAGGATTTATGCCGCCTTTTAAAAACTTTTCAACTGTCGCATAATCACCTCTGATAACAGCATCATGAAACGGTCTTATACTAAAACCTACAGAATTACTCTTGAGCTCCTTTTGGTACCTGACCTGCTCGGGCGTATATTGCGCTGCATCGGCATGACAAAATTGAAATAAAATGGCTGCAGAAAGAACCGCAAAAAAATATTTTTTCATAAAACCAACCTCCGTAACTTACCTCAGTATATCAAAAAAATCAATGTATAGTATAAAAATGGCTTATTGCTTCTTATATTTTAACATTAAATAATTAATATATTTAAATTATTTGCAAAATACAAATTATGATATAATGTGGTACTAGTGGTGGATTTGTAGATATCAATCACAATATAGTGTGTTTTTAAAGGGGTAACAAATGAACAAAAAAGTTAGAGGAATCAGTGCGCAAATTGCACTTTTGGTTCTTATGGTCGCGGCGACAATGTTTGCTGTTTCCACAGTTATTGCACTCTTCAATGCAAAAGATGCAGCTTATGATAGTGCAAGCGCAAATGCTATAGAGAATTTGCAAGTACCATACAATTTAGCAGAAAGTTTTTACAAAAGGGCTAACAATGGCGAAATGTCTCAGGAAGAAGCCTATAAAAGATTTGTAGCCGTTATAGATGAATTCAGATTTGGCAAAGAGAATCACAACTACGTCGTAGCAGTTTCTACTGATGGTAAAGTTGTATCCCACAGGGTTAAAGAATATGTGGGAAAAGATGCATCTGAAATTAAAGGACTCGGCGGTAAGCCTTATATTGCAGACATGATGAAAATTGCCAATAAAGACGGCAAGAACTATGAGTTTATAACTTACCAGACTGCCCACATACTAAAAAACAACGAACCTGATACAAGGGTGGGCTCTGCAAGATTGTTTGAGCCATGGGGAATAATTGTTGCAACGGGTAACTATATTTCCGAATATCAGGGAGACGTTATTAGTGACCTGATAAAAAGCATAATGATTAATCTCTTGATTCTTGCAGCTATAGTTTTAGTTTCATATTTTGGGTTTGCCAAAAGAATAGCTACAAGGCTTGGCACAATGGCAGATACACTTTCAAGCAACTCGTTTGCAGTGAGCGAAGCTTCCACCCAACTCAACGGTTCAAATGCGAGACTTGCAGAAGGCGCATCAGAGCAAGCCGCCTCTCTTCAAGAGACTTCTTCTACACTTGAAGAAACAAACTCAATGATTAGAAACAATGCAGAAAACGCTATTCAAATGTCCAATATGACGGGTAAAACTGCACAAGCAATCATTATTTGCCTGAGTGAAATGAAGAACATGGTTGATGCCATGGGTGAGATTAATAACTCAAGCACAGAGATTTCTAAAATTATAAAAGTAATTGAGGAAATAGCCTTTCAAACAAACATACTTGCACTTAATGCAGCGGTTGAAGCGGCACGTGCAGGTGAAGCCGGAAAAGGATTTTCCGTTGTTGCGGAAGAGGTAAGAAACCTTGCTCAAAGATGTACACAGGCCGCAAATGACACTTCTGAACTCATTAGTACAAACATCAGACTTGCACATGATGGTGTAAAGGTTGCCAATAATGTGTATGAAGAACTGGAGCGTGTAAATGAAGGAGCCTCTGCTATTTCAAAAATAGTAAATGAAGTTTCTGAGGCAACAAAGGAACAGTCTCGCGGCGTAAACGAAATCAGTCAGGCGGTTGTACAGATGGAAGAAGTTGTTCAAATTAATACAAGGGTGGCAAATGAAAGTGCCGATGCTTCACAAAGACTGTCCCATCAGGCTGAAATTATGTCAACTGTTGTTAATGAACTAAACTTGATAGTTAATGGCGGAACCTCAGCAGGTAATGATTTTAAAAAACTGCAAGGTCCAACCGAAAGTTACCAGCTAACCGATAAAATGATGTAAGAAATTTTAATACAGATAACTTAAGCGGCGATTAGGTAATATAAATCTAATCGCCTGCTATATATCATAGAATATAGCGCAATTGCTGTTGCCCCAGAAAGTGGAATCATATAAATCTCAATATTAGTATATTAGTACTATAATACTTATAAAGATTTTTATTTTGAAAATTCCCCGGCCAAGACGGTAAATATTGGGCGAAGAAATGTTTTTATATATGTAATAATGCAAATTTCAAGTACACAATCTTTAAATATGCAAGGCTATATCTGCGCTGTGGCGAGCGGCAATTTTGATGTGCATAAATACAGACTGTCCGCTTCATCTACAGATTCTTTTTCTCAAAATCATGATTTGGACAGTCGGGCAAAGGAGTTAAAAGCAGAGTTTGAGGCAATTCAAAACGAACAAGGTTTTATCGGCAAAGCTTGGGACAAGTGTAAAAATGTATTAAATACCAAACGGAGTTCAAAAAAAACATTTGAAGCAATTGAAAAATTTAAAAAGGGCGAATTAAGCAGAGAGCAGGCTCAAAATGAATTAGATAAATACCGCAAAGGGCAGCAAATGAGCGTAGACTTTGCAGGGGACGTTGTTTCCGGAATTGTTGGCCTTGGTGCATTTATGCTTGCCGTCCCGACAGGGGGACTATCCCTTGGCGTGGGTTTGGGGATTACATCAGCCCTCGGAGCGGGAGCGAAAGTCCTGACAAAATACCTTGACGCAAAATCGGGTAAAAGGGAGTATAGGTCAGTCAATTATGACGTTGTCACGGGTGCTATAAACGGTATTCTTGCCCCGATAACAAACGGTCTTGCAAACACTTTGATTAAAAATGTTGCAACAAAAGCAGGGATTAACGTTGCCGTGAAGGGAACACAACAAGCAGCAACGGGCCGCGTTTCAGCTATGATTTTAAATCAGGGCATAAAGCTTACGGGTGTCAGTCTGCCTTCTAAACTTGCTGCAAAAACCGCTTCAAAGGCAATTGCGCAGCCGCTTAAACTCGGTGCAGCGTTTTTTATGCGCAGTATCTCATTCGGATATTTAGAACATACGGAAAAAACCACCAAACGACGACTTAAAATATTGGCAAAAATTACGGGAAATGAAGAGTTTAACAAGACTGCAGACAAAACAAATATGGACATTGTAAAATATTGAGCCGGTTTTACACCCTTGGCATTAAGAGATATGTAATTTGACTTAGGCTTTTGACATTTTTGCATCTTAGCTTGCTTGGGAAAGTCAGAAGTTTTCGAGTTATTGAGTTTTGTAAAAAATAATTTTTATGCTCAAAAACAGAAGTTTTTGTATGTTTTCTTTGCAAAATTGCACAGATTTAATCTCTTTTTTGCAAAACAACATTGTTTTTTATCCGAAATCATCAAAAAAGCCAAATATAATGAAATTTTTAGGTTTCTTAATATATCCAAAATTTTGACCGCAAAATGATTTAGTTTAAAAATTACACTATGTGCAGAATCGGAGCAATAAAATCTAACAACTATATCCATCCCTCCCTTGCGCTGAAACTTATGCGCTCGCAGCAAGAGGGGCACGATAATTCAGGCTTTGCTTTTGTAATGCAAGATTTAGGCGGAGTTTTTGAAAATTACAAAGATTTGCCCATACTTTCAATGGCCTGCACCGATTCTGGAATGAAAAAAGCCGAAGATTTTTTATACCAACAGGGCTTTGTCAGGGTTTTTCACTACACTCCCGAGGTTTTTCCGGATGAAAATTTGGACATAGAACCTATGCCAAACTACGTTTTTGAGGTGTTTCAATACCCAAAAACCTATAAAAACGCAACGAGAGAAGAAAAAGAAGAACTTTTGGTAAGTTCAAGGCTGCATTTAAGGGAGCTTTTGGAAAAAAATGATGAAGGCTGTGTTTATTCTTTTTGGGAAGATGTTTTAACTTTAAAAGAAATCGGTAATCCGGCTGACATTGGTAAATATTTTAATCTTTACAGTGAAGATGTAAAGATTAAGTCGAAAATTATAACTGCGCAATGCAGGCAAAACACAAATTACGATATTGTCAGATACGCAGCACACCCTTTTTTCTTACAAGGTTACACCACTCTTACAAACGGCGAAAATACATTTTATGAGAAAAACAAACTGTGCCAAAAAAATCTGCATAAGGGCTATATCGGCTTTGAATCTGATTCTCAGTGTTTTTTATATACCCTTCATTATATTCACAAAATTTTGAAATGGCCGCTGAAATATTACAAGCATGTTTTAACTCCCCTGTCTTATGAAACAATGGCAAAGCGTCCTGATGTTGAAGTTTTATCCAAAATTAAAACCTCGCTAAGTAATTTAGAAATTAACGGGCCAAACACAACCATTGGCGTTTTGCCCGATGGAACAATGTTCAGTGTAGTGGATTCCAAAAAACTCCGCCCGACGGTGATTTGCAGAGACGGCGATATGGTTGTTATATCTTCAGAAGTCTGCGGGGTGAATGAAATTATGCCAAACCGTGATATAAATTCCGACATTTACACAAGCGAGCGCGAAATTGTGGTAATAAATAATGATTTGAATATCGAAAGAGTACAGCAGTGAAAATAAACAAAATAGCATTGGACGACCTGCCTTGGATAATTGAATACAACAGCGAAAAATGTATGCTCTGCGGACATTGCGTAGCATCTTGTTCATTTTGCGCAATAAAAGTTGACGTTCAAAAAAGGAAAAAAGTTCGGGCAATTTCAAATGAAGAGGGTTTTTCAATAGATTCAGACCAAAGTGCTATACCCGTTATCAAACAAAACATTGACGAACACGATTATTGCAGAGGTTGCGGAATTTGCACAAAAGTATGCCAAAATGGCGCCATCCGCCCGATTCGAAACAGAACGGAAATTTTTGGTACACGCTATCGCGCAAAAACAGGTGATTCCGTCAAAAGGGGCGGCAGGGGCAATATGATAGCGGGGCAAACAGAAAAAAGAGCACTTGATACCATAAAAATCGGCCGGATTTCACAAATGACAGACCCTTCTTTAGACGCCTTAAGACACACATTTGATTTAAGAACTAATCTGGGCAGGGTTGTAAGTCCTAAAAATCTTGATTTTAAGATTGAAAATGGCGAACTTGTGCAGAATGAACAAACGCAAGTCCCGACAGACCGCTCAATTTATCCCATTTTAATTGGCGATATGTCAATCGGGGCGCTGTCACCCAGAATGTGGGAGGCTGTGGCTATTGCGGTTGCATATCTTAATGAGGTTAAGGGCATTCCAATCAGAATGTCCACAGGTGAAGGCGGAATACCTGAAACGCTTTTAAGGTCAAGATATTTAAAATATATGATTTTACAAATCGCCTCAGGCCATTTCGGCTGGAACAGAATAATAAATTCAATGCCGCATATGCAAGAAGACCCGGCGGGCATTTTAATTAAAATCGGCCAAGGCGCAAAACCCGGCGATGGTGGGCTTTTAATGGCCGAAAAAAACGCAAGGCACATTCAAGAAATAAGAGGCGTTCCAAAAGCGGATTTATTGAGCCCTCCAAACCACCAAGGCTTATATTCAATTGAAGAAAGCGTTCAAAAAATGTTCTTGTCGCTAAATTGCGCATTCAGGTTCAAAGTACCTGTTGCAATTAAGGTTGCGGCATCGTCCACAAGCGTGAGTGTTTATAACAACTTGCTTCGCGACCCATATAACATTGTCGGCGGATTTTTTCTTGACGGCATTTCAGGTGCAACAGGCGCTGCACATGAAATTTCATTGAACCACACGGGTCACCCGATTGTGTCGAAGCTAAGGGATTGTTATCTTGCAGCTATACAGCAAGGAAAACAAGGCCAAATACCGCTTTTTGCAGGCGGTGGAGCGGGAATGAAAGGCAATCTTGCGGCGGATGCTTTTAAAATGATTTGTCTGGGTGCAAACGGTGTATTTATCGGGCGCCTGGTTTTACAGATGGCGGGCTGTGTGGGTGATGATTACGGTAAATGCAATGCCTGCAACACAGGCAGATGCCCAATCGGCATAACAACACAAAACGATAAATTAACTAAAAGACTTGATATTGACACTGTTGCGCAAAATATTGTGAACTACATTTGTGCAACAGACGTTGAACTCAAAAAATTGCTTGCACCGATTGGCAACAGCTCTTTGCCCATTGGGCGTTCGGACGCGCTTGTTTGTCTGGATGAAAGTATCGCGAACAGGCTTCAAATTCAACATGTATGCTAAAGGTATAAAATGAAAACAATCGAAACAATAAACGACAATGAAAGACTCTCCACCCGCGACTTAATGCAAAAAATTTGGCAGGGTGTGGACGACGGCTGTACGGAATTTAAAATAAATGCTTCCGGGCAACATAATATCGGCGGGTCACTTTGGGCAAAAAAAGATGGCGATGACCGTGGCGAACTCAATTTTTATATCACAAACCCCGGTCAGCGCGTGGGCGCTATGGGGGTTTGCGGAACAAACATATATGTTGATGGTTCGGCACCTGCTGATGTCGGTTGGCTGAATTCCGGCGCAACAATTGTTGTAAAAGGCGATTGCGGCGACACCACGGCACATTGTGCTGCAAGCGGCAAAATTTATGTCGGCGGCAAAACAGGCACACGCTCCGGCGCTTTAATGAAAAAAGATCCGAAATTTAACTCTCCCGAGCTTTGGGTGTTAAAATCCACAGGCTCATTTTCTTTTGAATTTATGGGAGGCGGGGTTGCGGTTGTCTGCGGGGTCGGCTCCGAGGGGTTAAGTTCAATACTCGGTGACAGAGCGTGTACAGGTATGGTTGGCGGCGTTGTTTATTTCAGGGGGCCTGTTAAAAATATTTCAGACGACGTTTTTGTTTTAGATTTAGACGATAAAGACACCGATTTCTTAAAAGGCGGACTTCGGGAATTTTTAGAAAAAATTAACAGACAAGGGCTTTTAGAAGAATTATCGGATTTTTCCCAATGGAGAAAAATTGTTGCAAAAACTTACGAAGAAAGGCAAAAAACAAATGATATTTCCCTTAAAACTTTCAGGGAAAACAAGTGGATGGAAGAGATTGGCGGCTCAATTTTTGCCGATTTAATTGATGATAATTATATAACTTCCGATTTGGTTCAAACGGGAAATTCAAGGTTAAAAATTCCAAGATGGAAAAACCACGCATATTCTGCGCCTTGTGAGTATAATTGTCCGATTAAAATTCCTACTCAAAAACGTTTTTCACTGCTCAGGGAAGGGAAAATCAAAGAAGCGCTTGAACTTGTTTTAGAATACAGTCCGTTTCCGGCCAGCGTTTGCGGCCAGGTTTGTCCAAACTTGTGTTTAAATGATTGCTCAAGGCTCAAAGTTGATGAGCCGCTGGATGTTAAAACACTCGGTATACTTTCAAGGGATATCAAAATTACCCCGGGTGAGATTAAACACAACAAAAAAGTGGCAATTATCGGCTCAGGCGTGGCAGGCCTTTCATCTGCCTGGCAGTTGGTAAAAGAAGGTTATGAGGTTGAAATTTTTGAGCAGGATGAAAAAATCGGCGGAAAGCTTTCGCAAGTTATTCCGAAAGAACGGCTAAGCGAAGATATTCTGAATGCCGAAATTGAGCGTTTTAAAAATTTGGGTATAAAAATTCATACAAATACCAAGATAACAAAAGAAAACTTTGAAAAAATAAAAGACGGTTTTGATGCCGTAATTCTTGCAATTGGTGCCCATGGCGCAATTGTTATACCTTTTGAGGGTTACGAAAGATTGATAAAAGGCTTAAATTTCTTAAAGAAAACCAAGCGCGGCGAGAAAATTAATCTTGGTAAAAAAGTTGTGGTTATTGGTGCCGGCAATGCGGCAATGGATGTAATAATTGAAGCATATAATCAAGGTGCAAAAGAGGTCACAGCAATTGACATCCAAAAACCGAGCGCTTTTGAAAAAGAAATTGAACAAGCGAGAGCCCTGGGTGCAAAGATTTTATGGCCCTGCTTTACCCAAAAAATAACACAGGAAGGTGTACTTTTAAAAGACGGCTCTTTGCTTGAAGCTGACAGTGTAATTATTTCAGTTGGCGACAGACCGATTTTTGATTTTTTGGACAGAGATTATTTAGACCTAAAATCAAACATTATAATTAATGAATTTTTGCAAACACAAGCATGTCAAAAAGTTTTTGCAATAGGCGATTCAATCAAAGCCGGCTTATTCACAAACGCTATTGCTGACGGGAAAAATTGTGCAAAAAATGTTGTCAATTTTTTATGCGGCGAAAAACTGATTAAACAAAAATCTAAAAACCTTATCCCGCAGGGGCGTATAAAATCCGAATATTACGAATGTTATCAACCGACTTGTGACAATGACAAGAATCGTTGTTTAAGCTGCGGTTATTGCAGAGATTGCGGCCTGTGCCTTCAAAGCTGTCCCAACGGAGCCATAACAAGAATTGAAACAGAAAATGATAACTTTGAATATATAAGCGATGACAACAAATGCATAGGCTGTGGAATTTGTGAAGGTCTTTGCCCTTGCGGTATTTGGGAAATGAAACATAATTTTTAAAACATCAGTCTTTTAAGATTTCTTCAACTGTCTCTGCTTGATTACAATGCCAACTTTCCCCTCTGCCCTGTGCGAATTTTAATTACATCAACAATGTCATAAACAAAAATCTTGCCGTCGCCAATATCGCCTGTGTGGGCATGAAACATAATGGTTTCGATTGCTTTTTCCAAATTTTCTTTTGAGAGTACAATTTCAATTTTGATTTTCGGGACAAATGCCACGTTATATTCGGCGTCCCTGTAATATTCTTTGTGTCCGCCTTGCGTGCCGAAACCTTCGACATTTGAAATTGTCATTCCGACGATGCCGATTTTCACAAGTTCATTTTTGATATCTTCAATTTTATATGGTTTTACGATTGCTTCAATTTTTTTCATATTCTTAGTTCCTTATAATGCTGAAAGTCTTACAATCTATAACAATTTTCGCCGTGCTGTGAAATATCCAGGCCTTGCATTTCCTGGATTTCGCTTACCCTTAAGCCAAGTGTTAAATCAATTATTTTTAAAATTACCAAAGTTGCAAGGAAGGCGAATAAAACACAGGCGATGGTGCTTATTATTTGAACTTTTAAAAGATGCGCTCCGCCAAAAATTAAGCCGTTTGCACCATCAGGGTTTATTAAAAGTGAGGCGAAAACACCCGTGAGGACTGAGCCTACAATACCGCCTATTCCGTGGATACCTACAACGTCAAGGGTGTCGTCATAATTAAATTTTGATTTAAAAGTTGTGAATAAATAGCAGACCATTCCTGCTAAAAATCCTATGACAATTGCAGAAACAGGACTTACAAATCCGCAGGCAGGAGTTATTCCTACAAGTCCTGCCACTGAGCCTGAAAGTGCGCCCAAAACTGTTGGTTTTCGTCTGTGTAAAAATTCTGTTCCGACCCAGGCAAGCATCCCCGCGGCAGCGCCAAGTTGAGTTGTCACAAGGGCGGTTGTTGCAAGAGTTCCCGCGGTTAAAGCGCTCCCTGCGTTAAAGCCGAACCAGCCGAACCATAAAAGCATTGTGCCGACAAAAGTTAATGTTAAATTATGCGGCGGCATACTTTCTTTCTTATAGCCTTTTCTTTTACCCAGCATCAAGCAGCATGCAAGTGCTGAAGCACCCGAGGCGATGTGTACTACAAGTCCGCCTGCAAAATCCAATCCGCCAAGATTGTTTATCCAGCCGCCATCACCCCAGACCCAGTGAGCAAGGGGGCAATAAACAAAAGTTACCCAAAGAACAAGAAAAAGTAAGAAACTTTTAAATTTGAACCGTTCGGCGAAAGCACCTGTAATGAGCGCAGGAGTGAGGCAGGCAAACATCATTTGAAACGCCATAAAAAGTTGATGAGGGATTGTTGTAGCATAAATACCGGGGTTTAATGCCACAGATTTGAGGGCAACCCAATTAAAGTTGCCGATTAAATGTCCTATATCGCCGCTAAATGCGAGGCTATAACCATAAAGCATCCAAATAATTGAAACTACGCCAAGTGAGATAAAACTTTGCATCAGCGTTCCCAGAATGTTTTTCTTTCTCACCATCCCGCCGTAAAAAAGCGCCAACGCAGGGGTCATCACCATTACAAGGATTGTGGATAAAATCATAAATGCAATGTCTGTTTCGCGCAAAGCACCGTCATTTAGCGGGATTGAATAACTGCCGACACTTTTGGTACTTAAATAAGCGCCGAAAAGAAGAATTGCAAAAAAAGCAATAGAGAAAATTACCACTTTTTTAATTCTGTTTTTTGTAATGTCGCCTTTGGTTTCTTTTTGGTTTTTTTCAACCAAAATCAAGGGTGTCTGCCCTTCTTTCGTTTTTAATTCCACAGTTGTTAATACCTTTCTTTTGCACAGAAAACTGCGCCCTAAAGCACTTAATTTTCTGCTTTAAGTTTTTAATAATTTAGTAAGCTTTTAAATATGAATCAAGTTCCCAAGGTGAAACATAAGTTCTATACTTGTCCCACTCTTTATTTTTGGCATTTAAGAATTCATTTAGAATATGTTCGCCCAAAGCTCCCTTGACCGTGTCATTTTTTTCCAGTAAATCAAGCGCATCTTCCAAGCTGCCCGGTAAAGAATCGATTTTCGAACGCTTTAACTCTCTGGGTGTCATTTCATAAATATTTTCTTCAACTTGCAGCGGCGGCTTAATTTTATTTTCAACGCCATCCAAAATTGCCCCCAAAATTACTGCCAAAGCAAGATATGGGTTGCAAGAAGGATCAGGGGAACGCAATTCCACCCTTGTAGCATTGCCGCGTTTAGCCGGGACTCTGATGAGTGCCGAACGGTTTGCCAGGCTCCAAGCCAAATAAACAGGTGCTTCATATCCCGGCACAAGTCTTTTATAGCTGTTTATGAGCGGATTTGTAATTGCGGTGAATGATTTCACGTGTTTTAGTAATCCGCCTATTGTGTAAAGTGCTTCTCTTGAAAGCTGAAAATCCCTGTCAGGCGCATAAAAAACGTTTTTACCATCTTTAAAAAGTGAAACGTTGCAGTGCATACCCGAGCCGTTTATGCCAAAAATCGGTTTTGGCATAAAGGTCGCATGAACCCCGTATTCTGCAGCAATTGCTTTCACGGCGTATTTAAACGTAATTATATTATCCGCAGTGGTTAAAGCGTCTGCGTATTTAAAATCGATTTCGTGCTGCCCTTTGGCAACTTCATGGTGGCTTGCTTCAATTTCAAAGCCCATTTGCTTTAGTGTTTTGACCATTTTTCTTCTTATGTTTTCGCCTAAATCCCAAGGGGCAGTGTCGTAATAGCCTGCATTGTCGTGAGCGTCAAGGGTTGGCTCTCCGTCTTTATCATTTTTGAATAGGAAAAATTCCGCCTCAGGTCCGACGTTCATTTCAAAGCCTAAGGCTTTTGCTCTTGCAATTACTCTTTTCAAATTACATCTTGGGCAGCCTTCAAACGGTGTGCCGTCAGCGTTATGGATGTCGCAGATTATTCTTGCAACTTTCTCATCTTCTTCGTTACTTCTCCAGGGCAAAATTGCAAATGTTGCAGGGTCCGGGTAGAAGAACATATCTGACGTTTCAATGCTTCTAAAACCTTTGATTGAAGAACCATCCAACATAACTTCATTGTTTAAAACTTTATCAATCTGGTCTGACGGGACAGACAAATTCTTTGTTGTTCCGTTAATGTCGCAAAATTGCAATTTAATAAATTCAATGTTGTTGTCTTTAATGATTTCCTTTATTTCTTCATTTGATAATACTGCTGAATGCTGCGGAATAAATTTGTCTTTCATAGGTCTCTCCATACTGATATAAGTCTTCAACTTTTATTACTCTCTCGTCAAAAGAAGAAAAAATTTGTTTTTTCTTCCATTTGCTCGTTCATAATATAATTTTATAATACGTCTACATCAGCAATTGTCAAAATTTTGAAATTATTAAGTTTTATAAACAAGGTGTATTTTTGACACTTTATTTTGATATTTCAAACTGCGGGGCTCCCGAAAAAAAATTCGACTTTATTTTTTTGAAATTTTGCATATATTTTAATAAAAAACAGAGAAAATAAACAAAAGAAATTCGTTTTTACAAAAGTTTATATAATAATTTATAGATATTAAATTTTTCAACGCAATAACCCCTTATTGCAAGTTGTGCTTAAGGAATGTGTCGAGCTTTTCGACTGCTTGCCCCATATATTCCGGAACATCATACAAATCAACGTGTGTTGCTTCGGGAATTATAAATAATTCTTTCGGCTGTGCGGCTTTCTCATACGCATCTTCGCTAAAATATGCTGAAACTGCTTTTTCACCGACTATGAATAATACGGGTCTTGGCGAAATAGTTTCAATTTGCACAAACGGGAAGAAATTCATCATAGGTGCAAGACTTGTATAAGAATACCAAGCGTCAGAATTTGGGTGCTGACCGCGGGATGTTTCATAATAGTCTAAAAATTCTTTTGCATAAGAAGGTGTATTTTCATCAACTTTTGTTGGCAATGCCCTGATATTTTTTCTTTCCTCGCCCCTAAATTCACGCGTGCGCTGTTTGCCGACTTCATCCAAGGTTTTCATTCTGTCTTCATAAGACATTGTATCTCCAACCCCTTGCCTTCTTGCTCTGCCCATATCATACATACTAACGGTTGCAACAGCTTTCATTCTGTGGTCAATTTGAGCGGCGCTAACAGCGTAGCCTCCGCCTCCGCAAATGCCCAACACACCGATTTTTTCTTCATCAACTAACGGATAATTACTTAAAAAATCAACCGCTGCACTAAAATCTTCAACTCTCGTGGACGGAACTTCCACTTTGCGCGGTGTCCCGCCGCTTTCCCCGTAATGAGATGCATCAAATGCCAGTGTTATATAACCTCTTTCGGCAAGCTTTTGTGCATATAAGCCTGCAGTTTGTTCTTTAACACCGCCAAATGGGTGCCCCACAACAACGGCGGGATATTTTTTTGTTTTATCGATATTTTTGGGAACATATAAATTGCCGACTACCGTTATATCAACTCTGTTTTTAAACTTGACCTTTTGCACTGTTGCATCTTTACTTGGTGCAGGCGGTGCCAAAGCTTCTGCTCTCATTATTGAAAATCCTCCCAGTATAATTGTAAGTACACATATAAACGTAATAATTTTTGTTGTCATTTGTCTCTCCTTTATCGCATTATACTGCGCTGCCTAATTCAAATGCCTGCTGTGGGAATTCCGTTGAAAGAACTTCGCCCTTTTTCCATACACCTGTTGCATAAAGAATTCCTTTTTCAACAGGAGAGTTTAAACAATCAAGAAATCCTCTAAATTCTTCCACAGTTCTCTCAAGTGCTGCTTTATTATTGTCGGCGGCAGTTATGATAAAATAAAACTCTTTATTGCTGATTTTCGTATATTTTGCACAACAGCGGTCAATAAACACTTTCATTTGTCCGCACATTGCATAAAAATAAACGGGTGTTGCCATTAAAATTACATCAGCTTCCAGCATTTTTTCTATGATTTGATTCATATCATCTTTTTGCGAACATCCGTTATAATCATTTGCTCTGCAATAACCGCAGCTATGACAGAAGTTTATTTTCTTGTCTCTTAAAAATATTTTCTCTGCTTTATTGCCCGACATCTCTGCACCTTTTTGAAATTCATCGCAAAGTGTGTCAGAATTCCCTCCCTTTAAAGGTGACGAGGAAATAATCAATACCTTTTTACTCATAACTGTTCACTCCTTTAAAATATTCTTTATCACTTACGGGCTCAAGCCACGTTGTTTTGTTATTTTTCACATTTGTAGTTATGGCAACATGGGCGAACCAACTTTTAGGTGCGGCTCCGTGCCAGTGTTCAATATTAGCAGGTATTCTCACAACATCGCCTTCTTTTAATATTTGAACAGGCTTTCCTTTTTCCTGATATCTGCCTTCGCCCGCGGTAACTAAAAGGATTTGTCCGCCGCTGTGCGTGTGCCAGTTTGTGCGAGTTGCAGGCTCAAAAGTAACATTTGCTGCGGGAGTATTCCATTGTTCATTTTTATCACTTAATACATTTAAATAACTCTTGCCTGTGAAAAATTCCCCGCTCGGGTTGTCAACCCCTTTAGAAAAGGGTTGTTTTAAATCTTTTGCAAATGCAAAAGCTGTGTTTGTTAACAACATGGTAAAAACTATCAATAATTTTTTCATTCAATTTCTCCTTTGAATTGATACATACAGTTTATAAGCTGACACTTGGTGTCAGTCAAGAATTTGTGATACCATTTTTAATGGAGGTGCAAAATGTATACTATTAAAGAGGTTTCAAGACTCACAGATATTTCCGAACATACATTAAGATTTTGGGCACGAAGTGACCTTTTGCCGCTTTTAACAAGAAATAAAAATAACGTAAGAATATTTTCTGAAAGAGATTTGGGGTTCGTTAAAATAATAAAATGCTTAAGGGCAATCGGAACTGATAACAAAAGCATAAAAAGATATATCGATATGTGTATTATCGGTGATTCAACCGCATCTGCCAGATATGAAATAATAAAAGAAACTGAAATTAAAGCTTTAGAAAAAATGGAAGAGCTAAAAAAACAACTCGAGCTTTTAGACTATAAGAAAAATTACTATGAAAATTTGCTGCAAGGTAAAGACACTAATTGCTGTAAAGTATAAATTTTACTTTGCCGTTTTCTTATTATTTTATTAACCCGATTTCATTCAACCATTTGTCTATTTCACCTTGGGTGGAAGTGTTTCCGTAAAATTCACCACCTTTTAAAATTTTTGATTTTGGCGCCAGTTTTGCTATGTCAGCAAACGTTCTGGCTTGGCCGCCCCCGCCGTGTGTGCAAAAAGGCACAACAGTTTTCCCTGATAAATCATATTCGGACAAGAATGTTAAAACGGGCGGAGCCATCGTTCCCCACCAAATTGGTGTGCCGATGAAAATCACATCATACTTTTTAATGTTATCAACTTTGGTTGTTAATTCCGGCTTAAAGCCCTCTGCAATTTCTTTTTTTGCCTGTTCCGTATGTTCTTTATATGCGGAAGTATATTTATGCGATGTTTTTATTTCAAAAATGTCGCCGCCTGCTTTTTTATGAATTTTATTAGCCACTTCTTTTGTGTTGCCCGAATGCGAATAATAAACCACAAGAATTTTCTTTGCGTCAACGGTTTCCGCATTCATTGAATTTAATAGTGCGCCCAATGCTACAACAAATGTTATTGCAATTAATGTCGAAATTTTTCTCATTTTTTACCTCTTTTTGTTTTTATAGTTACCTTAATTTAATAATAATAGATTAGAGCAACTCTCAGTCAAGTGAAATAAAAGTTTTCGCTTTTTCTTCCGACTAAAATTTCGAGGCTTAAATTGCATGTTTATTATCTATTGCCATAAAAAATTGTGCAAAAAGAAGCTTTGGGCACCTTTCATTCAATCAGGCAAAAACAGCCTCAATTCCACACACAAAGCCTGACACAGGCAGTCGGAAGCCATTTCAAATGCCTAAAATAACCCCCAAATGACTTGGCGATTCGTGCAAAATGTTTACATTTTGCCGATGAGAGAAGCGAACGTAAACACAAAAATTTGCGCCACCCGCGATTCGAACGCATGGCCTACTGCTTAGAAGGCAGTTACCCAAGGGTATTTAATTATTTTAATTGGTAATGTCATAGTAGTAGACAGTTAAAAAGTATTGACATTTGACTTAACCTCGCTTATACTAATAATATAAGTAAAGAGGTACGGCATGAATTTAATTGAAATCTTTGAGAAATTCCCAACACAAGCGGATTGCATCAAATTTTTAGAGGGCGTGAAATGGCAGTATGAGCCAACTTGTCCATACTGCAATTCAAAAAGCCATACTGCTAGAAAAAACGATAGCAAATATCAAACAAGCCGTTATCACTGCAACACTTGCAATACTGACTATACTGTTTTAATTGGAACTATATTTCAAAACACAAAATTGCCTCTTCAAAAGTGGTTTTTGGGCATTTGTCTTATATTGAATGCAAAAAAGGGTATATCCTCAAGAGAATTGGCGAGGGATTTAAAGGTTACAAAAGACACAGCATGGTTAGTTCAAATGAGAGTTAGAGAAGCAATGAAGCAAAGTCCTGAATTGTTATCGGGAATAGTCGAAATGGACGAAACTTATATTGGCGGTAAACCAAGAAAAGGCAACAAAGACAGTAGGAAACGTGGTCGTGGGACTGCCAAAACTCCAGTTGTAGGTATGGTTGAGCGTGATGGCAACGTAAGGGCAAAGTCGCATAAAAATAAGAGCTTAAGCTTTAAAGAGCTCAAGAAGATTGTTCGCGAAAATATAGATACAGATAATACCAAACTCATAACAGACCAATATAGAGGTTATGAGCCCTTTGACGGTATTATTGACCATGAAACTATCAACCACCAGTACGAGTATGTTAAAAATCATGTTCACACAAACACTATCGAGGGTTTTTGGTCGTTACTAAAACGTGGAATTATCGGACAATATCACAAAGTAAGCATAAAATATCTTGATAGATATGTTGACGAATTTTGTTATAAATACAACAGCAGAAAAGTCAAATGCGGGTTTGATACATTTTTGGGATTAGCAGTAGGAGTATAGAATGAGCGAAAAATTACCAAAGGCGCTTTATGGTGGGAAATTGCCAATAGCGGGCATTGAGTTAGATTGTGCCGTTTTAGATGATGGTACAAGAGTTTTGACACAAGCAGCAGTTTTTAAAGCCTTTGACAGACCAAGAAAAGGAATGAACACACGCCTTGAAATTGATGGGACCAAGATACCCCCATTTTTGGCAGCCAAAAACCTTGAAATACTTATAGATAGAGAGTTTTTAGGGTGGACCACACCCGTAGTTTATTCTGATGGCAAACAAGAAAAAAGCGGATATAGGGCAGAACTTTTGCCTATGATGTGTGACCTCTATCTGAAGGGTCGTCGCCAAGGTATTCTGACACCTTCACAAATGAAATTTGCCGAATTATCAGAGATTTTATTATCATCTTTTGCCAAGGTTGGTATTATAGCTCTTATTGACGAAGCTACAGGCTTTCAATATGACAGAAAACATGATGCCTTACGTTTTTTACTTGAGCAATATATTACAGAAGGGCTACAAAAATGGGTTAAAAAATTCCCAGACGCCTTTTTTGCAGAACTGGATAGGCTATACCAGAATGAAAAAACAACATCACGAACACGACCGAAATATTATGGTGGCTTCATAAATACTTACATTTATGAGCCCATAGAAAGCGGCTATGTAAAAGAGGAGTTGGATAAGAAAAACATAAAGGATGATGGCAAAAGAAAAGCAAGATTTCATCAATGGCTCACGGACTTTGGTAGCAGTCAATTGACTTTACAAATAGGTAGGGTAATGGGCGTTATGGAAACTTGCCCCAATATGCGAACATTCAAGGGCAAAATAGCAAGACAAAAACAACTATCTATACAGCCTGAATTATTTGACACAGAGGAATATGCAAACGCATAATAAAGCCTCTGCCCTGAAATTTATCGAGAAGCCAGTACTGGCTTCTCTTTTTAGTTTTATGACTATATTCATACACTGACTATAGTGTGTTAATGTAAATTATCAATATTTTTTACTGTCTATTTATATGACATTACGTTTTAATTAATTTAAATAATTTGTTTGGTTTCTCAAAATGCTTGACAGATAAGCGTTTCCAAGTCTTTAATTATTTTGTCCATTTTATTCTTTTAAAATGATTTAATTATATTTTGAAAATATTTTGAACCTCTTGTGATTATTTACCATTTTTATGTTTTTTCTTAACATTTGAAAGATGCACAAATATATTTCTTAATATTTTATACATTTTGCATAAAATACTATATCTATGCAAAAAGATAAATATCAGTCACAGAACAGTCACGGAATTTACTAAAATTTATAGCAATTACATGATATTTGCACGAAAAACTTAGGTAAATGCGTGGTAGGGCACAGAATATTTTTTCACAATAAAAACGGGCTTTTACACTCGCTTTGTTGATTACGTTTTTTATATTATATTTTTCCGTTTTCGTTAAAGTTTTTAACGTTATTTACAGTGTCTTTTACTGTCAGAATTGATATTCCGGCAAGTGCAACAACGGAAGCTGCGCCAATTGCCTTAAATATTGGATTGCCGACTTTTTTGACAGACATAATTATTCCGGAAATAAGCCCTACTATACCGCCACCTGCCAGAGAATAGCCTAATGCTTTCATTCCTTGGTCGGCTCTTTTTTGTGTAGTTTCAACTCTTTGTTCTTCGGGTATTTGCTGTAATCCCATTTGAGCAAATACATTTGAATTTGCATTATTTCCGAATGATATTTTTTGTATATTCATCTTTTCTCCTTATTACTCTTGTGTTTCTTCAACTTTCCTCGAATTTTTTATTGATACGAATAACTGTGAAAGTGCCAAGGTTGCAAACCCTACTATTGCACCAATGCCTGCAAAAGCATTTTTAAACGGTTTTTCGATACCTTTTGATTGTTTATAAAGTCCAGCCAAGGCTGTTGTAATACCCCATGTTGAGAGAGTGGCTCCTGCCATTTTCGGGAAGTCGTTTAATTGCATTTTATAAAATTCGACTTTCTTCCCGGACTCTTTTATAGTGGCTTCTTTTCTTATTTCCTGTTGTGTAGGGACGTAGCCCCCGTTTCCAAAACTTATTTTCATTTTTATTCCCTTTTGTATCTTATATTATAGCAAAGTATCACAAACTTTGTAAGCTATATTATAGAGTAATTCACTTCCTGCAAAAGTTAACTGAACTTGATTTTTTAATTTCATAACAAATTTTGCTTTTGCTTCTGCATCTGATATTTTTTTATCTGCTTCTATAGGCATATTTTCACAGTACATCATACAAGCTCTGCCTGTAAGTTGGTGCAATGAATATGTGATAGTGGCGTTTGCAGCGTTTCCTGCGCCCGGTGCTGCTCCCAACCAAGCTGTTGCAATTGAAGAACCTGCTATAAAGCCCCCTGCTGTTGAGCTTATTGCTGCTATCCAGCCGCCCGTCCTGCCATATGCTCTGAATATTTTTTTGCACATTTGCTTGGTCTCAGTTGTAAGAAGTGCAGGTTCAAGAAATTTAACTTGGGCTAACGCCCCTGCTGTTCCTGCCGCCAAGGTCGCATATCTATTTGTGATTTGTTCTGCTTTTTTGTGTTCTGACGGCTTTGTACCGTCGAGCCAATCTGTAAAACCATAATTTAAAAGACCACCAAAAGCAACTTGCCTTGACGGGGGCAAATTAAGCATTCTTGCCGCTTCTTTGCTCTTACTTTTACTTGTTTTAGGCGCATCCTCAAAAGAAGCAAGTCCCGAATTTAAGACCAAGGCGGCAAAAGCCAGTTTTTCTATTTTTTCTTGGTCTTCGCCTTTTTCGTAGGCTTCATAGAATTGCTTTTCAACTGATTGTAACAACCCTTTTGTTGAGGCTTCCATAACTTTAGGGTTAGACATTACCTTCTCAATTACTTTAGGGTCTTTAAGCTGTTCTTGAATAGCTTTCATTTTTGTATTTTTTGGCTTATCTAAATACAGTTCCTCAAAAACCGCAGGGTCTTGCAGGATTTCTTCCAAAGAGGCTACATTTGACTCCTTTGATTTTGAGTTATTAACAAATAAATCATATTCATTTTTTGGAGGTGTTGTTGCACTTTTTACTCCTGTATAACTAATGCTTGAGGAAGAAAAGCCTTTTACATTATAATTGTTTTTAATCTGTAGCATACTTGTCTCTCCTAACCTAGTCGTCAAGACCAACAAGTCCTTTAAGGAAATCCATAATAGTTTCAAGAAAACCGCCGTCACCGTCTTGAACAGACTCTTTTAAATCTGATAGAACTTCTTGTATCTGGTCTTGATTTTCTACAATTTTGTTGATAATAGGCCTGCCGTTCATACTACCCGGAGCATCCCCTAAATCTGCAAGTTCGTTAACAGCGGGTAAAATGTGACGCTCGAATTTATCGGCATCCATCACCATTAAAACTTTTCCTTCTTTGCCAACAGGCTTTACCTCTAAAATGTCAAGACCTTTAAAATTCGGCTGATTCGCAATCGCGTTTACTTGCATATTTAATACCCCTTTTGCTATTCAATTTTTTATTTTAATAAAGAATGAAATGCAACATCCAGTTACACAAAAATATAACTTTTGGTACAGGGTTAACCAAAAAGACGGTGGCTGCACTGTCTCAAATTCAAGCACAAGATATTGCAGATGAATTTAAGTGCGTCTATAAAATTGATGCGGATTTTAAAAACAATTCCGCTATTGCCTCATGTGCTACTTTATGCGCCGATATTTTTGAAAGTTTATCAAAACACCTCGGATTACCTTTTTATGCTGTTCCAAAAAGATTAAGGGTATATACACCTGATGATTTAATTAAGCCTTCAAAAACCGGGGGATTTTGCATACCTGATACAAAAAAAAGTTTTAAAGTCCGAGCTGCCTTTTGAGCTAAGGTCAATTTTCTTTATGCAGAATAAACTATCTGTTGAAGATATAAATCAAATAGCAGAAGAAATGTATAGCGACAAGTTTGTAAGCTCGTCTCATTTTCTACGCAGTTTTATACATGAATGGGCGCACAATGTTCACTTAGATAATGTTTACAAGAAATTCGGCTATGAGGGAAACTGTCCGTATGGTAAAAACCTGTATCAAAAAGCAGGAGAAAACATGGGCATTAAGGTAATAAAAAAGCTGCAAGAACAAATATTTACACCTAAAGAACAAGAAATAATAGCGGATACAATCGGAGAGTATGCGGCAGCGTCAAACCCGTTTGAAGTTGTAGCTGAAACTTACACAAAACTTATTGCAGCGAGTTTGGATGATAATACTTTGCTTCCAAAAACAAATCCAATGGAAGGTTTGGGGAAAATGTCAAAAGAGTTTTTAACTATTTTTAAAAAAGCCCACGGCTAAAATTTTAATCTCTGTCCGCTGCCTCAATTAACCTTCTCATTAATTGTAATTTTTTTCCTTTGGCCAATACGGTTGTATTTTTAATATATCTGCGTGTTTCTTCATCCCTATAGTTGCCCCTGATTCAGGCTCAAAAAGTTGGTACGGTTCAATATCTAAAACCTCACACAGTTTATCAATGGTTTCAGATGATGCAAATGTTTTCGCGCCTTCGAGTTTCGTAACAGAATGAACGGAAATCCCAACATTTTCGGCTAACCATTGTTGGGTTTTGTCCGCATGATATTTTTTGATATTATGCGATAAAATGTGTTTTAAACTAGGCTTTTCCATTACATACAAGGGTAGCCCATTTAAACACATTTTAGAATAGAATTAAAGGTAATTATTTATGCAACTTTCATTACTTATATATAGCCAAAATATCTATTTTAAGCACATTTCTTTTTTAAGATTCTACAAAAAATACCCAATCTATGCAAAATTATAACAAATTACACGATATTTACACAAAGAATTTACTAAAAAAGACCGCTATACTTTGGCAATCATTTTCCAAATTACTATTTTAATTGTTAAGTTTTTTACATAAACAATGAAAACTTGACAAAATATTTCATTTTCAAGTTTTGAGTGCAAGGTAGTAAGTGTAGTGAGGCTTAATGAAAGTTTTGCCCATTATTAATATGGCAAGAGTTAACTCTGCTGATATTTCTAATTTCCAAAGTACGAGTAAACTTAACTATTCCAATTCTCCAAATGACAGCTTTGAAAAAAAGATTGATAAAAAGCCCCTGTTCACCACAGTTAATTTTATGGGGTACAATGTGCATATTCTTGACGGAGGAAGCCATGGGGAGAATATGGCTCATTTTGCAAAAGCCATAAGTCCTGATATGGATGTCGTAATGCACGAGGTAGAGGTTAACTCAAAATCACCGCATGAGAAACAAATGAAAAGTCTTTACGAGCAATTAAAAGAAATCCCGCATAAAACAGACAATAAGCCTGAATATATTGCTCTGCCCGGTCTTTGCAGTGTACCTTTGCAAAATATGGAAGATCAGTATGAACGTGTTATGGGTGAGAAAATAAAGGTAACTCCCGAGAATGTCAAAGCAAACAAGAAAAAATTAAATGAATTTTTAAAGAAGATTTCGCAAAATCCAAGCACATACAGTATATACACAGGATACATGGACCCGCTTCGCCAAGGTATGGAGTGGATGTATGACGTTATTACAGAAATTAACAGGCTTGTTGATGATGGCTATAAAGTCTATGTTCCGTCAGGACATCCTGAATATCAAAGTTTAAAATGGCTTGCAGATGAGAGGGACAGAAAGCCTGAACTTCAACACTATATTGCAACAGGGGTTGATAAAGATGGTGCAGTAAAAAGTATGAGAAATTACATCCAAAATCAAGGATGGTACGATTTTAATCTGCTTAATCTTTCTGATGCCCATACTGTAAATTTAAAAGATGCAAAAGGCGAGAAAGACTATCTGTATGCTGCTTATGACGGCGCTGTAACAGATGGCGCAAGAGGTGTTTATAACTTTTATCCCGTAAGAGGTGCTGACGGCAAGGTTAAAGGCTACAGTTATACGGATGAATATACCGTACAATACCCTTACAGTGAGTTCCCTGCAAATGATGAGCTTGCAACTCTTTTAAAGTTTGTTGGCAAAAAAACAACAGAAGTATTAGCCAATAGCAGCCAAGTGAAAGAATTTAAAACACTTCACGAGAGTTCACCCTCAAGTGCAAAAGAGAAGTTTTCAAAAGTTCTTTTTAATGTAAATGACGTATTCACTTCAAATGAGATAAAAAATCAAAAAATAGATTTAAAGGGTCGATATGTTGACTCTTCACTGAAACTATTCTTTGACAAGGACAGTGCAGGGTGTGTTACTTTCCCAAATACAAATTGTGAAGGCAGTGACAGGCCAAGCATACTTTCAATGTGGGGAAGCTGTTTCTCTGTTTTTAATGCGATAAAGAATGATATTCAGCTTGCCAAAAGAAAAGATAATATTTCTTTTCCGACAAATGCTGCCCCTGACACAATAAATTCAAAAATATCCAACTTGCTTGAAAGTGGTAAAAATGCAGAAAAAAGATATTCATACACAGAAGCAGAGGATTATTATAACAATGCAATAGAGTTTTGCAAAATACATGGTATAAAAAATTCCGCTCCTCATATTGCTCTTGGCAGCCTTCATTTTGATAGAGAGAAATATGACTATGCTTCAAGCTGTTTTAATAATGCCGTTGATATATTGAGCGGACAGATTAATGATACTTTTGAAAATTCATACTCTTTGGATTCTTTGGCCTCTTTAGAAAGGGCAAAAAATAATTACAACAGCGCACTTAAATCTCAGGATAATTACAAAAGCGCATTAAGAGAGTATAATAACAGGGGTTCTTTATATAAAATTTTCAAAAGTTCGCCGACAAAACCGTCTAACGAACCGTCAGATTACAGCACAGGAAAATCTTTATATGATTCATCACAGAAAATATCTGAAATGTTTGATAAAATAAGTATAATCTGTTCAGAAAAAGGCGAAGCCTATCCTGCAAAAGTTTGCAGAGCAGCGGCACTAGACATTAAAAATTGCACACCAAGAGGTGATGAAGTAATAAAAAAACGGGCAGAAAGTATACAATACATAGGTGACTTGTATCCAGAGATTAAACCTGAATATTAAGTATATATAGGGAAAATTATAAATGAAAATTAATCCAATTAATAAAATGTCATTTAAAGGCAATATTATAGATGCGCACGCCCACACTGGTAAATGGTATGCCAAGGACTACGGTGCGGATTCACTGGACGTTTTCATTAAAGAACCTTTGAATATAACCCTTAATGGCGTAAAGCAACAGGACATAGTTGAAAAAATGCTTGTTTCAAATTTAAGCTGTATAGACAGTAATGGGCTTTTAGATGAAACAGTGGGTAATACTAAAATGTTAGAATTATGTGCAAACAATCCTAAACTTTACCCCCTTGCAGTTTGTCAGCCCAATAAAACAGGAGGAAATGCAAGTGAACTCAAAAGTCTTATAGACAAGAATGAAGGAAAATTTGTGGGCTTAAAATTCCATCCACATGGACTTCCTCTTGTTGCGAGCAGTGCGGAATATGATGATTATTTAAAATTGGCTTTAAAAAAGAAACTACCATGTTTGTTCCATTGTCAGGATAATAATTCTTCACCAGAAGCCATTTATACGCTCGCCAAAAGACACCCCAAAGTACCAGTTATAATGGCTCATCTTGGTGCAGGGGGCGAGGCTAATCATAAAAAAGCTATTGATGTACTGCTTGAATCCATACAAAAAGGTGATGCGAAATTATATGCAGACATTTCTTGGGTAGATTGGGGAATGGATGGGTTTCCTTCAAATAAGCAGAACAGTATTGTAGATGTTATAAAAAAACTAAAAAAAGAAAATGCTCTCGACAGATTAATGTTTGGTACTGATGCGCCCTTGGGTTGTTTTGGCGAAAACGGTGCTTCCAATATCTCGCCCAAACAGGCTTACGAGCAAACGGTAAGTAACTTGAAAACTGTTATTAAAGATAATTTTACTGATGATGCTGATGATATTATAAATAAAATCTTCCATGACAACGCTGATGAGCTTTTTTTTAAAAAAAAATGGGCAGAAGGTTTGGCGCAAAATTTGGAAGAAGGGATAACAAATCCTGAAACAGTAAAAAAACTTTCAAAAGGTAAAATTGGCGCAATATGTGCGGCAGGGCTTTTAGTGATTGGTACGGCCGCCTTGGTTCTATACAAGAAATTTAAAGCCAAGCCTCAAAACTTACCAAGCCCCGGAGCGGTAATTCAAAACCACAACTACACTCCCCAAGAATTACCAAAACCTATGGCGACAAGTCAAGACTACAATTCTATATTCAAAAATTTTACAATAAACCCAACTTAATCCTTGGTGATTTTTCTCTGGTGGTGTTAAATTTTACAAAAAAACACCCCTTCAAAAGGGGTATACTTAAAAATAGTTACGTTTATAGAAATCTTAAAAAAAGACTGCCTGTCTCTCCCCGGCAGTCGTTTCCCCATTAAAAATACCTAACAACTGTTTTTGGAATAGGTTTTTGTTTATTTTTCAATTTTGGCAAAGTCGGGGGCAATGGTGCGAGTTTTAAAAACGGGATTTGAGGCACATTAAGGGGTTTAATTTTCATTTTTATTTGTCTCCTTTCTTTTTTTGAAAATAAAGCTCCCGCCTTGCAGGGGGTCAGACAGAAATAGTCTTGTATGCCGATATATACGATAAAACAGGCGAAGAGTATTATAACGGCTGTCTTTTTATTACTTTAAAAGCATTGGCAACAGTATTTATACGAATAATTTATACTATTTTACTTATAGTGTCAATATTAATTTAAATATAACTACCGATTTAGTTACTTAATTTATTTATTCATCGCCTGTAACATAAAAAATAATAGTTTTTTGGCTGCGGGATGAGTAAAAATAAACAAATAACAAAAAATGATATAGATAACTACAAGAAAATAGTAGGTTCCAACATTCAATTTTACAGGGTTGCCAAGGGTTTAACCCAAGAAGGATTGGCGGAACTTGTTGGAATAAGTCCAACGGCTATGAGTAGTGTAGAATTAGGCAAAAATCAACCAAAAATAGCAACTTTGTTAAAATTGGCAAATTCCTTAGACGTAGACCCAAATGAGTTTTATGTTTTAAATCGTGAAAACCGTCCTCAATACAGACTTGCAGAACTTAAAAGAAAAGATAAAGAAGCGGAGCAAAAAATTAAACAGGCAGATGAAAAAATTAGTAAGGTTAAAACTTGTGCCGATTTACTTTCAGAGCTTTATAAGGTTTTTAAAAAAATATAAATAGTACAACTTGGTAACAAGTTTTTTTTCTCGCATGTTTTGTAGTAATTACTAAAGATATTAGAGAGGTAACAAAATGAGGGTAAATAGTATAAACAACAATCAAAATAATTTTAGCTTCGGGAGGTTTGTAGATAATGGAGCTGTTACGATTGCCCAAGATATGGTCAAAAAAGGTCATTTAAGTCAAACTTGCTACAATCGTTTGAAAGAAACAGATGTTGTGCATATTGTTTCAAGCGATAAGACCCTGCAAGGAAAACCTAACGAAGAACTCCTTGAAAAAGTGGACAAATATGACAAAGAAGTATTTTTAACACATATTACATCCGATATACTTAAAAATATGGAAGAGGGAAACAAGTTAGAAATTGCGACGGCTTGGTCTGAATATATAGATGATATCATGAATGGCGACGAGCACCCCGAACCCATTGGTACAGTCGGAGACCCTTTACGTGAGCACATGCAAAGAAATTTAGCCATGGACATATACCGCTGATTTTTATAGTTCAATCACTACTACTTTACTTATAGTGAAATTTGTAACGAAAAATTTACTATTTAATTGTTTTATAACAATTTTTACTTTGTTTGTTCTTATTTTACTTGTTACGCTAAATAAGAACAAACAATGAAATTTTCCCCAAGCAGCAGCATAAACACTTTTACTAAAGTGAGTTTTGGAAAAAAGACTCCATCATTTGACGATTTAAAAAACATAGGCGAGATAGTAAATTGTCAAACCGGCGGACTTGTTAAAAGGGTAACAGAGCGAGTAGAAGCCAATCCGGAAGCATTAAAACAATTTCAGCAGATGGGGGAAGATTTATACCCCGTAAAATCAAACCATTTAAAAGACTTTGCAAACAGCTTTGTTGAACTTGGCAACATTCCCCGCAGGCTGTTCACAAGTGTTTCTGAAAAACTCCATAGTGCTTTTCCGGGAAACAAGTTTTTAAAGGATGTTTTTAATTCGGATTTTGTACAAAACCACTTTAAAAGACAGGGTGTAAATAATGATATAGCAACGCTTAAGGGGATTTATGACAGCGGGGCAAGAATATTAGAAAAAAACAAAGGTTTAACAGATGCGCTTTGCGAATGCGGACAAAACGGGGGTATTTGTCAGGCAATAAGCAAAAGTTTTAACAAAGCCCTGAATGAAACTCTTGCCTGGGGGAAGCCTAAATATGCCACAAAAGATGAAAGACTTGTAACAAGACTTGTCTCGGGCCTTACCGCTGCTGTTTTTATGGGGAAAGATTTTTTAAATAAGGCTTTAATGCAGGGCAAGAGCGAAGAAGAAGCCAAAAAGGATATGCGTCAAAAGACCAAACAGGAAGTTATTGCTAACATCGGCGAGGGCGTATCACAATTTTGTTTCCTGGCGACATTTCCATTGCTCGCAAATACTAAACAGTGGATAGCGCCTGTAGTTAGTGCAGGGATTGGCTTTACTTTTAATATCATTTCAAGATTAATGGCAGGTATGCCCCTTACAAGAAAAGAAGTGCCGCCAAAACTCTTGCCGTTTGGCTCTCTCGCTATACCAATGAGCGTAGAGGACTTTGCAAACAGGATAAAAGAAGGCGCACCTGTTCAAAAACCGTTAAACGGTATAAGCGGTCAAATTGTTCAGGAAAAAGAAAATAAGAAAAAATCTTTATTATCGCTTAAAAACATTCTTATTGCTTGTGGCGTGAGTATTGCGGGTGGTTTTGTTTTACGCTACGGTAGAATAAAACTTGCCGAAAGTAACATCGGTAAATCTTTAAAAAACAGACTCGACACTTCATTTATCGGCGAGAAAATAAAAGCCGTTAAAGCAAGTCATATTGAGGAGATATTTACTAATCAAAAAGAAATAAATTCTCTCACTAAAACACTCGGTGCAATAGATGAACCAAACCTCGCAAAAGATATCCAAAAAAATCTAAGGAAATCTCTTAAAAATATAGGCGAAAACGAAAGCATTCAAGTTGGCGCAAGACAAGCAATTACAAAAGGTATGGAAGTACCCCGTCACGAATTGCACAAAATAATACTTGCTCCTTTCAAATTCATCAAAAACGTTGTCACCTTCCCTTACCAAAAAGCACTGTCGCTCGCTGAAAGTCAAGGGTGGGTTAAGGCGATTGAAAAACCCAAGGCGGTATTTGACACTTACGACATTAATAACATACTTTTAAAGTTTAGAGAACTTAAAGAAGTACATAAAGGCGACCATGATAAGTTCATAGAAGCCTTCAAAGAGTGCATTCAAAAAGGGCGTGAAGTTGCTGCGAACAATATAACTACATCAAAAATTGAAAACCAAAAAGTCACTGTTACCGCACAAGTGTTAGGTATGCTCCTCGGTATAAACTTTAATATGAATGACGATTTTAATAAAACTGTAGACAATGGCGGCACAAAAGAAGAAGGCGAAAAAGCGGCAAGACTTAGAGGGCTGAATAAGTTTATGAGAACTTCTATACAAGCTGTTGTTGCAGGAACTTTGAACAATACCCTTGTCAAATACTACAATATGGGCCTCTTGAAATCAGGCGCTATTACCCTCGTAGCTACTGCAATGACCGACGTTGCCAGCAGGGCTATACTTGGTATGCCATTCACAAAAATGAGCAAAGAAGAACAGGAAGCTCATAACGAAAAACAAGAGAAAACCATTGTGGGTAAGATTAAGAAGTTAGCAGAGTAGATTAAAATTCTAAAAAATTTGCACTGTTTTTTATCCTTCATTTTTATACTGCTTGCTTTTAATTGCTTTAAAAAAGTTATCAAGCAGAGTTTGGCAAATTGACGGGGTCGCTGATTTTTGCGATTCAAATACTAAAGAAATCAGGGGAATAACTTTCCATGGAGATGTTTTATTGGACGGTTCAAAGGTAGAATCGCTTATTGATTGCTGTTTTAATCCTGCAAAACTTTCTCTCCCGGAAGATAGAACTATACAAATCATGGGAAATAAATAGCAGCAGCCTTCCTGGTTTTTTAAAAAATAGCGCTGAGTGCCTGTATGGGCTATAATTATAAGTCTATATAATTCAACGTGCATAGAGTACTAAAAAAGATTGCAATTGCAATCTTTTTTAGTACTTTGGATATAACAAGTCTGGAACTTGGCCGGTTGAGAATGTGGTCTGAATAATATTATAATGCGCTCGGGTGTGGATTGAAAAAGCAAGCAGGTAGCCTGAATTCCTTGGAAAAGGTTTGGAAAAGTATGGCTCCGAGAAAAAGCAGCTGTATTAGTAAAAGATGTTGACTTTACCCTAAGCGGCTAATCCTGCTGCCGGCGTGTCTTGTCGAAGCTTCCGCGGTAGCGAATCTGACTTTGTCTCTCATTTCGGCAATAGCAATATCCTTTGCTGCCGCTATATCATTATGCATACGAACAGTATCTCTTGCATTTTGGGCATTAAGCTTTGCATCGAGATGATTAACAAATCGATTACCTTTTTCTAAGAATTTTTTAAGATTTTTTAGACCGGGTTTGTCGGCATCTGCAGCAAAGTAGAAACTTTGTCCCGTATGTACGCCTTCCCTTATATCGTAAACCTCGGCTTTGATTAGGTTTTTGCCCCGGTTTGTTACTGCCGTGACGTCAAGGTCAAGGCCATGGGCATTGGACCTGTAGTCTTGGTCGGATATCATTTTACCGATTTTTCTGATTGTTGAATTAGTTTTCATATCTTGAATATTCGCGGCTACTTTTCCAAGCCCCTTTTTTCCGAACCCTTTTAAAAATGTGTCTTGCGCGCTTGCCTCAATAATATTTGCAAACAACTCTTTGCTCTTTGGTGTCCATGCCATTCCAAAGCTTGTGTTATTCTTGTGACCAATAGGACTAATTGTGTTCATGTGTTCTTTCCTTATTTATTTACCTTTTGTTCAACAAAAATACCTGAAAAAAAATCCTTGCTTCAATAAAAAGAAAATGTTAAGAAGCATTAAGAATAATTTGTCCTCAATTTTCCTTTAATAGCTTGGAACCTGTGTTTTTGCTCGATTGTTGCCTGATGGCGAACAATACATTAATGCTCTTCCTTGCGTATTATTATTTTGCTATTATTTTACTTATAACAATACTTTTCAGCTTTATATCGGGCCTGGTTGATGATACCACTCCTACATCAGTATTTTGCAAGATTTCGCCAATTTTTTGCATTTTGCTTTCTCTTGGTTCTTCGCTTTGAATAATGGTAATGGCAGTATTAATTTATATAATTAACAACATGAATACTGCCATTATCTGAAGATTTTGTGGAAGCCGCACTTTTTTTATCAGCATGAACGCTTAAAGTCATTATGCGCCTATTTAGCATACTGCTAGAACTAGCTCTATTGTTAGATGTGTCCTCAAAACCAAAAGGGGAGCTTCCCATTTGGTTAAATTGTTTATATTCTGACGAATTTTCTCCGTATACGGCAGACATATGGGGTTTATTTCAGACATTTGAAGTTTTTTCCGACCGACTATGAGTTAGGTGGTGTTTAGGATAGAGGCTGATTTTGCCCGATTGACTGAAAGTACCCAAATGTTCGATTTGCTTACTCAAAACACCATGAACTTTCCGTTTGAAATTTTAAAATATACCTTAAATGCCTATTATATCTAGCTTTTGTCGATGGACAAGAATGGGACATTTCATCAACTTTGAAAGCCTTGAAATTAAGTCGGAAGAGAAGCCGGAAGCAAGCATGGTGTTTGAAACACAGGTGAATTAGTGTATTTAGCTGGCTAGCAATATTATGAAAACGACTCAAATTTTAGAAAAAAAGTACGTATTTCAGTCAACTAATTTGCAAAAAACATCAAGAATTCAACAAATTTTTCAATTCAAATTCAAGTATTTCAAAATCTTTTCTTTGCCGCCAAAGTTTTTCGGCAGTAATTTCGTATAGAGATTTTGTGAAAGCGAAGTTTTGAAAAATTCTTCTTACCTTGTAATAAGCAACTCTAATTTCTCTCATTTCAACTTCTGAGTGTTTTTTGAATGATTTTATAGATTTTAATTCTTTATCTGCGACAAAAACTTTGCCGCCATAAAAATAAAGATAAACTTTGATACCATATAAACTTCTGATAGCAGGGATTTTAGGATTGTTAGCAAAATATTCTTTTAGTTCTGACAGCTGCTTTCTGTGAATTTCATCTCTAAAATATTTGTAAAAATTCCCGACTACGGTTTTACTCGAATCAACCAGAAGCGTAGTTTTTAAAACCGGGACATCAGCACAGAAGCATTTAACAATCATACCTATTTCTTCTTTTGTATGGAATTGGAAGAAGTTTGGGAGTTGGGTTTGTACTTGATTTTGTTTAACATAAAAATAGTTGTTGTTTTTAAATTGCAAGATTTTTTCTTCGACAAGTTTTTCTAAAATTTCTCCGGTATTTTCAACACCTAAAATTGACTCAATTTCATCAAGTGTGAATTTATTCAATCTTTTTGCGAGTTTTAGAATTTTATCCCTCATTTAAAATCCTTTGTAAAATTTCCAAATTTATTAAATTCAGATTGTTCATTTTCGCAACGTTTTCAACTTTGTTTATAAGCTTTACAAGTTGGCGAAATTGATTGAATTTTGAGGCAACAAATTCAACAGCTTCATCCGTAAATTCAACCTCTGAAAGCTCCTTGATAATCTTCTCGACATCATTTTTGCTAAAAGTCGTGAATTTTAAAACTCCTAAAAGTCTGTCGTAGATATGTTTATGGCGTTTGAGTTTTTGCTCGGCAAGTCCCATTCCAACAAGTACAATTGGCGCACCGATTTTATCGTGTAAATCTCTCACAACTTCAATCGCAGAAGCATTATTGAGCAGAAAATCAATCTCATCAATCACTATGATTTTGGGATTGATTTTTAATTTATCCTCAATCTGTTTAAAAAGATGGGAAGATTGGTAACAAGGGATTTCATCCAATTCCTCAACAATTTCAGAGAGTAGCCATCTCCCCGACATTTTGTGATTGCAGCGTACATAAATAGCGTTATTATTTGTAACCCACCACATAATTGTCTGTGATTTTCCAAGTCCGAAATCACCATATACAAGTGCCATTTTGGGCAAATTCGACGGAGCAGTTTTTAAGGTGTCCATTAGTTCAACAAACTTTTTAACATTTTTAGTCATCACAAATCGCTTATTCATATATCGATTTATACTCCTCGCTTTCTTTGTATTCACTCAGCCACAACCTATCTTCGAAGTTTGTGCAGCCGACGTTCATTAGCCATTCATATTTATCGTGCTTGTTTAAAAACATCGGTCTGTTAATTTGCTCTTGTCTTGGAGTAAGTTGTTTAACCTTAACTTGTTTGATTTCAGCCTGTTCAGTTATTTCTTCATCAATCTGGGTTTCAATAAATTTAATTTCCTCCTTAGGTAAAAACTTTTCTATAGCTTTTAAAGTTTTGTTCTTCAGCTTTTTCTGCTTTTGAATTTTCTGTCTAAAATCTTCCATATCCTTGATTGTTCCAAGATGATATGCCATCGGATGTATTTCTGTGACTCGTTTTGCGATACATATAAACTGATTTTTTATTGAATAAACTTTAATTTCGGTCAAATCAAAAAGGCTATACTTAATTACCACCTGTGTTTTTAGACCATAAAGTTTTTCAGAATAATAAAAAGTATTCAAAAACCTAATTCCATTTCTGTAAATTGTTTTAATTTCTTGTGACATCATCAAATCATCCAAATTTGAAAGATTGATTTTGCTTTTCGCACGACTTTCAAAAACTTGTTTTATTGTTCTTTCTTTATCATTTGAGCAGGGTTGAGAGTGTTTAAATTCAAGCCATTGGTTGATTAGATTTTTCACTTCATCGATAGCGAGAGTGTAATTCGGTTTAAAATATGCTTTGTGAAATTTTTCATTTCTTTTGAAATGTGCGGGTTTATTCTCAATCGATGAACCCGAATATGTCGGCATTAACTTTTCAAAACTTTCCTGAAATTCCAAGAAAAACCGTTCAATGACTTTTGCCCTTGCATTATAAGGTTTTGCAAAAACTGTTTTAATGCCAAGCCTTGCATATAAACCCTCAAAACCGCTTTCCAAAAAATCGGATTGTGTGAAATATTTTGCCCTAAAGGCTCTACCATTGTCCTGGTAAACAATTTTTGGTGGGAAGCCAAGCTCTATCAACGAATTTCTTAAGGCTGAGGCAATACACTGAGTATTCTCTTCAAGCATAATCTCATACCCGCACAAATAGCTTGATTTCCAATCTAAAAAGCCTATTAAAGTTGCTCTACAAGGTTTGCCTGTAAAAGGATTTTGCACTAAAAACGATAATTTATGTCCATCGGCAACCAAAACGTCTCCAACTTCTAATTTTGAAATATCACGCTTTATAAATGGTTCGACATTATCTTTTAAAGCTTTTTCTCCATCTCTAGCCAGTGTCCAAATGTCAAAATGATTGTCTTTGAACCAATTTGCATACCGTCTAAATGTAATGTCTGAAATATTTACAGGGTTGTTTTTCGACAAAATATATTTTGAAATCGAAATCGCCTTTCCAATGCTGAATTTGTTCGGATGCAAAAGAATCTTAAGGAAAACTTGCTTTTCAAAATCATTCAAAGTCATTCGAAATTCTGTCGAGTAATTGTAATTTGGCATTAAAAGCATGTAATCATTTGTATTTCTAACTTTCCTTTTCCACCGCTCCAATGTTCCGATTGAAATCTTCCCAAGTTTTTCAAAAATATTTTCATACAAAAGCCCTGTATTATATGTTTCTACAAATTCCCTGTCCGCGCTAGTTTTAAACCTTTGAGTTTTCCTGAATTTTTGCCACTCTCTTATTAAATCAAGTCTTGCCAAAGCGATAGTTTTTGCCTTGTTGGGTAGATTTTCCTTATAATTCAAAGGTATCAGTGCCGTACAACTTGAAGTTAATTCAGCTGATTTATCCAAATATTTTTCTTGTAATTCAGGTTCAATACTTGATAAAAGTATCTCAAAACTACTACCGCCTTGGACTTTGATTTCTCTGGTTTCATATTTGTTTTTCGAAAGCCTGATTGCCCTTGGGCTAATCCCTTTTAACGCAGCTAATTCTTTGATTGTAATGTATTTTTCCATACATCCATTTATCACTCTTCCGACTTTAAATTGGAACTCCTTCCGAGTTAACAGAATCATTCCGACACACTTGTAATGTCTGAAACGAGAGTTATAATGTGCAATGAGAAAGGAATTATGCTATGGGAAAACGTGAAGAAAATGCCAAGAGAAAGCGTGAACTTGAGGCATTATTCAAGAAAATAAATAACGGTAAGAATAAAGAAAAAAGTCATTTCTTGCATCGGCGTGAAGCAAAAATCAGACTCGGAATGTTTTTTAGAGGATACTCCCAAAAAACTGTTGCAAAATGGCTCAAAATATCTGAATCATATGTTACTCGCCTCATTAATGGCGAAAGGTATAGCAAATCTTTTGAAAAATGGCTCAAAGACTTTTTGGATTTTGATTATAGGTTTATTTGAGTTTAAACACTTTTTAAACGCTTTTTAACACCTGTTTAAACAGTGTTTAAATTTTTCTTTATTTTTGCCTCTGCTAAAATAAATTGAGTATCTTCGTTCGCAATACTAGCAAGCCATTTCATCGGGCTAAGAATTGTCGGGTTGATTTTTTCAATGATAAAAACCACAACATCTGCCTTAAAAGCATCAGCCAATAAAATCATCTCTCCAATATTTTCAGGCAAAGTATTCTCCGAAGCATAAAACAAAATCTGACGCTCAGTAATATTTTCCTTACCTGTAATACAAAAAGGTCTTTCTGATAGACCTTCTTCGCCAATTCTTATCCCGATTTTATTTTCAATGAAATCAATGTTTTCTATCAAAAATTGATATAATTCATCAATGTTCACAAACTCCTGCTCAAATTCAAAGGTCTTTAACTCAGTATTCATAATGTTTCTCCCTGTATTTTACACACAAGGAACATTACCTCGAAAGACCCACCAAAAGACCGAAAGCCAACGAAGATGAAACAAATGGACACAATCATATGTAGTTCTTTACAATAAAAGCTTTTACGTACTCTATGCTATTATTGAAATTTAATAAATGAGAAATAGGTTAATCGAAAACCCTTTTGCTGCTTGAAATTAACTCAAAAAAGGATTGCTGCAGCAGGTGTTTGTTTAGAAACTTGATATTTAAAGGTTTGATTGTATGGATAAAATATTTGATGAATTTGATATTACTTCTTTGAAAACACTTGGTGATTATTATACATACATGGATACCTTAGAATGCAATTCAATCGACCTTCATTATTTTTTGGACAAAATAAAGCCCCTATTGGATAGCTTGGACGAAGAAGAAAAACAAAAATTGCAACTGGAAGTAGATTGCCTGAATTTTTCAATTAAAGAGGGTGAAATCACCCCTTTGTGGAAAAAAGAAAGCAATGACGGGAAAATAATTTACCAATACCCTGATCTGAACTCAGTAAGCGAAAAAGACTTAGACTATTTACTACAAAGAACTTCCGCTGTTCGGAACAGTTATTTAAAATCGAGATTTAACCATATTTTATGGAATAGGCAACGTGATATTAATTGCGCAAAAGGCGCAATTAATGCATACTTTGATTTAATAAATGTATGCAAAAAACTTGATACTGAACAACCACATAACCACCATGGTATTGAGATTGCCTATGCTTTTGGCAATCTGCAAGATTTAGCTTTTTCGATAAGTTATAAAATTGATGAAGTTAAAAGTTTGGCATTAGACATTGCTTTCAATGCAAATGAAAAAAGTTCTTGTTTTTTTAAATTACGATTAGATGTGATAGAATTTCTCGCTAAACAGTGCCAGAAAAAGAAATTTGAACTCAAAATCTTGGATGGGCTTGATTTAATCTGCGAAGAAATGGCAGATAAGAATAATGGCTTAATTTTTACAACAAGTTTTTTGAATGCAGGAACTAAAATCAGTCTTTTGAAAAAAGAATCTATTGAAAAATGGGATTTAAAACAAGCCCAGTATTATGAGAAATTGATGAATGAAACAGGTAGTCTTGAAGCCCCAGCGTATTGTCAAAAAGCAATAGATTTTTATAAAAAAATTAAAAATACCCAAAAAATAAACGAGCTTTCTGAAAAATATACATTTTTAGCTAACTCAATTAAACTTGGTGAATATACTGCTCCGCCTATTGATCTAACTATCTACATAAATGAATACAAAAAAATGGCAGAAGAATTGGATAGTGAAAATATAATTCAATTTTTAATGCATTCATCACATAATGTACCAAACTACAAGCAGACCCGGGAAAGTGTCGAAAAAATTTCTAAAAATAGCCTCTTATCCATGCTTTGCTCAACGCAAATAATAGATAAATTTGGCCACGCAGTTAAGTATTTATCAAATGATGAAGATAATATTATTCATGAACTGTGGAGGAATTATGAAATTCAATTTAATATCCAATCAGAATTTTTATTTCGTTTTATTTACAGATCAACCGAATTGAACAAATTAAATGCAGAAATTTTAAACAAGTTTCTTGAAGAAAAAACTTGGTATGGCATAGAGCTAGAGAAAAAGTTAGTTAGTAATCAAGTTTTAAAATACAGATGGATAGATCACATAAAAGGATCTATAAGCACTGCCTTTGAAAAGATGGAAAAATATATCAAAAAAGAACCAGTAGAATTAATTTTCATTCAAGAAATTGACAGCTTATCTTTGAAAATAGAAGGAATTGTAAGAGATTTAATAGATCTTGCTGAAATTGATAGTTTGTTTTCTTATAGATTTTGCCCCGATAAAAATGGGAATAAAATTTTCGAGTGGAAAAATTTAAACAACTACCTATATGATGAAAAAATTTTTGAGCTAATTCCAGAGGACGATGTTTGGTTTATGAGATATTTTCTTGTAGATTCCATGAATGTTCGTAATAATTCAGCTCATTGTTTAAGGCATCATCCTAATGAGTACAATATATTTATTTTAGAATATTTGATAATTATCCTCTTAAGACTTGCTCGTTTTAAAATTACCCCAACTAAGGATTAAAAAATAAGGTTCGTTATATGATCTCCAACTTTTGCCTAATAATTTTAAATTTTCGCTTTTAAATGTGCATTGGGGTTCGAGTAATTCATTATCTAAAAGTTATAATTTATGATATATTAATAGACTTGGGAAGGTAGTTTAACTGGATAAAACATCTATCCTTAAAAAATCTATTAGGTTTTCTTTAAAATAGAGATACACGTTCGAGCCGTGCCCGTCCCAATCAAATAAGGAGATTATGGAATTATACTTAAAAAGAAGTCCGGCACTTAAAAAAATAAAGAAGAAAATCGGCAACGCCAATCATCTTATAATAACTTTACTAGTAGCACTTAACGTTGCTGAAAATACCCCTGGAATAATTGTGCCAAATGATTTACGTACCAGTTGGAATCCCAAAAATAAAACAAATTCCATCAATCAATCAAGAATTTTTTTAATAAATTCCATTTTAAACCGTGCTGTCGATGCCTTTGATCTTTATGTAGCTTTATCAAAAGAAAAACCTTGTTTATTTAGAGACATTGCGTTGATAGAGGAATTAAATGAAAACAAAAATCGAACTTCAAAAAAAGCAGAGATAATATTCAAATATTTTGATACTGATAAAAAGCTTGCAGCGTTTATGATGTTAATAATTGATTGGAGAAATAAAGAAATACACAGCAATGCTCCAACCAATCTTTCTCCTTCCAATAAAAAAATATTAAAAGACAATGAAGAATGGTATAAAACAACTTTCTGCAACTTGGATATTAATAAATTATTGGATAACTATAATAAAAAAAATTCTGTTCCAACACTTAAAGAAATAACATCTATCTTTCGATGCATTCATATGATTATCGAAGATATTGATGCCAAAGGGCTTAAAAAATTTGAGTCAAATGTTAATGACAAGGACATGTTCCTGAAAGAGTGTGTTGTCGATTATTTAAAACTCAATGTGTCTGATAATAAAAATATTAGTAAAGAAATAAAAATGAAATTGTCCAATATTTGGGGTAAGGCTGGTGATAATAAACAAAATTGTGTCCAAAATTTGTTAATAAATTGTGGATATACAAATATAAAGGACGCAAACATTATCGTTACATTTGAAGAAAGTATAATTGATAATCTTCTAAGAATGACCACCAATGAAGTATATAGCTGGTGTGAAGATATTATTTGAAACAAGGATAAGGTAAAGCAATGAAAATATTGGGAGAATTTACAGATGACAGAACTCAAGAAAGTCTTGACGGAGTGTATTGAAATAACCGAACGAATCAGAAGAATCATTAACTCGCCATTTGTTCCACAAGTAACATATAGTGGCGAAACAGTTTACATGCCCAATAATACCCCTATGCCAATAGAAAAACTCTTAAGAAAACTCTACGAGCTTACACCTTTAGCAAAAAAATATAATGCCAACCTATGTGAAAGAATTAATAAAAATATTTCAAATTTAACAACCAAAGATGGCGGATTGAACCCATACCAATTTGGAGCCATTATTAATTTACTCGGTTTTTTGGACGATGAACTAAAAAATAATAGCGAGTTGGATGTTTGGCAATATATTCACCCTCGTATATCCCAAGTCTCAAAAAACAAGATGACCGATGGACATTGTGCTGATGCCGCAGAAAGTGCCTTGAAAGAGATTTGCTCAAGGATAAGAACAATAAGAGCCAACAACAATGCTGCAGAAATAAAAAGTGATTCTGATATGATGAGAAAAACATTTGGCACTGAAACCCCATTATTAAAATTTAACAATCTTTCAAATTTGAGCAAAAGAAATATTCAAGAAGGTTATACCCAAATGCTAGCTGGAGCTATGCAGGCCATACGAAACCCAAATGCGCACGCAAATTTACAAATTGACGAAGATGACGCTATGCGCAAGCTGATGTTTGCAAGTGATTTAATGTACAAAATTGATGAAGCAATATTGCATAGTGGTATTTCTGAATAAAAATTTAGGGTTTCTTGCCGACTTCACCTAGTAAACCTAGCCGCAAAAATGTCAAACTCCAAGTTAAATTACAGTATTTTAATCTTTCTATCTTTTTGATAATTTTGTTCATAATGCAAATTCCTACAAAATTACTACGGATTTGTTGCGAATTGATTATGAAAGGGGTATTATGGCTGAAAAAATTTGCAAAAAAGATGACTTGGTTTACGAGAAGGTTATTGAGATTTTACAGGGTGTGATTTCCCTTGTGGAAATTTTAAGAGACAGGGGGCATAAGGACCTCCGAACAAATATTGAAAAGCCCGAAGTCTCTTTAGAGAGTGGCCTTAAACCACAGGGTAAAAGGTTGATTCCTGTGACCAAATGGAATAATTACTATGACTTCCCGACAGTGAGCGCTTTGCGTCAGCTGATATTTAATCAGCACAAAAACGGTTTTGATAAGGTTGTAAGAAGGGTTGGAGGACGCATTGTGATAAAGGAGGATGAGTTCTTTAGATGGGCAGAGGAGAATGGTTCAAATTAATTTCGTAATGCAGGATTTCATAAGCTAAAATTTTACTGTAAAATAAGAATATGAACGAAATAAACAAAAATGATCTCTGCCCTTGTAGTAGCGGGAAAAAATATAAAAAATGCTGTATTAATAAAAAACCTCGAAGTCAGGCAATTTTGTTTGAGCTGGGAATAGTTTCCGATATTTATAACATACACTTACAGACAGACTCAAATAGCAACATCACATTTTTTTGTGGCGACAAAGAAATTACTCCGGTAAACGCTTTTCACCAAAGTTTTTATAAGGGAGAAAACGGAAAAGAAAAAATATTAAATCAAATACAACTGGAGAGACCGAATTCTAAAGCAGATTTGAATAGTGAGTTGGTCAATTTTGATTTTATTTTTGCCGTTGATACAAATACAAAGCCCATAAACGGCGAAAAATTATCAGTTTGTTCTGTAATTTATTGCGAAAAAAAGACGATTGAAAAAAATTCGGCAGATTTCCTTATAGGCTTGTGTGGTTCAATTTGCATTAAAGGCATTCCTGATAAATATGAAGAAAAGTTTGGAATAAAATTATTGATAGACCGACTTGTAAATCATCCAAATTACAATAATACTCATAGAATTGGCATTATAACAGACCACGACCGAAAAAACCTAATTAAATACAATGACAGGGAGATGCCGATTTACGAAAATTGGTATTTGCCTGATAATTTCAAATTAATATACGCCAGTGCCGATAAGAGCAAGAAGAATGACTCTCTTCCAAACCATTTGATTTCAGATTGCGACAAAGAAGCCAATGAGGTTTTTGAAGAAGTTAAAAAGAATATAATGCCTGTGAAGGAATTTAAGGATATAAAGTTTTCAGCTGAAATTTTAAGTCAACCAAATTGTGAGCTTAACTAATTTTTTACGATGAGCATCCGACAGCAGGAATTTTATTTTTGAGACGTTTTAAAATCCTTCAAAGCATTGCCATGCCTGTAATATCCCCAAGGTGTACCTTCCATTTGTTTTGGGAATTTTTAAAAGCCCTCACCTTTGTAGTACAATAAATAAAATCAAAAAGAGTGAGGTGGGAAGCTTTTCAGTGGAACTTGGAAGTAATAATCTATTAAATAATGAAGTGGCAAGTGGTAATTTTTCTCAAAACACACTCGTAAGTTTTGATGGGATTTTTAATGGATTAGAAAAAGTGGTTGCTTGGATTGTTCCTTCTGCTAGAAATGCTTTAGTTGAAAGATATAGAGCAGAAACATTTTTAAAAATTGGACTAAAAGCTCAAGAAATTACACAAAAATTAGGAATAGAAATTCAACCAATTCCACCTAAAGCAGCATTGCCATTATTTGATAAGTTATCATTAGAGCACGAAGAAGATATGTATGATGCATGGGCGAGGCTATTAGTTGCAGCATCCGATGAATATAATCCAGTTCAAATTCAGTATGCAGAGATTTTGTCAAAAATAGGACACGCAGAAGCTACGATATTGAAAACAATATATGAATACCAAGACAAAAATAATGGTGTAGAGTCTTTATTTGATGGGAAGCGCCTAATAGAAAAATATAATAAAGAAATTCAATTAGAGGAAATAATTGACGAGATAAATGGTAACTTGGATGTAGAAGAAATTGTTGGTTATGGCGGCATAAATTCTACACCAGAAATTTCAATTAAATATAACACTATCAAAACACCAAATTTGAATTTTTTGTATGAGGACTCTACTGGTATTTACGATGAAATCAATATTCAGTTACTTGACAATTTGGCTTTAATAGAACGATGGCAGGTAGATTCTAAAGTTTATATAGTTTTAACCTCTTTTGGTTATAATTTTATAGAAACACTTGAGAAATATTCTATTGCTAAAAACTGATGCCTATTGACATCTCACGCCGCATATTTCAGTATAGCAAAAGTTTTAGGGGAAATAATAAAATGGAAAACTTTAAAAATAATGAAAACAATAAGCCGAGTAAGGCAGAAATTTATACTCAAAAGCTCATTAAATTTTTTAAAGAGCTGCCAAAAGTTGCTTGTGCGTTTATAAAAAATGCACCTGAAAAATGTCTGACTTTTTTAAAGGCACAGTATAAGAACCCCGTCTTTTATTTGGTTGTAATTGTAGTTATTTTATTTATATCCAATATTGTTCTATTTAGACAGGTAAAAGATTTAGAAGAAAATCTCGACTATACAAATAGTGAGATTGAGAGAGTTGACGTGCAAACAAATGGTTTAGAACACAAGATTAAAGAAATTGAAGATAAACTGGATGAAGTTGAAAACAGGGCTCATAGTCATTATTGGTAACGTATCTCTTAAGTTGAACGTAGCACTATGTCGAATTCAAAACGGCGTATATAATACAGCAGAACCTCTAAAACATTGTAATGTAAAATCGCTCAATCTCCTGCCATGCCTGTATATACGGCTATAAGTAACTTCCATTCGCTTATATAAATGGTATTCGATTTTGTGATATGATTGGGAAATAAACAGGACAGGTTCATAATAAACGATAAAACTGTGTAATAGCGAGTGAAGAATATGAGCTACAATTTTAAAGATTTAACCTTAACTTGCATAAGTAATATTCAAAAAGCAATCAGAAATAATCGACTGGTGTTATTTGTGGGGGCTGGTATTTCTGTAAATTCAGGAGCTCCTAGTTGGCATCAGTTAATCGTAGAGATGGGAAAAGAGCTTGGAATCAATAAAGAAAAATTTTCTCAAGATGAATTTCTTAAAATTCCCCAGTATTATTTCAATGAGTATAAAGATGCTGCATATAAAAGAAAAATTAATGAAATATTCAATGTAGATTTAATACCCAATCCGATTAATGAACTAATTTTTGAGCTAAATCCTGCGTATGTTATAACTACAAATTATGACAATCTTTTAGAGCAAGTTGCTCCTGCCAGTTATTCTGTTATTCGTAAAAATTCCGAAATGCCATATGTTAAAACACATAAGTCTATAATTAAAATGCACGGCGATTTTGAGGCAGATAACGTTGTTCTAAAAGAAGATGATTACTTAAACTATTCTGACAATTTTAAACTTATCGAAACATTCGTAAAAAGCATAATAGCGACACATACTGTGGTGTTTGTTGGATATTCTGTCAATGACTATAACGTGAATTTAATTTTTCAATGGGTAAAGGAAGTATTGGGGAAAGATCACCATCCAGCCTATCTGCTCGATGCAAGTGTCGAGCAATCAACAGCCATAAACTCGAGATTAATCTATGATTACTACAAAGAGAAAAACATATACCAGCTTTCTTATAATCAAATAAAAGATGAAATTAATTCTTTTTGGGAAAAAGATAAGTCAATAAAAGCTATAATTGATACAAAGTTTCAAGAAACAAAATCGCCAATACAGCATCCCGTTGGAAAGACTACCTACGAACTGTTGTCTTTTATCAAATATTACTATTCTGATGAAACAGTCTTGGATTATTACTATGAAAAATTGAGTTTGTTGAAAAATTTAAACAGCTATTTTAATTTTGATATCGAAAATTTATTGTCGGATGGTATCAATAAGTATTATACTACCAATAAAATACCAGATCTTGCTGGGTACCAACTATCGTCAGGTGATAATAGGTTTGAAGTTCTAATAAAAGAAATAGAAAACAACCTGCAATATTTGTTTAATAGTAAATTACAAAAGAAAGACGGGCAAAGTGCAAAAAATGAAGAGGTTCTCAAGAAGTTGCACTTTATTTGCGACATTTTTGCAAATAATGCTATAACAAAACTATATCATCCCAGCAGTAAAAGTGTTGACCTTTTAGACTATGTTAAAGCCTTTGAAGGGCAAAAGTATAGCCAAGCATCCGATTATATATTCCAATTTAACTACAAAGCACTGAATGATTATATTGAAAGGTGTGATTACTCTCCGAATACCTATGCAAATATTAATGTTTTTGAAAAAGCGTATTCATATTACAAACTACTTGAATATGAAAAAGCATACAGTGCCTTAAAGGAAGTATCAGAGTGTTTTAAAGCAAACTATTTTATATATTCTGTAGCCGAATTTAACAAGAAAGCTTTATATGACTCAATATGGCTTAAGCGACATAATTATGAGCACGCCAATGAGGACAATTTAGACACTATTATGCGCCAAATTGATCAAATTGATTTAAAGAAAATTTTTAATGATTACTCATTCTTACCGTATAAAAATTTACTTGAAGATAAATTAAATTTTGGATATCTAAATGAAGTTGCAGCATCTATAAATGACCAAATAATAACTATCCAAAAAACAAAAGATAATGTTGAAAGGGGCGGTTTTGCGCTAAACCCTGCTGTCAATGAGCTTTTTGAAAAAATACACAAAATTTTCATGTACACTATGACAAATTTCTTGCTGATAGAACACGAGAAACAGGTTAAGACATTATATTATTTATTTGTAGATTCAATTCTCAAAAGTTATAGCATCCAACAAAATGACCGCTCAGAAATGCCATCTTTGGGTTGTTCCAAAGTTGAAGAATTTAGTTACTTTGAAATATATATTATGGTTGAATATATAAAACCCAATGATTTGTGCGAATTGTTTAGTCGATACAACATTAAAGAATTGAAATTAAAGTCAGATGAAGATGACAATGTTGACGTTAAAAAAGGCATACTAATGGCTTTTCAAAATTTGTGTACTTCAATGATTGAATTGTATATTAAGAATGAAGCTTTTTGGAATAGGGTCAATAATTTCTTGGCAGTTCTCGCTAAAATTGAACACTCTAAAGAAGATTTTGCTACTGTAGTTAATGGCTTGCTAAATGTATATGGAAAATTAGGTTTTGAAACCGATAGAAACTGTGGCAACAAGTCTTTGGTTTTCCTTAACTACTATCTAAAAAGTCCTTTTTTAAATCCTAAAACTATTGACTTTAATGTGTTGGCGGAATTTTTGAATTTTATTTTACACGAGTCAAAAAATCTCAATGCTGTTGAAATACAGCTATTAGATTTTGACCCTGTTGTAGCTACCATCATTAATATTTTTGTAAATAGCAACATGCACTTTGACATAGAGCAGGAAAGCATTATTGGAGACTTGTTGGTGCCATATGAGAATGCACGACTGGATAAATTTATTTCAATAGTAATACCGCTGTATAAATTTTTACCAGATGACACCAAGGGCCGAATTAAAGAATATTTAGATGGATTTTTTCAGTCATATTTTAGTTTTGAACTTTATTATAATGCTTGTTTTTACGACATCATTGAGTCAAATAATAACCTAGAAAAACTTGCTGTAGCCAGCATCTCGGAAATGATTAAAAAAAGAGACAATCAGCCAACTGTTGTAAATTATGTCCAAGACTTAAAGTTTCTTTTTTCAACATTTTCCCACCTTATTGTTTCTGGAAAAATTAAAAACTTAGCAGGACTTACACCTTTTAATCGAAGTGAGAGTAATTTTTACGATTTCTTAGTTGATATGAGCAGCTTTGATTATAGAAATAGGTTTAATTTTTCCTTTCTTATAGGCTTGCCTCCTAAGCTTCGCAACAAATTAAAAAAAATTATTAGCAAAAATACTAATATAGGTACGATTATTAAAGATAAATTTTCGGAATATTTAAAACAAAATTCTTCACCCCATTTGGAAAGAGCATATTCGGCATACCAAGATTTGTTCAAAGATTAGAATTTGACACCTCGCACCGTGCATTTTAGAATTGCAAAAATTTAAAATACCTAAACATGGGAGCAGTTAAATAAGTAATATTTGCGGCGAATATGCGACAACGGTACCCTTAAAATACCACCGTGTTGAATAGCTCAAACTCCGACCATGCCTGCGTATCGTCCTATAAGTACCTTCCGTTTCTCATAAGAGTTTTATAAACTTACTGAATTTTTAATATTTTTAATATAATATTGTTTAATAATAAGGAATTTAGCTATGCCCCAAAATGAAAAGGTGTTTATAAGTTATAGTTGGGATTCAAAAGAACACTGTGCTATGATTTTGGAATTTGCCGATAAATTGCGTTCCGATGGCATTGATGCCGAAATTGACCAATATGTTGAATGTCCTGAAGAAGGTTGGCCCCGTTGGATGAATAAACAAATACGAGATTCTGAATTTGTTTTATGCATTTGTACAGAAACATATTGTAAGAGAATTAATGGCGAAGAAGTTAAAGATGAAGGGCTGGGGGTTACTTGGGAAGGCGGATTGATATATCAAAGGCTGTATACACTTCAAGGAAAAAATAGTAAATTTATACCAATTATTTTGAAAAGTTCAGATAAAGACAATATTCCAGAGCCACTAAGAGACACAACCATATACTCCTTAGAAAATTACAATGATTACGATAAATTATACGCTCGTTTAATTGGTGAACCTTTAGCAAAAAAACCCGAACTGGGTAAGCGCAAACCTTTGCCTGAAAAGCAAGTTAAAACACATCCCGACTTGTTTCTAGCAACGCCCATCGACATAACTTTATGGAATAAAGCAAAGTGGAATGGTGTTGCGTATTCCTATGCTGTCAATGAACTCCCAATAATGTTGTTTTGTTTTACAAACGAAGAACCTGCTTTACAAATTTTTGGAGAATGGGTTAATAGATATGGGAAAACTGACAAAGAAGATGAAATACGAATATCAATCATTGAAGGTGATATACCGCATAACACAGAAAACCCAGGGTATTCTGTGCATGTAAATTCTAACTATGAAAATATAATTCATAAGCTAGAGAAAAGCGGATTAAAAGTTGATGGTAAAGCAGGTGTATTTTGCACAATCGGGCGTTTCCATAGAATGCAATTTAATGGCAATACTTCTAAAAATTTAAACATTTTTAAATCATTGTATAATGAATTACACAGTTATTACATTGCTCCAGCTGTATTTAACAAAGATACAGGTGAATTAACCCCATATTATGATTATAAAATTCTTAAAAAGGAAATTATTTTCAGAGACACAACCGACATACAAACCCATGATATTGATTACATTGTTATGAAACCCCACGACAAATCAATGCAAGCATTGTTTGATGAATTTATGAAGTCCCAAGATTGACTTTTCACGCCGCACATTTTAGTATTGCAAAAGTTCTAAACGCCTCAACATGGGGGTAAACTTAAAAAAAGACTAGCCAAAGCTAGTCTTTTTCATTTTAATCGCATAATTAAAATGGGGTTTATTAATGCAATTTGAAGTGGTTTCCGATCGCCTGTGTTTCAAACACATTGCATGTTTGAGGCTGATTTTGTCGAATTGACTGAAAAGCCCCAAAAGTGCCTTTTTTCCACAATTTTTGCATGAAAAAGTTCGCTTATTTCCAACTATAAAAAATAATTTGGCATTCGTACTTCTACTATGCCATTATGAAGCTACAAAATTAGCACCTTTGAACAATGTAAAAAATGTTTTTTTGTTAAAAAATTAAGACAAAAGGAGCGATTTCAATGGTAAGTACAATTATAATGACAATATATCTTGCGGGCGGCTGTTTTTGGGGTTTGGAAAAATATTTTTCTCAAATACCTGGAGTAACGGGCACAAAGGTCGGTTACGCAAATGGAAAAACAGTTAATCCGACCTACGAAGAAGTCTGTACAGGCACAACAGGGTTTGCGGAAACCGTCGAAGTAAAATATGATCCGTCAAAAATTTCTTTAAACACTTTACTTAAGGCTTATTTTTCCGTAATCGACCCGACTTCTTTGAATAAGCAGGGAAATGATATAGGCACTCAATATCGCACGGGAATTTATTACACAAATCCGAGCGATGAAAAAATAATGAAAGATTTTATCGTGCAAGAGCAAAAAAAATATAAAAAACCCATTGTTGTTGAAGTTGAACGACTCCAAAACTTTTACCCTGCAGAAGAATATCATCAGAAATATCTTGAAAAAAATCCGCATGGTTATTGTCATATAAAAATATCGGATACTTCAAAATATTTTAAACCCGACAAAAATGAGATTAAAAAGAAATTGAATGATATTCAATATAAAGTAACGCAAGAAAGTGCAACCGAGCCGCCGCATTCAAGCAAGTACGACAATTTTTTCGAAGATGGAATATATGTCGATATAGTAAGCGGTGAACCGTTGTTTTCTTCCAAAGACAAATTCAAATGCGGTTGCGGGTGGCCGTCTTTTTCAAAGCCGATTGATAAAAAGTTTTTAGTGGAAAACCCTGACAATTCTCTTGGAATGCAAAGAATTGAAGTGAGAAGTAAAATCGCAAATTCACATCTGGGGCACGTTTTTGACGACGGACCGACAGAAAAAGGCGGGTTAAGGTATTGCATAAACGGAGCCGCATTAAAATTCATACCCAAAAATGATTTTAAAAAAGAAGGCTATGGGGAATTTTTGTATTTGTTTAATTAGAACCCTTCCGACTTGTTCAAGCAAACCTAGCCGCAAAAATGTCAAACTCTAAGTCAAATTACAACATAACCGGAAGAGTTTCTTCTCTCCATTTCTATAAATCATTAGGCGCTCAATCGCATCTTGCAAAATAAAGAATATACCCCGGATGCGATTCGAACGCATGGCCTACTGCTTAGAAGGCAGTAGGCGTTATGTATTTAATTAATTTAATCATTTTAAACAATTTGCTCGGTTTCTTAAAATGCTTGACAGATAAGAGTTTCCAAGCCTTTAATTATTTTACTCATTTTATTCTTTTAAAATGACTTAACTGTATTTTGAAAATATTTTAAACCTCTTGTGATTATTTGGCATTTTCATGTTTTTTCTTAACAATTCAAGATTGTTCCGAGCAATAAAAACACGATATTTACACGAAGAATTACAGGTTCAGGGTCAATAAATTTTCTTTTGGTGTTTTTATTATAATAAGGCAAAGGTTTTGTATGCAGGTAGGTGAAGTCAAAAATATTGCGAATGTTCAAAAACAGGGTTTTAAAGGCAGTCCTGCTGCTGCAGTACCTTCTTTTGCTGCGCCTTTGCCAAATTACCCCGCTGCTCCGATTCAAAGCTTGCAAGCATACACTATCCCACAAATTCCGTCAGCCTATAGAATGACAGGAGTTTTTGAAGTACCTTATGTCGGTAACGGTGTCACATATCAGCTCTCCAACGGACACAAACTTATGATAGTTCCCAAAAAAGGTCCTTTTGTGATAAACACTTGCGTAAACACAGGAGAAGAAGGCGGGAAGAATGTCGGACACCTTGCGGAACATTTGGTTTATAAACAAAGTAATCGTGTAGGTCAAGAGAGTTTTAAGGAGTTCCGAGAAAGGCTTGCACTGGAAAGAGGTGCAGACACGGGACAAGGCTGCTCGAAGTTTTGGATGAAATACTGCTCTAATGATATGGAGAATATTGATAAAATTATACAAACCCAAGCAGGACTTTTGCAAAATGCTAATAGACTAAGCAATTCCCTCGAAGATGAGAAAAATATAATTATTGCGGAAGAAATCGAAAGTATGCAGGAAAATCCAAGAACCCGAGAATCTTCCTCTTTTGATTATATGGCTAATGCGCTCTATGGCACACCTTTCAGTGCCCAAGAAGAACAAAATGAAACAACAATCAGAAGTGTGAGCAAAGAGCAGATTGATGATTTTTACCAGAAATATTATAAAAATGGCAATATGGCGACTTTTATCGTAGGCGACGTTAATCCTGAAGCAGTCGCAATGTCTTTTGCCAGAAATTTTAACAAGCCTGATTATGCTGTTATGCCTAAACAAAATCAAAACCTGCCCGTAAAAATGCAAAGTACGCAAAGAATAGATATTAATCAGGACTGTGAAAAAAATCTGAATGTTGGTTTTGTAGGCCCTAAAGCAGATGATGTTAAAGAAAACTTCTTAAAAGTTGCGCTAAGTACATACATAAAGGATGTGAGGGGTAATAATAACCTATCTCTTGGTATAGGCTCACCTGGGGGCAGTAATAACTCGGTCATTTACCTTGGTGCTCACGCCGACGAGGGTCAAGAACAGGAGTGTTTGCAGAACATTTACAATTACATACATAAATTACGGGAAACGCCTATATCTGACAATGACTTAGCAAAGTTAAAAATGACACTTAAAACATTAATATCTTCAACAAATTCGAGCGCAACTGCTCTTGCCTTAATTTTTGGCGAGAAGTTTTTAGAAGAAGGTAAAGTGGACTTTTTTGAATACTCAAAGTTCACAGACGCTCTGACAAAAGAAGATTTACAGAACTTTGCAAGAAAATATTTTGACCTCGACAAAGCCAGTGTTGTAGTGGCACATAAGCCATTGCAAAATGCCGTATCGCAAAAACAGCCCTCATTTTGCGGCTTCAATCCAAAGCTTGAAACTCAAAATATGTCCGAGTTTGTATATCCTCATAACAATATAAGACTTAATTTAGATACTCCTGAAAACATTACTCAAAGCTCTTTTCGCCTTACGCTTGAAAACCCTGACGTTAAAAATGTTAAACCGGGGGTAAGTCGCGTGCTGACGTATATGATTATGAAAAATATGAAAGATGCAGAAAAAACCAGTCCTTATTTTTCTAATTCTGACCTTTACTACAGTCCGGGTAGAATTTCCCTTGTAAGTTCATCCCTGCCTGAGTACACCCCGCATTTAATAGAACTCATAAAATCACAAGTTCTTAATCCCAAGTTTGACAAAGAAACTTTTGAAATTGCCGTTCGTGCTGCCAAAACAGAAGATGCAAAGAATGAATTAAATCTGGATAATGTCGCACTTGAAGATGTCTTTAACTACCACAGGCAAATCCTTCAAAAAACACAGGGGCAAGCCACTTTGGTTATACCAAAGAATGCGTTTTTACTAAATGGAACACGCATCTTGGGACAAATCGGAGTGGGCATTCCTCCCCTTGTACCGTTTGTACAAAATACCTATTCTCAAAATTCCACTGCTGCAAAAAGTCAAAAAGTAATTATAGATTCGGTCGAACATAATGCAGGAGCTATACAGGAAGATTATACCGTTTCCTTGTCGGGAATAAGGGATGATATTTCTATGGAGCTTATTAACAGTATTGTAAATTCAAGGCTTTTTGCCGATATCAGAGAGGAGAAAAATATTTCTTATTCTGTTGGCTCAAAATATGAATCCTCTGGAGATAAAGGCTATTTTTCACTTATCGCATATTTGCCGATAGATAAAGAAAGTGTTCAAAACAAAGAAGTTGTAGCCAAAGCATTTAAGGACAATCTGAATAAGCCCTTAACCCAAGGAGAGCTTGAAGTTGCAAAAAAGGCTTTTAAACACGATAAAGTCGATTGTATGGAATCTTCAATAGAGAGAAATATTTTAATAGACAAATACGGCGTTACAAATTTGAAAAATTTATTTCAAAGCGTGGATAGTATATCGCTTAATGAAGTACAAAACCTTGTAAATACCCATTTAAAAAGCCCCGACAGTTTGTATGTCAGGGCCAATAATGTTTATTAAGTTAAGACTTAGCACCTAAAAATAATTCTAAATATACTTTCAGCGGCTTTTGCAACACCTCCCATAAAGCTTGGCGACTTAGTGGCATTGTCAAGGGCTCTTTGCGCTACACTGGTTAAGTGACCTGTGTTTAAATTCATAGTTTGGGCTGCATATTGTATTGCTTTTTCCGCTGCATTTTTGGCTGCTTGTGATGCAGCAGGGTCTTTCAAGATTTCTGCCGCCTTCTTTGCAAGTTCTTGGTCTAATGCAGATTCTGCAACCTTGGCAGCTTTAGCCATAGGTAATTCTGATGCGTTACCAGTAATACTTTTCAAAACTTTCTCTAGTGGTTTTTTAAGTTTTTTAGCTCCGTCTGCTAAAACCTCTACCCCGCTTCTAAGTGCTTTTGCATTTAAGCCCGTAAAAGACACATCTGAATTTGACTTAACAAATCCGTCTTTGTTTTTTTCCAAACCCTGCAACATGCTTGGTTTGTGACCTTTGTTTTGTGAACTGGCACTGTTAGCGTAGCTTGACGCCAATGAATTTAACGCAACATTCATGTAAATATCCTTTTCTTTCAACACTCGTGTACTTCAACACTCATTTATTATTTAATCACAAAAAATAATTTTTTCTAGACCTAAAGTATAAATAATATTTATATACTTGGCGCAAATTATATTTACTTTTAGTTTTATAGCATTGTTATCGTTTGGAGCATAGATGAAAGTACGGCCCTGTTCACAAAATAGCTGCTTAAAACCCACAATATCTTTTCAGGCAGGACTAACAAGCAAAATTGCCCAAGAGATTGAGGCGGCTGATGTTGTACAGATTTCCAAGAAACTTGCACAAAAAGGTGTTTCCACTGATTTTGGGGATAATAAGGTTTTGGCTTACTGTTGTAAGAAAATGAGCAATATTATTGATTTTTTAAATCAAGAACACAAACTTAAATTGGCAAGCCCCAAGGGAATTTATGCGATAGATTTTGAAAAATTAAATGTCGATGATAAAAAAATGCACAGTTTTTGCAATTTACAGCCTTTTCAACTGCATAAAGCTTCAGGTGAGATAACGCCCTCAAGAGTGCTCTTTTTTAATACTCTTGAAAGTGCAAAAAAACAAGCACCTGAGGGATATAACAGGCTATTTGACTGGAATAATATTAATGAAATAGCAGATGCGGAGTTTGCCATAGGTTTTGCTCCTACAGATTCTTTTTTAGATATTTTTTCACACGAATTTTCACATGTAATACACGAAGACCATCTTTTAAACAGGCTTGGCGGGAAGAAGTTAGTAAAAATATTGGAAATGCTTAATGATACTGAATGGCTCAAGTGGTATGAAAGAAAATACGGAGCAGATGTTTCTGAAATTTGCTCGTATGCAAGAAAAAATCCCCTTGAAGCCGTGGCTTGTGATATGACAAAGAAAATAGTTACTTCTCTTGATAGTGAATCTCTTTTGCCAACCAAAAACCCTTTTAAAAATTCCGCATATCAGGGACATTTGTTTAAAGGCTCGTCGGACAGTCCGCTAGATACTATTTTAAGGAGATTTTATAAAGGAAAGTTTGACTAATGCTTATCTTCTAATTCTTAAAAAGTATCAATAAAAAAGCCCTCTTTTTGTGAGGGCTGCACTGAAAATAGTTACGGTGGGTCAAAAAATAAAATTATTTTAAAAAAATGCCCCCATCGTTGGAGGCAATGAATTTCCCCATTAAAAACGGTTACACTAACCATTTGCAGATAAAGGATTATTTAAACGTGCTTGATGGGGCTTTTGACAGATGGGGAGGTGATGATTATTTTTACATATCCCTTGTTCTTGCAGGACTTACAGGAATGCGTGAGGGTGAGATATTCGGACTACACGTTGACAAGATTAACTTTGAAAATCATAAAATACATATCAGAACACAATATACGCAATGCGAGTTTAAAGATAAGCTAAAAACACCATCTTCAATAAGAGATGTGGATATGATTCCATTTGTGGAAGAAGTGTTAAAGGGATTTATTAAGAGAAATAGAATATTTAGCGGACTGCTTTTGAAAAACAGACGCGGTAAGTATTTGCACGTTAGCAATATGCGCAGAGATAGATTCTTACCACTAATGAAGCAACTTGGCTATCCTAAAGACTTTATGAGGATACACGATTTTAGGGGAACTTTCGTTGATATGTGTCTAACAGAAGAAATCCCGCCTAATTATGTGCAAAAAATGGTTGGTCATGCCAGAATTTCAACAACAATGGACGTTTACTCGAAAATTCTGTCTAACTTGAATGAAAAATCAATAAACAAGCTGCAAGATGCAATAGAAATTGAGCAAAATAAAGTAAAGAAAGTGAGGTAAAAGTGTCAATTAGTTTAGTAACAGAGTACAGGAATTTGCTAGAGGAGTTTGTAGGTTTTGACTTTTCGAGTGATGAATTTGTCTATGAAGATTTACCTGAACTTAAAAAATTGAAAATAAGAGCAAAGGAAATCCTCAAAAAATATAAACCAAATGTAATAGCAGTTTATGAAGTATCTTAGTTAAATGTAAGACATAAAAAAATACCCCGGATGCGATTCGAACGCATGGCCTACTGCTTAGAAGGCAGTTGCTCTATCCAGCTGAGCTACCGGGGCATATTTTATGTTATTAAATTTTCACTTACCCAAAGCCCAACTTCGCCAAGAAAGCTGCCAAGGTATAATTTTTTTATACCACATAAAGATTTTGGCGCAAGATTATAACCCCATTTGTACCAAAAGGGTCACCAAAAGCCTTTGAACTATACCTATCACAAGAAACACTATAATGGGCGAAATGTCTATCATACCCATAGGGGGAATTATTCTCCTAAAAGGCCCGAAAAAAAGCTCGGAAAACTTTGCCAACGACGCAAAAGGCTCATTGTACCATTTGATATTCGGCAGCCATGACAAAAATACTTTAAGCAGCAAAAGCAGCATTATAAGATTAAAAAGTTGATAAACCGCAACAGAAGCTGACATCTATGGCCTCGAACTTTCTTTTGTACAGGCGCATTGGCACTGACCCTTAGTATGGTACATTACAACTATTTCCTTTAAAAGAGTTTGCAGGTTTTGAATGTTAGAGTTAAATACCTTTAAAACATCCGCGTGAGAAACAGGTTCGCAATCGCCCACAAGTCCTGCGTCATAGTCTGTAATAAGTGAAATATTCAAAGGACACATGTCCAACTCTTTTACAAGATAAGCTTCAGGGTATTGTGTCATATTTATAACTTCCCATCCTTGGGCTGTGAAAAACTTACTCTCGGCCTTGGTTGAGAACCTCGGTCCGTTTATAACCACAACAGTACCTGTTTCGTGCATCGGCAATCCAAGTTTTTTTGCGCTTTCAACGGCCATTTTTCTCATCTCGGGACAATATGTTTCAGCTGCGCTGACGTGCGTAACAATGGGGCCCTCGAAAAATGTATCCTTACGTCCGGATGTCCAGTTTACAAACTGGTCGCAAAAAACAATGTGACCCGGCGCTACGTGTTTTTGCAAACTACCTGCGGCGCAAGGCGAGATAACTGTTTTACAGCCTATTTCTTTCATTGCCCACACGTTTGCCCTGTAGTTTACCTGAGAAGGTAAAAGATGATGACTTTTACCGTGTCTTGGCATAAAAGCCACATTTTTATCTGCTATAGTTCCAACAGCAATCTTGTCTGAAGTCATCCCGTAAGGCGTTTCAATTGTGTATTCCTTTATATCGTCTAAGAACGAATAGAAGCCTGACCCTCCAAAAACTCCTATTTCTGCCAAATGTTGCATCTAATTTCTCCTGCCAATAAGTATTAACGATTGTCGATAGCGTCTCTTACATCTTCCTGAAGCCATGTTGTTGCCCTTTGACCCATTATGATCTTGCCGTCATTCCTTACTCCGAATCCAAAAGGTGCCTCGGAGCCGCTGCCGTCAACATCAAAACACATAACAACATACTTTGTTTCTATGCCGTCAACCACAGTACTGCCGTCAAATTTGTCTATACCGCCCCACCAGGTAACTCCGTCTTGAGTTGTAAACGCAGGCGTTGCCGGGCTGTTTGTTCCGCATAGTGTATCAAAAGTAGCAAGGCTTGCGCTTCCCGTTACATCGACAGTAGGAGTTGCAAGCTTCGGAGGAACGGTTTCTGTGCACTTTACCTCTCCGATAGTGTTTAACATGTCTGCATATGTTTTACAAAAAAGAACAGCACTGTCGGAAGTTAAAACTCCTTCGTCATTATCGTAAGTCGAGCTGTTTATAGTTTCTTCCATAGCCTTTTGTGCTACGTAGTGGGCTTTTCTGAATTTAACTTTTTTCTCATTCGGCATAGAGCTTAGTATTACGGGGGTTAAAATTGCCGCAATAACTCCCAAAACCGCGAGTACTATCATAAGTTCCGCAAGCGTAAATGCTTTATTTTTCCTCATAATTTCTTTTCTCCGTTTTTATTACAAGCACAAGTATATTACATTAGGCACTTCTTGGCAATTATTTAATTACCTGCTGTGATTATATTGACAGCAGATTTTGTTCGGGATAATATTTCTATCATAGATAGGATGAGCGCCTATAAATGCTTTAACTACTGTTAGGGCTGCGTTCTCCTCAAGCGAAAGGAATACACAATGTACGCTATAGTTGAGACAGGCGGAAAACAATACAAGCTTGAAGAAGGAAGATACCTTGACATTGAGCTTTTGGACGCCAAAGAAGATGAAAAAGTAACTTTTGACAAGATTGTAATGCTTGTGAACGGCAAAAAGTCAATAGTAGGACAACCTTACGTGACTGGTGCCAAAGTTGAAGGAAAAGTAGTAAAGCACGATAAAGCCAAAAAAGTAATTGTATATAAGCAAAGACCTAAAAAAGGATACCGAAAAAAACAAGGTCACAGACAGCAATTTACAAGAGTGATGATTAATAAAATTAACACTAAGGCAGGTAAAAAAGAGGCAGATGAAAACTCTGCAGGAGAAGAATAATGGCACATAAGAAGGGTGTAGGTTCATCCAAAAACGGAAGAGACTCGGAAAGTAAGCGCTTAGGCGTTAAAAAATACGGCAACGAAAATGTTCTTGCCGGAAATATTCTTGTAAGACAACGCGGTACCAAAGTTCACCCGGGCGTGAATGTTGGCAGAGGCAGCGATGATACATTGTTTGCTCTTGTAGATGGTGTTGTAAAATTCGAACCTTACAGGAGAACAAGAAAACAAGTAAGTGTATATCCTGCACAAGCTTAGTTAATTAAAGTCCTATAGGGTGCCGGCCCTGTAGGCGCAAGCTAAACAATAAAGGTTTGAAAATTAAATAATTATCATTCTGTGTGGGGGCGTAGCTCAGCTGGTTAGAGTGCATGCCTGTCACGCATGAGGTCGCGGGTTCGATCCCCGTCGTCCCCGCCAGAATCAAATATTAAAAGCTCCCAAAAGGGAGCTTTTTGCTATACCCTCATAGTGTAAGTGTACCCTTATAGTGCAAGTGAGATAGGGAATGTACCCTCATAGTGCAAGTGAGATGGGTAAAATTGAATAAGGATTCAAGACACACCGCCGATTAGGGCGGTTTTTGCATTTGGAGATGCATCTGCACTAATTGCATATTATTTGCACTATTTGTCACATCAAGTGCAAGTGTTTTTAATAAAATTAGCCTCAAACCCGAACACAAAGCCATTTTCTGATAGTGCAAGTAATCGTTGGTTTGAATTTGCTTGTAAGTTGAGATAATAAAAAATCGTGTTGAGATTGCAATAATTAATTTTTTATGATACAGTCAACATGGCTTCTGAAAGATTTTTTTCAGTAAGTTCCCAGTATCAACAATCGATGTGGAGCTAAAACAAAATGATGTTTTCATTAAATGAATTTTATATTTTTAGAAAATCTACACCTTTGTTGATCTGGGGTGTAGATTTTTAATAAAAAGGAGAACAAACTATGACTCAGAAATGTGAACTTTGCGTAAAAGCATTTAAAAAAATGGATGATCCAACAGATCAAGTCGGTAGAACAAAATATGTATGTTATACCAAGGCAAGCAGTGTCCCAGAAGATTTTGCTGATTGGATGGGAACAAACCCACGAGAGCAAAAAATGAATACAAATGTCGCAAAACGTATTTTAAAAAGTTTAGAAGACAACCAAAATTTTCATGAATTAAATAGGGGCATTTTGATGTCAGTTGATAATGTGGCATATGACAATAAGACAAATATCGCAACAGTAGAAATGACGGACCCATCAGTACATGGGAATATTGATGGTGGCCATACTTTAAAAGCAATATTAGAAAGCAGAAACAATTTAAACAGCATCTTGGATGATAGATATGTATTTTTTGAATTTATTACTGGTCTTGAGTCACCTGTTGATTTGGCAGAAGCAAGGAATACATCTGTTCAGGTGGATATGAAGTCAATTGAAGAATTAAAAGGCAGCTTTGAGCCAATTAAAAAAATCTTAAAACCTCTAAAATTTTCAGATAATATCGCTTATGTGATGAATGAAGAAAAACCTATTGATATACGCGAAATAATAGCTATTTTAGTAATGTTTAATCAAGAAATTTATCCTAATTTCAAAGATGCTGGGATTTTATCCGATATTCAACCCATTCAGTGTTATTCGGGAAAAGAGGCAAGTTTAAAAAAGTTTATAAATTTAAAAGACAGAGACAATGAAGTTCAAAACATGTCCTCTATAGTAAGAGATATTTTTGATCTTTGGGATAAAATTGAAGAAACATTTGCCGAAAAAGCAAACGGTACTCAAAAATTTAGATACGGAACAAGAAAATACTCTAAATATGATGAGAACAAAATTATTGGCAAGACCACATTTTATGAAAATGATATTAGATATATTATTCCAAGAGGCTTAATGTTTCCCTTGGTGGGAGCATTTAGGGCTCTTGTAAAAAAAGAAAAAGGTTGTTACTCTTGGATAGAAAACCCTTTATCTGTTTGGGAGAATATTGCTCCAAATTTAGCGAGCATTATCCTTGATGAAAAAACAGAAAATCCTGATGTTATAGCCAAAAATAGTAACCTATGGAGTAACTTATTTAAAGAAGTCTATATCAATGGGTATTTACTACAAAATTTAAATAAATGATAAAATTAAAAAAGGATGGTGCATTAAGCACCATCCTTTTTGCCTTTAAATAAAAACTTTCTCTCAAACACTTGACTTCCATCTCAAACAGAGCGATTAATGTGTTGAGCTAATAATAGCAGGCATTTTGATACGGCAGAAAGTAAAACTGAGATGACAAGAATAATCCCCGACAAGTTAAAGAAAATTGCCCTTGCGCGCGTGGATATTGTGCAAAAATGGCTGGAATTTCGGCGAAAATCTAATAATCTGATGAAAGCCGACTATGACTTTGTCCAGCTTCACAACACAAGTAATTCCCACCTATATCAAACTATCGGCAAGATTTGCCGTGGGAATTTGCACAGATGGAAAACAAAACTCGGAGATACCGAAGATTACACACTTTTAATCCCACAATATAAATATGCAAGTATAAACGATTTTCGGACAAGCCTGACAGATGATGAAATAAAGCTATTTATGGGACTTTTGCTCCACTCAAACAGAATTTCAATCGGCAAAGCCATCGCTATCGTAAAATACCACCTCAAGCAAAACGGGCAGAACTTTATGCCCGCCGATACAACCTTTCGTAGATACGCAACTTGGTTTAAAAACAACAATTACGACACTTGGATTCTTGCAAGAGATGGCGAAAAAGCTTTGGCAGACAAAGTCGAACCGTATATCAAACGAGATGCAAGTCTGCTTGATGTCGGAGATATTTTAGTCGCAGACGGACACAGACTAGCTTTCCAAGTCATAAATCCTTTCACGGGCAAGCCGACCAGAGCAACATTGGTCGGCTTTCTTGATTGGAAATCGACGGCTCTTGTGGGTTACGAGATTATGCTTGAGGAAAATACTCAATGTATCGCATCGGCATTAAGAAATGCTATTTTAAATCTCGATATGATTCCAAAGGTTGTTTATCAAGATAACGGAAAAGCATTCAGGGCGAAATATTTCAATGATGATAAAGGTTTTAATGAACTGGGATTCAACGGGCTTTATTCAAAACTCGGTATTCAAACGGTTTTCGCAAAACCATATAATGCAAGGGCAAAGGTGATTGAAAGATTTTTCAAAGAATTCCAGGAAGGTTTCGAACGGCTCTTACCGTCTTTTGTGGGTTCAAGCATCGATAATAAGCCTGCCTATATGCTGCGAAATGAGAAATTGCATAAGAAAATTCATAATGATTATGTTCCGACAATTGAGGAAACAATCAAAATGATTGATATGTGGCTGAATTTTAAGCACTCTCAAATTTGCCCGAATGCCAAGAATAAAACCATAGCAGAAGTTTTAGAGGATCGAAAACGTCAAAGCATAAATAGCGATGAGCTTGATGATTTGATGTTGGTAAATGAAATCAAAACCATCGGACGTCAAGGGATAAGATTTTTAGGCACGGATTACTTTGATGAAAGACTTTATGGGCTAAAGAGCAAAGTTTTAATCAAATACAGCTTGTTTGATTTGACACATATTAAAGTTTTCACCATTAAGGGAGAGTTTTTGTGCCGTGCCGAAAGAGTAACAGAAACCTATCCGATGGCCAAGATTTTAGGAGATGTCCACGACCTTGAGGATTTCAAACAAAAAATCGAAAAACAAAAACGCTTGAAACGAAAGACCTTAAATGAAATTAAGAAATACTTGCCTGTTGAAGAAGTTAAATTTATTGAAACTCAAATTATAGAAGAAAATAATCCTAAAATTGAATCGCTTAAACCCCGTTTAATCAATAATAAACCACTGTTTAAAAACAATTTAGAGAAATACGACTGGCTAGTGGAAAATGAAGCTGAAAACCTTTGGATAAAAGAATTTCAGGCAACAAGAGAATACAAGCTATTTTATGGAGATGAGAAATGAAAAGAGTTTTTGTGAAAACAAAGAATGTAAAAGGCTTTATAGGTTTAGTTGAAAACCTTTTGAACAAACCCGCCAATATTCCAAAAATGGGGCTGGTATATGGCGAACCGGGGCTTGGAAAGTCACAAACAGCACTTTGGTTAGCTTGCAAATATGACGGCGTTTATATTCGCTGCAACAATCTTATGTCCGGGCGTTGGCTGCTTGAAGAAATGGTCAAAGAACTTGATGAAATCCCGAGGTACTTAACTTCTGATAATTTCAATGTATGCGTGAAAAAACTTCAGCAGGAGCCAAAAGTTATTATCATCGACGAAATTGATTATCTTGCAAATGACAAAAAATCCATCGAAACCCTGCGAGATATTCACGATAAAACAAATTGTCCGATAATCTTTGTCGGGATGGGTTTGGTAAATAAAAAACTTGAAAGATTCAGACATTTATATGACAGATTCTCAGAAGTTGTAAAATTCAAAACTTTTTCAGTGAGTGATTTAAGCGAAATTATTTCTCAAATTTCAGAAGTGCAATTTACGCATAAAGCGATTGAATTAATCCACACAAATCACAACAGATTTAGACAAATCATCAAAGTCATAAATCAGCTTGAAACAATTGCAAAAGAAAATAATTTGACAGAAATAACTGAAGATACAGCGAGAGCAATAATATGAACATTTTAAAACTCGCTAAAAATTTAAAAGAGTTCACGCTCGATGAAATTTCAATGCTTGCCGAATATGACGTTCAAGTTGATTTAGATAATTTGGTCAAAAGCGAAAAATTATATTTTGACGGCAAAATCTACAAATTTGTTTCAAGCACAACTGCCAAAAATATATTCTATTTTAATAAGCCAAAAGCAGAAAATCTTGAAAACAGTTTATTTATTGACGTCTGTGCAGATTTTTTGCGGGAAATTGAAAACAACAAGTCGCCTGTAACGTTAAAATCTTATAAAAGCATTGTTAAAAGTTATTTTATGTCTTATTTTGGACGCTTAAAAGCAAGTGAAATAACATTGGAGCAGATTGAAAACTTTATTGAACTTGAATTCATAAAACGCTTATCCAAAAGGACTTTAAGTAATGTTTTAACCCTGCTAGGCTCAATTTTAAAATACGCAAACCAAAACGGATACTCAAAAACTAATCCATATTCCGGTTTAAAAAACACAAAGGATAAAAAGCACAGTAAAATAAGGATTTTGAATGATATTGAAATTAAAAAACTTTTAAAACAATCAGATTCAGAGCTTAAATTATTTATCAACTTGATTCTATCAACGGGAATTAAAAAGCAGGAGATATTATCTTTAGGATTTGATGACATTGAACTTGGAACAATTAATATCAAGAATAACCATTTTGATGGAAAAATAATTCCCTCAAAATTCCAAAGAACGATTAAAGCACCAAAATGTACTTTGGAGTTGATAAAATGGATAAAGCAAAATGAAAACTTAAGCCCGGCAACAATTAACAAGCGATTAAAAATAAAATTTGCCAAGGTTGTTGAACTTATCGGACTTGAGGATTTTAAAATGGACAACTTAAAAGATACATTTTGCATGAATTTCTTGAAAATCAAAAAGTTTAACGAACTTGCAAAGCGGCTTGGAATGCCATCCACGGAGGGGTTAATCAAAAAATACGGAGGATTATTATGAACAAAATGAATTTAGCTAAAAAAGCCTATGAATTGTATTCAACCGAAAATTTAAATGCCAATGAAATTGCTGTGAAACTTTGTGTTTCAAGGCGTACGGTTTTTAATTGGATGAAAAAATACAATTGGCAGAAAAAGAAAATTAATCTTGAGAAGATTCAAAATACTTTCCCCTCAGAGCTTCAAGAGTTTGTTATGAAAATTATGCAAAAAGTTTCAAGCGATATGGATAATAAACGGAAGTTAAGCAAAGAGGAGCTTTATTCCATTGCAAATATTACCGATATTCTTTTCAAACTGAAAAAACAAAACACTAAACTCCCTCAAAAGCCTGACAAAAAACCTGAGCCTTCAAAAGGTCTTCCCCATGAACTCATCAGACAAATTGAAAGAGAAATTTTGGGGATAGATATAGACTAATTCCTTATTTGTTTTACTGTGGATTTCAGGCAGCCAAGAGCTTCGCTTAACAAACTTGGCGCTGTAGCCCTCGGAAGCCAGGGAAGGTAAAGGGGAAGATAGAACTGAACTTACACACAGGCACAATATTATGCCTCTAAAAAATTTCTTAGTCATTTCAAGCAAATTATATTTTAAAAGAAATACGCAGTCAAACGCTCTATCTTTCTTGAAAATGCGCCTATAGCCTTCCTGCCTTCATTTACCGGTGCAAGCAATCTTTATAGTATCAAATTAACCTCAAAACCTGCTTTGACTTTTTCCAAAAAATTACTGTCGTTAATATGTTTTTGAACCATTTGCGCTTTGGCTGCATAGGATTGTTTTAGTACTTCTTCTTTTTTATTTCCCAGTGAAATCAAAACAGCATCCGCAACATTCATTGTCTCAGTGGGAAGCGATATTTTTTCGTACCTGACCCAGTCAAGACTTCCAGGGTGTTTTTTGGCATCTGCCAAAAAGTCGTATAATGGTTGGTCGGGATTTTTCACGTCTCTTCTGCTGACATCAACAAGCACCCCTGTTTTGCGTGCAAGCGCAAGCGCGTCTCTTTCGCCTTCATTCCATGCTATTTGCCGTCTGAGGTCTGTTTCAGCTTTGGTAAATGCATCTATTTGTTCAGTCAGCCCTTTTGCCGCCTCGGCATATGCATACGGACTCTGGGGTTGTACGCTTCTTTTCAAACGAGTCAGCCCTTTGACACTTGATGTTATTTTGGAGACTATACCCTGATTTCTACTTTCTTCTGCCAGCTCGGCGGCTCGTTTTTCACAGTGAAGCTTGTTGTTTTCTTTACCTCTTGCTTCTTCGGTTAAGCCTTTTAAGATATGCGTCAGAGACTCCTCTCTGGTCAGTGAAGGTTCTATAATTGTTTTGCTCATATAATCTTTGGTGTAATGATTTCCCCGCATACTTCCCGATGCGCGTGTAGTCCATTCCTCTGTCATAGCAGTAGTTTTTGGAATACTGTCCATTTTATTCCAGTCCCAGGAATAAGGTTGATAAACTCTCACCTCTTCATTAAATCTGTATGTGTCAGGAACCGGACCTCCGTAATCCATCCATTGGCAAGGGACTTCGATTTTCTTGTCCGTTTTTACATTCTCTTTGTAGTAGCCTTTAAAATTAACTGCAGGCTGAACAGATTTGTAAGCTGATACTCTTTGAATATTCATTTACCCCCCCCTTGATGTAATTATAAGTGAACGAGTGAACGCCTTAAAATGGCGAAGCTATTATTTTTTTTACTACATCATCTTAACAACGAAAAATATATTTTTTTGCAGGTTTTTTAATAAATTGCTTAATTTAACTTAACTTCTATTACATGGGAGCAGGACAGAACGAATTTAGGCAGCAGCAAACTCTTTTAATCCGTGAGCATCTAAAGCACCTGCAATGATTTTTTCTAATTCCTGAAGAGTTTCACTCCGCAAAGGCAGGGTCGTATCTTCATTTTTTAAAGCTTTGTATACTTTCGTCCATATGTCAGTTGCAACATCTCCATGTCCGCAGCCGTAGTAAATCGGGTAAGGGAAGTTTTCATTTTCCCCTTTCATAATTTTAACAAGTTCTTTCAAATCTTTAACTGCATTGGTAGAATTTTTATCCACCCAAAGGTCGGGGTTTTCTATCAAGTCCGCCAGCACTTGCCGGCACTCTGCAAATTCGGGTTTTAGATTAAGATAACTTAAAATTTCTAAATTTCCCTTGCCTATTTGGTTTAATTGAATATAGTTCAGCCCTTCTTCTTCACACTTTTTTCTATATCTCTCATCACCTACCAGCGATAAAACTGTTCTTATACCGGCTTTTTTCAGGGTTTCAACATTGTGAATATTCTCATCTTGTGCAAAATGCCCGCCCGAGTAAAGCTTGCCTCTTTTCCTTTCGTTAAGATTTTTTATTTTTGGCTTAGTATCTGCAAGTATGTCAAAATCCACTTTTAAATCAGGACGGTCTTCTTCTTTGACTATTCCGAAATCTCGCTGTACGGACTTGTTGACTGTTTTCATCATATATTCAGCTTCAGATTTAGATATTTTATTAAACCAATAAGTTTGTTTCACATTATCAGTTTGTCTATCAATTCTTTCCCGTATAACATCTCTCACATGAGCGTCATTGTTATAATCCGGAGCCGAGTATGGTTTATAGCCGGTAAAACTGATTGATGATGCGAACATTAATATTTTCCCTGCTTACATAACAACACCTACCAATAAAAACAAGATGTTAAAAATAATTGCCTATACTATTATAACAAATCACACGGTTTTTTTCAGTTGATTAACTTTTAACCGGACCTATTACATGGGAGCAGAACATTTTTTTAATCTAAATACTTTGGGCAATGTGCAGGCGGATATATAGCTCTTATAATTAAGCGAGCGAGCGAAATAAAAATAAATTTTTATTTCCGACAGGTCTTCTTGTGGGCAAGGCGTAGTCGCGCCATACAAGAGACGGTTCCGGCGAAGCCGGTTGAGAACGCATTAAAATGGCGAAGCCATTATATATATTGATAAAAAACGGAGCGCAGGCAAATGACTGAATTTAAAAAACAACAATTTCCCCCGCAGCACCAAAACTCCCGACCCGGCATAGAGAGTGAAATGCATCCTCTGCCCGTATTTAAAAAAGAAGGTGCCGCAGGCTGCGAAAATTAAAAGATAAAACAGCTGTAATAACAGGCGGTGACAGCGGAATAGGACGTGCCGTTGCCGTTGCTTTTGCCCAAGAAGGAGCAGACGTATGCATTGTGTACCTTAGCGAGCATCAAGACGCAGGGTATACCAAAAAGAAAGTGGAAGAAGAAGGTCGAAGATGTCTTTTAGTAAGCGGAGATGTTGGCGATGAGGAGTTTTGCTTTGATGTCGTTGAAAACACGATTAAAGAATTTAATAAACTTGATATTTTAGTCAACAATGCGGGGGAAATATACCTGACAGAAAGTATCGAAGATGTAACTAAAGACCGATTAAAGAAAACTTTTGATACAAACGTTTTTTCTATGTTTTATATGACAAAAGCCGCCGTAAAGCACTTGAAATCAGGCAGCAGCATTATTAACACAGCCTCTGTTACTGCAACCGCGTATTGGATTACAGTGCAAGTAAAGGCGCTGTAATCAGCTTTACACGGGCATTGTCAGGCAATATTGCGTCTAAAGGCATAAGAGTTAACGGGGTTGCACCCGGACCGATTTGGACGCCGTTTTTCCCTTCACATTTGCCCGCAGATAAAATACCGTATTTTGGCAGTGATACACCGATGGAAAGGGCGGGTCAGCCGGTTAAAGCAGCGCCTTGCTACGTTTTTCTGGCATCTGACGACTCCTCTTATATGTCAGGTCAAGTGCTGCACCCAAACGGCGGTGAAATTGTAAATGGTTAAATTTATGGCTTCTTCGCTTACAAATCTTCTTTTTCTTTAGAATTTTTATTTTTATCTGCTCTGGTTTTTCTATTTTTTACAATTAAATCAAAATCAGGGCTCATGCAAATCTCAAAATGAATTCTTCCCATCTTGTTTATGGCTTCATGCGAATTTGTAATCAGGGGAAACCCCCAATAAAGTCTTGCCGTAAGCTCTCCTGGTAGTTGAAAACGAAGCCCGGGGCCAACACTTGCCAGGAAGTCATTTTTTGTTATCCCCTCTTCTCCCGGACCCTTACCTTTAAAGGGAAAAATACCTGATTGGTCTACAAAAAATGCACCCTTAACCCAAGAGCCGATAAATGGAATTTGCTTTCCCTTTATTTTTACAGTTTTAGGTGCAATCGGAAAAATAATTTCAGCGCTCGCAATATAGCCTGTTTTACCTATCAAAACACCTTCGGTATAGCCCCTGGTAGTTGAAAGTCCGCCGGATTGAAACTGATCGATGTATGGGATTACATCTTGAGGTACGTATTGATACATCAGCCTGAACTGTCCGACAATTCCATGCCCGAAGTCATGCAATCTGACAAGGTTTCCTTCATATTTAAAATAGTCTGATTCAGATTGAATTATGGGAAATGCATAAGAAGCGTTTTGTGACAGGTACCAGATACCTTTCTTTGTGTCATATCTGGCATTTACACCTACCAGGGCGCTTGTAATTTTGTCAGTGCGAAGGTCAAAACCGTCAAATGATGTCGTGGCTTCTTTATAATTCATCGATGCAATCGAACTCAGTTCAAACATAGGTTTTCTGATTATAGGTTGACTGTAATACAGGGAGTAATTGTACGAGCGGCTTTCAATATTAAACATTTTATAATCGCCCGAGGTAATTTCTGATCTGCCTGATGAAAAAAGCCCGCCTATGCGTCCATCGTACTTATTAATGGGAACATTATAGTCGGCAAAAGGAGTTACGGAGCTTCGACTTAAATACGTACCTGCCGAGAATTTGTCACGAAAGCCAAAAAGACTGTCGTTGGAGACCATAAAACCAGTTCTTTGTTTGCCGATAGTTTTTCTTCCGGCATTGTCCCAAAGGGTCATAAAGCGAAACGGCGACGTTTCTCTGGCTTCTAGGTATATATCTGTTGTGCCTTCAGCTTCACCACTTTCCAGATTGGCATTTAGTTGAATCCCTGTATTGTAACGATTAAATCGTACGATATCTTGTTCTAACTTCGATATGTCAAACAAGTCCCCGCTGTTTTGTGAAATTCTTCCCTTGATATAGCTGTTTCTTGTCCAACGGTTGCCTTTAATGTCAAATCTACCGACGCGTCCTTCAATAAGCTCTATTTTTAAAAGCCCGTTATTGATAGTTTGTTCGGGCAAATATGCGCGCGCAGTAATAAAACCTTTCTCCTGATAGAGTCTGTTAATCTCATCTACGACTGACTTAACATCTGTCATGAAAATGTTTTTGTTGACAAGTTTATCTGTGATATTTTTTAATTCTTCATCGGTCAAAATTTCGGATTTTGAGACTTCAACACTATCAATATAGACACCTTTTGTTTGAAATTCTTCCACTTGAGCTTTTATCACAGGTGTTTTTTTGGTAGACTTTACTTCATGTTCTGTTTCGGGTTTTTCAGGCTCGGTCTCTTCTTGTTTTTTACGCTTCTGAAGCTTTTCAAAGTCGGTCTCTCTTTTTTTGAACCGCTGTTTTTCTTTAATCATATTCATATCGTGCACATTAATCGTGCCACCGACACCAATATTGGAGGGCACTGCAGAAGGCGGTGCAGCAAAAGACTTTGCTCCTATAAAGCTAACCATTAAGGTTAGGACAAATATAATATATATATTTTGAACTCTCATACTTCTTGGACTATCATACTAATATATTTTCTTAAATAAAATGCACATATGTAATATTATTGTAAAGAAAATTATTAAATCTTCATAATTCTTCAATTTAATTCCCTTTCCGCGTATAATACTATACTGCTCTTTAGGACGGCATATGAGTCGGTGTAGCGTTGTAGTGCTGTAACTATTTTATAAATATATTAAAAGTAAATGAGAAAAAGGGAAGAAATATATGAAGATTGAAAAAATCACTGAAGGGCTTAAGGCCGGCTTCAGGGTCTTGCGTGAGAACTTAAGTAGCTTCAAAATGCAGCAATCCGGGATGAAAAAAACCATCGCATCTTTTTTGTGTTTTATGTTTTTGATGCAGCAAACCTCGCTTCTATCGGTTTTAGCGTCCGATATCACGGTTGGCTTTGGTGACGGCCCTATCGATATTACTCCGGGTAATAATTACAATATTAATGGCCAATTTACTTCCGGTGCAACAGATTTTAGAAATTATAACGGATTTAACCTTAGTGATGGCAATACTGCAAATCTTATCTTCAGCGGGGGTGCAAACAAATTTGTCAATCTTGTCGGCGGATTAAACCCGATTACTATTAACGGCATTGTAAATACTATGAAAAGTAACAACTTTTACAACGGTCACGCTATTTTTGTATCACCCAACGGTATGGTTGTGGGCGCAAGCGGAGTCTTAAACGTAGGTGCATTGTCGGTTTATACATCGCCGCTCAACAAGGTTGCTACAGACATCGACTTTGCTGGCATTGGTTTAGATGATTTAATAAATGTAGATATAGGGCTTAACGCACCCATTAAAATCCACGGTAAAATCTTTGCAAGAGATGGAGTTGAGCTTGTTGCCAAACAGGTTTATGTTGAAAAGGATGCATTAGTCCAAAATGCGCCGGCTCCTGCAATATTCTCAGGCATGAGTGACAGTACTTATAATAAAGCATTGAACTACACTGACAATACGGCGGAAACTTTATTTAATTCGCTTGTAAATACAGGAGTAGCAAGGAACTCCAATCCGACATTTGCAAATGTTAACGGAAAAATTGTCATAAAAGCGCAAGATGTAGCAAGTAAAACAGCGATTATAAATCTAGACGAAACAAGGGACACAAAAGCTGAAGTTGTTGTCAAAGGCGCCTATTTGGATGGAGTAGGAATTGATATTTCGGCAAACGCTGCATCGAACTATGATAACAGAGTAACAAACCCCGTACAAGATTTGAACGATATCATAGAAGATATCGATAATTTAGTTAATGGCAACATAACGGAACTTATGTTCGGCTTTGAGGGTGCCAATTCGGTCGCATCTGTCCTAATTGAAGATTCATCCTTAAAAGCTATGCAGGATGTGAATATATCATCATCTGCAATTGCCGAGGCAAAATACACGGTCGCCGAGGCAGGTGCCGGTACAATTCCTATGGCGCATCTAATAAAAAATGTTGCAAATTCCAGCGTTGAGGTGAAAAATACCGAAATAACAGCGAAAAATGATGTCAATATTAACGCAATCGCAGTATCTGATTTGGATATGAAAATCTCAGATTCTTCTTTTATGACACTTATTGACGATCCGCTAAAAATGACGGTTGCAATTGTGTTTAATGATTCTAAGTCATCCGTTTTAGTCGATACCGTTGATAAAGCCATAAAATCGAAAAATCTTGATATTAATGCTATAAATGTTGTAAATCAAACTTTGGATATTGCCTATTCAACCGGAAGTATACCGGGCTTGGGTGGTAAAATTCCCGCACTGGGAGCGGTTGTAGCGGTTACCTCGACCGATATAAGCACGAAAGCAGGATTTAACGGCAAGTTTGAGTCAACCGACAATGGGAACTTAACCGTTAACGCACAAACGCTTCATGTGGGCGATAATAACGTGACAGTGAGTGCGGAAATAGACGGTGCCGAAGGAAAAATCGGCAATGCCTTAAAGGGTCTCCAAAGCTCTCTTCTGAGCTTGCTTCCTGTTGCACTAAAACTCCCTGCTATAGATTTAAGTTTTCTCCCAAGCCTTGCAGGTGCGGTTGTTGTTAATTCAAGCGATATCGTAACCGAGGCGGTTATAGGTAATACGTCTAATATCAAAGCAAATACTGTTACTTTAAATGCAAATACAATTGATTTAACTTCTAATCAGGCAGTCGCAAAGTCTAGTATCGCAAAAACAAGCCAAGAGGGAAAACTCAATGCTTCTGCGGGAATTGCTGTTGTTGTGAATAACCAAAATATAAAAACAACCGCAGAGATTGAGGACGGCACATCTTCATCAAGCAAAGCAGTTATAACTGCAAAAGATGTAAAAGTTAATGCAACAAGCGAACTTCCTCAAAATTTCGAGACTCTGCAACTTGCGCTTGGAGCCTATAATGAAGCAGGAGAACTCATTAGCGATATGGGTGATATCTTAGGCGGCGACCTCCCGTCTCTTGGAGATGCTTTAATGGGTTATTTGAGCGGGTCAATTGGTGATTCGATCGAAGAGATTATGGATATAAAGCTCGTATTAAAAAGAGGGTCGTTAGGGGCAGCAGGGTTTGTAAATAACTATGCATCAAGTTCCGGAAAAGGCGGCGACGTTGGAATTGCGGGCTCGGTTGTATATTCAAATGTTGACAATTCAACCCTTGCAAGAATCGGCAACTTTTCAGAAGTTACTGCTTCAAACAGCGCTATTGTGAATGCTGCAAATAAGGTGCTCTATATTAATTTCGCAGGTGATATCGGGTCATCAATTATTCCCGGTTTCGGAACAAGTTCCGGGGATGTCGGATTAGGCGGCTCTTTGGTTTTGAGTTTTAATAACCATGATGCAATATCGCAAGTGGGAGAAAATGCTGCAATAAATGGTTCAGCCGGCTCAAATGTTGAAATAAATGCAGCAACGTCTCAAAAACATATTAACGTAGCTGCAGGAGGCGGAAAAGCCGGAGATACAGCAGTAACAGGTTCGGTTGCGGTTGTTGAGGTTGGCGGATTGACCGAAGCTTCCGTGGGTAAAAATGCGAAAATTACAGCAAAATTTCTTGCACTGAATGCGGGCAAGGCTTCAATTGCGGTCGCTGACAGAATAAACGGCGGAGTTATTGGCGAATTTATAGGGCTTGAGGACGGGGAAGATAAACTAACCTTAAAAAATAAAGAAAATATCACAGACGATACACTTATTGTAACAGTTACCGGTGCCGTTTCGGCTGCTTCAGGCGGTAGTGATTCAACAGACGTTGCGGTAGGTGCGTCGGTTGGGGTGAATTTAATAGATAAAGAAGTGAAAGCCTCAATTGGTGACGGCGCCGAGATAACTATAGATAAATTAGACGTTCTTGCAAATACAGACAGTTTAGGAGTTTCGGTTGCACTTGCCGGCGCATTTGCCGGCGGAGTGAGCGCAGATAAAACAAATCAGGCAGAGGGTGAGAAAGAAGGCACCCTTCAAAAACTAAAAAATCTTGGTGGCTGGCAGGATAAAGTTGCAGGAATTTTAAATAAAGCCTCGGGATTAGCATCTTCTGCAGCAGGCAAGTCGGATGGCGCGGTAAATGCAGGAAACGCAGATTTAGCGAATTCTAATACTTCATCTGCTCTTAATGATACAAATAACAATGCAGCCGGTACAAACGGTAACAGTAATGGTAATATAGGTAACTCTGTATCAAATTCAAATGATTTATCAGGCGGTGCAGGTCAGGCGAGCGCAAAAACCGGCACAGATAATATAAGTATAGCAGCAGCCGGCTCTGTTAATGCGACTATTTCTGAAAGCAAGGTTTCTGCACAAATTGGCAATGCAAAAATTACTCAAAGAAATACTGCTACAGACAACGTGAATATTTCTGCCACTCAAAACAGTTTACTTATTGATGTTTCAGGTGCGGTAGGCGTAGCAAACACTGTAGGTGCAGGTGCTGCGCTTAATTTAAATATGAACAGTAATGAAACAATTGCGGGCTCAAGTGCGCAAATGAATTTAAATAACAGCAATCTGAATATTATTGCGAAAGATTCACAATTTATTATAGACGCGGCAGTTGGAGTAGGGGCGACAAAATCCGGAAATGAAGGTGGAAGCGATGGTACATCGGCTGCAATCGGGGGGTCGTTCAACGTCAGTGTGATTGATAATTCCGTCAATTCTTATCTGGGCGGCAAAGTTACGGGTGCAAAAGATGTAAACGTTGATGCCATAAACAAAACTCAGGCAATCAAAGCGGCGGGCGGAGTTGCAGTGTCTGCAAGCGGCTCAAACACTCAGGTGGGAGCAGGTGTTGCGGCCAACTTAAACTTTATTACAAAAGAAACAATCGCCCAAATTCAATCAGGAGCTGATATTACAGCCACAGGCGATGTTTTGGTTGCAACAAACAGCAAAAAAGGATTAACCGAACCCTCAAATTCTTTCGATTATGCAAATTTATTTAAATATTCGGACGAGTTTTTATTTTCAGGTGCAGTAGCGGCTGCGATAGTTACGGGCGGAAAGAGTGCTTTTACGTTTTCTGGCGCACTAGGGGCTGATGTTTTAAATAATAGCACCCAGGCACTTATAAATAGCGGATCTAAAATCAGCTCAAATACATTGAGTATAGTTGCAAATGATTATATCTGCAATTCTAACGTTGCAGGCTCTTTTAGTTTTTCGGCAGCATCAAATTCTTATGGGGTTGGTCTTGGTGCGATTGTTGAAGTTGCAACAAATGATACAAATGCAAAGGTTGATAATGCGACAATAACAACAAAGGGAAAAGTTGATGTCCGGGCTGATTATGAGGAAAATCTTAATTTTCTTGCAGTGAACGGCGGAGTTACAACAGGCGGCGGGGTTAGCGTTACAATAAATGGTATTGCTAATGTGCTATTAAACACAATTAATTCAGAGATAGCAGGCAGCACCATAACTTCAGGCGATTTGAATATCATTTCAAATTACGCTGCCAAAATTCAAGGTGTGACAGTAGTTTTAGGTCTTTCTGCAGGTTCTGCAAATCCGATATCTGGCAATATTATTGCAAATGTGCTTGATAGTACAAATAGTGCAAAATTAAAAGATTCAACAGTAACTGCAGGCGGCAAATTAAGCGTTAAAGCAACTTCAAATGAAGAGCTAGATATAAATTCAGCTTCTGTTTCAGCCACGGCATCGGGCAATGCTGCTGTTGCGGGGAATATTGCGGCAACAGTTTTGTTAAACGATACAACAGCAGAAATTTCAAGCAACAAAGAGGTTAAAGCCGTCGGTGTTGATGTCATTGCATCTGATAATACTTTACACAAAAACAGAGGCGGAACAGTTGCAATATCAGGCGGAACTGCAGGTGTTGGCGGTTCAATTTTAGTTGATGTATACCATAAAACAGTAAATGCTCTAATCGGTTCAGGGACAAAAATTGCAAGTTCGGGAGGCGATGTTAAAGTTTCGGCGGGTGCACAAAATTATTTCGGACCAAAAAATACGATTGAAATCGGAAATCTTGATGCGCTTGTAAGCGAAATCGGCTTGTCTGATTTAGATAAAGTGGGTAGTTTAGGTAATTGGCAGATGACTTTTGATGCTGCAGGCGGAAGTACGGCAGGAGTGAGTGGGTCATTAATTGTCAAAGTTATAAACAATAATGTTGCGGCAAATATCGGAGAAAATGCGAACATAACGTCAAAAAACCTTACTGTTGATGCCGTAAATGATACAGTTGTACGTGCAATTGTCGGAAATTTAACAGGTGCAGGAACAGCGGCAATCGGCGGTTCTTTCTTTGTAAATGTAGTAACTGGAACAACAGAAGCATCCATTTCGGATGGGGTGAAAGTATCAGCATCAGATGATGTCACCGTTAAAGCTGAAACGATTGAAGATGTAAGAACAATAATGGTAGTAGGTGGCGGTGCCGGAACGGTTGCCGTAAACGGATCTGCTAATGTTAATGTTTTTGTAAATGACACAAATGCAACAATCGGGAATGCTCAAATAACGTCTACAGGCGGTGGCCTGACAGTTGATGCAAAAGAAACAATTGATATACAAAGTATTAATCTTGCGGCAAACGGTGCAGGGACTGTTTCTGTCGGAGCAGTCGGGTTTGTGAACACTATTTCAAACAATGTAGATGCCGGTATTTCAGGTGCAACAATTAATACAAAAAACAACATACTTGTTAACGCGGAATCCAAAGAAGCTTTCGGGGCAACATTCCTGGTAGTGTCCGGTGCGGGAACAGCTGCTATTGCAGGATTAGGAGTTGCAAATGTCATTTCATCAGATATAAATGCTTATATAAATCAAAACTCCAATATCACTTCCACAAACGGTAAAGTGGATGTTAGTGCGACTCACAATTTTAATGAATGGAAATATAATAATAAAACAACAAACATCGCTGCCCTGATTAGAGGGTTAGTTGACGGCAGTATAACGGATATTAATTTTGAAAATTATACCCCCATTGTAACTGCATTGAATGTTACGGGCGCGGGTACAGCTGCGGTTGGCGGAACTGCCCTATTTAACACTTTTGATACTGACGTTCATGCAAAGGTTGAAAACTCAACAATCTCGACCTTGAACGGGTTGAATATTAACGCTGTGTCAAAGGAAACAACTTATGACATCCTTGCCACAGCTGCATTTTCAGGATGTGCAGCAGTTACGGGAACTATATTAACAAATATTGCGAGCAGCGATACGAGTGCGGAGTTAGTAAATACAACCGTTTCAAAGGGCAATGTAAATGTCGATGCAAGTCAAACTACGAACTTTAATTCTATTATTGGCGGAGCTTCAGGAGCTGCTACTGCAGCGGTTAGCGGCTATGTTACAACAAATGTAATTGTAAACAGTGTGAAAGCGCTAATCGACCGTGCGACCATTTATGACTCTGCTTCTGTTATCGCAAATTCTTTGAATAAAGTCGATATGAATTCGATAGGAATTGGTGTTGCAGTTGCGGGCGTTGGTGCTGCGGTCCAGGCATTAGTACTTACAAGCGTTCATGATGGTGAAAATGAAGCGGTAATTAAAAATTCAACAATCAAAAAAGGTGCCACGCAAGCAAAAGCAAGAAATGAAATTGGCGTATCTAATATAATAGGTTCGGCATCGGCTTCCGTTGAGGGTGCGAATGTATCATTAAATGTTGCAACAACTGTTATGACAAATGATTTAAGTGCGCATATTGATAATTCTACACTTGAAAATAACACAAGCACTGTAGTTGATGCAACTTCGGTGATGAATCTGGATAATTACTCGGTTTCTGCGGGAATTAACGGCATAGGAGCTTCTCTTGGCGGGACTGCGCTTACAAATGTAATTGATAATGATATAAATGCTTACATTTGTGCTTCATCAAAAATAACAAATGGAACAGTGGGTATTGGCGCCCAACAAACCACAAACTTAATGGGCGGCATTGCAGCGGTAAACTTCGGTGGGCTTTCAGTCGCAGGAAATGCGAACGGGTCTATAAATATATTCACAGACAGGGTCAGCGCATATAGCGATAATTCCACATATACAAACGTTTCCGCGATGACGGTAAATGCAAGTTCAACTGAAAGCATCAATTTTTTAATTGCTGCAATTGCAGGAGCAGGTTTGGCAGGAGTTTCAGGTTCAGCTATTGTAAACACTATTAATAATGACCTTTCGGCATATATTAACGGTGGAAGCATTATGGGCGGAACAATTACTGTAGCTTCCAATCAAATAGTTGGCATAAGTGCAAATACGGCAGGACTTACTGCAGGGGGTTTAGCGGCAGGCGCAGGTGCTGTTGTGAATATGCTTACAAATGAATCAAATGCTTATATTAATAATACACAAATCGATAATACGGGTAAAATTGCCGTTAGCGCAACATCGGAAGAAACGTTGGAAAACATTGATGTAAACGCAGCTTTTGGCGGAACAGCAGTTGGTCTTTCGGTTGTAGTTAATGTTATTGAAAATTCGACTAATGCAAAAATCGACGCAAAGACAAAATCTGTAAAAACCACGGGAGATATGACTGTTGAGGCGAGCGATACTCTTAATATTGATAACATAGCAGGATCTGTCGCAGCAGGAAACGTTGGGGCTGCAGGCTCTGCAAACGTAAATATTGTTAATAATGCCGTGTCGGCACAATTATTGAGCGATAGCACAGGTTCTGTTGAAGCAAAAAATATAAAGGTTGATGCCAAATCCGATTTGACACTTGATACAAAAACTGCATCCGCAGCCGGTGGTATGGCCGGCCTTTCAGGAACAGTTTCCCTGTCGTCAATTGGCAGTAAGTTTAACACATCGGATAAGGATGCTTCTTATAAATCATCTGAAACTCTTGCAGAGACAACAACAGTGGCAAATTCTAATAATAAAACCGTAGCAGTTGACGTAAAAGACAAAGACGGCAATGTCGTTAAAAACAAAAAGGGGGAATCGGTTAATAATTCATACACCCCCGAAAGCGTAGAACTAACCTCGGGCACTGCAAAAGAAGGAACGGTTGCGAATATAAATGCGAATATCACTAAATCAGAAAGCATAACTGTAAGTGCCGCAAACAAACTTGATTTCGATGTCATAAACTCTAATATCGCGGGTGGAATAGGGGCAGCAGGTGCGAGTGTGCTTGTGACCGATATGAATTATAAAACTACCGCTAAAATAAGCGGAAAAAATATTGTTTCATCCGGAGATATAAGCGTTACCGCTAACAACATTATAGAGGCAGATACAAATGCAGTAGCAGCAACAGTTGGCGGTGTTGCGATAAACGGAAACGTGGCTTATTTTAACAATAAAGCCGTTACCGCAGCGCAAATTGAGAATGCTGCGATTTCAAGTGCAAGAAATGTGTCCGTTATTGCAGACTCGATAAATACAATTGATTCAAAAGCAATTTCAGGCAGTGCAGGTCTTGCGGTTGTAAATATTGCAATTTCCCAAGCTGCCGACGCAAATAATACAAAAGCGAGTATTAAAAATTCAACAATAACAAACTCGGGCAATACTGATGTAAAAGCCTCTACCACAAGCAATTTAACCTCAGAGGTCTTGGCAGCTACAATTGGCGGAGTTGCAGCAAGCGTTGTTGTAAATAATGCCTATGTGAGTGCTGTCACGGAAGCGCTGATCGAGGGAACATCCGACATTAATACGGCCGGCAACTTCAATTTAATAAGTGCAACTGGCGGATTGAATACTGTAATTACTATGTACATAGGTTCGTTAGGGTATTTAAATGTGGGTGCGAGTGTCACTCAGGCAAAAACTTCAGGGATTTTTAATGCAAAAGTTTTAGGCACAAGTAAAGTTAAAGCAAGCAACGTAGCAATGAAGGCAGGTGTTTCTAAGGCTAATAATAACAATGCGGGCAGTGCAACTGCGACAATTAATTCAAAAGCTGCAACGATAGGGGTTTATAACGCAAGTGTTACAACCCAAAATGCAACGGTGGATGCCAATACAAACATTATAACAGACGCGGGAACAACTGTTGAGGCAACCAATGGCATAACTATCCTTAGCGCGCTTAACCGAACGGCCTCAACGGGACAAAGTTCAGCGAATCTGGGAGTGCTTGATATAGGTGCACTGAAACTAAATTCTGTTATCAGCGGGACGTCAAATATAGCTGCAAACGGGACTTTAATTGCAAATACAATCGATATGAATATAAGAGACGCTGCTGCTGCAAGCGCGCGTATGCTTTCCGCAAGTTTAACCTTAGTTAATGGTTCTTCGGTAGATGCAATAGCATCAATTAATCAAAATGCTTATATTACAACAAATAATATAAATGCAAATACAATCAACATAGATACCTATACAACCAAAGACGCAAATATATACAATGCAAGCTTCGGGGCATCTTTAATAGGTATTGGTTTAACAAATATGACAGCTCAAACCGGAGGAACCTCAGGTGTTACAATGAACGGTACGGTCAGAGGTGAGGCCGGTGGGGAAACTTTGGCAAACGCCCTGACTATAAATGTCAAAGACGTAACAAGTGCCAAAAACGATTCTGCAACCTTTGAAATAAGCTTTGTTTCGGGAAATTCTATGAATATAACAAGTTCTGCCGATTCAAGAATTGAGAATTCAATAGGCGGAGATATTAATGCTAAAAATGTGTCTTTAACGAATAACCTAAACAGAACAACTGAAGCTAATTCGGCATCATCAAGTGTTAGTTTGGCAAATATCAGCGGCATGAGTTTGGTTTCAAGAATTGTGAACGGTGCTACGACGATATTTGGCGGCAAAATCAAAGGTGATAATTTAACCGTTAATTCTAATATGACAAATAATACAAAAGTAGATATGAAAGATAATACAGTCGCACTAGCTGCTTTTGGTTCAAACGGGGTTAAAAATGATGTAAGCAGCAATGTTGTAAATACGGTTAAATTTAACAGTGCAGATATCAATTTATCGGGCATGCTAACAGCTAACGCGAATTTAACTAACAACCTTACAATGACCGGCAAAACAGATTCTGGGGGTTTCTTATCGGCAAAAGGGAGTTCACTTTTCAATAACATTAATACAAAATCTGCTGTTGAGTTTAATAACTCAAAAATAAAAGCTAACAAAATGAGCGTTTTAAGTAAAAGTTCGATTGCAAGCACATCTGCAATCAAGCTTTCAAATGCATTTCGTGGATTTGCAAGTGGTTTAGAAGCTACAATTTCAAATACACTTAATCAAACAAGCGATATATTGATTTCAAACTCCGATATTGATGTTAAATCTGATTTAACTTTTAACGCAAGAACTGATTCAAATTTTGCGCAAGAAACGGCCGTTAATGCGAATGGATTTACTTGCTCAAACGAGGCCTACTCCTATTTGACGGTAAATAATAATAACAACTTCAAAGTTTTAGGCAATTCAGACGTGCATGCTAACAATGTTGTAGTTAATTTGGATTCATCAAATGATCTATCTTCAAAAGCTGATTCTTCTGCGAGCCATTTTGCCGGGCAGCCGGGGGTAGATTCGAAGCTTACTTTAAATATAAACAACAACATGGAAGTGGGTACAGGAAGTACGCTTTGGGCTAAAAACTTAGTGAATATGAACTTCTTAAAAAATTCAAAAAACAACCTTGTCCAGGACGCTTACGTTTACGCCCAGGCGGCAATCGCTTCAGCTAATTGGGGCGGGCTGCTTACTTATAATACGGTTAACAAATTAAACGTGAAAACCGGGGGCAAAATCATTTCGAACAAAGATGTGGTTATAAATTATTCCAATGGCAGCAACAGCCTAACTTCAAGAGTTGCGTACAAAAAAGTAAGCAGAGCTTTATTTGGAATTCCGATTACCAGTTCCGGTTCAAGCTCAAGGATATCGACTTCAAGCTCTAACACCCTGAACCTTGACGGAACAATCGAGGCCGGTGCAGGTAATTCAAGAACTATTTTAATTGATAAAGACGGTAATGTTGATAAAAGCAAGACTGATGGGTTCGAAGAAACTGACTATCAAATTTTAGAAACCGATACTGTTTCAGGTGCTGACGCCAAGGATAATGTCTTAGAAGCAGTGCAGGAAGAAATAGACTACTTAAATCAAAGAATAGACGATTTGACCATAGAAAAAGACAACAATGAAGCAGAAATAAAGGCCAATCAGACTGAAATAGCCAAATTGGATGCGATTATAGGCTACCTTGAGGGCAAGACTACAATTACGGAAGAAGATGTTCAAACGGCAATAAACAATGCTATTTATTCTGTAACTCTTCAATCTGCCCAAAATAACGGTAGTGGTCATGAGGGGGGCGATTTTGATTCCAATGCCTTGAAAGCAAACTTGTGGAGTGAGGCCGCACTGATGGGTTATCTAAACCAGGTTTATTATTTGAATGACAAGAAGGAAAAGGTGTATTACATGCAGGGTACACCGGCAGCTAATGTTTTAGCAGCATATAATTACGCCGTTGGGACTCAAAAGAACAATATTACAACCGTTAGTTATGGTTCTAACGAAGTATCTTTATATGGCGGCAAAATTATTATACAAGATACGTATGATAATGCAGTTATAGGCCTATTGAATGCGGCAGGCACTTCAAAGGATAACCTGAGTGCCAGAAATACTGCACTTGGTAATGCAAACGGTGCAATTGATAAGAATATAATTGAATTAGGTGCTGATATAGTGGCTTTAAATACTCAAAAAACTGACTTGGCAAACTTGGACATGGCTGATTTGGCTGGTGTTAACGGTTCAATTCTATTTAAAGATATTATTGTAAAACCGTCTAAAATTGAAATAACAGGACTGAATTTTGCCAATGGTAAACCATATATAACCGGAAGCGGCCAATTCATCCTTCACGGAACAGGGCTTTTGGTAGATAATTATTCAAACAGGTCATTAATATTCAATAATATTAACCTTATGGGCGGTTTAGGCACCGGCTTGACAATTAACGGCACAAGTTATAACTCTTATGCAAATAATCCGACAGCTTATATCGGTCAAAATACTGTTACCTTGATAAAAACGTCTGATACAGATATGTCGATTAATAACTATTTTGATCACAATAACCCTGATGCAATTGATAGAGGATTGGTGCATTCAAATATTATCCTTAACGGTTCGGTTTTGGCCGGAGCCTTGAATACATATATTTGGAACGAAAGCGGGGACATAACCTTTAAAAACGGTGTTACAACAACTAAAAAACTTGATGTAATTGCATCACAAGGAGATGTTAAATTTGAGAACAGCAAAGTAGATGTCACCATCAAATCAGGCGACAGAATATTCGCGGGCAAAAACGTTTCAATTACGGCAAGAAATATTGAAAATAACGGTACGATTATAGCCGGAAACGCAGATAGAAAAGTTATTATAACGGATGAAATGCTCGCCAACCTTATTGTAGACCCGAATACAGGCTTAAAAAACATGATAAATCTTAGTCCGACGGAGAAGAGTGCGTATTTGAACTCCACAAGCTCTACCAGCGGTGGTAACATCAAGGCGTTGTACGTTAATGGCGAGATTGTACTATTTAACACGGATGTTTTGGGCGGAAACGTAACTCTTACCGGTAATGTCAGTGGAAATGGAAGTGTGACCTACACATCGGGCGCAGGAAGCGTTGTTGTTGATAACCAAACTGCCAAAAACCTTGTTGTATGTGGTGTTGATAATAAATCAGACGGCGGGCTATTCACGGGAAAAGGCGGTTTTGCAGGTACTGTTGCTACAAAGGGCATCGCAACAGGACTTACTGATATTAAATCCATAGGTGCTGTTAATGTGTTAAACAGAAAATTCTTTGGAACAGAAGTCCAGAGAAACAACATTGACGTTGGCGGAGAGTTAAATATAGCTTCACAAAAAGGCTTAACGGTTAATGGTAAAATCAAAAACAAAAAAGGAAATACAACAATAACAAATACCGTTTCGGGTGATTTAACAGTCGCTTCTACGGGCGTTATTGAAAACGATCTTGGTAATCTCGAATTAAACAATGCAGGCTCTGGTAAGCTTGAGATTCAAGAAGACGGTAAAATTACAAACAAGGGCGAATTAAAACTTGTTAACTCGGGGGTCCTTGGTATGGTTATTGCCGGAAGCGCTACAAACACAGGTAATACAATCCTTGAAAATACCGCGGGAGGCCTTACGGTGTCATCTACAGGCGTTGTTCAAAATACAAGCGGAGATGTACTTGTTGATAACTCCGGAGCAGGCGGAATAAGCATTTTGGGTAAAATTAAAAACCTATTAACAGGAAATACAACTATAATAAACTCAGGCGGCGGAGTTAAAGTTGCATCAACCGGAAGCATCACAAACGCAAACGGTTCAACATCTATAACAAATACAGGGCTTGGCGGAGTTGAAGTTGAAGCCTCGGGTCTAATCGAAAATGCCGGCGGTAACTTATCGATTGTGAACAACAATGCATCTGCATCAAAAATCGAAATTGCAGGAATAGTTCAAAATACAGGAGCAAATGCAGCTAACGAGCTTAATATATTAAACAAAGGCGAAAATGGCATTTTAATTTCAGGAACTGTTAAAAATATCCTTGGAGTTACAAATGTCGAAAACCAAAACACTGGCGCCGATTCACAAATCCATCTGACTTCAACAGGTACAATTACTAACTCTAACGGTAATCTGACTTTGAAAAATGTTGGCAAAAGGGGAATTCTGGTCGAGGGGATAATTAAAACCTTACTCAAAGATATTTTCATTGATAACAAAGATTCCGATATAGTAATTGGCGATAATACTTATAATGATAATTATTTAAACGCTCAAAACGGCAATGTTAAAATTACTTTTAATAACGGAGATTTACTAAACTCCGGTGTTGATAAAACTCTCATAAAAGTATCAGGCGGCAATTTGGTTATTGAAGGAACGGACGGGAACATTGGCGCAGTAAACCTGACAAATCCTGCTTCAGGCGCAGGGGTTGGTGTTGAGGCATCAACAAGAGATGCTAAAGAATCTGTAAATATAAACGTTACGGGTACAATAACGGCATCGGCGTTGAATTCACCAACTTCAACTGCCAGAAGATTGATTAACCTGAGAAGTAAAAATTCCGACATGAACGTCAACAAAATTAAAGCCGACGGTGATGTTATGCTTAGCGCAGTTGATTGGAGGCAAGCTGACATAGACTATATAAACAATCCGCAAATCCTGCCGTCAAATTATTTTAATGGTTATTCAATTCTAAATTCTGCAGGCTCCGGAGATGCAAATGTTGAAGGGTATAATATTTCGCTTGTATCGAGTAACAATATAGGTAATTCTTCTAAATGGTTTACATTTAACCAAATCGACACTGCTAACAGCAGCTGGTTGAGTGCAGAGGCTGAAAATGACTTATATCTGAGAGCACTAAGTGATGATTATGATTCTAATGTTTGGCAGTTAATATCAAAACGCGGTAATATGGGCGTTGAGTTTTCGGGAAATACGATTGTTCGTGAAGTTACTGCAGCCAAGCACCTTGACCTTATAACCAGAGGTAAAATGCTTACTATATACGATTTAGGCAGATTGCCGCATATGCTTGACCCACTTGATGATATTTTGTATCCGCACGACTTAATATCTTTGAACGGGGTTGTTCCCGAAACAATTAAACTGACTGTTCTTGATATAAACCAAAGAACAAGAACGTTGGGTGACACTGACGGAAATTCAATTCTTAACGTTTATAATGCATTTGTAAAAGGGCAGAGTAAATGGGATACCATAAACGGAGTTTATCAGCCATTAGTCGATATAACATTAAAGGCAGATACAATTATCGCAAATGCTTATGGGTCGCCGAGCTCTTCTATTTCAACTGTAGCAAGACCAAACGGGTTTGATGCAAACGAGGGCAGAGAATATTTTGACGATCCGCTTGCAGGAACAGGCGGCACACTTCAAGCTACAGGATTTAATTCTTATGGAGCCGGCAATGAATTAGTCTTTGATATTTTGGGAGTTTCACCCGATGATGTCTCTGCCATTGGTAGAAGCATTAATGACAGAACTTACAATGAGCAGACTATGATAGAAACCATACAGGTTTTCACAAATAAACTTGCCGTTGATGTCCTAAATTATAAAGCAAAAGATGTAAGACTTTCTGTAAATTCGAATAATATTACAACGAATAATCGTGGAACTATAATGAACCACTTATATGCCGATAACGCTTATATCGATACAAGGGATTTGAATATGAACTTCCGCGACGCGTTTATCACGAATTATGCTGAATTCAGAAACGGAAATCGTGGAGGTACAGGCGGATACGTCGGAGATTATAGGTGGACAACTATTGTAGATAATGATTACAGAAGACTTGTCTTGCCTGCAACCCTGCAACTGTATACTCAAAAAACAGGTTCATTTGCACTGGATATGGGCAATCTAATTGTCGTAAAAACCGTTGCACCGGCTGTACATTACAATCCTTATGAGGTTACAAATTTACCAAGAACGGAGAATAGTTTTACAAGATTAACTTACAAGGATGATAAAATCCAAGAAGACACCACAACGCCAAGGTTTAATGATATAGATAAAGATACTTATAAGCCTGGCGCCAGAAGGAATCTGCGCTTCAATGTCCAAAACAGTGACGGCGGCCCCTCTGTTGAAGGTGAAAATAATTCCATTCAAGGAATTTTAGACATTTCAAAAGGCGGATTAGCACTTGAGCATGATGGTTCTTTGAAGGTAGGGGACAAAATGAATATCAACTTGTCTCAAGATGACGTGAGCATAGAAGTTGAAATACAAATTGTCCGGATAGCAGGAAATAGGGCGGGAGCCAAGTTTATAAATATGGATAAAGCAACGGCGAACAAAATACTTTATCTGAATATGCTTAGCTCAAAGTAAATATCGCAGACAACTTGGTATTGGTGCACAGATTTAAACAAATAATATTACATAAGAGTCATTTTATATATCCAGAACTGAGCGAGCGCTTATATTCCATATTTCACGTATAATACATGAAAAGAGAAGAGTTGGCGAACAAAGTTTTGGACAGATTGAAGGAAATCGAAATCCCTATGAAGGGAATTGTGGCGGATATGCTAAAGTATTCGCCATCTAAGATTTTTGGTATTGCAGGCAATGCTGTGATTATTCCTATTTATACAAATATTCTCTCTCCTGAACAATATGGCATATACACCCTTGCATTGGCCGTCTTGTCCTTTTTATGTATAATTTTTTCAGACTGGATAGGGCTTTCAGGCTTACGGTTTTTTAGGCAAAACCAACTGAAAGAGAGAGTTCCGAAATATTTCTCGACACTTGTTATGCTTTTGGTAACAAATCTTTCGGTAATGTTCCTGCTTTCTTTTTTGTTAAGACACAATTTCTACGAGTTTTTCAAAATATCACCGAAACTCTTTTTTATGATTTTGTTTTTAACAATTCCTGTGGCCATCAGGGCACTGTTGTTCCAGATTTTAAGGGCACAGATAAAGCCAAGCGCTTTTACTATTTCAACTATTATTAATCAAATTTTGACAATTTTAATATCTGTTTTAATTATCAAAAATACAAATTTAGGTGGCATTTCAATACTCGTCGGTATGGGTATTTCGATATCAATTATCGATATTATCCTTGTCTTTCAAAGCGATATTTTAAAACATCTTAAATTTGAAAAATTTCACCCCGAAATTCTCGTATCCATATTAAAGTACGGAACACCTATAGCTACAGCATCTCTTGGGCTGTGGATAATAACTCAGAGCAATAAATTTATTTCAAACCATTTCCATGGATTTGTTGATGTCGGCTTAATTGGGGTGGGTTACAGCATCACTTTCCCCATTTTGATGACACTATTTTCAATAATCACAATAGCCGCATTTCCGCGTATAATCAATATGCATGAAGAAAAAATTGATGTTCGTCCTATAATATCAAAACTGACAGGGTATTTTCTGCTTATGGCACTGCCTTTAATTGTGATGATGTCCCTGTATTCTCAAGAGCTGGTTTTGCTTATGGCTAACAAAAAATTTGCAGGAGCGTACATTTTAATACCATATCTGGCCTTTTCCACACTGTTTTTGAGCTTGTCTGACTATACAACCATGCAATATCACTTGGCAAATAAAACCTACATCGACACTGCAATAAAGGTTTCATCAGGGCTCATCGGGCTTATTTTAAATTATTTTCTTATAAAAGAATATGGCATTCTGGGTGTGGGAATTGCCGCACTAATTTCAAACATTATCTATTTTTTATTGAGTATAATTGTAGTTGTCGGAAACCTTAGTTGGAAAGTCCCTTGGGGAGAGATTTCAAAAATTGTTGCAACATTTATCCCCTTTGCCGTTTTTTATTATTTCCTGCACAACAAAACGGATATTTTACTTGCTTATCAGATGATAATCCTTCTGGCATTCTACTATTTATGCTATTTTTGTATTTCTAAACTTTTAAAGTATAATTGATAAGTGGTATTAAGGGAAAGGTGGAGTATGAAAAGTTCTAAAAAAATATTAACTATTGTTGCTCTAGGGTGTTTTTCACTGGGTATTGGAGCAAACAACTTTGTTATGTCAGAGGTTACAAGAAATTTTAGTCTGGCTGTTGTTGACGTTCAAAAAGTTGTATCGTCATCAAAACAGGTTAACGCCCTAAAAGATGAGCAAAAATCTAAAATCGGAGGCTTGACTGAGTTTGTAAAAACAGCAAAAAATGCTGTTGAAAAAGAAAGTGATCCTGTAAAGAAAAAAGCTCTTGAAGAAAAATACAACAAAGAGTTAGTTTCTAAAAAAGAGGCTATTGAAAAAGAATACGTGAAAAAATTGTCTAATATAGACTCTAATATTTCGGCGCTCATCGCTTCAAAGGCCAAGGCAAAAGGCTATGATGTAGTTCTGGCAAAAGGCGTTGTTTTATATGGCGGCGAAGACATCACAAACGAGATTGCGAAAGAAGTTAAGTAAAAAACTAAATTTTAAATCTTCATATTGCAGTGATTTGAATATCATACTGACAGGTTAATCACATTAGTATTTTGTCGATTCTATTTTCGTAGCTAAAATGTCCACAGTGTTCTATTTTTTAGAACAAGCAAGTTCACGCAATATTTTGCAGGGATTGCCGACAGCTATAACGCCAGACGGTATATCTTTTGTGACAACGCTTCCTGCGCCTATGACAACGCTACTTCCTATAGTGACGCCCGGCATAACAGTAACGTTTCCGCCAAACCACACATCATCTCCGACTGTTATTGGTTTTGCGTATTCTATCCACAGGCTTCTTTCGTATGCATCCAAGGGATGTCCTGCCGTGTAGAATCCGCAGTTTGGTCCTATAAAAATATTCTTTCCGAACTTTATCTTTGCACAATCAAGAAAAACACAGTTATGATTGGCAAAAAAGTTGTCTCCTATTTCAATATTAAAACCGTAATCGCAGTATAAATTTGGCTGAATAACAAAACCTTCACCCGTTTTCCCGAAAAGTTTTCTTATGAGCTTATTTCTTTTATTATCTTTTGAAACAGGTATGGAGTTGTATTTTTGGCACATTTCTTTTGCCTTGTTTAGATGTTTTTTAAGATTCGGGCACGAAGCATGATAATCTTCGCCTCTTTTCATTTTCTCTATTTCATTCATGTGATACTAATTAGTCTCCCATGACCTTTATAATGACACGTTTTCTTCTTTGACCGTCAAACTCTGCGTAATATATCTGCTGCCAGGTGCCCAAGTCTAAAGAGCCGTCTGTTACAGGTACTATCACTTCATGTCCAATAAGAAGACTCTTGAGATGACTGTCCCCGTTTGTTTCTCCCGTATGATGATGTTTATAATTTATGTCATATGGTGCAAGTTCTTCCAACCATTTATCTATGTCTGATATTAAGCCGCTTTCGGCATCATTCACATAAACTCCTGCGGTTATATGCATGGCGGAAACCAAAGCCATCCCTTCCTTTATGCCGCTTTTTTGTACAATTTCTTCGACGGTATTTGTAATGTTAATATACTCGCGGTGCTTTTGGGTATTGAACCATAAGTACTCGGTTAAAAATTTCATATAACCTCCCATAATTTTATCCAATACTATCATAATTTTGTTTGGTTTAAAATTATTTTATGAACTGTTCTGCTGATGAAATAAAAAAACTGGAAGATGTAAGGGCGAAATGTGCGCAATGTCAAAAGTGCCCGCTTTGTCAAACCAGAACAAATTCTGTTTTTTCGGACGGTATTCCAAACCATACACTCATGCTTATAGGAGAGGCGCCCGGATATTATGAAGACCAGAAGGGGCTGCCCTTTGTCGGTAAGGCAGGGCAGCTCCTGGATAGAATATTTGCATCTGTCGGTCTTTCAAGAAAAGAGCATGTGTATATATGCAACACAATTAAATGCCGCCCTCCGGATAACAGAAATCCCTTGCCTGATGAAAAAATGGCATGCAAAGAGTACCTTGACGCCCAATTAGAAATTTTAAAACCCAAAATAATTCTGATATGCGGAGGGGTAGCCCTTGAAACTATGCTTGAAGGTAAAACCGGCATCACAAGGGTAAGGGGTCAATGGTTTGACGGGCCTCACGGTTCCGTCATGATGCCTATTTTCCATCCTTCTTATCTCTTGAGAAACGATTCTCGAGAAAAAGGCGGTCCGAAGTGGCTCATGTGGCAAGATATTCAGGAAATAAAGAAGAAGCACAACACTTTTGAAGTGTAAGATGTTTATAAAAATACAAATATGGCAACAATGAAGAGAAAGGTAGAGAGGTATTATAAGTGAAAAAGTTTTTAATTACTCTGGCTGCAATTTATGCTGTAGCTTCACAAACATTCGCAGCTTCACATCATGAAGGGTTGAGTCCTGAAGTGTCACTGAAGCTTTTACGGGAAGGCAACCAACGTTTTGTTAATATGAGCTTTAAGCGTCCCAATTTAAACAAAACAAGAATGCAAAAGCTTGCAAAAGAAGGACAGACCCCTTTTGCAGTTGTTATAGCATGTTCGGACTCACGTGTATCCCTTGAACACATTTTCGACAGAGGTTTGGGTGACTTATTTGAAATTAAAAACGCAGGCAACCTGATAGATGACCATGTTATAGGCTCTGTTGAATATGCCCTTGCTCATTTGGGTACAAAATTAGTTGTTGTAATGGGCCATTCGTGCTGCGGATGTGTTGAGACCGCTATAGCCGACCCTGAAGGGGAAACAGAATATATACAAAGCCTTATAAAAGACGTAAAACCTGCAATCAAAATGGCTGATACTCAAACAGGTGACAGGGTATATAATGTGGCCAAAAATAACGCAGTCTTGAATGCAAAAATACTTGCAGAAAGCGATAGAGTAATTGATGAATATATTAAAAATAAAGGTGTCGTTATTGTACCTGCATACTATGATCTTGAAACGGGCAAAGTAACATTTTTTACAGACGAGCAAATAACTTCGCAAAATATAGACAAGTAACTCTGCTTGTTGGGATTTGACACGCCGTAAACGTTGGTCTAAAATGTCACAAGTGAGAAATTTACTACAAAATATATTAAAAATATTTTCTTTCAAAAGAGAGCAGTCAATACTGGATGACTTGGCAACAAGTCCTCAAGACGCTTTGCAGCTGTTGCGCGAGGGAAACAAGCGTTTTATTTCCTCAAACTTTGAGCGCCCCAACCAAAGCAAAGAGCTTATTTTGCAACTGGAAAAAGAAGGCCAGCACCCTTTCGCGGTTATTGTAGGGTGTTCTGATTCCAGAGTACCGCTGACACACATCTTTGACAGAGGTTTTGGCGATTTATTTGAAATTAAAAATGCAGGCAATGTTATAGATGACCATGTCATCGGTTCTGTTGAATATGCGCTTTCATATCTGGATGTTAAGCTGGTAGTTATTTTGGGACACTCAAACTGCGGCTTTATAAAAACTGCACTAGCTCACCCTAAGGGTGACAGCAGGTACTTTAACAGCATTGTAAAAGAATTGCAGCCTGCAATAGAGCTTTCTGCAAGGCAAGATGGCGACATCATGTATAACGTTACCAAAAATAATGCTATAGCTTACGCCAAAACACTTGTTAAAAAAGATAAAAGCATATTTAAGCAAGTAAAAAGAAAAGGTGTCGAGATTATACCTGCATACTATAACGGGGAGAGCGGCAAGGTTGAGTTTTTTCTCGATGAAAAAGTAAGTGACGAGAACTTACACTAGAAGATTTTTCCGAATATTTTTTGTAAAATTCTTTTTGCCGAATTAAAACTGTATTTTATCTCTACACGGGAAAGAAATTTTTCTAATCTTTTACCCTTCACTTCATACGGAGTATTGCCAATCTGCTGAAAATCCAGGTCTGCTTCAGGCATGCGCGAGAACTTTATCTTGTCATAAAAAGCATTTTCCACTGAACCTAAAACAACTTTTTCATAACCTTCATCATGTGCTTTTCTTACTATTCCGTACACGGCAAGCTCACCTGCTCCCTTAATTCCTCTTTCTTTTACAGATTGTAAAAGATTAATCTCCATGACTTTTCTACTCGGGTCAAGCACATTCAGCCTTGAAGCACTTACCAGCGAAACAGTACTTTCTGCCTGTGTTCGAGACGGGTTATTTAATATAACGGCATATCGTTTATCATTGCCAGGCCGGAGAAAATAATTTGTAAATTCTCTCTCCACAATACTGTCTGATGTCCAAAGTTCGGATATTTCCCTTAATAATTTTGCATCTTCATCTGGCTTTAGCTCCGCAAAAAAAGCTTTTATCGGCTTTTCATCAGCAGTCTTTTTTAATTTAACATTATAAAGGCGCACTGCGCTAAATGCAGTTTTACTATAAGGACTGTTAATACTGTTAACTTTCAATTCTCACCTCGCTGAATACAGGTAGAAAAAATATAAATCAAAAAAATTGCGCGTACTATATCCATATTTTACTTTTTGCAAATAAGAAACTTTGCAACTATAATTACTAAGAATGAACATAGTTGAGGTGAGAAGTTGGAAAGATTTGTCGGTTTAATAGGCGTCATTGTAATTTTGGGTATATGTTTTTTGATGTCAAACAACAAAAAAGCCATTAGTAAAAAAACTGTTTTGACAGGCCTTGCTCTCCAGATTTTTCTGGCGGTATTTATTTTAAAGGTTCCCCTGGGACAGGCAATTGTAGGAGCAATAGGTAAGTTTATAAATAAAATCCTCGAGTTTGCCAACTCGGGAGGCAATTTTGTATTCGGTTTCTTAAACGATTCTCCACAAAAGGTTCAGGAGCTCTTCGGCGGCGGCCCTATTTTTGCAGTTCAACTCACCATAACCATAATTTTAGTTTTGGCACTCGCGAATATTTTATACTACTACGGCATAATGCAGCGTATCATTGCCTTTTTTGCCAAGATAATGCACAAAATCATGAACGTTTCCGGCGCAGAGTCTATTTCAAATATAGCATCAGCATTTGTAGGACAAGTAGAGGCACAGATTTTAATCCGCCCCTACCTTGCAAGTCTCACAAAGTCCGAACTTCTGGCCAGTATGACGGGTTCAATGGCTTGTATAGCAGGCGGTGTTATGGCGATATACATTTCTATGGGTGTGCCCGCAGAGTTTCTGCTTGCAGCAAGTATTATGGCGGCCCCCGGTGCCCTTGTTGTCTCTAAAATAGTTTACCCTGAAACAGAGCAAAGCCAGACAAAAGATAATGTAAGTGTTGAGATTAAGAAAACACACATAAATCTCATTGATGCCATAGCTCATGGCGCAAGCGACGGAATGAGGGTTTCAATAAATGTTATTGCTATGCTCATAGCGCTTTTGGCTCTTGTGGCGATGATTGACTGGGTGCTTGGCGGTATAGGGTCTTTTATGGTGCACAAACTGCATTGGAGCCTTTCTTTCTTTGACTTGGAGCAGTTGGATTTAAAAAATATACTCGGTTTCGTATTCTCCGCTTTTGCCCTCATTATGGGTGTACCCTTGGGAGAAGTCCAAGCCGTAGGCTCTTTGATGGGCACAAAAATGGTATTGAACGAATTTATTGCTTATATGCAGCTGACATCAGCTTCACTGAGTCCGAAAGCAACGATAATTGCAAGTTTTGCACTTTGCGGTTTTGCCAATCTCGGTTCGATTGCTATACAAATAGGCGGCATAGGCGAGCTTGAAGCGTCAAAAAGAAAAGACTTAGCAAAGTTTGGTTTTAAAGCCCTTATTTGCGGTACTTTTGCATCTTACATTTCTGCCTGTATAGCAGGCATGCTCCTCTGATTCCCCGCATTACTTTCTTTTGGCTTACTAAATATAACTTTCCTGAACAGCTTTAACTGCCAAAAGCGTGCGGTCTTCAACTTCAAACTTGCGAAGAATATTACAAACGTGCGCCTTAGCTGTGTGCGTACTTATTATTAACTTTTCGGCAATTTCAGTATTATTTTTACCTTTTGCAACAAGTACCAGAATCTCTTTTTCTCTTGCTGTCAAATAAATACGTGGTTTTGGTTTTTCAAAAGAAAACACACCATAATTCTCTGCTTTTTTAAAACAGTTCAATGCTGCTCTTGTCACGGAAGGATGTATCCAGCATGCCCCTGTTATAACTGTTTGTATAACCTCTGCAAGAGTCTTTGGCTCAATATCTTTCAGACAATATGCCGTAACGCCAGCACTAAATGAAGCCCTTATATCTTCTTCAAACTCATGTGAAGTTAGTGCAATAACTTTAATTTCAGAGTTTCTTTCTTTTATTTGAACAGTTGCCTCAAGTCCGTTAATACCCGGAAGTCCCAAGTCCATTAAGACTACATCAGGTCTGTGTATGTCAGCCAAAGCAACCGCATCTTCGCCACATTCAGCTTCGGCTACTATCTGTATATGATAGAATTCTTTAAGCGAATACCTTAAACCTACACGGGCAAGTTTATAATCTTCAACTATCATAACCTTTATGGGGTCACTGGTATACTTATTTTGAGCAGACATATTTTTCTCGCTGTTCTATTGAACATTTAAATATAAATGTAACTTACATGAGGATTACTCTTGTAAAAACGGAATTAAATTTTTATTGCCAATTCAATTTACCTATGTAACTTTTTTGTAATACTTCCTATATTTTCAAAAATGTTTTCTTTATATTTGGGGCATAGGAGTATGAAAGATGTCAAAATTTAATAATTTACTGTCGTACATTCTTCCGCCCGAAGATAAAGTCTTCTTCCAAATGTTTCAGGAAAGCGCAACAGTCTGTAGGGAAACTTCGGAACTATGGCAGAGAATGATAGAAAAAGGAATCGAAGACCAATTCTTCGCGGATGCAAGAGTACAAAAGAAAAAAGCGTCAAAGAATTTTAAGTTAACTCTAAAGCAGCTGAACAAAAGTTTTATTACCCCCTTAGAGAGAGAAGATATCCAATACATTGCCTCATTGCTTCATAAAATTACTAAAAAAATTGCAAAAGCATGTTTAAATTTACAAGTATACAGAATCAACTCTATACACCCTACAATGAAAGAACAAGCAGAAACGCTTATAGAAGCGACTTCTGAGTTGTGCCTTGTTACACAGCAGCTTAAGAAAATAAGTGATGTTCAAAGTATAACAAAGAGCAATATCAAGATGAAAGAGCTTGAAACCAAGGGAGATGAGATTCTGAGAAGAGCTTTAGACGACTTGTTCTCCGGCAAATACGACGCCATTGATGTTATTAAATATCGAGACATTTACAAGGAGATTGAAAATGCCCTCGATGCTTGTTTCTCGGTATCAGATGCAGTCTTAAATATAGTACTGAAGCAGAGTTAAGGTTGGAGACACACAAAAATGACACTTACATTAATAATTCTAATAGCAGTAATAATAGCAGCACTGGCATTTGAATACATTAATGGATTTCATGATTGTGCAAATGCTATAGCAACAGTAGTTTCAACCAAAGTACTCTCTCCGAAGCAAGCCGTTCTTTTTGGCGCAACATTTGAATTTATAGGCGCCCTAACAGGTACTCACGTTGCAAAAACAATAGGTTCAGGCATTATTAATGCGGAAATGGTTACATTAACGGTTATTTTCTGTGCACTCGTTGCAGCCATTACCTGGAACCTCATCACTTGGTATTTCGGCCTTCCTTCAAGCTCTTCTCACGCTTTAATCGGCGGTCTTTTGGGTGCAGCGATTGTGAAGGCAGGAGCGGGCGTTATACATTTTGACACGGTAGTACAAAAGGTGGTTGTACCAATGTTCGCATCGCCGATTTTGGGCTTTACATTAGGTTTTTTGTTTATGCTTTTCCTTCTGTGGCTGTTTTTCAGAACTAATCCGCAAAGAATGAATAAAAAATTCAGAGGCATGCAGCTTGTATCCTCAGGCCTTATGGCACTTAGCCACGGCTCAAACGACGCTCAAAAAACAATGGGTATAATGACCCTTGCACTTGTAGCAGGCGGAGTACTAAAGCAAGGCAGCTTTGAAATTCCTATCTATGTAATTCTTATTTGCGCACTTACAATGGCCGCAGGTACTATGGCAGGTGGTTGGAAGATTATCAAAACAATGGGGCACAAAATTATTAAACTCAAGCCAATACACGGGTTTGCCGCGGAAACTTCAGCTGCAAGCATTATTTTAACAGCCTCTCACTTCGGTATTCCCTTGAGCACTACGCATGTTATCTCAACATCTATTATGGGCGTAGGTACAACATTGAATCCCAAAGCAGTAAGTTGGGGCATAGTTGGAAATATAGTAACTGCCTGGGTTTTAACTATACCAATCTGTATGATTTTTTCCGGAGTACTATTCTGGTTAACTACCCAGATAGGCTGTTTTGTAAAATAATTTAACATTCCTCTAAAACTTAGCAATTTTATATAAAGTATATACTTTATATATGTATAGCGAGAATAAATATAAAAGAATTTTTAACTTTACTATATTTAAAAGTTAAGAGAGGATTACCATTAAATGAGTTTTGACTTTGCAGCATTGTTTGCAAGCAACAAAATACAAAACAGCCCTATAAGTGCTTCTTCAATTGAAGGTCTTGATAGTGCTACAAACAAGCTTGTTAACTCATACAGTTCTGCTTCTATATTTCAAGCCTCATCCTACACTCCAACTTCCAATAGTTCTTCACCTGCTACTTCTACAAACAGTACTATTGATTCTTCCATATTTACATCTTCAAGCGGAGGTATAGGCGGAGCTACATCTTCACTCGTAGACAGATATACAAACGCATTTTCAAATATTAAAATAACACCTTCTTCAAATAGTTCTTCAAGTTCTTCCGGCAGTTACTCATCAAACTTGCCTGACAACAGAATGAGCATAGATAATTTTAACTTCGGCGACAATATGACTTCTCAACAAAAGAGTGCTCTGGCAAAGTTTAAGCAAAACTACGAACAAAACAAACAGCGGTATAAAGCCGTAGAAGAAAAAACAGGAGTTCCTGCAGAGTTGATTGCCTCTTTGCACTGGAGAGAGTCAACCGGCAGCTTTGGTACTTATTTGCACAATGGAGACCCATTAGGCACCCCGACAACCCATGTACCTAAAGGCAAGCTTTTCTATAACTGGGAAGATGCTGCAGTAGATGCCCTAATGAGCAAAACAAACAATATAAACAAAAACGATATTTCTTCGTATTATGATTATGCTGAACGATATAACGGTTTGGGGTATAAATCCAAAGGCCTCCCTTCACCCTATGTATGGGCAGGTACTACAAATTATTCAAAAGGAAAATATGTAGCGGATCATAAATTTGATGCCAATGCTGTAGATAAGCAGCTTGGAGTTGCGGTAATGCTTAAATCTATTATGGCCTAAGCCTTCTCTGCTTTGTGCTACTACGAGGAACCGGACAGGCAAGCTGTAAATAAAAACAGCGTAAACATTATTGCGCATTGTTATTAACTTGATAATTATTAAAACATATCATACAATTCTCTCATGAACCAAATATGCTCTCTGGATTTTTTGAATAAAGAAAACTTCGATTCGGATATTATACTTGAGGACGGTACAAAGCTTTTTTCCAAAGGGGACAAAGTAACACCCGGCCTTATTTTAAAGTTGTATTTTCAAAATATTTATAAACCCAAAGAAATAATAACTTTGCCTCAGGGTGTCGAAGTTGATTCTATGCTCGCAAAACTCCTGAATGAAGGTGTTATACCTGTGTTTGACGAAGTTTTAGGTGAAAGAATTCCTTTCGATAAAGAACATGCGCAGAGGGTAACAGAGTATGCCATAAAACTTGGCGAGATAATGGGCTTTGACAAACAAAGAAAAGAAGACCTTGAAGCAGCAGCCTATCTTCACGATATAGGGCGTTCCATGCTTCTTGTTGAAGAAGCGGAAAAACCTGACTTTAAAGAGCAATATACAAACGCCGGATATGACTATCTGCTGAACGACAGAGGTGTATCGATAGATATAGCAGAGGCTGCACGCGACCACATGAAACTCTACAGTCCCGTGGACTTTTCTGTACGTACAAGAAGCTTTGTAGGGGTTCCTCTTGTGCACATTGTTGCCATTGCTAACTTTTATGACATCTTAATGACTAAAATACAGAATAAGAAGGAAGTTTTAGCAACCATATTGAGAATTGGCGGAAAAAGATTTAATATCTTTTTATTACATAAGTTTATTTCAATTATGAGAACCAGCGGTGAATAGTATGATGGCAAATGAATTAGGAAAAACTGAAATAAATGCAATCGAGATGCTCTTCGGGTCACTCGCAAATTCTGTTATAGGAACTATTACAACCGATATTGGCGGAACTGCAAGTAAAAACGGAAAGTTCGTCCTAACTACGGTGGAACCCATAGATGATTTGTCGGTGCTGAAATTTAATTCCCCGGTTGTCAAAAAGGCTAAATATACTCTTTTTAATTCTACGCAGTCTTTTCTTATTCTTGTACCAAGAGAAATAATTGCTTCACTTGCTGACATTTTAACAGGCGGTGACGGCAATGATGCAAATGCCGAAAACTTAAAAGAGGTTGATATAAACGTATACAATGGTCTTATAAGCTCTATTTCAAAAAATCTTGAGTATGCATTCAGGGATATATATGACGAAGGTCTGAACATAAAGCCGGATGAAAACTCTTACACAAACAAAAATGAAAATTACGACGGTATTTTCAGCAATTCAAAACTAAATTTTGCGGTTACCTATTCTTTGAGTTTTACCGGTAAAAAGCATTATAGTATTACTCTTGTTTTTGCACAGGATCTTTTAGTTAAAAATGTTAAAGCCCTAAATCTTCTACCTGAAGAGTTTGATGTCACAAAAATAGATCTTTCCAGTCTCCGGAGAATATCTGATGTCGAAGTAAACCTTTCGGTTGTTTTGGGCCGTACTAAAATCCCTCTGGGTAGGGCATTACAAATAGATGCAGGCTCCATAGTTGAGTTAGATTCTTTTGTTAATTCCGATGTCAGTGTTTACGCTAATGATGTAGAAATTGCGAAAGCTCAGATTATAGCAGTTGATGATAGTTTTGGCATAAAAATCACTCAAATTCTTTCTGAAGATGAAGGAGGATAAAAATAGGAATGACTTTCTATATTATCTTATTTTTCTTTATCGTCGCCGTTATTTGTACAGTAGTAATAATTATAGCCACTCCGGTTAAGTACATTTTCTACTATAAAAGCGGTAAAAATGCCTATATGAAAGATAATATTCCTGCTGCAAAAAAATGGTTTGAACGCTCTATTGAGGGTAATCCCGACTACTATGACGGCAGGTTTATGTTGGCTTCGTGCTGTTTCAGGTTAAAAGAATATGATGAAGCCCTCAGTATGTTTAAGCAGATTATAAAAGACTTCGGTGAAGATTATAATACTCTTTTTAACACAGGCATTACGCTTCATATGAAAAAGCAATACAATGATGCTTTGAAGTACTACGCTAAAGCGGCCAAGTTAAACAACGAAGACCCCGACACATACTTCAGAGAAGGGGTTACATACTTTGAGCTTAAAGACTACTCTAAAGCCCGGGAAGTTTTAACGAGTGCAAAACTTTTGGCGCCAGAGCGTAATGATATCGATTTCTATATAAACAGATGCAAAGATGAAACCGCTGACTATAATAATAGTCTTGTTGCAGAAGAAATACTTGGCGAGTACCTGAGACTCTCTTTATTTGAAGATAAGGAGGAAGATTTTTATCTTGTATTGGCCTATGCATATGCAAAAAATGGATATATTGACCAAGCTATAGATGAGTGCAAGAAACATTACACTATGGATTCCTCGAACTCAAAACTATACACGCTCATGGGACTTCTTGAGCTGGTAACCGAAAACTACAAAAGAGCAGGGGAGCATCTCCTGACTGCCGTGTCCCTTAATCCAAGGGACATACAGAATTATAACTTACTATCCTACGCGTTTTTGAATTTAAAGAATTACGAAGAGTACGAAAAGTACAAAAACAGGTACAATCAATTACTTTCCGAACATGTCATCCAAGTGAATTAAAAAATTTGACAATATAGCAAGTGAAAATGTATTATGATACTAGTTTAAAAGAATATGGAGATCAATATAGAAAAATGACAAAAAAAGTTTTAGTTATCGATGATTCCCCATTTGTATTTAAAGCCGTATCAAAAGCACTTGAAGGTTCTGACTATGAGGCAGTCGATAACGCCCTAAATGGTCAAATGGGTGTTGAAAAATATAACACACTCAAACCTGACGTCATAACACTTGATGTAACAATGCCTGTTATGGATGGCCTGGAGACAGCACGAGAACTTGTTAAGATTAATCCAGATGTGAAAATTATTATGTTGTCTGCTATGGGTGATGAAGTTTTACTCAATGAAGCAAGAGAAATAGGAGTAAAATATTTCCTCACAAAACCATTTAAGCCCGAAGGCCTTATTGGGAAATTAACAGAAATTTTTGGATAGATATATTAAAGTATTATAAAAAGGATTTTGATTATGGAAAATAATGCAGTAGGATCTCAGCAGCAAATTCTATTTGACTATACAACGCAATCTTTCGAAGAAATTATGGCGGAAGTAACGGGAGTTGAAGCATCTTCTGTCGAAGAGTTTAAAGTTTCATCTAAAGATGTACTTTCGGTTATTGTTGGTGTCACAGGCCAAATAAATGGCCGCATTCTTCTAAACACTTCTCTCGAAACTGCAACAAAACTTGCAGAAGCAATGAACTTTGGTGACCCTCTTGAAAATAAGGATGATTTGTTCATCTACCTCTCAGAGTTCGGCAATATGTATTGCGGAAGGATGGTTACCCACATTAACGATAAATTTGGTTCAAGACAAGTTTGGATTACGCCTCCTGCAATATTTTCGGCAAGTGACCTTGAAGTTATTTCGCCACATATCCTTACAACCAAAAAATACTATGAGTCCGAAGTGGGACAGTTGATTGTAGACGTAGGTTATAGTGACGGAAGTGGATTCGATGACTTCTGATCTAAAAAAACATTTTATAGAAGTATTTGACGAAGTTCTTTCATATTTTGATATGGAACACCAGTTTATGCGTGAAGTGCCTGAAAGCACGCTAAATACAATTACTGACTACAACATACTAATCGGTGTCAGCGGTAAAGCTGAAGGAAATATTTTGTTTGGCACGGACAAAAAAATAGTAACTGAGCTTGCAGCAAAGCTTATGGGAATCAAGAGAACAGAAGAAATAAATATATTTGTAAAAACATCTTTGGCTGACTTGTATGCAGATTTTTGCAAGAGAACATTTGCATACATGGGACTTGAAGATAAAGTGTATATAACGGACCCTACATATTTATACGGACCCGATATGAAAGTTATGATAGGTCAAACTCCTGCAACAAACCTCTTTTTTAAGGTGAACGGAGAAAAATTTCAAATCGCGTACAGTGTAATACAAAACTAATTGAAAGTCAGACAGGCACATGATTATGGATAGTATGAAAAATTTGAACTTAAATATTGATGCTGAATTTTGGCAAGATTTTGTTCAAGAGTCTTGTGAGCATGTTGAAGATGTAGAAATGAACGTTCTTAAGCTTGAGCAAGAGCCCGAAAACACCGAAATCATAAATTCAATGTTCAGAGCCTTCCATACAATAAAGGGACTTTCGGGCTTCGTTGAGCACGTTGTAATTCAGGAATTGGCTCACAAAACAGAAACCCTTATGGATTATTGCCGAAAAGGCGAAACAAAGGTTGACAGCAATATAATTGAAACAATTTTAAAATCTGCAGACTATATAAAACATCTCTCAGCAGATGTTGATGCCTGGAAAGATGAAGCGCTGATTGAAAACATAAGCGCTCACTTGGCTCATTTAGATAAGTCTGCTGCTGATATAGAAAACAAGTTAAACGGCACAGAGACTTCTGCCCCACAAGAGACAGTACAAGAAGAAACCTTAAAAGAAGAAGCTCCTTTTGAGGAAGTTATTATTGATACTTCTGATACTGTGGCAGAGATTATCGCTGAAGCGGCAACGGCTTCTCGGGATGAAGAAATCATCATCCCCATTGAGAGAGAAGTAGATGCAGAAGGCTTTTTGAATGAAGATTTCAGCTCTATTATAAAAGAAGAGAGCAGTGAAGAAAATAAAAAAGAAGAAAAAGCTCTCGAAGAGCACTTAAAAGAAGAGGCTGAGAAAGAAAAGAAATCAAAAGATAAAAAGGAGGAAGTTCTTCCTAATGCTCAGGAAACTCCAAAACAACAAGCAGAACCTGCTAAACCTCTCCAACAGCCGGCCGCAACTTCACCAATAGAATCTACTGCCGTTAAACAAAAATCGGGCAATGAAGAATTTATGAGAGTATCAAATGCCAGAATGGACCACCTTGTTGATACTATTGGTGAGCTCATAATAAGCCAGTCGCTGATAAAGGACTATGTTACATCAAACTATTCACAAGACAATCAGTTTGTAAAAAACCTTGATACCCTCACTCGTGTAACAAGAGAACTTCAAGATATCTCAACCTTTTTAAGGTCAGTATCCTTAAAATCTACTTTCCAAAAAATTTCAAGGATTGCGAGAGATACAATTACTGAGCTGAAAAAAGATATTGAATTTGTAACAAGCGGAGAAACAACCGAAATAGACAGAGTTGTTGCAGATAAGCTTTTGGAGCCGCTTGTTCACCTTATAAAAAATGCTATTTCTCATGGTATAGAGCCTGACTCTCAAGACAGGGTAAAGCATGGAAAGCGTCAAAAAGCGCGCGTTGAGCTTAATGCGTACAATAAACGCGGAAAAATTTACATTGAAATCAAAGATGACGGACGTGGCATTAATACCGAAGTTGTATACAAAAAGGCTTTGGAAAAGGGTGTTATTGATCCGAACAGAGAATATACTGAAGATGAAATAAAAGAATTTATTATGCTCCCGGGTTTTTCTACTGCAGAAAAGGTCGACAATATTTCAGGCCGTGGTGTAGGAATGGATGTAGTGAAGACTCAGATATCACGTCTTGGTGGTAAAGTCACCATAAAAAGTGAACTTAATGTCGGAAGCACATTTACTCTGGAAGTACCTATTAACCATGCAATTATGAACGGAATGATAGTTGACATAGGCGGGCAGCACTTTATTCTTCCTACAGTAAATGTCAAAGAAATACTTCAGCCGGAAAATAGCCAATGGGTGTATTCTAATGGTGAAAGAAAAATGATTAATGTAAGAGATGTTATAGTTCCTGTTATTCCACCTTCTATTCTCGACAGCTCTAAAGAAGGTGAAGATGCATACCCCTTGGTTGCGCTGCTTGAAATGGATCAAGACATGGGGGCCCTTCCGATAACTTCTGTGATAGGAAGGCAGGAGCTTGTTGTAAAACCCGTTGGCGACGAGTTTTCAAGTCTCAGGTATCTTCAGGGTATGTCTATCCTTGGTAATGGCAGGGTTTCATTGATTCTGGACGTATCATATATGTTTCAATTAAGTAACAATACAAGTAATAGTCTGCGAGGTGTATAAGTGGCTGATTTTAAATTATTAACTTTTTTACTGGGTGAAGAAACGTACGGGATTCCCATCAGTAAAATTAAAGAAATTATAGGCATCTTACCTATAACAAGAATTCCTCATTCACCGGAATTCTTGAAAGGTATTATAAATTTGCGAGGCAGTGTCATACCGGTTATTGATTTGAGACGCAAACTCGGCTTCGAAGAAGTTCCCTATAACGAAAGAACGTGTATACTGATAGTAGATATTACTTCCAGTGGAGCAGAAAAGTCTATAGGTGTAATTGTAGATATAGTTTCAGAGGTAATAAACATTTCCGACAAAGAAATTGAAGGACCTGAGTGCTGTGGAAGAGGCGACAATAAAGAAAATGACTACATTCAAGGTATAGGAAAACTTCAAAATAAAAATCTCATTATTCTCGATATTGAAAGAATGTTTTCCAATAAAGAACTTACAAAAATGCTCGAAAGCGCGAAATAATAGAAAAGGGGGTAATCCAAAATGTTTAGTAGTATAGGTTCAAAATTGAGACTGGGTGCAAGAATTATATTAGGTTTGGCGGTTATTATTATTATGATTATTTTAGCAGCCTATTTCTTTGTCGGTCCATCAAAGCCAATGTGGGAAAATGTCGTAGGCTTTACATGTATATTTGTTACAGCGGTTGTAATCGGTATTGTTGCTGTTAATTCTGTCGTAAAGCAAGTAGACACTGTTATTGAAAAACTCCGCTATACATCGGGCCGCCTTTTGGATGCATCATACACGGTTGCAGACTCCAGCAGAAAACTTGCAGAAGGCTCCGCAGAACAATCATCTTCTGTCCATGAAACATCAGCAACCATGGAAGAAACTTCTTCACTTGTTCAGCAAACAACCCAAAATACAAGAGAA
>Ga0153945_1000011_pt1 | contig 74608 bp, 76 predicted proteins | sample TSNJ029MetaG_FD_104720 | JGI IMG/M metagenome (GOLD analysis project Ga0153945, IMG submission 104720) | Attine ant fungus gardens microbial communities from New Jersey, USA - TSNJ029 MetaG | ecosystem: Host-associated > Fungi > Mycelium > Unclassified | place: USA: New Jersey, Wharton State...
CCCACAGGGCGCGATTTACATAAGAGACCACACAAAAGGCCAAAGTAAATGACTCGGCTTTGGAGATATGTCAAGTCTGACGAGTCAGAGTAGTTCGAACCCACAGGGCGCGATTTACATAAGGTTTACATCAAAACCAACTGCATAACCAAGAAAAGGAATACACTGCAAATGGCACAGGTAAAAAAACAAGAAGAGAAAAAAACAAGCTTCTCTGAAGGCTTAAAAAATTACTTCAAAGGAGTTAAATCCGAATGGGGAAAGATTTCCTGGCCGCAAAAACAACAAATAATGGTTGAAACAGGTATAGTTATTATTGTTGTAATTATTTTTACAATCTTGGTCTACTGCATGGATATAATTTTTAAATGGGTTTTGGGTCTGATAAAATAAGAAACGAAATAAGGTAATAAAAATGGCGAGAAAAAAAAGTGAAGTTGTAACAAGAAGAATCGAAGACCTCGAAAACGAAGGTTTAGAGGTTAACGAAGTCAGCGAAATTCAAGAAGCTGACGTACAAGAAGTTACCGAGGCTCCTGTAGCAGCAGCGCCGGAACAAAAAAGTGAAAAAGTTCCGCAAAAACGTTGGTATGTTGTACATACATATTCAGGCCACGAAAATAAGGTAAAAATTAACCTTGAAAAACGTGTTGAGTATATGGATATGGGAGACAAAATCTTCAGGATTGAAGTTCCTCAAAAAACCATAAGACAGGTTAAAGGCGGAAAGAAGACTGAAAAAGAAGAAAAGATTTTCCCGGGCTACGTGCTTGTTGAAATGATTATGGACGATGACAGCTGGTATGTTGTCCGCCATACAGCAGGCGTAACCAAGTTTGTAGGTTCGGCTAAGCGCCCAATTCCTGCCAAAGACAGTGAAATCAAAAAGATTATCCACAGAGGTCAAACTCAAACAACTAAAGTCGAACTTGATGTTAAAATCGGAGACAAAGTCCGCATTGTTTCAGGTCCGTTTGCAGAATTTGTCGGCGACATCACGGAAGTTTACCCTGATAAGTCTAAGCTTCGTGCAACAGTTTCAATATTCGGCCGCGAAACGCCTGTGGAACTAGAGTATAATCAAATTCAAAAAGTATAGCTGAATTCGGCAGGCATGGCAGGACATAGTCCGAGCGCCTACAGTGAAGACTGGGTTAACAAGACTGAACCGCCGATATTTCAAGACAAAACAAGATAAAGTACAATTAAATAAGTGGAAGAGTAGTTCAAAACAACTCGTTTGTACCACGAAAGGAGAAAAACAATGGCACCTAAGAAAAAAGTAATGGGTTATATCAAATTACAGATTGAAGCCGGCAAGGCTAACCCTTCACCGCCTGTTGGTCCTGCATTGGGTCAAAAAGGCGTTAACATCATGGACTTTTGTAAACAGTTCAATGACAAAACAGCATCGCAGGCAGGGTATGTTATACCTGTAGTTATTGAAGTTTATGAAGACAGAAGTTTCACTTTTGTTACAAAATCACCGCCTGCACCTGTTTTGATTAGAAAAGCGATTAATGTTCCAAAAGGTTCTGCCGCTCCAAACAAAACAAAAGTGGGCACAATTAACAAATCTCAACTTGAAGAGATTGCAAAAACAAAAATGGAAGACCTAAACGCTACAACTATGGAATCTGCGGTAAAAATGATTGCAGGTACTGCAAGGTCTATGGGTGTAACCGTAACCGAATAAATGCGTAAGCCGCAGGTGAGCCTGTGGCAAAAACTCCCCCTTCACTAAGAACAGAGGGGAATCCAAAAGAGCAAAATAAGATTAGAAATGGGAGGTAATTTATTTACCGTTTGTACCAAGAAAGGATTTTAAAAATGACAAAACTTACTAAAAGACAAAAGAAAATACAAGAAATGCTTGAAGGCTTTGAACAGCCCGCTACAGCAAAAGACGCTGTAGAAATACTTAAAAAAGTATCTGCCGAAGTTGCGAAGTTTGATGAAACAGTTGAATGCCATATGCGCTTAGGCATAGACGTTAAACACGCAGACCAGCAAATCCGCTCGACCACAGTACTTCCTGCAGGTCTTGGAAAAGAAATCCGTGTTTGCGTTATCGCAAAAGGCGATAAAGTTGCTCAAGCAAAAGAAGCAGGAGCAGACGAAGCCGGCTCTGAAGAAATTATCGACAAAATCTCCAAAGGCTGGTTTGAATTTGATACACTTATTGCAACTCCCGATATGATGGCACCTCTGGGTAAAATAGGCCGCGTGTTAGGTCCTAAAGGCCTTATGCCTAACCCAAAAACAGGTACTGTAACAACAGATGTTGCAAAAGCAGTCAAAGAAGCAAAGGCAGGTAAAGTTGAGTTCCGTGCCGACAAACAGGGTATGGTTCACGTACCTATCGGCAAAGCCAAGTTTTCAACAGACGACTTAATGAAAAACTTTTCAACCTTAGCTGATGCCATAGTAAAAGCAAAACCATCTGCAGCCAAAGGTACATATATTAAATCCATGTATCTTGCTACAACAATGGGCCCCGGAATTAAACTGGATCCCAAAAACGTCGTGAATGAAATCAAGGAATATGTTTCTTAAGGACAATAATGAAAATAAAAATTCAGGCGCAGACAATATCAACGAGGTAAAGTCTGCGCTTTATAATTTTTGCAATAATGCTTACCTGAAATCTTGCGAAGGCCCTTTTGGCAAGATAGTCAAGTGTATAGACAAACAGTTCATCAAATTTCTTTTTGTGGGCTTTATAAATACACTTTTTGGCTACACAATGTACGCAATTTTTGTAACCATACAACCTTCGCAATTTGCTGCACTTTTAATGCAATACATCTTGGGTGTATTTTGGAACTTTAAAACAACCGGCGCGCTCGTTTTTCGCAATAAAGATAACTCGCTGATTTTTAAGTTTTTCTGTGCGTATATTTTTACATTCGCTGTAAACTTTGTATGCTTAAAGGCGCTTGGAGCAATGGGATTTGGAAAATACATCTCTCAAGCGCTTCTTGTTCTTCCGGTTGCAATTTTATCTTTTGCAATTTTCAAATATTTTGTATTTAAAAAGGAGTGTACCAGATGATTATAATGAAGTATAAAGGTGGTTTAGGAAATCAGATGTTTCAATATGCGGCTGCAATCAGCTGCGCAAAAAGACTGGGCGTTCAGGTGAAGTTTGACCATTCGTTCTTCACAAAAAGATATGCAAAAACCAGAGCTTACACCATGGGCATTTTTGGCATAAAACCCGACTCTGTAAAGGATTATAGGATAAATATTTACTGGAAATTAAGACGTTATAAAGAATTCAAAAGGTTCCTGGGTTTAAATATATATAAACAAAAAGGTTTCGCATACAGTGAAACATTTGAGGAAATAACCGACAACACTTTTATGACGGGTTCTTTTCAGAGTGCGAAATACTTTGATGAAGAACTTATACGCTCAAAACTTGTATTCAGAAAATACCCCAGAGGTTTAAACGCTCAATATGCAGAAAAAATTTCAAGCTGTAACTCTGTAAGCTTGCATATAAGACGAGGTGATTACGTTCAAAAAGCAAGAAACCAGAAACTATACAATCATTTAGATATGGAACATTACAATAAGGCCAAACAGATAATTGAATCACAGGTAGAAAACCCTGTATACTTTGTATTTTCAGATGACATTAAATGGTCAAAAGAAAATATCAAATTGGACAATGCACACTATATAGGACACAACAGCGGAGAAAACTCTTGGGAAGACATGCGCCTTATGAGCCTTTGCAAACACAACATAACAGCAAACTCTTCTTTCTCCTGGTGGGGAGCTTACTTAAACTCTAACCCCGAGAAAATAGTTGTCTGTCCTAAACTTTGGTTTATGGACGATTCAAAAAATACAAGCGACGTAGCGCCTAAAGAGTGGATTCTTTTGTAGTAAAACTTTTCGGCTGCTCGAAAGGAGAGCGTGTTTCTTTTGGCACTTTACCTGTCTTGCCTTCTTGATATTCATTATATTTTTCTTTGCAGAAATCCCATGCACCTGTTTGGACAAAGCCTATTGCTGCAAAAGCAAGAACTGCCAAAATAATAATCTTTTTCAAACAACCGAAACAGCCCATAACTCCGTTAATCCTCAATCATTGCAAGCTGCTTAATTTCCTCTTCACCGGCGCCATTGTTGTTACCGTTAACAATGTATTCAATCTCGCCTATGCCTGTTTGGATATTGTGCAGCAGCTCTTGGGAAATTTGGGCTATAGTGTCTGCATGTCTGGCATTAACTTGAATAACCTGCTCAATCTCGCCTACTGCAGTAGTAATTTGCGCAATGCCGACAGCCTGCTCGTTACTTGAGCTCGAAATCTCACTCAACAGTTCGCTTACTTTTTGTGCCTGCTCGTTTATCTCAGCGAGTGAATCGTTAGCCTGCTTGGTAAGACCTTCACATGTTCCTGACAGACTTATATTTTTCTCTATAATATTAGTTATTTGAGTTGTAGCTTCAGCCGTTCTGTGAGCAAGTTTTCTGACTTCTTCAGCTACAACGTTAAAGCCCTGACCGGCATCACCCGCTCTGGCTGCCTCAACAGCGGCATTGAGGGCAAGAATATTTGTTTGTGCCGCAATTCTGCTTATTACTTCAGTAATCTTGCTTATCTCTTCGCTTGATTTTTTGAGCTCTGCAACAGATTCAACAACCTTGCTCATTTCACGTTCGCCCCTTATTGCAAACTCTTTTGTATCGTTTGCCAAAAGAACAGCTTGCTTTGTACTCTGGTTATTTTGAGAAATCATAGAAGCAGACTCTTCAAGGGTTGAAGATGTTTCCTGAACGGAAGCTGCCTGTTTTGTGCTTCCCTCAGCCAGTTTTTGACTCAACGAAAGATATGTATCACTACCGGTAGACAGCTTTCTGGCATAATTGCTCAAACTGAAAACAACACGGTTAATGGGACCCGAGAGCAAATCTCCGAGCTTCAGGGCAAGGACGGCAGTAATAAATACCGTTAGCGCACCCAAAATTGACAGAAGAATTACTGTTTCCGCCATTTTTGTAGGAATATTTTTTTGCGGAACCTCTATTATAAGTATAAAGCCGTTAGGCAGCTTAGAATACGAAAGAACTTGCGTAAACAGTCCGTTTTTGTATGTAGTTGAGCCGTTGGCATTTTTTGCTGTTTCTTTTTCCAGAAACTTATAGGCGCCGTTTTTTACTTCTAAAATATTTTGACCTGTTTCAAACTCCCTGCTTGAAATAACACGGAACTGTTCATCCACTAAAAATGCGTGAGTGTCCTTGTATATTTTAACATCCGCCAGTATTTTGTTTAAATCGTCTAATGCTATATCTATACCTGCCAAACCGAGAAAAAATCCGTTTTTGTACACAGGCAGCGAATAAGTTATCATAGGCACATTTGTATCGGGGTCAGTGTATGCTTCAGACCAAACGGGTTTGTTTAACTTAATGGGCAAAAAATACCAGGCATTGTCTTCATCATCTTCTATTATGGCATTAGAAGTTTGCCTTTTAAACTCATCTCCTTCCTTTGCAAACCAGGAACCATCGTAACCCGGCGAATATTTTTGGTCGAAATAGAAATATGTTGCCTGCGCTCCGTCTACATTCTGGGCAATTGTCTTCGAAAAGCTTCTTACTTTTGAGTATTCACCGTCTTGAGAAACTCTCAGTTTGTTCATATCAGCTTGAGATTGAATTGACGTTGCATTAGATGAAAGCTGCGCCAGAAGCTTTGTATTTTTCTCAACCTGATAAAATTGTGCGTAAATTTTTTCGGCAACAATATTTGCACTTTGCACAAAAGAGCTTTTCGCATTATTTGTTATTATTTGACTGCTCTTCCAAATGCCCGCACAACTTGCAATAATGGTAGTGACCAAAGAAAGCAGAACCATACTCACAACGATTTTAAACTTTAAAGACTGTTCTCTAAACATTTTTAAATCCATCTACTAAACCAATTATAGAATACAACAACAACAACCGAAACTCCAGTGTTTATAAAAAAATCCTATAGACAAATTATATTTATGCACCACCAACAGAACTGTAACATTCTCTAAAAATCAAACTCAGAAAGTTCGATTCCTTCCGACAAAAAATCGATCACAGATATATTAAGCACGTTGGTTATTTTGTATAAATTTGAAAGTTTAATCTCAAACTTGGACTGTTTGATTTCGCTCATTGTACTTTTGGCAATACCTGCACTATAAGCAAGCTTCTCCCAAGATAGTCCTCTTTGAAGCCTGAATTTATCTATTCTTTTTGCAATTGAGCGATTGAATTCTTTCATATTTTCACTTTATCGGGTTTAAATAATAATAAAAAATTACAACGAGCGAATAGTACGATAAATCGGATAATATGACATATCTGATTGGGCAGATTAAATTATAGAAATACCGCGCTTTTCTCTGCGATTTCAGAAAATATATACCGCATGCCTGATTTTTATTGTAAAATATATTCAATGCATCAATATGATTATTTAAAATGTACGGATATAAACTATGGTGAAGCTTCAAATATAATAAAACAGTATTTGAATATAAAGCTTCAAAATCTCAGAACCATCTTATTTTTCAGGATAGGTGAGTTTTATGAAACTCTATGTGAGGACGCGAACACACTCTCACAAGAGTGCGGGGTATACCTTACAAAAAAAGAAGTGGGCAACGGTAAAATGTGCCCCATGGCAGGAGTTCCGGTCAATTCGGCAGACGCATACATCCAAAAACTGCTTTCAAAAAAATTAAGAGTTGCGCTGTGCGATCAGGAAAGTGATGAAAAATGCCCCGATACGGGTCTTATAAAAAGGAGAATTGTCAGAACATTCTCACTTGGAACGGTTTGTGACGGCGAATTTTTAGATTCTGACTCTAATAATTATATATGTGCGGTTTTACAAAAAGAAAACAGCTTTGGTTTTGCGTATTGTGATGTATCAACGGGTGAATTTTTCATTACTCAGGGGGGATTGAACGAAATACTTTCAGAAATGACAAAGGTAAACCCGTCAGAGTTTCTCGCACCGATTAAACCCAGAGAAATAAAACCTTTTACTGTTATAGAAGAAGAAAAGGCAGACCTTGATGAAGAATTAACTTTAAAATTTAAACCCACCCTTGTGTCTTCAAAGTCATTTAACAACTTGCTGATTAAATGTCAACATCCCGAATATGAACTTGGAAACAGATGTGCAAATGCCATCCTCGCTTACGTACTGGAAACCCAACAAGAGTATGCGCCAAAACTTTCCAAGGTAGAGAGTTATGACATATACGAATATCTTGTTATGGATGAAAACGCGAGAAGAAATCTGGAATTAACGGAAAACTTAAGTGAGAATAAGAAATACGGCTCACTCTTCTGGGCAATAGATAAAACAAAAACCCCAATGGGCAGAAGGCTTTTAAAACAATGGATTAACCAGCCGCTGAGAAATGTGGAGAAAATCGAAGCAAGACAAGATGCTGTAGAAGAACTTCTTAAAAAACCGTCTTTATTGGAAAAATTAAAAGATGAACTTAAGGGCTGCTATGATATAGCAAGATTAAGCACTAAGATTACTAACAACTCAATGATGCCCGGAGACTTTCTCTCGCTCAGGGACAGTCTTTGTAATATTTCTTCGTTTGCAAATATTCTCAAGGAGTGCAAGAGCGTTTATATTAATTTTCTTAACGAAAGGTACAGCACCCTTGAAGACTTTGCCGATATCTTAAACCGCACTATTTTAGACGAACCGAATAACACACTAAAAGAAGGCGGCCTTATTAAGGAAGGTGCCAACAGCAACCTTGACTTTATGAAAAGTAAAATGTTTGAACTTCAAAAACAGCTCGAGGAGTATGAAAACAAAGAAAAAGAAAATATAAAAGGTTTAAAAGTGGGAGAAAACAGAATAATAGGATATTTCATTGAAGTGCCCAACAGCCAACTTAAAACAGTTCCCGAACACTACAGACAAAAACAGTCTCTCTCAAATTGCACAAGATTTACAACCTATGAACTGCAGGAACTTGAGCAAAAAATTAATCTTTTAGCACGCAAAATAAACGAACTGGAATATGAAATTTATGTAAAACTCAGAGAATACTCGAAAGAGTTAGTCGAAGACATTCGTATATTGGCTCACAATATAGCAGGGTTAGATGTCCTGCATTCCTTTGCCCGTTGTGTTTTAGAGTATGACTATATCAGGCCGCAAATAAAAAACGGTCCTGAATTTGAAATCAGAGAAGGTGCACACCCCTGTGCGTCACTATTTTGTGAAAACTTTATAGTAAATGACACTCTTCTGGAGGAAAGAAATTTTATACTGCTGACAGGCTCGAATATGTCAGGTAAATCAACTTATCTCAGGCAAAATGCACTTCTTGTAATTTTGACCCAAATGGGCAGCTATATTCCTGCTGTAGCTGCTAATATCGGGATAATAGACAAAATTTTTACACGAATGGGGTCGTCAGACGACTTAATTCACAACAAATCATCCTTTATGGTTGAAATGCTTGAAGTTGCAAATATATTGAAAAACGCTACGCATAAAAGCCTTATCTTACTGGATGAAGTGGGTAAAAATACGGGAGTTGAAGAAGGTCCCGCAATAGCAAGGGCGGTGAGCGAGTATATTATAGAAAATGTGCACGCTAAAACAATATTTGCCACCCACTACCATAAACTGGCTGATTTAGATAAAAAATACTCTCAGGCAGAGAACCTTATGATGAGCAAAGAGACTCAGCATAAAATTAAAAAAGGGTTTCTCAACAAAAGCTATGGGATAGAAACAGCCAAAGACGCGAATCTTCCTGATGCGGTTATTGAAAAAGCAATACATTATATGGTTTAAACCTATTGACATTTTTATTTGATATGTTAAAATACTTAGAAATTTGCGATGCGAATGTCGATACATTAACGGCTTCACTGAACAAAGTTAAGCAAGGTGATGGTAATTATATCAAACACGAGAATCGGGTACCGCCTGATGTCTTTTGTGGAGTAAAAAATGAGAACACAACCGGTTACAGCAGAATATTATCAAGACAAGCATAGAAAAGAAATGCTTGGAGCTACCGTTATAGGAGGCTTATCAGGCTATGCAGCAAAATATGCATTTCCGCCAAGCACAAGCGAATATGATACTTACGTAACAAATGCAATAAAGACGGGCATCAAACACCAGATTGAAGGTACGCGGGCTGAAACATTAAGGAACATAAGAAAAGATGCAGGTTCTGAAATTGCGGAAAGTTTAAATAATTTTCTTATGGCCAATAAAGCAAATATTATACACGACAAAAAAGATTCTTTAAAAGAAGCGCTAAACAAGTTGGACGGTACTACAAAACAAGCTGCAAAAGAACTCTTGAGCCGTGTTGACGACGCGGGCGCAGAAGCGGCTATAACTGCACAAAAAACAACACAGGCAGCAGTTAAGTCTCTTAGGCCTGCGCTATTGTTTATAGCTATCGGTGCGGCCATAGCAACAAGCATAGTAACGCTAAAAAACACCTTAACAAGGCCTGAAATTATCACGAACCGTGAAAGTTTTTCTAAGATGGCCTGATTACAGTAACTACAGACCCATCAGTTTTACAATATCCGAAAGTTCACTTGTTGTTTTTTCAACAGGTGATTTAGCATATTTAATCGCGCTATCAGGGTCTTTCAAACCGTTGCCCGTTAAAATGCAGACAAGCTTGGAATTTTGGACAACCTGATCTTTTAATTTTATAAGTCCCGCTATAGAGGCGCAGCTTGCGGGTTCCGCCAGTATCCCCTCTTTACTTGCCAAAATATTATATGCTTCAATAATTTTTTCATCAGATACCATATCGATTGTACCGCCGCTTTCATCACGTGCAGCTTCCGCCTGCTTCCAGCTTGCAGGATTCCCTATTCTGATAGCCGTTGCTATGGTTTCAGGATTTTTAATCACCTGACCCTTAACGATGGCTGCCGAACCTTCAGCCTGAATACCCATCATCTTAGGCAGTTTACACTTTCCTATGGCATTAAACTCCTTGTATCCCTTCCAGTACGCAGTAATGTTTCCTGCATTTCCAACTGGTATAAAGTGGTAATCGGGCGCATCCCCTAAAGCTTCTACGAGCTCAAAAGCACCCGTCTTTTGGCCTTCAATCCTGTATGGATTTAGTGAATTTACAAGCGTTATCGGGTAGTTGTTTGAAATCTCTTTGACTGCATCAAGGGCCTGGTCAAAATTCCCTTGAATCGCTATAACTTTTGCACCGTACATCATCGCCTGAGAAAGTTTTCCCAGAGCAATATACCCGTCAGGAATAATCACAAAACACTTTAGACCTGCCTTAGCTCCGTAGGCAGCTGCTGCTGCACTGGTATTACCGGTTGAAGCGCAGATTATAGCCTTTGAACCTTCCTCAACAGCCTTTGTGACCGCCATGGTCATACCACGGTCTTTAAAACTGCCCGTAGGGTTGGAGCCTTCAAATTTTAAGTATATTTCAAGATCCTCACGCCCTAAAAACTTTGCAAGGTTTTTAGCCTTAATAAGAGGGGTGTTTCCCTCACAAAGTGAAATCACCGGAGTTGAATCACTTACGGGAAGATATTGTCTGTATTTTTCAATTAAGCCTTTATATCTGTTACTCATATTTACCCCATTACTCTTATTAAATTATTTACCAGTATACCGTCCTGCTCATTAAGCTCTCTGATTGCCTTTTGAATTTCAGCCTCAAGACACATATCGGTTAACACAACAATATTAGCACTTCCGTCGTTATTTACGCCTTTTTGCAAGATGCTGTAAAGGTTTATTTTATTGTTTCCGCATATTGTTCCTATGAGACCAATCGCGCCTGCTTCGTTTTTAGCGGTAATTGACATATAGTAGCTGTTTGAAGTTTCTAAAATATCCATTTGGCGTGCAGGTTCACTGTGATTGCAGCGTGTCATAGGGAGTATGTCTTTTGTTATAAAGTACTCCGATGCTATCTGTAAAACATCGCCCACAACAGAGCTTGCCGTAGGGAACTCGCCCGCGCCCGGGCCTGTGAGCATAACTTCGCTCACGGGTTCGCCATACAGCATAACCGCGTTTATGGCGTTGTTAATATTTGAAATAGCGCCTGACTTTTTAACAAGCATAGGATGAACGCGAATATCGAGCTGTCCGCCTATTTCTTTTTGCGCCAGACCTATGAGTTTTATTTTATAACCGAGTTCGTTTGCAACTTCAATATCCCGAGCGCCTATTTTTGTAATGCCTTCCCTGTATATTTTTGAAAGGTCGATTCTTTTACCGAAAGTAATGTTTGCGAGAATAGCGGTTTTGTACATAGTGTCAAAACCTTCCACGTCTCCTGTAGGGTCAGCTTCCGCGTAGCCTAAGTCTTGAGCTTCTTTCAAAACTTCTTGATACGAAAGCCCCTGCTCTTCCATTTTTGTAAGGATATAGTTTGTAGTTCCGTTCAAAATACCTGCCACAAGCGAAAAGTTGTTAGCGCTCAATGAAGTTTTTATAGTGTTTATAACGGGAATACCGCCTGCTACGGCAGCTTCATAAAGAATTACCGTATTATGTTCATTAGCCAGGTCAAAAAGCTCGGGACCGTGTTTTGCCAAAAGTTCTTTATTGGCCGTGACTATGTGTTTACCGTTTTTTATGGCGGTTTTTAAAAAGTCGAACATAGGATTAACGCCGCCTGCAACTTCGATAACCACATTTATATCGGGATTATTTACGATTATAGAAGCATCATCAACTATGTTTAAAGCTGCAAGGTCAATACCGCGTGCTTTACTCAAATCGCGCGTAGCGACCTGAACAATTTCAATTTTATCTTGAAAGTCCGCAAGCGTTTTAACCACGCCGCTTCCGACTACACCAAGTCCTATTACACCAACCTTTAACTTCTCTGCCATAATAATATGCCTCATTATTTCTTGTGCGTATACGCGCTTGCCGTAAACGTAAAGCTCACTCCGCGCTACAAGGAATTATATAACAAACACAGCATTTTTTTTAATTTTATTGTATGATTTTAACAGCAAATTAAGAATCAGGCTTTTTGCTCAAGCCCCACAAGCGTTTGAGACAGTACCACGGTTCAGGATTTAGCGGTATAAACATAAAAAGAGGACTTATGACAAACGACATCAGAGTAAGGATAGCGCCCTCTCCAAGCGGCAATTTACATATTGGAACAGCAAGAACAGCTCTTTTTAATTTTCTGTTCGCAAAAAAAGTTGGCGGGAAATTCATTTTAAGAATCGAAGATACCGATATTGAACGCTCTAATGACGAATTTAAACAAAATATTTTTGACAGCTTAAAGGCCCTGGGCCTGACTTGGGATGAAGGTCCCGATGTGGGCGGAGAATACGGCCCGTACTGTCAAAGTGAAAGGTTTGACATTTACCCGAAATACGCTCGTCAACTCGTTGAAAACGGCCACGCGTACGAGTGTTTTTGTACTCCCGAAGAATTGGAAGCCGAAAAGCAGCACTCAATGGAAAACAAGCAAGCCCATGTATACTCGGGCAAATGCTGTAATCTGACACCCGAAGAACGCGAAGAACTGCGCTCTAAAGGGCTTTTACCTTCTATAAGGTTCAAGGTTCCAAAAGACGAACAGGTTATTTTTAACGACCTTGTTAAAGGTGAGCTTAAGTTTGATTCAAACCTCATAGGCGATTTTGTTATTATGAAGTCCAACAACACCCCTACTTACAACTTTGCGGTTGTAGTGGATGATATGTTAATGAAAATTTCTCACATCCTTAGGGGCGAAGACCACATTTCAAACACTCCGAAACAAATTTTGATATACAAGGCGCTTGGAGCCGTTGCAGCCAGGGAAGGCTGCAAATCAGACATAATACCCGAGTTCGGGCATCTTGGCATGATACTTGCACCTGACAGAAGTAAACTTTCCAAACGTCACGGCGCAACAGCAGTAAGTGATTTTGTAAAAGTCGGGTACCTGATAGACGCCCTTGTAAACTTCGTTGCCCTTTTAGGCTGGTCGCCAAGCGACGGAGAAGAGATAAAAACAATCGGCGAAATAGCGCAAGACTTTAGAATTAACGAAGTTTCAAGTTCAAACTCAATCTTCGAATATGACAAGCTCAACTGGATGAACGGCCAGTACATCAAAAAGATGGATGTGTCAAAACTCACGGACTTGATTATCCCCTTTCTCGAAGAATATGATTTGTCTGAATATTCACGTTCCAAACTTGAGAGGGTAGTCGAAGTTACACGTGAACCGCTAACGGTGTTGTCTGAAATCACAGATGATGCGAAATATTTCTTTGGCCAAGACACTGACTTATGCGAGGTTGAAGAGGTTATAAACTCCGGAGCTTCACAAGATGTTATCAGCTACGCCTTTGAAGCTTGCAGCGGCTGGAACTTTGACAGTGAAGAAAACATTCACGACAAGCTCGCGGAACTTCGCGAACACTTCAAGGCACAGGGCATAAAGCCTAAAGACACAATGTGGGCTGTTCGTGCAGCTTTAACGGGCAGGACAAAAGGTGCCGATATAAGCGCCGTTATCTCGCTTTTGGGAAAAGATAAAGTAAAAAGCAGATTGGCTAAAGCATTGAGATAAGCTTGGTTTATCAAATGGGTTAGATAATATAATCGCCCTGTCTGAGTATTTTATAACTGCCATCAGACTCAAAGGCTGCAATAGTTGACGCCGAAGTTTGTTCTTGCACCTTTTCAGGCTTGATAATAGTGCACACTTCACCAAACTTTTTAACGGCTTCTTCATAGTTTTTACAGGGAGACTCACCTGAAGCATTGGCTGAAGTTGTCGCGAGGACATTGCCTCTTACGCATCCGCACAAGTCCCAAAAACCTTCATGGTTTGGCACGCGTATTCCGACAGTATCAAGCCCTGCACAAATCTCAACAGGGCAGTTCGGCGACCTTCTAAACACCATGGTAAGCGCGCCCGGATATGCCTTTTTCATAAGTTCCATAGCGTTATCCGGAACATCTTCTACGTAAGGAAGCAAATTTAAAAGGTCATTACTCATTAAAATTAAAGGTTTTGAACGGTCACGGTTTTTTATCTCATATATCTTATCAACAGCTTCCTCGTCATTGGGCACACACCCCAAACCCCAAACAGTATCTGTCTCAAAGGCGAAGACAGTACCCTTGCCCTTACCCTGCATTGGAATTACCCCCGAACTTCGAAGCAATTTTGCCTTTAATCCGCTCCGTAAGCTCACTCAAGTATTCTATTTTTAAAACATAAGAGGCTGCAATGTAGACAGCGAGAGTAACTAAAGATACGATAGATATTTTAACTATACCGAATATCAAACTCCAATATTGAACTTTATCAAATAAAGCCTGCACAGCCCAACCTGCAAGACCTGCGATTGCAGCAGCCGAAAGTATTTTTAAGGTCACAAAGAAAAGTTTTCTGTAACCGATTTGCACTTTTTTTCTGGCAAAATAACCTAAAAGCGCGCCGTTAAAAAGAGTGATGAGCGTTGTTGAAAGAGCTATGCCGTTAATACCGAACGGTCCGACTAAAAGCATATTTAAAAGAATTTTCAAAACAATGGCAAACATTGCAATTACAAAAGGAGTCTTCGAGTCGTTAAACGCGTACAAAAGCCTTGTAGCACTGTCTCTAAACACATAAGGCAGTATGGAAAGGGAGATAAAGAAAAGAATCTCCGAAACCAACAGAGTAGCACCGTGGTCAAAGGCTCCGCGCTCAAGCGCCACATGAATAGCGTCTGTTCTTATCAAGAATATTGTAACCATTAAATAGCTGCCGATAAAAAACAGCGAGCCGACACCCTTCGTAAAATAATGCTCCAGACCTTTCAAGTCTTTCTGAGCCACAAGTCTTGAAAAAAGCGGGAACAAAGGTACGAGTATCGCGGTCAAAAGCATACCCACAGGGAATTGGAAAATTCTGTTTGCATACCCGAATGCCGTCCAGGCACCCTCTTTGAGACCCGAGGCAAAAAACATGTCGATATAAATACCTATTTGCCCGACTGTAGAGCTTAGAAATGCGGGAAACAAAAGTTCGCAAATGTCATTCAAATTTTTGTTATGCAAAAAATCAAAACTCGGTTTAAACGAATAACCCAGCTTATAGACAGCAGGAGCCTGTATCATAAGCTGCAAAAAGGCGCCGAACGTTGTACCCAAAGCCAGCATTGCACCCGTTTTATCGCCCTTAGATATAAACAGGACAATAATAACCCCCAGTGACAAAAGACTTGGTGAAATATTAGGCAAAAGAAACCTTTTATATGTTACCAAAATGCCGTAGTAAATACCTATAACGGCACCGATAACCACTATCGGAGACATTATTTTCAAGTGCATTGATGCCAGAGACAAAAGCTCCGGAGAAGAGTCTGATATAATTATTCGCATAATCTGTGTAGGGAAAAAGAAACACAAAAGCGCAAGCACTATAAAAACAATGAGAGAAGCTGTTTCAAAGGTATTGAACAATTTTTTCACTTCGGCAGGCGGTTTAGCCTTCAAGTCTGTAACGAGCTTTGAGAAAACAGCAACCGTAGCACTGTGAAAAGGGCCGCTGACGCCCCCCAATATCACCAAAACAAGTGCGGGTATTTGATATGCATAAAAATAAGCGTCCGACACAAGACCGGCGCCGTAGTAGTTTGCAATTACGATATCCCGCAGAAAACCTGCTATTTTAGAAAGCAGTATAATAACCGCAATCCAGGTTGCAGCCCTTAAAAGTCCGCCTTCGGCCCTTATTTGTTTTGTATCATCAAGCCCTGTCATCTTCTCACTTTTTACCATTCTTCGAATCTTTAACAACTTCGACCCAAACACGCATATTTTTACCCCTGTCCCTTGCACTCAAAGGAGAAAGCTCGATTTCGTTTATGCCTGTTTTTAAATATTTAGTTATGTCAAAGTATAAAACTTTACCTCCGAACACACTCATGTCTGGTGCAAACGGAGTTGAATTGACATTAAATTCAAACTTTGAAAGACGTCTTGTGTTATCAAACTTTAAAAAATATTTATACCCGTGCTCCGCCGAAAAAACCATCCTGTAGTTCTGTGCATTTGAACTCACCGTCAGTGGAACGGTTCCAACGGTAATACCGGTATAATAATGGCTCAATATATCCGTATATTTTGCGCCCTTTGACGCCATAAATCCTGCGCCGTACTGGCTCATACCGACACCATGCCCGTAACCGCCGCCTGTAAAGATAATTTTGGTAAGCCCGCCGCCTGTGTCAAAAATAGCCTTTTCCAAGTCGGTTTGTTGAGCGTTATTTTCGATATCTACAAAGAAATTCGCACCATAGAGTATCCTGTTGTCTTTTTGAAATACTCTGCGGATGCCCAGCTCCTTTTTGACACACCACCTGCCGGTTCTTGAAATTACTTCAACCAAAAGGGCCTTGCCCGAGTCGCCCCGTTTTAATACTTTAATTTCTTCGAGGCCTTCCAAGACAGAGTTCCTGTCAAAAACAGGTTCTACAAGCCCGCGGCTCGACTGCTCCAAAAGAGTTTTATTTAAAATGGTTTCAAGCTCTGTTGGCGACCACTCTACTTTCCACCGATAACGCGGAGACTTAACATCAAATGTTTCAACGGGCTTTGAGTAAAACTCCCTTACTTCGTTTTCTGTCTTGAGCGTTGTGTATTTTTTATTATCACTGACAGACTTCAAATACGGGAGAACTGTCGGCGGCATAAAGCCGGAGTTTTGGCCGAATGTATTTTCATAACTTTCCGTTATTCCACCGCCCGTAGAGGAATATAAGGCTAAAATCGGCTCAAGTTTGTAAAGCGCCATTATGCCTGTCGTTTCATCAACAGCCTGATTAGACAAAGGCGTGTATGAATTCGCACCGTAATACACCTGACAAGCGGTAGAGTCGCATATGTCATAAAAATTACCGTTGCTTTGCAAGCGGTTAGCGTAATTTCTTGCTGCCACCGCTTGAGCCTTAAGAGCCTCAAGCCCGAAAGAAACAGGCATTTCATTGGGCACAACGCCTTTTAGGTAGCTCTGCATGTCTAACACATTTATGATATTAAAATTGTAGTTTTTGGTCATCTTCAGCTCAAACTGACCATTATACAGGGCAGGCGACCCTTTTCTGTTAAGATTAACAATTCCTATCTGACCGTTTGACGTCAGAACAACAGGCCCTGAAGAGTTGTTAATAACCGTTTTATTGTCTCCCTTGACCGTAAAACCGCCTTCTGCCGTCGAAACACTGATAACCGTTCCCCTGGGCAGTTTAACAGCACTGCTTATATCAGTTACCAAAACCTCGCCCGTGGACACAAAGTCAGCTTGGGAGTGCTCATAAGTTGAAAAAGCCTGATTAGATATACCTACCCGAACTATCCTTCTCTCTTCTGCGGCAAAAACGTCGCTGCAGAATACCAAACACACGAATAAGGCTAATAAAAACTTCTTGCGCAATTCCATGAAACAATTTTACAATAAATAAAATATATTGTAGAATTTAGAAATTATAATGAAAATGAGCGAGCGGGAAGAAAACGAAGTTTTCATTCCCCGAGTGAATGCATTAAAACGGCGAAGCCGTTATAAGAAATTTACGCTAACGGTATAGTTTTGGAGGAATATATTTAATGTCATCAGAAGAAATGAAAAGATTTAGCACGGCACAACTGCTAAACTTCTGTCTGGGCTTTTTCGGCCTGCAGTTTGCCTGGCAAATGAGGATTATCTTGTCAGGTCCGGTCACCGAAAGTTTGGGGGCGTCCCCTCTTATTTTCGGTCTCATCTGGCTTGCCGGCCCCGTAACAGGAATGGTCGTTCAACCTATTATAGGCGCGCTAAGTGACAACACTTGCACAAAATTCGGAAGAAGAGTTCCCTACATCTTGGGCGGCGCGATTTTAGGCTCGATAGCCTTAGTTATTTTCCCCTACAGCGGAAAGTTGGCCGAATTTTTCGGACCGTCTGCTCCTGTGTGGACAGGTCTTTTAATCGCAGCTGTTATGATTTGGATTATGGACGCATGCGTTAACGCTGCCCAAGGGCCTTACAGGGCACTTGTTCCCGACAACGTACCTAAAGAACAGCATGCCGAAGCAAACTCTTACTTAAGTTTCGCCATAGGTCTCGGTTCGGTTATTGCAGCGGCAACCGCTCCGTTTTTGAAATGGGCTTTTGATATTCAAATGTCAATACACGCCCAGTATGTAATGGCAGGGACAGCATTCCTGCTTGCAACAATCTGGACCTGTATGACAATAAAAGAGCGTAAAATCGCTAAACCAGAAGCATCTTCGCAGGAAAACTGCGCAAATGAACCAAAGAGAAGCTTTCTTCAAGATGTTAAAGACTTTTTCTCAACATCGCCCGAAGTCGGCAAAATCTGTTTAATGCAGTTCTTCTCCTGGATAGGCTTAATGTGTATGATGATTTTCTTTACAAACTTTGTGGTACACATTTTATACCAGGTTCCCAATATGAATCTCGCCCTTGAAGCACAACCTGAAACATACGCTGCTGCAATGACCGCAGGGCATAACTTCTCATCAATATGCTTCGCGGTATTCAACCTAATCTGCTTTATAATTGCAATTCCAATAGGCAAAATCGCCTCAAAGTACGGCAACAAGAACATTCACATTATTTCACTTATCTCTATGGCAGCTGCTTACTTTATAATGGCTTACGCAGACACCAAAACAGGCGTTATGGCAGGTATGGCACTGGCCGGTATAGGTTGGTCAAGTGTTCTTGCGCTTCCTTTTGCGATGCTCTCAAAATACATCAAAGAAGGTGCGGAAGGCTCTATGATGGGTATATTCAACATATTTATCGCAGCGCCGCAAATACTTGTCTGCACGCTTGTTGCCTGGATTGTAGACAGAGCGGTATTTGACTTAAACGGACTTCCCAACAACCACTGGGAATACGCTTTTATCATCGGCGCATTTATGCTTCTTGCAGCTGCGGTAACTACAATGACAATAAAAGAAAGTAAAAGCCAAGCATAAATATAAATATTAAAAGACCGCTCCCGAGAATTCCAAGAATTATTCAGGGGCGGCTTTTTAGTACTCCATATTAATCCATCGATTGATTTTTTTCTTGAAACACAAATTGCTCAATCTCCTCTAAAGAGCCTTCTTTAGAGGATTTTTGGCATACTGACTTACCGCGCCGGTTTAATTTCATAAAAATTTCAACCCTTTGATTGATGAACACAAACATAAAAGTGGGTTACATTACAATTGTGCAACACTTGTCATCACTTTGCACAAAATGGTAAGAGGTAGGTTTAATAATGTACAACGGATTTTCGACAAGTTCGATTCCCAGTCTGGACAACGCATTAAGGCGCATAAACGCTATTGAAAATGAGCTTTCGCGCATTGCGTCTTCTCAGCCTGCAACACCTCTGCAGGCTCAAAACGCTATAGATAAAACAGAAACAAAAGATTTTCAAAAAATTCTGGAAAAAGTTAAATCGACTCAAACCAAGGTTGAAGATAAGGTCGAAGCCAAAGTCGAAGATAAAGCTGAAAAGAACACCGCGGTAAAACCACGCTCAAAATCGGACGACATTTCAGTGTTGATTGAAAAATATGCAGACAGACACGATATCGACCCTGACTTTGTAAAGGCCGTAATCAAGCAAGAATCGGGCTTCAATCCTACAGCAACCTCCCACTGCGGCGCCATGGGACTTATGCAGCTTATGCCGGGCACCGCTAAAGAACTGGGCGTGGCAGACGCTTACGACCCTGAGCAAAACATCGGGGGCGGAGTTGCATACCTCAAAAAAATGATGTCCAAGTTTGATAACGACCCAAAACTTGCTCTGGCAGCCTATAATGCAGGGCCCGGAGCAGTGTCCAAGTTCGGGGGTATACCTCCTTATAAAGAAACGCAAAATTACGTGAAAAATGTTTTAAAAGCTTATGAAACATACAAAGAGAGGGCTTCATGATAACAAGAGGACTTGAAGCAGCTTCACACGGCATGCAGGCGCTTATAGTGCAGGAAGATGCTATTGCAAACAACGTTGCTAACGTTAACACTACAGGCTTTAAGCGTACAAACATGGCCTTTAAAAACATTTTGGACGCCCAGGTTGCCCAACGCGCCCCTTCCGCTACACAAAAAGCCAGAGTTGCGGGAGAGTTAAGCCTTGGAAGCGCCGTAGACAGAACTTACATAGACTTCTCGCAGGGCGTTTTAAATCAGACAGGCTCAAAACTTGACATAGGAATTGGCGGAGAAGGATTCTTTAAAATAAGACTTGCCGATACCGTCAACAAAGCTGAAAGCGAAGATAATTACTACTACACAAGAAACGGTAATTTTCACCTAAACACCGATAATTATCTTGTAACCTCACAGGGTAACTTTGTCGTAGATGAAATGGACAGAAGAATCCGTCTTGTAAGAAATCCCGAAGACCCGACTATGGACGAGAACAACAGAATAGACTTTGAAAAAGAACTTCTTGTCTCGGAAGACGGCCTCATTCAACTTATTGAGTCTGACGGAAACATTCCTATGCAAAGAATCCAGATTGTAGACTTTCAGGATAAAACAAAAATTTCTTATCTCGGAGACGGCAAATTCATTCCTGCCAAAGGCTTTGAGAATGAGGCAGGCAGAGTAAGACTGAATGAAGGATTTGCACTTCAACAAGGTATGCTCGAAGGGGCAAACACGAATACTGTAAGGGAAATGATTCAATCTATAAATGTTTCAAGAAGCTATGAAACACTGTCAAAAATAGTTAAGACAACGGGTGATACAGTAAGCCAGGCAATAGAGCTGGGCAAAATAAAAGGATAATTTAAGTTTAGCGACTTAAGGGAAGAGGAAAAATGTTAAAAGCACTATCATCAGCAGCAACAGGTATGATTGCACAGCAGACGAATTTGGACGTTATATCAAACAACATTGCAAACGTAAATACCTACGGCTACAAAAAAGTTCGCGCAGAGTTTCAAGACTTAATCGCGCAAAGAGACAAAAGCCCGGGAGCTCAGATGGCACAAGGTACTTATCAGCCTGTCGGCATAGAGATAGGGCTTGGTGTTAAGACCGCTGCTACAACAAGAATTTTTACTCCGGGCGTTTTAACAGCCTCAGGCAGAGAACTTGACGTTGCCATCGAAGGGGACGGGTTTTTTCAGGTGTCGCTTGACGACGGTACAACCGCCTACACCCGTGACGGCTCTTTAAAGATGGACGCCAACGGAACGGTTGTAACTTCTGACGGTTACCAAATACAACCGCCAATACAAATTCCTCCCAACACGGAAGAAATAACAATCACGCCTGACGGCAACGTTTCTGTAAAAGTGGGCGGACAAACAGACCAAACACCCGTGGGTACACTTCAGTTAGTGAAGTTTCAAAACAACTCCGGTCTCATTTCTGTCGGCCATAACCTTTATAAAGAAACACCGGCTTCCGGTACTCCCGTTCAAGGTACGGGCGGACAAGACGGTTACGGGACAATACAGCAAGGGTTTATTGAAGGCTCAAACGTTCAAACCGTAGAGGAGCTTATTAACCTTATTAAAGCAGAGCGCGCTTTTGAATCTAACTCAAAAATCGTAACTTCTGCTTCTAACATACTTCAGGAAACTAACAGGTTACAGTAATGATAAAAAACATCTTTAGAATACTTTTAACAGCATTATTCATTCAATTGAGCTTTTTCAATGCGAATGCTTTTGCATACCAGCTTTCTGAAGATACGCTGAGGAGTATGATTTTATCTGCTGTAGAGCAGGAAGCGAAAGGGTATACAGACGGAGACATTGAAGTTTCCATAACAGGCCTCCTGTATACACCCGTCAAAACAAGAGGGGATAATCTGCCCGACGTCAAAGTTATATCCAACAGCAAAAAGTTTATGCACAGGGATATTAAAAGAGTTTTAATAACCGAAAACGGTACAAAACTGGCGTCTTTTCCCGTAAACGTTACGGTAAAACTTTACAGGGATGTTGTTGTCGCAAAAGACAGCATAAAACAATACGAACTTTTGACAGAATATAATACCGAAATAAAAAGGATGGAAGTAGGGATATACCACAATAAAATAATCCCTGCGCTAAATCCCGACAAGCCGACAATTTCAATGAGAAATTTTGCACCGGGAAGTCTGATTTTAACAAGCTATACCCGCACTAAGCCTGACATTGTGAGAAACACGGGCGTGAATATTGTGTTTGAATCAGAAGACGGTTTGCAAATAGAGATGGAAGGAATAGCTCTCGGCGAAGGAAACACGGGAGAGGCTGTACTTGTAAGAAACAACAAATACAACAAAGTTCATTCGGGAATAGTTATAGGAGAAAATACGGTAAAAATCAGGATTTAGATGATTATTAACGGGGATGAGGATATGAAAAAATTAAGTTTAGTTTTAATATTTTGTTTACTTTTGACTGTGGGGAATGCCCAAGCAGAAAGCCTTTTTAGCTTGAACGCTTCTCAAACTTCAAACTATATTGAACCAAAACCGCTTTTTGGTTCCGTGAGGGCACGCGGCGTGGGCGACCTTGTAACTATAATAGTCAATGAAGCTCCAACTATAAGCGATAAAGGAACTTACCAAACAGGGAAAAAATCCAGTTTAATGGAAAATATTGCAAGCACAGTCAACAATGTCTTTGATTTAAGCGTAAAAGAAGGCTTTGACGGCATGAACGGAAGCATAGACGTAAGCGGAAGTACTACAGTGGCAAGACAAATGGGCTTCAAAGACAATATTGCCGTACAGGTAGTTCAGGTTCTTCCTAACGGAAACCTGCTCGTTCAAGGCAAAAAGACACTTGTGCAGGCTAATGAGCGTATGGATTTTATGGTCAGCGGTATTGTTGACCCCAGATGGATAAACCAGTACGGACAAGTAAACTCTAAAAACGTTGCCAATCTGCAATTTGCAAGCTCAGGTGCCGGTACTGTTTCAAGAGGCCAAAACGAAGGATTCTTTACAAGGTTCTTCAGATACATATTCTAATGGCGCAGCCATTATGATTATGTTCACGAACATAATAACAAAATTCAACAAGGATAAGGATGATATGAAAAAGTTTAAAAAATTATACGCAATAGCTTTAACGGCAATGATGTTTCTTGCCTGCATACCGGCAAATGCCATAATGGACACAAGTGCATCGGGTGCAAAAGTAAGAATAAAAGACGTCACACATGTTAAAGGCGTAAGAGACAACCAACTCGTAGGTTACGGCCTTGTTGTAGGTTTGCAGGGAACGGGAGACAACTCTCGTCACACACAAATCACAAACCAACAGCTTTTAATGAATCTGGGTACAATAATTGACCAGTCAAACTACATCCAAAAAGGCGCTGCTGCTGCGGTTATCGTAACAGCTACCGTACCGCCTTTTGCAAAAAACGGAGACAGGCTTGATGTAACAGTTTCTGCCATGGCAGACGCCAAAAGCCTTGAGGGTGGAGTACTTATCCAAACACAATTAAAAGCCCCCAACGGCGAAGTCGTAGCGATAGCGCAAGGGCCTCTCTCTGTAGGCGGAGCATCTGCCAAGTCCGGAGGTTCAAGTTCAAGAACGTCTATAACTACAACCGGAAGAGTTCCAAGCGGCGCGATTGTTGAAAGAGACATCTCAACTCAAATAGGAGACACGGACACCGTTACTTTGCTTCTCGACAGGGCAGACTACACTATGGCAGCAAGAATAGCCACAACCCTGACAAACATCATTACCCCGGCAAGAGCGGTAGATGGCGGCGCTGTGGAAGTAATTATACCTGCAAACTTTCAAAACAACAGGATAGAGTTCTTATCCATATTGGAAAATATAGAAGTCCAAGCGGCTCGCGACAGGGCAAAAATCGTAGTCAATGAACGTACGGGAACTATTGTAATTGGAGCTGACGTGAAACTTCAACCCGCTGCTATAGCGCACGGAGGAATCACGGTAAGCATACAAGAAACCGTGACAGCTTCACAACCCGGAGCACTTTCGGGGCCCGGAGCACAAACAGCCGTCCTGAGGAACTCAAAAATTGATATAGACAAAAAACCGGGAAGCCTTGTTGCGCTCAAGGCCAACTCAAGTCTCGGGGACTTGGTTAAAGCGCTCAATACAATAGGTGTTACACCTACAGACCTTATAGCAATACTTCAGGCCCTGAGAGTATCAGGAAGCCTGCAGGCTGATTTACAAATAATTTAGAGGAATTCAAAATTGGAAATAGGAACTTACAAACCGCATATAACTAATCAGGGTCCTGACCTTTCAGTTCTGAACGACATCAAACGCGGGACAAGCAGCGAAAAAGAACAACTTAAAAAAGTTGCGACAGAATTTGAAGCAATATTTGTGACAAAAATGATTAGTTCTCTCGATAAAACAGTCGACAGGGAGGGCGGACTGTTTGGAGAAGAGTCAAAATTTATGGACAATTTTAAATCTCTTATGTTTAACGACATAGGCAGACAAATTGCGAACAATCCGCATTCAAGTATAGGAATAGCAAAGCAGATGTATGAACAGATGGAAAAAACAGTAAGGGGATAAGGGGGTAAATATGGCAATAGGACAAATTTCATCAAATCAAAGTGCAAATGTATCTATGCTGACAAAAAACAGCGCGATGACCAACCTCGAAAAAATTAAAAACAGACTTGAGGAAAGAAGATTCGACATTCGTGAGATGGAAGAGGAATTCACTCAGGAAAAAGAGCAGGTAAACGAAACATTGCCGCTCAAAGTACCGTATTCACAAACGATTGAAGAAATAAAACAATTCGCAACAGAAATGGGCGAAGACCTGACAGATGAGGACATTAACTACGCTTTGCGCTATGGAAGAAGCGTGTTGGCCGACTATGTGGCATAACGCAAAAAACAATTAGAGGAAAATTATGAACAACGTGATTGAAAGCGAAGTACAAAAAGTAATAAATGTCTATAAAGAACTTTTTACTTTTCTTGAACAAAAAAAGGAAATCCTTATAACAAGGCGTATAGACGACCTTGGGATTATAGATGAAAAAATTATAGCCCTGTACAATCAAATCCACAGACTGGCTGACGGAAAGAATTTACGACCTACAGAGGGCGAAAGAGAAGTCATCAGAGAGCTGATACAAAAAATTCAAAGAATAGAACTTTCCAACCAGACAATTATAAAACGTTCTTTGAACAACATAGACAGCATATTCAGCAGTGTATTGAAATCTGTAGGCAGCAACGGTACGGGATATACACAAACAGGTAAGGCAAGCTCAAAAAGAGATCTTGGTTTATCTTCAGTTATAGAGGAGGCGTAAATGTCTATAGGACAAATAATGGGTATAAGCCGCGAGTCGATGAACAACAACCAGTACGCATTGACTGTTGTTTCACACAACATTGCCAACATAAATAACAGCGCTTACTCAAAACAACGTGCGGAATTTTGTGAAAGTGTTCTTCCTAACTACAGCAGTATGGTCAGTCACTTAAACGGCGCTTATATAGGCTCTATTGTGTCGTACTCTAATCAAGCATTGAACAACTCTTACATGGACGCCAACACAGACGCAAATTACTACAACACATTAAACAATATTATTAAACAGATGGAAGGTGTCGCAAACGAGATGGGCGACGCCGGACTTCAAAAGACTATTTCAGACTTTTTCACCGCTGCGCACAATTTAAACAATTACCCTACAGACATAAATGCACGGGAAAATTATACTCAGGCTGCAAAAAACGTTCTTTCCAAGTTTCAGTCTATTTCAACAAGTCTGGATAACCTCACAGAAAATCTGGTAGGTGACTATACTCTTCCCTACAGTATGCAAGGAAGCCAACTGGGTCTTTCACTGGAGTCTGTTAACCAAAAGCTTGAGCAGGTGGCAAACTTAAACTTGCAAATAGCACAAAGTTCAGGAAACGCATCCGGCCTTATTGACCAGAGAAATAAAATTCTTGACGAAGTCTCAAGCTTTCTGCCCGTTAAGGTAAGCACCAATCCTAACGGGACGGCAAGTGTTGCCGTGGGCGGCGTAAATCTTGTAGAAGGTACAAAAGTTATAGGAAAACTTTCCGTAGCAGCCGGTGATGCAAGCGAACCTGCAAAAGTTCAACTTACCGATAAAGACGGGAATGTTATTGTAGACAATATAAACTCCGCACTTGAAGGCGGAGGAACAGTAGGCGCCATGCTTAAAATGGTAAGTCAGGCAAATGACGACTTTATGTCAATTCCCGCTATGCAAAGTATGCTTGATTCTCTCGCAAATGACTTTGCCGAAGCGGTGAATGCCATGCAAACCTACAGTAACGGAGATATGAAGGCCTGCTGCTTATACACAGACCCTGCAACCGGAGAACTTCTGCTCATGGAGGCAACTGAACCTATGTTCACCGGCGGCCCTCCTTTCACTGCGAAAAGTCTTGAGATAAACCCGAACATCCTTGCAGATAAAAACCTTATTGCAACAGCCAGAGTTGACACTTCAACCACAGACTGGGAAAAACAAGTAGGTAACTCGGACAATATTCTTGCAATTGCAGAACTGCGTAATGAAAAAATAATTAAATCACCGGGTTCACCCGTAGCTGATATGACTATCGACAAATATATCACTAACCTTACAGGTAAAGTAGCGCTTCAGGGGAGTGACCTTGCAGGCAAAGCAGATGCTGCAAAGAGTGTTTTGAGTGATGTAGCAACAGAGCGCGCCAGCGCCGTAGGCGTAAATATGGACGAAGAACTTTCAGATATGATTAAATATCAAAGGGCTTATGAGGCTTCCGCCAGAGTATTCAACGCTGCAAATGAAATACTGCAAATACTTGTAAATCTCGGTAGATAGAAACTTTTAGTAAAAAATTAGAATAGAGGAACTTATGGTAATCAGAATAACCAATCAACTTTTCACTTCAAACCTTTTTGAGGGTTCAAATCTGGCTTCAAATAAAATACTGCAACTTAGAGACCAGATAACTTCAGGGAGAAAGATAAGCACCGCAAGCGAAGACCCTCTAAGTTCTATTCAAATTTTAAACATGAACACTCAGCTTGCAAAACTCGGTGATTGGTCAAAGAACATTTCAACCGCTAAAGAAGAAGCAAAGATGTCTTATGACAACTTGAGCAGCCTGTACGACCAGCTTCAAGCTATTGACGACCTTACCATTGAAGCAGCAAACGAAACAAACGACAAAAGCCAGATAGAAGCACTCTTAACAGAGATACAAGCCCGTACAAAAACCATAGTTAACCTTGCAAATTCAAAATACGGTGACAACTATATTTTTGCGGGAACCAATACACAAACAAAACCGTATGAGCTTGACGAAACTACAATGTCCGTCACCTACCACGGAACAGCTTCAACAGACGAGTGGCGAAGAAAAACAGAGACCATGGAAGGTGAAGAAACTACCATGAACCTTCTTGGGGAAAATATTTTCGGTGACGGCACCACGGGACTGTTTGCTTCATTGACAAATATAAACACCGCTATGTCGGCAGACCCTACTGACTTTGACAGTATCAGGGCAGAACTTGATAACCTGAAAGCAGGGCTAAAAAAAGTCTCGGGTGCTATGGCAGAAGCAAGCAATATAGTAACTTCCATGAATCTTTCTGCCGAAGTTAATGAAACTAGCGATTTAAGCCTCACAGAAAGCCGTTCTTTACTAAGAGACACCAACGTTGTTGAAGCGACCACAGAACTTATCATGGCACAGACTGCCCTGGAAGCGTCATACCAGGTAAGTGCAGCAATGCTCAACAGGCCGAGCTTACTTGATTATATCTAAGAAAAACACTTAGAAAACTTACCATATAACATACGACCTTTTGCAGCAAAAACCGTAAAGGGTCTTTTTATTTTTTTATTTCAAACTACTTTGAAACCGGAGCTAAAACCGCAACAACATTTCTGCCTTCAAGTGTAGGTGCTTTTTCCAAAACAAAAGTACCTTCCTCAAGGTCAGCCACAAATTTTTTCGCAAGGTCTGACGCAAGGTTATTATGCTGCATTTCGCGGCCTCTTAACATAACAACAAGTTTTACCTTGTCCCCTGCCGACAAAAACTTGATTGCACTTCTCTGTCTCACCATATAGTCGTGCTTATCAATCTTATAGCGCATTTTAACTTCTTTAAGGTCAACGGTATGCTGCTTCTTGCGAGCTTCTTTTGCGCGCTTTTCTGTTTCGTATTTATATTTACCCCAATCCATTATTTTCGCAACCGGTGGAGATTGGTTTGGAGATACAACAACTAAATCTAAGTCTTTTTCTTTTGCCATCTGCAATGCTATTGAAGTGGCAACTAAGCCATGGTTTTCACCTTCATCGTCAATAAGTCTCACTTCCCTTGCTCTAATTCTGTCGTTTAAAAGCTCTTTTGACGCCTTAAAATCGTTTTTACTAATTGTTCATCTCCTATATTCTGGTTTACAAGGTGATTTTAGCATAAATTTGAAATTTGGTATAGCCTGCAATACTCTTTTTTTAATTCAATTTTGCGGCCGGAAACTTTTGCAGTAAGTTTAATCAGAGATTACACCATACCGTTTACCATAGATTGCAAAGCAGCTTTTTTTTGTTCGGGAGTGGAATCTTGTCAGTTGCACTCTTTAAACACCTCCACAGCCGTTTAAAGCAGCAGTCGTCAATAAACCTCGCCCGACAAATAAAAAAAACGGCTGTTTTTTGCAAAAAAGCCGTGATGGATAGAATTAGTATTACGGAGTTTATAGAGGAGTTTACTCTTGCTTTAAGTAACGTGAATAATCACTTTTGCCCATTTCTTTTCTCTTGTGTCAAATCTTTTACAATTCTTTACAGATGGGCATGCCCTGTTGGAACTATAATCACGAGATAGAGTATATTTGGTAAAAAGAGTAGAGGAATAATGAACAAAACAATGGTAATAATCCCTGCAAGATATGCTTCGACAAGACTTCAGGGCAAAATGATGATAGAAGTAGACGGCAAACCCATCATTCAATGGGTTTGGGAAAAAGCTAATGCCTCAAAGCTTGCGGATAAAGTAATTATTGCAACAGATAGCGAAATCATCGTCGACACTGCAAAATCATTCGGTGCACTGGCAGAAATGACGTCAGCCGAGCACCAAAGCGGCTCGGACAGAATCTTTGAAGTAGCAAAAAGACACCCTGAATACGAGTATATTGTTAACCTTCAGGGGGATGAGCCCCTGATGACAGCAGAAGCCATAGATTTAACTATTGAAACCATTCAAAAAGGCGGATGTGACATTTCAACTCTGGTAAGAGAGGCTGACGATCCGGAACAGATTCCTAACCCGAACTGCGTGAAGTGTGTTTTTGATAAAGACTTTAATGCCCTCTACTTCTCGCGCTCCCCAATTCCTTATGAAAGAAACAAAGGAGTTTCAAAAACGTACACACATATGGGCATATACGCTTACACAAAAGCTGCTCTAGAGAAAATGACCTCTCTTCCTCAAGCTGATTTAGAATTGGCCGAAAGTCTGGAACAGTTGAGAGCGCTTAAAAACGGCCTTAAAATAAAAGTTGCCTTAACGCAACTAAATCCTATCGGGATAGATACCCAAGAGGATTTAGATAAATTTAAAAATATTATAAGCAAAAATGATTAAGGTGTGGTTTCGCCCTTACAAGAACCTGTTGCAGCATCATAAGTTTTGCCTATACCTTGACAATATGCTTCTTGTGCCTTATCTGCACTTGTTTCCATTCTTTCGCCGGCATTTTTAACGGCGCTGTCTACTTTTTTACCCAATAACTGTAATGCCGTGATAGCAATAATTGTTACCAGGGAAAGTATAAGTGCATACTCAATCAAACTTTGCGCTTTTTTCATCTTTTAACATTTCCTAATACTAACTTAGCTATATATTACTATATTTTTCAAAACAAGTAAATATGTTAAGTATATGAAACAAAAATATTTAAGGGTAAGGATTTTAAGTTCTTACCCTTAAAATGATATTGTTATGTAGTTTCGCTATACTTTATGCCTGCATCCTGCATTCTCTTAATGGCCTCTTCAATTTTTTCGGCAGGCTGCACTATTGAAACCCTGAAATGATCGTCACTGTGCTCACCAAAAGCAATACCCGGGGTAAATACAACGCCCGTTTTGTCCAAAACCATTTTACAAAACTCTTTTGAAGTCATTCCACCGGGAACTTTTAGCCAGAAATACATAGTTGCAGGCGAGCGTTTCATTTTCCAACCAAGACTGTTAAAGCCTTTTGCGGTGACTTCTCTTCGCGAATTGTATTTGTCCATTGTTTCATCGATATATTTCATATCCAAATCCAAAGCCACAATCGCAGCATCTTGAACAATCGTAGCAGTGCCGTAGTCCATGTTTGTCTTCATAGCATAAATAACGTCAATGAATTCTTTCTTCCCGCAAACAAAGCCTACACGCCAACCCGCCATATTGAAAGTCTTTGAGAGTGAATGGAACTCAACCGCGATATCCTTTGCGCCCTCTATTGAGAAAATGCTCGACGGCCTATAGCCGTCAAAAACAACTTCACCATATGCCAGGTCAGATACAAGAAGAATATTGTACTTCTTGCAATACGCGACCATTTTCTCCAGAAACTCAACAGGAGCAATAGCTCCCGTAGGATTGTTCGGATAATTTATAATAAACATTTTTGCACGTCGCGCAACTTCTTCGGGTATGGAGTTCAAATCGGGAAGAAAGTTGTTTTCATCTTTTAGCGGTATATGGAAAATCTCTCCGCCTGCCACCCATGTACCGCGCGACAAAACAGGATAGTAAGGGTCAGGCACAATATTAATATCGCCGGGGTTTGTAAAAGCCATGGCTACATTTGCAAGACCTTCTTTTGCGCCGACCAACATCTGCACCTCGTTCACAGGGTCAATGTCAACGTTATAGCGTCTTTTCATCCAAGCTGCGACCGCTTCTCTGAGTTCTTTTTTACCTCTGAAACTGGGGTAACCGTGACTTGCAGGATTTTGGATAGATTCCATGGCAGCTTCGACTATCGGTCTGGGCGTAATATTGTCCGGACTTCCGATACTTAAATCTATAAGATCCATACCGCGCTCGCGGGCTTCCTCTTTCCACTCGTCAAGCTCGGCGAATATATATTTCGGCAGCTTTAATATTCTTTCAGCCGGTTGTATTGTATAATCGGTTTTCATTTTTCCTATCTCCTATTTAATTTATTACACTAAACATTTCCGAAAGCAACTGTCTCGCTCGAATTTTGAGGCTGTATCGCTCCAAAAACATTGCACGGCAGAGAGAAACCTTCTTTTCTGCAATTTTCGGATTGTTAAGAAGATAGTCCGTTTTTTCAACTATATCTTGAGAATTTTTGTAAACTTCTATGCACTCGTCAAACTCGCCTGCCCTGTCACTTAAAAGCATACCGCCTGAAGCAAGAACTTCGTAGGTGCGCAAGTTTAAAGACTCTTTTCCCTGTATGTTAATATTTATATTCACGCGAGACGAGCTGTAGATACTTGCCATATCACGCTCTTTTTCAACATAACCGCCAAAAGAAGTCTTATAGATTTTTAGCTCCTCCGCAGTAAGTTTTCCTGCCATTTCCATTACGCTGCGCTCGAAATGGGCAGGATATGAAAATATTTTTAATCTCGTACCGAAATTCTTTATAATATTTGCCAAAATCTCTTGTCTATACTCTCCCAAGGGCCGCCCCACAAAGGAAATATCATATTTAAAACCGTTAAACTCACGTCCGCTGCAATCATATTTGCTCTCGTCTACAAATATCGGGAAATATCTGCCTTTCGGTTTAAAGTCCGACAAATATTCCTTATCCCAACAAAGTATCTTTTCATCCCCTAAAAGCTTTGAGTGCAAGTTCTCACCCTTTGAGTCAGCATATTTCGAGCGTGGTTCATCGGCAAAATAATGTACTCTCGGGATTTCCAAGGAACGGATGAACTCTGTAGCATTGCGAAAAATGAGATATCCGTAATCATAACAAAGAACCATATGCGGAGTAAATTTCCTAACCTCTGTCTGAACAATAGGATTCTCCAACTCTCTGACGTCAGGCTGCATCACCTGAACGCCATATTGTTCAAGCCCTTTTGAGAAGTCTCTCATTATCAGACTTCCTGCAATGCTTATGGGTAGTATTGTTAAAACTTTTTTCACTTGTTTCCTTTTACTGTATTATTTCGCTCAGTTTTTAACTATGCAACGGCTGCCGTCAATGGACTGTATTTTTAACCTGTCTGGCAGACAAAAAAATCGCCTCATCCGATGAATGAGGCGATATAAAGTGTTCTTTTCGAATTTTTATTCAGATGCACTCGCCTCAACAGGTTCCTCGGCAGCAGCCGCTTCCGCAGGAGCTTCCGCTTCTGCCGCAGGGGCAGCTTCTTCCGCTGCAGCTTCAGCTGTAGTTTCTTCGGCAGGAACTTCCGCAGGAGGAGCATTTTTAGCTTCTTCCGCAGCTTTCTTTTCGGCTTCTAATTTAGCCAGTGCTTTCTTAGATAATTTTGTTTTTTCTCTTTTAACGTAGGTTAATTTACCTTCATCATCACAGTTGTTGATAAGGTAAGTAACCGTTTCTGAAGCTTGGGCACCTTTCTTAATCCAGTCTTGTGCCGAAACTTTATCTAACTTCATTTCCTTTGTTTTGGGATTGTAATGGCCTAACTCTTGAATAGGGGCGCCTTCGCGTTTTGAACGAGAATCTATTACAACAATCCTGTATGTAGGATTTTTCTTATAACCCAATCTTTTTAGTCTAATCTTAACCACTGTTTTTAGTTTTACTCCTTAGTCTTTAGATACTTGTACTTTAATTAATGGCTTCGCCATTGTAATACGTTCACTTGGAAATAAAAATAAACTTTTATTTCACTCGCTAACTTATTATTATAAAATCACAAGCATATTTGTTTTGCAAGTATCTTTTTCCGCTTGCAAGGTACATCGGGTCACAAAAAAACTATACTTTACTTAAACTTAAACGGCATTTTTCCGGGCATCACAGGCCCTTTAGGCATTTTGCCTCCACCCTTCATGCTCTCTTTAAGTCCGCCCAGACCCTTCATCATTTTTCTCATCTGTTCAAATTGAGAAACAAATTGATTAAACTCCTCCAGGGGCATACCTGAACCTTGAGCTATACGCTTTTTGCGTCCTGCATTCAAAAGGTCGGGATTAGCCCTCTCTTCGGGCGTCATAGAGCTTATAAATACTTCAATTTTCTTAAAATGTTTGTCGCCTTCGTGAGATATCTTTTGTCTGTCTTCCTGTTTTAGCCCGGGAATCGGCAGCATACCAAGGATGTTGTCCAAACCGCCGAGCATACTCATTTGTTTTTTAATCTTCAAAAAATCATTAAAGCTGAATTTGCTCTTAAGCATCTTCTCTTCAAGTTCTTTGGCCTGTTTTTGGTCAAATGCTTCCTGCGCTTTTTCCACAAGAGAAACAATATCGCCCATACCAAGAATACGGGAAGCCATTCTGTCAGGGTAAAAATCCTCAAGGGGTTGAATCTTCTCGCCCATACCTACCAGTTTTATTGGTTTTTGAGTTGAATATACAACAGAAAGCGCTGCGCCGCCGCGAGTATCGCCGTCAAGTTTCGTTAAAACAACACCTGTTATGCCCAACTGCTCATCAAAGTTTCTGGCAACATTTATTGCCTCCTGACCCGTCATAGAGTCTATAACGAGAAGTTTTTCATTCAGAGGATATGTACGGTCTATTATTAAAAGTTCCGCCATCATCTCAGTGTCTATCTGCAAACGCCCGGCCGTATCCAAAATGACCACTGTGTCATTGTTTTGCTTTGCATACTCGAGAGACTTTTTAACTATCTCTCCGACATCTTTCGAGCCTTCCAGAGTAAAAAAATCAACGCCGACCTGTTCCGCCAGAGACTTTAACTGGGTAATGGCAGCAGGTCTGTATACGTCACACGCAACCAAAAGAGGTTTTTTACCTTCGTTTTTAAACTTCAAAGCAAGTTTTGCGCTTGATGTTGTTTTACCGCTGCCCTGCAAACCCAACATCATAATAATGCTCGGATTTGTATCAAGTTTAAGCTCAGCCTTTTCGCCGCCCAAAAGGGCTGTAAGCTCATCGCTCACAATTTTTATGAGTTGTTCGGACGGTTTAACGCTTTTTAAAATTCCCTGTCCTTCGGCCTTATCTTTAATATTTGAAATAAAAGACTTTACGACAGTCAGAGAAACGTCCGCACTCAAAAGTGCGCGCCTGATTTCCCTTAGGGCTTCCTGCATATTTTCTTCCGTCAAAGCAGACTGACGCGAAGTCGCCCCTATAATATCCTGTAGTCTCTGTGATAAGCTGTCAAACATATAGGTTTATTATATTACAAACTAGCGGAACCCGCAATAATTTACTTAACCCTGAACGGTATTAAGAGCCTGCTTAACTGCCTGCTGTTGAGGTTCCTGCTTTTTGGCAGGCAAAATGTTTTTAATCAATTGATATGCACAAAGACCAACGGCGCCTATTGCAATACCCATTCCTATGATGCCTTCCCGACTAAAGCCTTTCGCTATTTTCTTTGCTTCTCTAACAAGAAGCGCATCCGCGTCAGTCTTTGCGGCTTCTCTCGAAAGTTTTGCAACATTTTCTGAAATAGTTTTCACCGCATTGTCAAGGTTTGTTTGAGCAATTTTGTATGAATTTGCTGCGGTCTGGATAACACTTTCATCTGTTATCTGACCGGTAATAATTTTAGCCGCCACATCTTGAGCAGCTTTCATACCCGAAACAGCCGCATCATCAGGCCTTCTAAATATCAAAACATCTTTTAACTGGCTCATTACAGCACCTTTAGAAGGAGGCTTACAGGAAACAGCAAGGCCCACACCTGCACCGATGGCTCCGCCTTGTGCCGCAACGCCCAATACCTGCAGAACAGACTGAAGCAATAAAGAAAGTTTAGATGTCCCGCCCGCCTGCTGTATTTGCTCTTGAGGATAGTAAGCGTCTTGCCCTGCCGTACCTGTCGGGGTGTATTGTGGCTGCGGTGCAAGCTGTGCCTGCGCTTGCGGAGGCGCGGCAACATTTTGCGCGGCAGGTTGTATCATAGGCATATTAACCGGTACATTTTGCATACAAAAACCTTCCTTTTGAACCTTCTTATTATATCTAAAACTAAAACTTGTTAATTATTGCTAAAATTTCCCCAAAATCGTAACAATCACTAACTATAAAAATTTGAGCACCGGTGCTTTTTCTTATATTATCCAGTGTTATGCCGTCCAAAAACTCCTCTGTGCCTTCCCTAAGCATTACAGACGGCAAAATAATATTAGAAACTTCACGTCCCTCAAGAGTTTTCAAAACGTCAGAACCGGTTATAAGTCCTGCAACCGTTATTTTTTCTCCGAAAAAATCGTTTTTTATCTTTGGAATCTCAAGCTCCATATTTTCAACTTGAATATCGAGCATTTCAAAAATCCTGCGTCCGGTTTCACCGGTAATTAAGGTAAACTTCACAGGCTTTTTTAAAGATTTTTTCATTTTCTTCTTCAACTTTTCAAAACTGTCCGAAAAAAGCCTTATTGCACCCACACCGTCTTCTATTTGGACAAATTTCCCGTAGTATTTCCTGTCGGGCACGGAGCGTTCTGCCAGAAGAAAAATCTCGTCCGATGCCATGGCAACATTCTTTTTCATGGCCTTGTTAAAGTCGTCGAGTAAATCGAGTGTTTCTTCCGCTATTTTTTTATTAACAGTCTTAAGGTTCTCAACCCTGTACTTGCTCACCCCGACAGGCACAACAGCAAGAGATTTCAGGTTCCTTTTAAACCGCCGCAGGTCATCAAGCGTTCTTTTAAGCTCTTTCCCGTCGTTGTAACCCGGACACAAAACTATCTGTCCGTGGATATCTATGTCCAAGCTTTTAAGCCTTTTGAGATTCTCAAGAATATTCCCTGCGTGCTTATTGTTTAGCATCTTGATACGCACATCGGGATTTGTAGAGTGGATAGAAATGTACAAAGGACTTAAGCGGAGTGCGGAAAGTCTTTCCCAGTCCTCTTCTTTAAAGTTTGTAAGCGTAATGTATGTCCCCTGGAGATATGAAAGACGCCAATCATCATCTTTTACATACAGGCTTTTTCTTAATCCCTTCGGCTGCTGGTCAACAAAACAAAAAATACACTTATTTGTACAGGGTTTTATACGGTCGAATACAGCGTCAACAAACGAAATACCCAAACTCTCTTCCAAATCTTTTTCTATTTCAATAAGCTCTTCTTCGTCGTTCTTCTTTTTTATATGAAGCTCAAGCTCTTCAACTTGCTCCATAAAACGGTACTCTATAATGTCTTTTGGCTTTACGCCGTTAAGAGAAAGTATCTTGTCTCCGCTTTCAAGACCCAGCTCATCCGCTATAGAGTTCTTTTCAATACCTTCTATCAGCATTTCTCTACCGCTGAAATGAGGTCGTCTGTCATTTTGTAAGTAGCTTTCAAAACATTTTGCTGATGCTCCGAAAAATCACTATAGGCATCAGAAAGCTTTTTTTCTATTTCAATTTTATAGATGTTTAAGTGATTAGAAAGTTTCCTTAACAGCTCCGCTCTGTCTTCACCGCCTAAAAAATCAAGACAGAAAAGAAGAACACTTGCATCATTCAAGATATTTGAGGGATTTTGCAAAGGCACGTCCAACATCAAGTCCTTAAGGTGTCTTTTTCCAAACTCTGTAATAGAAAACAGCTTTGACTGCTTACCGCCCTCAGTGATTTTTGATATAAACTCAACACACCCGAGAGCCTCCAGTCTTTTAAGCGCAGGGTTGATAGTCCCGAAACTCGGCTTGGCATATGCGAAAAAATTTGTTTCTATCGTCTTTGCGATTTTATATATCGTTACATCGTAACGGTTTAAAATATACAATATTAATATTTCAATCATCTGAAGCCTTTCAAAAGGTTGGGTTATAGGGTATTATGAGATTTCGCAAAAATGAAACTTAAGCATTAGTCTCATGTGTCATTATACCAAAATTTCGCAAAAAAAGTTTTTGTAATAAAATTAAAGTAAATAGAAAACACTTAGAGGAATAATTAAGATGCAAGTTTCGTATGAATGGTTAAATGAATTTGTGGATTTATCAGGCATAACACCCGAAGATATAGCACACAAGCTTACTATGAGCGGTCTGGAGGTTGAAGAAGTCGAGTACAAAAAGCCCAAATTTACAAACATCATTACGGCAAAAATACTGGAACTCAAGCAGCATCCCGACGCGGATAAGCTTCGCCTTGCGACAATCGACACAGGCAGTGAAAAAAAGACTGTTGTATGCGGCGCGCAAAACATAGAAGTCGGGCAAACCATACCATATGCCAGTGTCGGCTCTAAAGTTTTTTCAAGAAAAACAGGTGAACTTTTTGAACTGACCCCCGCAACTATTCGCGGCGTTGTATCTGAGGGCATGCTCTGTTCTTGTGATGAACTGGGGCTCGACGGTATGCGGGAAGAAGACGGTATACTGATTTTAAACAGGATTTACGGCAATATTGAACTCGGTAAAAAACTCGAAGATGTGCTTGGCTTAAGGGAAGAAGTAATTTTTCATACGGCACCCACAGCAAACCGCGGAGACCAGATGTCTGTTTTGGGCGTAGCGCGTGAGTTAAGCGCACTTTATAACAGAAAACTAAACTTTTCGCCTTTGGAATATACAAACGAACTCAAAAAAACCGACTTTCAGGTTGAAATAATCGACGAAGAAGCTTGTAAATACTACAGCATCGGCGTTCTGAAAGATTTAACCATAAAACCTGCACCTGAATTCATTCAAAGACGCGTAACGGCTTGCGGTATGAGACCTATCAACAACATTGTAGATATCACAAACTATGTACTTTTAGAGTACGGCACGCCTTTACACGCTTTTGATTTGGACAAGCTGAACAATTACCTTTGTGTCAGATACGCCAAAGAAGGTGAGAAAATGACAACCTTGGATGAGGTTGAAAGAAACCTTTCCTGCCAGAGTGTTTTAATAGCTACAAAAAATTGCGGCGTCTGTCTTGCGGGAGTTTTCGGCGGAAATAACAGCGAAGTCGATGACAATACTAAAAACGTTGCCCTTGAGGCTGCCTACTTTACTCCCCACACCAACCGTAAATCCGCACGTTCTGTGGGTTACCGCTCTGAAGCAAGCGCAAGATTCGAGCGCGGTATAGATATTGAAATGGTAAAACCCGGTCTGCTGAGAGCAATCCAACTTTTAGTAGAGTACGCTGACGCAAAACTTGAAGGCATAACAGAGACAGGAAACAACAAACTTCCCGATATAGAAATAACCCTTAGAAACTCTGAAATATCAAGGATTTTAGGTATCAGCATAGACCAAAAAAAATGTATTGAAATTGCACAGAACCTCGGGTTCATGTTCATTGGCGGCAATGAAATAGCATCAAAATTCAAAGTGCCCGCCGCGAGAGCAAATGATACAACGCGCGAAATAGACCTTATAGAAGAAATCTCGCGTATCTACGGGTACGACAAAATAGCGCCCGCACTGCCCGCTATAACAGAAAGTGCAACCGTGAGCGAAGAAACAAAAATATTAAAACACGTAAACGAACTGCTTTTGGGTTATGGTTTTGATGAGATTATGACCTCATCTTTTATCGGAGACCCTGTTTACAAGGAATTCGGAGTTAAATACAATCCTGAAAAAGCGGTAAAAATGTTGAAACCGCAAAGCGAAGATTTGACTATGTTGAGACAATCACTTGTACCGAGCCTTTTATGGGTAGTAAAAAACAATTATGATAACGGCAACAAAAACTTCTGGCTTTACGAATTTGGCAGAGTTTACTCCATCGAAAAAAAGGCTACAAAGGAAGATTCCGGAGTACTTGAACAAAGAAGGTTATCAGGCGCAGTCTTCGGTAACATTAACAATGAAATCTGGAACAAAAAATCTCAAAGCGACTTCTACACGGCCAAAGGTGTTCTTGAAAGTACTTTTGAAGAACTCGGCGTTTCAAGGAGAATCAATTTCACTGCTGACGTTTCAGAGTGGGATTTTTTGCACCCTGCTCAAAGCGCAAAAATAGAACTTTTAGGCAAAACTCCTCAAACAATAGGTTTTGTGGGTAAAATACACCCTATCTTAAAAGATAAAATGAAGTTCAACCAAGACCTCTATATATTTGAAATAGATATGGACGCAATTCTAAAAGCTGTAACTCCAACGGTTACAAGATATAAAAAGCTTGCAGCACACGGCTATGTACAGCGCGATATGGCCTTTATGCTTCCGCAAAACGTAAGTTATGAAGAAATTTTAAGAACAATTAAAAAATCTGCTGACAAAAATATTTACAAAAATGCTCAGATATTTGACATTTACCAGGGCGGTAATATCGAAAAGGACAAGAAGAGTATAGCCGTCAGGGTAACTCTTCAGGACGACTCGGCTACTTTAAAAGATGAAATTATTAACGAAGAAATTTCAAAAATTAAAAGTGCGCTTGAAAGTTCTATCACCGGGCTTATTTTCAGATAATTGACAATATAATTTATAAATTACCCACATGGGCAATAGCGCAGTCCATGCTTCTTGTTTAAATTGGAATTGTAAAAACAAATAGTTAGGTTCATACAATGTCATACTCTCACAGATTAGTGGCCTGTGATTTTTTATCACATCCGACAATTTATGTGTCGTTAAAAGCATTTACCAAAGAAGCATTTCAACGCATGGAACAAAACAAAGTCAGAACACTTACAGTCACTGACGAAACATTTTGCATTGTCGGTGTTATTTCTAAGTCACAAATAGAAAAATATCTCATTAAAAACAAAATTAAGAAAAACTCCGAACGCTATGAAAAGCTTAGAGTTTGTGATGTTCTTGAACAAAAAGACCCTTTTGTTACAGCATATCCGGGAACCGATTTGCAGGAAATAAAGAGAATACTTATAGCAACCAGTAGCGATTACTTGCCTATTGCCAAAAATCCTTGGAGCAAAAAGCTTTTAGGATTTGTGCTTTTAGATACCGTTTTAAATCTGGCATAAATGTTTTCGCAGTAATCTCTTCACGCACCGAAGCTTGCCTGGGCCTGGATTTTTCTTGTACTTCTCAAAAAGCCCGTAAGGGCCTCCTTCCTGTTTTCATAAGACAGCTATTCTGCAATTTTTTAAAACTTTTGGCAAACCAACCGTTTTATTTCAAATGTTTTTATGCCATACAAACCAGTTATCGTAGCATTTCTTAATATTTGCAAATAATTCTTGAAGTGTTACAATGCTTACGCTAGGATACTTTATATACTATAAAATTAAACACTTAGAAGGAACACAAATGACAATCAATCTGAAAAATAAACAAGAATTAATCAAAAAATTCGGACAAGGCGAAAAAGATTCAGGAAACACTGATGTTCAAATAGCTATGTTGACTGAAAAAATTTCCGAACTTACCGAACATTTAAAAATTAATGCTAAAGACTTCCAAGCAAAACGCGGTCTTTTAATGATGGTAGGTAAAAGAAAAAAAATGCTTACATATATCAAAAATAAAGACATGGACAGATATAGAACTCTGATTAAAAAATTAAAAATCAGAGGTTAAAAGTTTAAAAAGCCCTTCGGGGCTTTTTTAGTGGTAGAATATTATTAAGATGTACGGATTTGATTTCGAACTGGATGACTTCCAAAAAGAGGCTGTTCAATATATAGAAGAGGGAAAAAGTGTTGTAGTTTGCGCACCAACCGGTGCGGGTAAAACTTGTATAGCACAGAGCGCCATCCACCTCGCGCTTCAAAACGGTAAAAGAATTTTTTACACAACTCCCCTGAAGGCACTTTCAAACCAAAAGTACTTTGATTTCGGTAGAAAATACGGCACAGACAAAGTAGGGCTTTTAACAGGCGACACAACTATTAATCGCGATGCGCAGATAGTTGTTATGACAACCGAAGTTTTCAGAAATATGCTCTATGGTACAACTTTCGGCTCCCTGAAAGATAACCTTGAAAATGTTAAATATGTTGTTTTAGATGAAGTTCACTATATGAACGACGAACAGCGCGGAACGGTTTGGGAAGAGAGCATAATTTACTGCCCGACAAACATCCAGATAATAGCCCTTTCGGCTACCGTTGCAAACTCCAGACAGCTTACAAACTGGATAAACACGGTGCATTCAAAAACAGAACTTGTCTACACCGACTTTAGGCCTGTGCCTTTAAGATTTTTCTATTATGACAGCTCACAACCCCATACCGTGCTTCCTCTTATAACACCGAGCGGTCAATTGAACAATAAAATAAGGCCTGAAAGCCGCTTTAAACATTTTAACAAGAAAAATAAGCCCAAAAATCTTGTGGCGGAAATTACTTTGGCGTTAAATGAAAAAAATATGCTCCCTGCCATCTACTTCACTTTCTCGCGTAAAAAATGTGATGAAAATGCTCAAAAGTGCTCCTCCTTAGACCTTTTAACCAAAGAGGAACAGCAGAGGGTTATTCAAATCGCCGATGATTATATAGCTGAAAACCCATACCTATATAACAATCCGCATTATGAACTTATCAAAAACGGTGTTGCGGCTCACCATGCAGGTCTTTTGCCGGGATGGAAAGTACTTGTAGAAAGACTTTTTCAGGAAGGTCTTATTAAAATGGTTTTTGCAACCGAAACTCTGGCTGCAGGAATAAACATGCCTGCAAGAACCACCATTATAAGCTCTATCTCAAAGCGCACAGATAACGGCCACAGAATGCTCACCGCGAACGAATTCCTTCAAATGTCAGGCCGTGCGGGCAGACGCGGAATGGACGAAATAGGATATGTTGTGGTAGTGGGAACGCCCTTCCAGACGCCCGACGAAGTTGTAGAACTTGTCCTTAGTGAGGCGAACCCTCTTGAAAGCAAGTTTTCTCCGAGTTATTCAATGGTCTTGAACCTGCTTCAAAGATTTTCCATAGAAGAGGCTAAAGAACTTATACTAAAAACTTTCGGTTATTTTTCTTCAACAGACAGAATTTCTCCCTTGCTAATCCAGCTTGAAGATTTTCAACAAAAAATCGACGCTGTACAAAATTTTCCCTGCGACTATAAACACACTGCTCAAGACGTTTATGACTTCTGCAAATGGAAAAATATGTTTATTGAAGCGCGCAAACTGACAAAAACTTTAAACCGTCAAGCAAGTCAGAGAAAGCAGCCACTGCCTGAAGAAGCCAGAGAATTTGCCCAAAAAGCAAAAGAGTACCGCGTAAAAATGGAAAGCTACGGGTGTAACACCTGCAAAAGATACTCTAAACACAGAAAAGAACTCGAAGTTATGGAGCGTTACGAAAGAAAAGCGCGCACAATGCAAAAAGATATTGAGTTCCAAAAAGACGTTTACTGGCAAAAGTTTTTAGCCCATCGGGAAATCTTAAGACAGATGAACTATCTGGAAAATGACTACCCGACACAAAGGGGCAAAACGGCTATGGTGCTTCGCACGGAAAACGAACTTTTCATGTCTGAAGTGATATTAAGCGGAATATTAGACACACTATCGCCATCGGAACTTGCGTCCGTAATATGTGCTCTTTCTTGTGAGGAAATGCGCGGAGACAGAGACAATGTTTCACGCTCTCCTTGTGCCAACGTGAGAAAAGCTTTGAACAAAATACGCGATATACAAAGACAGGTTCACAGGTTGGAGCGCGACCACAATATTGAAAACCAGATAAATATGAATGCACACTTCTCGTACCTAATCGAGTATTGGGTGAACTCCGGCCTCTGCGAAGAAAATGACCCCTCGCAGGCTTGGGAAGAAATGTTCTCGGATTGTGAATTTTCTCAAGGGGACGTCGTAAGGGCGTTCAAACGCACAATTGACGTATTGAGACAACTTACGATAGTTGAAAACACAACCCAGGACTTGGTAGAAACTGCAAGAGCAGCAATAAGAGCTATTAACAAAGAACCTATAAATGTAGACTAGGAATTTTATCCTCGTATACAATTACTTTGATACATATCCGGTATTCAGTAAAACTTAAAATTTGCTAGCTATATACTTTTCTCTTATACTTTTTCTATGCGGATTAATAAATACATAGCACACTGCGGATATTGTTCAAGAAGAAAAGCTGACGAGCTGATTGAGGCAGGAAAAGTAAAGGTCAACGGAGAGGTCGTCAAACTTCTCGGCTTTGAAGTGCGCGTTAAAGACAAAGTTATGGTAGAGGGAAAACTCTTATACCCTGCCAAGCGCTTCGATTATTATAAGTTTTACAAACCCACAGGTTACATAACAACCGCATCTGACGAAAAAGGCCGCAAAACAATATATGATGCAATACCCAAAGAACTGCACCACCTAAAGCCTGTAGGCAGACTGGATAAAGACTCGTCAGGCCTCATTATTTTGACCAACGACGGAGATTTAATAAACGAACTCACCCACCCGTCCGTAAAAGTGCCCAAACTATACAAGGTAACGGTTGATGGTAAAGTCGAAATGAAGCACCTCGAAGCTTTTGCCAAGGGTATAAAAATAGACAATAAAACAGCATATTGCGACAGCCAAATTATCGAACAGTCAAACAAAGAAACCGTTTTAAATATCACCCTTTATCAGGGATTAAACAGGCAAATCAGAAAAATGTTTGATTACTTCGGCTTTAAAGTGGTATCATTAAAAAGAATTCGCCACGCCACGATAGACCTTGAAGGTATAAAAAAAGGTCAGGTCAAACTCATTAAAGGTAAACAGGTGAAAGAATTAAAAAAATATTTGGAAAAAATAAAGGAGAAAAGCGGTGCTTGATATTAAGGCAATCAGAGAGAACCCCGAAAAAATAAACGAACTTTTAAAACGCAGAAACCCTGAACTGAGTATAGATGCCATTTTAGAAGTTGATACCGAGCGTCGTAAAATCCAATTCGAAGCCGATGAGCTAAGGGCTGAACGTAAAAACACCTCACAAAAAATCGGTGAACTGAAAAAAGCGGGTGAAAATACTGATGCTATTCAAGAAGAAGTAAGACTTATAGGCGACAAGATAAAAGTCATTGAAGAGCGTCAAAATGAACTTGATGAAAAACAGCGTGAAATGCTCCTTTTTATACCAAATACACCCGATGAAACAACTCCCGTCGGCCAGGATGAAAGTGCCAACGTTGTTATAAAAACACATTTAGACCCAACAAAAAGGGGCTATGAGCTAAAGCCCCATTGGGATTTAGCTCCCGAAAAAGGTCTGGTGGACTTTGAGCGCGGAGTGAAGTTAGCACACTCAAGATTTACGCTTTATAAAGGCAAGGGTGCCACACTGGAGCGCGCCATTATTAACTTTTTCCTTGATATCCACATCAACGAGCACGGATACGAAGAAATTTTACCTCCATCGCTTGTAAACTCCGCTGCTATGTGCGGTACAGGCCAGCTTCCCAAATTTAAAGAAGATATGTTTAAGTGCGAAGAAGAAGACTTGTACCTTATACCTACAGCCGAAGTACCTGTAACGAATATTTATGCCCAGGAAATTTTAAATGAGGAAGACTTGCCGAAATATATGACGGCATACACTCCCTGCTTCAGGCGCGAAGCAGGCTCTGCAGGAAAAGACACCCGCGGCCTTATTCGTTTGCACCAGTTTAACAAAGTTGAGCTTGTAAAGCTGACAACGCCTGAAACAAGCGCTGAAGAACATATTAAACTTACCGAGAACGCTGAAAGAATGCTTGAAATGCTGGAACTTCCATACAGAAGAGTTGAGCTGTGCACGGGCGACATAGGTTTTAGCGCTAAAAAATGTTTTGACCTTGAAGTTTGGATGCCTTCGTACAATAACTACAAGGAAATCTCAAGCTGCTCGAACTTCGGAGATTATCAGGCACGCAGGGCGAACATAAAATACCGCTCAAAAGCCACAGGTAAAGCGGAGTTTGTACACACTATAAACGGATCCGGTCTGGCCGTGGGGAGAACGTTTGCAGCTATTATAGAAAACTTCCAGCAAGAAGACGGCTCAATAGTAATACCCCAAGTGCTTAGAAAATACACAGGTTTTAACGTTATTTAGCCATATAAAGCTTGCGCTGCTCGGGGGTTAACTTCTCGATAGCATAACGAAGTGCCGTTCTGGGAAGCTTTTTGGAGTACTTGTCCAGAAAATCAACAAGCTCTTTTTCATCCATCTTGCCCATTTCGCGCAGCATCCAACCAATAGCTTTGTGCATCAAGTCGTGCTCGTGGTTCAAAAATTTCACGGCGTACTCTTTAACCTTAGTAAAATCACCCCTTTTGAGGAGATACATATTCGAAACAACAGCTATTCTCTCGGACCAAAGATGGTTGGAAGAGGCAAGCCTGTCTAAAACTTCATAGTTTTTATCCTCAAAGCACTTGCGGCCGGCAATTTTATAGCAGGAAATATCCACTAAATCCCAATTGTTTATGTACTTTACGTTTTTTATATAAAGGTCAAAGATTTCCTCTTTTCCCATACCCTTTTCAAAACGTTCAACCATAATTAAAAGTGCGACAGAGCGCATTTCATGGCGCGGGTCATGCAGAAGCTTTTCCAAATCTTCCAAATCAACTTCTTTATAATATTTCTTCACTATGCCTCTTACTTGAGGTGAAGTAAGGCCGATAAAAATGTCTCCTTCCCCGTACTCACCCTTTCCGGTTTTAAAAAATTTCTGGGCATGGGCTGCAGCGGCAGGGTCTGCATATGATAAAATCTCTTTGGTTATTTCATTGCAGCGGATCATAACCCCCCTCATTAAAAGGATGGCAGCGGCAAATACGTTTTATCCCAAGCCAAATCCCTTTTATAACACCGTATTTCTCTATGGCTTCTCTTGTATAGGTTGAACAGGTAGGGTGAAACCTGCAAGTTTTCGGAGTAAATTTTGAGAAAAATTTATAAACATCAATGATTTTTAAGCATATTTTTTTAGCTAAATCTTTAACCTTGTTCACTTTCTCTTCTCCACAATTTCGGCAACTCTTTGAAAATCTTTTTCTTCGTCTATGTCTATAATTTGCTCCGTGACATAGGGTATAGGGTGTTTCCCTATGAAGTCTTTTACTTCCTTAAATACATCGTATTTCAAAAGATAAAAAGCGCCGCTCTCACAAATCATAGGATGGTGTCGTTCAAGCTCCTGACGTCTGGGTCTTGTTCTATGGTCGTATAGTGACTGTACCGTGCCGTCAGGGTTTATGCGCCAAAGCGCATGGGTGCATCCTTTATCAAAAGCCGAAAAACAACTGTCGTAACCTTTTTCAAGATTTTTAAAAAGAAATTCACACGCGTCGTCTATGAACTTTGCATCTCTCAATGGGCATGTTGCTTGCAAGAGCAAGATATAGTCAGGTTTATATCCTTCTTTCTCCAGTTCTTCCGCCACATGAAGCATCACAGGCGCTGTTTTTGCTTCATCACATGCCAGCTCGCACGGTCTGGCCATAACCTCTGCACCCAACTTCTCGCAAACTTCCTTGATCTCGGCATCTTCTGTAGAAACTATTGTTCTTGTTACATACTTTGAACCATGCGCAGCGTCAATGGTATAGCCCACCAGAGGCTTACCGCATATTTCACGGATATTTTTTCTCTTTATACCCTTGGAGCCGCCCCTCGCAGGAATAATTGCTAAAATTTCCAATTACAAATTCCTTCAACGCCGTCAAACTCTGCCATTTTTTCTTTAGCCTGGTTAAGGGTAAAACCCTCTTCGACTATATAATCATCACCTGACTTGGCAGCCATAAAGCATCTTTGAGACTTTTTAATTTCAGAATAATCATCCAACAGAGAACCGACTATGGCGCCGTTTAAAAGCTTACCCCAGTCTTCTTCAACAGATTCTGTAAACAACTCCACATCCAAATCATTAAAAAACGATTTAAACTCCAGAGCAAAAAGTTCATTTCTGTCGGTTAAAACAAAATCAATACCCAATATCCCCGTATATCCTGTGCTATACTTTTCAAGTGCACTTACGGCAGAGTTAAAAACTGACTTTAAAATCTTTTTCTTAATGTCTTCATCTATAAAGCCGGCATCCAGATAAGCATACTCGTTGTTGAATGTGGCAACGGAATCTATGGGCATAACGTTATAACCGTCGGTTAAGACATAATAAGTAAACTGTCTACCCTCAACAAAGGACTGCAATACAACTTTTTTGGCACAATTGTCAAAAAGATTTTCAATAGCTGACACAGCCTTTGCAAACGTATTACACTTAACATCAGGCCATATAGAGGCAGATTCGTCAGACCTGACTATCAACGGGTAATTTGAGGCACGGGCATATTCTATGGCAAGTTGCGCTTTGTCGAAAATCGCAAACTTCGGGGTATGTATTTTATTTTTGTACATAAACTTCTTACCGTAACCACGTGAAGACACTACTTTAAGCGCTTCGGGGTCCGGTGAAAACACTGCCAGATTCGCAGAGTTAAACTTGGAAACAAAGTCTTTTTCCATAAGTTCAGGGTCGCAAACTATAGCCAAATCAAGCTCATTTGCTTCCGCAAACTCTTTCAGCTCGTCCACATCACCCGGTGAAATGTCTATATAATTATTCTCGCAGTCTGCTGCAGTTGTGATAACAATATTGTCTTCGTTTTTAGCTAAACAATTTGTAAAAACTCTTGCCGCGCGCGAATTTCCTATTACAAGTATTCTCATAGGAAAATTATAACATAGAAGGATATTTTGAGGCTACTCGGCACGAACAATCTGTAAAATGTAAGGCCTTGAAAAGAATTTGTTCGCCGCGCTTAAAATGTCAGAGGCACTAACGTCGTTTATAAGCTTTTTATAATGCTCCAAATACTCGATATTTCTTCCGGTGGCAGCATACCAACTGTTTAGAGAAGCCTCGTCCATATTTGTTTCCAGAGAAATCAGGAGATTGCCCATAATTTTATCCTTTGCTTCTTCAAGCTCCTGCTTAGAAACAAACTCTGTTTTAAGAACCTCTAACTCTTTCAGCATGCCGGCGACCGCGGTTTCGATATTTTTGTTTCCGGTCCCTATATATGTCACAAACACACCGTCCATAACGTTTTGAAGCGTTGTTGAACCTACTGTATAAGCCAAACCTTGGTCTATTCTAAGGTTTTTAAACAAGCGGGAGCTCATGCCTTCACCTAAGATGGCATTCATTACTTTAAGGGTTACAATATCTTTTTCATTGTATATAGAACCCGTTTTAAAGCCCAGGAAAATCCACGCTGCCTGAACATCCGACTTTGAAATAGTGTCTTTTACATTTTCTGACGGCCTGAAATAGTTTTCCTTGAAATCTTTTATTTCGATTTTTTTGGCGCCTCTGCTTTTAAAAATATTTGTAAAGTCGTTAATCATCTGCTTTTCATCAACATCGCCAACAACTGATATAACAAGGTTTTTAGGCTCTAACACAAGATTGTAAAACTCTGCAATATCATCACGCGTAACAAGGGGCAGATTTTTTTCGTATACCATAGCATTATTACCGTATCTTGAACCCTTGAAGGCATGGCCCTTGAAAGCATCCAGCGCCAAAGACATCGGCGCATCCTTTATACGTTGAATTCCTGCAAGCTTCTCCTTCCTTGCACGTTCAATCTCGGAAGGTGCAAAAAGAGGTTCGTTTACAACCTCATCGAGAAGCGCGAGCGCGCTTTGAAGCTCATTTTTTGTTGTTTGAAGAGAGATGTTAAAGGTATCCATGCTCGAACTTAAGTCAAGATTTATACCCTTCTCGTCCAAAATTTGTGCAAACTCTTTGCCTGTATGCTTTTTAGTTCCTTCCATAGCGGTTTCTGCAGCGAGGGATCCCGTTGAAATAACCTTTTCAAGATGGTTCCCGCCCTTTGCAACAATATTCACTGCTACAATAGAGTTCGCGGTATTTTTTTCGATTAGAAGTGTAGCTCCGTTTTCAAGCTCATACTTTGTTACTTTACTGTTTTGCTCAATTACTTTTGCCCCATACTCCTTTTTCACAGGCTTAACATCAGAAATTTCTTTCAGGTTAAAGTCATTGGGTAAAACTGTAGATACTGCAAAATTTTTCGTATCGAGATATTTATTCGCAACTCTTATGACATCAGACTTTGTGACCTTTTTGATATTGTCCAGATAGGTGTCATAGAAGTTAGTACCCCCAGAGTGCAAAACCATATACCCCAGTTCGTTTGAGATATTTGAAATGCTTTCACGTGAATAATATGTTGAGGTTTCAATCATATTTTGAGCTTTTTTAACATCAGCTTCGGTTATACCGCCTTTTTTTACCTGCGCTATAATCTTGAAAATCTCTTCTTCGACTTTTTTTATATTTTTCGGCTCAAATGTAGCGTTTACCGTAATCATTCCATCGTCGATAAATTCGGAATAGCCCGAAGAAACGCTGTAAACTAACTGCATCTCTTCTTTAAGTGTTCTGTTTAATATAGAACTCTTGGAATCGCCTAAAATAGTCGTAAGTACATCCAATGCATAGCTGTCTTTTCCCGCTCCGAATTTCGGAGCTTTAAAAGCTATGACCATATAACCTGTTGTCACTTCCTTGTTGGCGCTCACCCTTATCTGACCGCTTAAAGGCGTAATTTTGGGGTAAACGGGTTTTGGATTTTTGAGCGCAGGCTTTTGTCCGTTAAAATATTCATCAACTTTTTGAATAGCTTCTTCGGGATTAATATCCCCCACGATAACCGTTATCATGTTCTCAGGCGTATAAAACTTTTTATAAAAATCCATAATCTCATCACGGGAAATAGTTTCTATCACTTCCTTGTAGCCGATTACGGGTCTGGAATACGGATGCTTTGAAGGCCCGTACACGGCCTTAAAAAGGTTTTCATACATAACACTTGAGGGGCTGTCGGCATTTTTTGAAATTTCCTCTATTACCACCAAACGCTCTTTTTCAAGTTCTTTTCTCGGAATCATAGGTTTGGTAAGCATGTCCGCGTGCAGCTCCAGTGCCGTGTCAAAATATTTTGAAGGAATTGTTATATAGTAGTGGGTAAAATCCTTGCTTGTAGCGGCATTCGTATTGGCTCCCTTGCTTTCCAGTATTTTGTCAAACTCTCCCGGAGGCCTTTTTTCTGTTCCTTTGAAGAAAAGATGTTCCAAGAAATGCGCTACGCCTGCATTTTTATCATTTTCATTTATTGAACCCGTTTTTATCCAGGTATCCATTGTCACTATAGGGTTTTGCGAAACCTGCTTGACTATAACGGTTTGACCGCTTGGTAAAACTTTCACTACATAGTCTTTTTCAGCTGCTGTAGCATTTAGCGCAAAGGCCGCAAGGATAACAACTATTGTAAATATTTTCTTAGTAAATATCTCGAGTACACTATTATTCATTTAAAACCTATCCAAATTTCTTCTACTGTTTACTCTTATAGTACATTTTTATGCGTACGGGGTCAATTCACAACACATTTGGCAGGCGCTGAAAGTACCTGAGGTGCGCAAATTTTTTCTAAAATGACAAAACTCTTGTGTGTTAAATGCCTCAACAAGTTTCATCTGCTTTATGTTACCCATTTTAACGGACAAACAAGGGTATGCATCGCCTGAAGGGTTAATTATCATATTGGAGTATGGGTATTTACAAGGATAATACAAATCTTTGGGAGGCTTATCTCCGCTTTCCGTGAAGAACTTTTTTATGTTTAAAACTATACTGCCTTCTGAATTTTCAAACTTTGGAGAAAAACGTATTTTGGTTTTTGATGTTTTACTTATCTCCAAAAGCTCCCTGTATATACGCTCAAAAGTTCTCATGTCAAAATATTGTCTGACAGGGTAAGCATTTTCGTAAAACTCAGCGCCAAATTCTTCTCTGAGACAAGAGTTTTGCTTAAGGTTGTTGTTTCTTAAAAACGAAAGCGAGAAAAACTCAAACCCCGATTCTGAACAGTATTTGTACAATTTTGGTAAATCTTCAAGGTTGTTTTTTAAAATTATGGTTTTAATATCTACCATGGGTCTCTTTTTCAAGGATTTGATTTTTTCCAAATTGGATATTACCGTATCGAATAAACCCTCTCTGCGCCTGTTTTTATCATGGGTTTCTCCCCATCCGTCTAATAAAACGCTTAAAAGCATGGTTTTTGATTTAATAAAAGCTTCTGTCATTTCGTCAGACAAAAGAACGCCGTTTGTAACAACATTTAACTTGCCATACACGCGCCTTGACGCCAGATGGAGTATCTCTTTAAAATCTTGTCTCAAAAGAGGTTCTCCGCCCACAAGCGTTATAAAAGCATAACGGGGAATCTGTTCCATAACATTTTTCCACTCTTCGAGCGTTAGCTCCTCTTGAAGCTTGTTTTCACCGACATAGCAGTAGGGACAGTTCAAATTGCACCTGTATGTGAGTTCCAAAAAAAATCTCAAGGGTACAAAAGCCTCGCCGGAAGGACGACTATAGGACAAACTCGCATATTTATCTCGCAAAATATCAAAAAGTTTTGAGTAATCAATCAGAAATTCTCGCATCATTAAAATTTTACTATAAAGTTTTTACAAAACATAACAAACAATACTTAATATTGACACTCCATGCCCTGAATTTCATGATAGATTTATATCTATGAGTACAGGAATGGGAATGGTGGCTCGGGAGGCCAAAAAGTCTTCTGCGCAGAATTGGCAAAAGGTTTTAGATATATTAGAGCAAAAAGTTGCTCCTACAACTTTTAACCCGTGGATGTTATCTATAACCACCGATGAAGATATAGCAGAGCCTCCTAAAGACGGCGTTTATAAACTTAAAAGCGATCAGGCTTTTGGTGTTCAGGTTTTGCAAAAAAAACACCTGAAAGATATTGAAGATGCCATTTTTGAGGTTAGCGGATACAGGGGAAGTATTAATCTTGTATTTGAACCTTCTGATGTTAAAAAACCCAGAAAAAAACTTGAAAAACCAAGTGAGCAGTACGTCTTAATGCAAGAACAGATAGACAATCTGAAACAGATGCACTCTTTCTGCGGCTTGAACTTAAAATACACCTTTGAAAATTTTGTGGTCGGCGACAACTCAAAGTTTGCTTATACTGTGGCAAAAGCCGTAGCAGACGCCCCGGGACAAAAGTATAATCCTCTTTTTATATACGGGTCAGTGGGCATAGGCAAAACTCACCTTATGCAGGCCATCGGGCACAGTATTTTAAAGAACTTCCCCGACCAAAAAGTAAAATACACCAAGGCCGAAGAGTTTATGAACCAACTTATCGACTGCCTTAAAATGGGCGGCGATACAAATGCCAGAATGAACAAATTTAGGGACATGTATAGAAATGTCGACGTTCTTTTAATAGATGATATTCAGGTCATAGAGGGCAAAAAACGTACCGAAGAAGAGATATTCAACACTTTTGACGCACTTTTTCACGCAGGCAAACAAATTGTTTTCGCTTCAGACAGACCCATTTCATCACTTACACAAACGCCAGAACGTCTTAAAAGCCGCTTTGAATGGGGTTTAAGCGTTGACATTACAGTACCTGATTTTGAAACAAGAATAGCGATTATTGAAAAACACGCCGAGAGAAACTCCTTCACTTTAGGTCGCGAAATATCAGAGTTCTTGGCAAAAACATACTGCAAAAACGTGAGGGAACTAGAAGGAGCGTACAACCGAGTAAGCGCTTATGCCTCAATACACGAATCACCTTTAACCATAGAACTCGCAAAAAAAGTTTTGGGATATGACGAATATGTTAAGAAAATAAATGTTAAAGATATAGTCGAAGGATGCGCCAAATATTACGGAGTTTCAACTAAAGAAATTATAGGCACATGCCGCTCAAAAGATATAGCTCACGTCAGACAGTGCGCAATATATTTGGCGCGCGAAATTACAGAGCTGAGTTTCCCTGCACTTGCTCAGGAGTTTAAGAAAAACCACACTACTATTATGTACTCTTGGGAAAAAATTAAAGAAAAAAGTGCAACTAATACAAGACTTGCTCAAGAGCTGGAAGAAGCAGAAAAGATAATTAAACAATAGATTAAAGTTGAAACCTTATTGTTGTGTCGCTGTCTTGTTCTGTCACATATAGCGTTTTACTGCCCACGCCCCCTATGCTTATACAGTAAGGTTTTTTGACACTTAAAAATACAGAAGGAGCACCGTTGGGAGTAACTTTCAAAATATTACTCATGCCATAATTGGCTACATAGAGGTTATTGTCACCATCAACCGCTAAACCGATAGGGCCGTTCAAAACATTCGAGGAAACAAAAACACTTTTCTGGTTGCTGCTGTTTATTTTGTAAATAATATTTTCACTGTAACTTGCAATGTAAATATTCCCCAAGCTATCTGCAGCTACGCCTGAAGGGTTTGGTATCCCTGCATAAATTGTTGAGCGGTTTCCCGACATTGTTTCATCCGGCTTGGGATTGATATTTTGTCCCTGATTCTGTTCTGTTTTCTTCTCGGTAGTCGCCTTTATGGCCGCTTCTTCAAGCTGTTTTTGCCTCTCAAGTATTTTATCCACAAGGGCTTGAGCCTTGCCATAGTATAGGCTGTCAGAAGGTATTCTGTCTAAGTAAGTCAATGACCTCTTAAGGTAACCTCGCTTATAGAGCAAGTTTCCAAATTCATAAGTACATTCATCATCGTCAGGGTCAAGCTCTGTCAGGACCGTATAAGATTTTATGGCATCGTCATACTTGTTTGCAGCCACCTGAATCTGAACAAGGTTATAATAAGCTTCATAAAATTTGGGAGATATTTCAATGGCCTTTTTAAAGGCTTCTATGGATTTTTCAGTGTAACCTGAATTATAGTAGTCTATTCCTGCATTATACAAGTCCACCGCAGCTTTTGGCGGATCTGCAAATACTTTTTGTATGGGGAAGTGCAGAACTGATATAAAAAATAAGAATATCAGAATTTTTTTCATGATAAAATTATAGTTAAAAACAGACTATTAAACAAGACGTCATAAAAGCTTGATACAGTTGATTTTCAGACAAAGGAGTAGAATTAATATGCGAACTTCAAAAAGATTAGATGCAATTCCGCCTTATTTATTTGCACGTATTGACCAAAAAATAGCCGAGGCAAAAGCTAAGGGTATAGACATAATTTCTCTGGGTGTAGGCGATCCCGACACTCCGACATTGCCGAATGTTGTAGCGAAAATGCACAATGCAATAGATAAGTCTTCAAACCACGACTATCCGCCTTATAACGGTACAAAACAATTTCGTGAAGCAAGCGCCCGGTGGATGAAAAACCGCTTTGGCGTTAATGTAGATGCGGATAAGGAAGTTCTGGCAAATATCGGCTCAAAAGAAGCAATTGCACACGTTTTCTTTGCGTATGTAGATGCAGGCGACATTACCCTTTGTCCCGACCCGGGGTATCCGGTCTATCAAAATGCCACTATATTGGCAAGCGGAGAGCCATATTCCATGCCTCTTTTGGCAGAAAATAACTTCCTGCCAGATTTGGACGCAATTCCCGAAGAAACCGCAAAGAGAGCAAAACTTATGTTCTTAAATTACCCGAACAACCCGACCGGAGCGGTTTGCGATTTGGCATTTTTCGAAAAAGCAGTAGCATTCTGTAAAAAATACGACATTCTTCTCTGTAATGACCAGGCATACTGCGAAATGACCTACGACGGCTATATTGCACCTTCCGTTCTTGAAGTTGAAGGCGCAAAAGACATAGCCATCGAGTTCTACTCGCACTCAAAATCTTACAATATGACAGGTTGGAGAGTAGGATTCTGCGCAGGTAATGAATCTGCGATTACGGCTCTGGGCACAATTAAAAACAATATCGATTCCGGCGTATTTAAGGCCATTCAAGAAGCTGCAAGCGTTGCTTATGACACGCCAAAAAGCGAGATTGACAGGCTGAACACTATGTACAAAGAGCGCAAAGAGGTTATGGAAGAGGGTCTGAGAAAACTCGGATGGGACGTTGAACCTTCCATGGCGACCTTCTATCTATGGCTTCCCGTACCTGAAGGTTTTACGAGTGAAGAGTTTGTAACCGTAATGCTTGAAAAAGCACACTTGGTAGTACCTCCTGGCAACGGCTACGGCAAATACGGTGAGGGTTACTTCAGAATAGCTCTTACAAAACCTGTAGATGTCCTGAAAAAGGCTCTTGAGCGCATGGAAAAAGCAGGCATAAGCTACAATATGAGTAAAGCCTCCGTTTAACGTACGTATACAGAAAAGGCAAAATGTTAATTCTCGGACTTGAAACCAGCTGTGACGAAACCGCTTGCGCCATTGTAAAAGACGGGCGTGAAGTGTTGTGCAATATTGTCGCTTCACAGATAAAAACTCATGAGCAATACGGCGGCGTTGTACCGGAAGTAGCTGCCAGGGAACATTTAGAAGCTATTAATATGGTTATAGATGAAGCCCTTAAGCAAAGCGGTAAAAAGCCCGAAGATATTGATGCCTTTGCATCTACAGTAGGCCCAGGACTTGTGGGATGCCTCTTGGTAGGCTTAAATGCCGCAAAAGCGCTTTCACTTGTGTGCAACAAACCTTTTATAGGCGTAAACCATCTTCAGGCACACGTTTGTGCAAACTTTATTGACACCGATTTAAAACCCCCGTTTCTGTGTCTGCTTGTTTCGGGCGGACATACACAAATCATTAAAGTCGAAGACTTTGACAGACAGGAAATCATAGCAGGCACCATTGATGACGCCGTAGGTGAAGTTTACGATAAAGCCGCAAGACTTATGGGGCTTCCGTATCCAGGCGGCGTCATGCTTGACAGACTTGCACAGGAAGGCAATCCCAAAGCGTTTAAACTTCCTGAAGCCAGAGTGGGCAAGGACGAATTTAGCTTTTCAGGTCTGAAAACCGCTGTGCTAAGGCTTATTCAAAGCATGGAAGGGAAAGAGCTGCCGGTAAAAGACATAGCTGCAAGCTTTCAAGAGACTGTCTCAAATACTCTTTTAAATAAGACTCTTGCTCTTGCTGAAGAACTCAATTACAAAACCATTGTTCTGGCAGGAGGAGTAGCGGCAAACTCGGAGCTTAGAAGAAAATTTTTCGCACAAGCCGAAAACGGCTACAGTATTTTCGCTCCGCAAATGAAATATTGCACCGATAATGCTGCAATGGTGGCATCTTGCGCCTGTTTTAACCCCATAAAATCAAATGAACCCCTGAATCTGGAAGCATTTTCAAGAGACTAGTTTTTATAGATATCCAACACAAAACCATTTACCGCCTTGCAGCATCGTCTTTATATTCACAATCTAGCGTCTTGCCAGATTTTCCGAATCATTAATAGCTTGAACTGCAAGAGACTGCGCAAACTTAAGCTGTTTGTCGTTTCGTTTCAGATAGTCTTCTTTTTCAAGTTTCACTGTGTAATGTGGCTCTATGCCCTTCTTGTTTATATCAATACCTCTGGGCGTAAGGTATTTTGCTATCGTAAGGTTCATACCGCACTCATTGGGCATCGCAAAAACTTTTTGCACAAGACCCTTGCCAAACGTTTTTGTACCGACAACAACAGCTCTTTCATGGTCTTTGAGCGCACCGGATACTATTTCACTGGCACTGGCAGACTCACCGTCAACAAGTATTATCAAGGGTTTTTCATATGTATATGTACTGTTATCTGCTACATACCAGCTATTATCACCTTCCCTGCCAACAACATTTACTATAGGGCCGCCAACTAAAAACATATTGGCTACAAATATCGCATTTTGGAAAAGTCCGCCTGTATTGCCCCTTAGGTCAAGTATAAGAGCTTTTGAGTTTTTGTGTTCGCTCAGCGCACCGATAAACTCCATAGGGGTTTCTTGAGATATAAAGCTTGAAATCCTTATATAGCTGATATCTTTAGTCAAAGTCTTGTGTTCAACCGTTTTTACTTTTATTTCTTCCCTTTTAATTTTTTTTGCAATCTTTTTTCCGTCACGCAATATTTCAAGCTCAACAACCACATTCAGCTTTCCTTTAATATAATCTGAAACTTCAAAAACACTCATTCCCTTCACGGGAGTATCGTCTATAGCGCTTATCATATCCCCCTGGCGCAAATCCGCGGCACTGGCAGGAGTGTCATCAATAACATTCGCAATAAATATTTTTCCTGCAACAGAAATAATATTCACGCCTATACCGAATATTTTTGAATCTATAAAAGTATTTTGCTCTTTAAACTCTTCAGCGTTTAAGAACTTGGAATAAGGGTCATCAAGACTGGCTAACATGGAATTTATTGCAAGATAAGCATCTTCATCGTTTGCTATGTCTTTCAAATACCTTGAGCGCCACCTGTTCCAGTTTTGAAGATTCAATTCGGGATCATGATAGCTTGAGCGTATAAGCATCCAGGTGTCAGAAAACAACTCTTTCGGGGAAACCTCTGTGCTGTTTTTAAGAGAGGAGGAGGAAATTTCCGCCACATGCATTCTGTGCGCAACTTCATAGTTTTTTTGACAAACCATAAAAAGCGCAATAAAGCACGCCGTAAAAATTAAAATTAACCTTAGCTTCATTTATATGCCCGATTATCGACTACTTTTTAATTCCCTCGGGAATCAATCTGTAACCGCCTCCGTAAATTGTTTCTATATACTTTGTATCCTTGGGTGCAATTTTGTCCAACTTAGAGCGAAGATGTCTTATGTGCACTCTGATAGTATCTACGTCTTCATCCTCCTGATAGCCCCACACTTCTTTAAGGAGGGCTTTGGACGAAACCATACTGCCATGATTTTGCATTAAGTAATTGACAATTTCAAACTCTATCGGGGTAAGTTTTGCGATATTCTCTTTTATCCGAACATTATAACTCTCGGGTATAAGTGTAATATCGCCCACAGAAAGCACTTCCTTGACACGAAGAGAAGTCGGGACTTTGTTTGAACGGTTTAAAACTGCTAAAACCCTCGCCTTGAGTTCTTCCGGCTCAAAAGGTTTTATCAGGTAATCATCTACCCCGCTTGAAAAACCCTTAAGTTTATCAGGCAGCTCACCCAGCGCCGTAAGCATTATAATCGGAATATCTTTTGTACTGTCATTCTGACACAGTTTAAGGGCCAGGGAATAGCCGTCCAGTTCGGGCATCATAACATCCAGTATTATCAGGTCGGGAAGCTCCTGTCGGGCCAAGGCAAAGCCTATTACGGGATTGGTCTCTGATATGCAGGTATTGCCTGCAAGTTCAAGATTTATTTTTATAAGCTCGCAAATAGCTGCATCATCATCAATAATAAGAATTTTATTCATGCCAAGACCTCTGAGACATTTTAATACAAAGGTCTTACCTAATCAATCCGGTTCCTGTTCATTTTTTATTACAATAAGATTGTCTTTAAAGATATAAAAGTTACAAATTCAAACACGATAAAAAATAATCTTTACTGTTTTTATGTATATTCAGTACTGTGCTGCAAGGATTATGGAAATTATATTAATTAATGTTAAAATGTAGAATTAAGATATTAATTATTTGTAGTATTTTATTTTATCTTATGATGTAATATAATCTACAAATATAAATCTCGCATAAAATATTATGCAAAACCCCGTGAGGCAAGTGTTTCACACCACATGTTACTAAACCCTATAAAGGAGGACTATGAGTTGGCGATAATGACACCTAAAACCGTTTCCACACCCTTTGCGGTTGGACCAAGAAAGTACCTTGGCAGACACGTACTTGCTGAATTTTTTGAATGCGACCCTAACGTTTTGAACAATCCGGATCTGGTTGAAAAATATATGACAGAGGCTGCACTTGAATGTGGCGCTACCATTGTTCAAAAATGTTTTCATCTTTTTGCACCTCACGGTGTATCGGGCGTAGTAATAATCTCGGAAAGCCATTTGGCAATTCACACTTGGCCTGAACTGGGCTATGCAGCGGTAGACTTGTTTACCTGCGGCGATGCGTGTGACCCTAAAGTGGCTTATGAGTTTTTGAAAAAATGCTTTAACTCTAAAGACGCATCTTTTTCACAACTTTCAAGAGGCATATTGGACAACAAAGACTTGGACGTAGAGCACACTCCGTTCTGTCTGAGCGATCAACATAACTAAGAGTGGAATTATAACAAAACTTCTCCCAACATGCGTTGACAGGATGCTTTGGCTTGCCTCTTCTTATAGGGCTCTTCAAGGTGCGCAATCATTGGCACAAAATCGACTTTCAAGGTAAAATAACCGTATGAAAATATTTATCAAAAATCTTTCAAATGCCCATCTGGATGAGATTATGCAAATCGAAGCCCTCTCATACGGCGAACACCATTGGAGCAGAGATTCTTTTGTCTCGGAAATTAAAAGTCCGATATCGCAATACTTATGCGCTCTGAATGAACAGGGGAAAACAATGGGATATATGGGAATGTGGAAGGTCATAGATGAGGCCCATATTACAACCCTCGCAATACATCCGGACTACAGAAACAAAGGCGTGGCTCAAGCACTTGTAATAAGTTCTGTTGAAAACTGTTTGGAAGCCAAAATAAAGTATATTACTCTGGAAGTCAGGAAGTCCAATAACGCAGCCATATCGCTCTATGAAAAGTTTGGCTTCAAGTCCCTTGGGGTAAGAAAAAATTATTATCAAGACAACGGCGAAGACGCGCTTATTATGTGGACAGAGAATATTTTTCACGAAAATTTTCAATCGCTGTATAATAAAAACAGAAAAGTACTGGAGGACAGCGGCGTGGAGATTATAAGTGAACAAACGATATCGTGACCAGATAGAAGAATTCATATACAGGGGTCAGCCGGTACCTTTTAGTCTCGGCACTCTTTGTGTCATTATGCTTTGCCTTTTGCTGTTTATTGTCTCAACATTCACACAGATAAACATATATCACCAATGGCCCGTATTTGACGAGAGCGGATATCTGACCATGAGAATTCAGGAATACCCCTACATTCCCCAGGTACCTGTCATACTTTTTATAGCAGCAGTCTTAGGTGCGAAGTACGGCCTGGTTACACTCGTAATCTATACCCTGATTGGTTTTTTTATATGGCCTGTCTTCGCTTTCGGAGGCGGAATAGGTTATGTCAAAAGCTTTGTTTTCGGATACATTCTGGGATATTTCCCTGCTATGGTTTTTGCCGGAGCGATTCTTCACAAGGACAGCTCCTGGAAGGGCATAGGCCTTGCGGCCTTTTTCGGTGTGCTCATTATACACATATCGGGAATTTTATACATAGCATTCTTAAGTCTTTTCGGCTTGGCAAACTTTACTTTTGCAACTTCCACACTTTTGTCTATGGGAGGCGTAAAAATAATATATGACTGGATTTTCAGCTTTATTTTAATGCTCCTTGCATACCCCGTTAAAAGCGTTTTATGGTTGGCTATGAAAAACAATTCGCCGAAACCGAAAGCCGCACAAGAAAGTACGCAAAACAACACAAATTGATTTAAAACGCGAACTCACGAAAAAAGCGGCGAATTTTGCAATTTTCAGAGTTAAAAGTAAAACATTCAAACTATTATGCAAAGACCATAATCTTGTTATAAGAAAGTCCTGAGCAGAGAAAAAAAGTGCCTGTGGTGTTTTTAGTCAGGCTTATATTCAAAAAGCTCTTCAAATTTTACATCAAGAACTTCGCAGAGTTTGCATAAATGTTCAATATTTATGCACTTAAAATTGTTATGATAAATATTGAACATCGTTCCTTTGTTTATGCCTGTCAGTTTGCATAAATCAGTCATTTTCATATATCGTTCGGCCAGTATAATTCGTAATTTATTTTTTACCATTTTCCAATTGTATTGTTAAAGTTCAATATATTGACAAAAAGTTTACTCTCATATAATATAATTCATGATAATAAACTATAACTTTACATATTTTAAAGAAATGAAGATAAAAATGAGAAAAGCTTTTACACTTGCAGAAGTTCTGCTCACCCTTGCAATTATCGGAGTTGTGGCGGCACTTACAATTCCCGCGGTTGTTACTAAAGTTACCAAAAACCAGTATGTTGTGGGCCTTCAAAAAGCACATAATACGCTGAAGGCAGTGGTGAAAGCATCCGAACATGATAATGGCGAAGTTCAATACTGGAATTTTGGTGGTTGGGACGATGCATCCCTAAAAAAAGCTTTTGAAACATACTTCCTGCCTTACTTTGATGTTTTGAAAGACTGTGGAGTTAATACAGGTGAAGGCTGCTTTGCCCAGGAGTCTTACAAAACGTTGAATGGTTACGGATGGCTAGGCGGTACCCCCGACAACACTAGTGCTTATAAAATCATAACCTCTGATGGAATATCATACAGTTATCAATACGGCATTAGTGGCAGCGGAGGCTATGGCTACTTCTTCGTTGATGTCAACGGCCCCAAGGGACCAAATACATGGGGCAGAGATTTCTTTAGTTTTCATGTAACTCCTGGCTTAAAAGGTATTAAACCCGATGGCAATTATAATACAGACACAGGAGAAAACCTTGGATCTGATGATATGAATTGTAACACTGAAACTGGTATGGGCATGACTTGCGCCAGAAAAGTTCTTGCCGAAGGGGCAATGAACTATTAAAAGCGTAAATCTCTTGCATGAATATATTCAGCATTGTAAAATAGTCCCAACAGGAGATTTTTATGAGCCAAATAACTAAAATTGCGTGGGATTTAAACGAAAAAACATCGAACAGATATCAGTTGGTATACGAACTTATCGAACTGGCTAAAAAACTTGTGGATGAGTCACAGGTTAAAAAATCCAAAGACGATTTTGGTTATGATTTTGAGCAGGCTTTTGACCCCAACATTAAAAAAGAAAAACCTGTACAACACGCCATTATGGTAAAAGCATCAGAGTCCGACGATAGCGGTCTGGTAGGATAAAAGCGCAAGCTTTTTAAAAGGTTTTATGTACTCTGCCATTGAATATATAAAAAAGAAAACAAACTCGTTTGAACCTGAAATTGCACTTGTTCTGGGTTCCGGACTTGGAAGCTTTGCGGACAATCTTCAGGGTTATAATATCCGGTACGAAGATATCCCGGGTTTTGGGGTCTCAACGGTGCATGGGCACAAGGGAGAGCTTCTCTTTACGGAAATCGGGAGTAAAAATGTCGTCATTATGAGCGGACGTTTTCACTTTTATGAAGGATATTCCCTTGCTGAAGCAACTTTGCCCATAAAAACTTTCAAAAAACTCGGAGCAAAAAAAATTATACTTACAAATGCCGCCGGGGGCATAAACAAAAACTACAAACCCGGGGATTTGGTCCTCATAAAAGACCACATTAACTTTATGGGCACAAACCCGCTAATGGGACCTAATGACGAAACTCTGGGCCCTAGATTTCCCGACATGACAAGCATATATACCCCTGAACTCAGAGAGCTTGCCCACAAATGTGCCGACAAAACAGGAGTAAGCCTTCAAGAGGGTGTATACCTTGCAACAAGCGGCCCGTCATATGAAACGCCTTCTGAAATTAAAATGTTTGAAAAATGGGGCGCAGACCTTGTAGGAATGTCCACAGTACCCGAAGCCATAGTCGCCCGCTGGTGCGGTATGAAAGTTTTGGGCATAAGTCTCTGTACAAATTTCGCCGCAGGTATTTTAGAGACACCTTTAAACCACAAAGAAGTTGTTGAAGCAGGTCAAAATGCAAGCAAAAAGTTTACTAAACTTGTTAAAGAAATTTTAATTAATATTTAAACTACTCGGCAAAAACGCCCATAGCACGGAACTTCTGATACCTTTTTTCCTTAAGTTCTTTGGGCTTTATTCCTTTGAGCTCATCTAAAGACTTTATAACAGACTTTTTCATCTCTTCGCCCATCTCTTCATAGTTATAATGCGCTCCGCCCAGCGGTTCTTTTATAATTTCATCAACAATAGAGTATTTTAAAAGGTCTTCACCTGTTATTTTAAGAGCTTCCGCAGCCTGCTGCGCCATAGCTGCATCACGCCATAAAATTGAAGCACAGCCTTCCGGAGAAATTACGGTATAGTACGCGTGCTCTAAAATCATTATTTTATCCGCAACTGCAAGCCCTAAAGCACCGCCTGAACAGCCTTCGCCTGTAATAATGGCGATAATCGGCACATCCAACTTCTCCATCTCGCAAAGGTTTTTGGCTATTGCAATACCCTGACCTGTTTCTTCGGCCTTAATACCCGGATAAGCCCCCATAGTATCAATAAGCGTCACTATGGGCAAACCAAAACGTGAAGCATGCTGAAAAAGCCTTAATGCCTTGCGGTACCCTTGCGGTTGAGGCATACCGAAATTGTACTCGAGGTTTTCTTTGGTGGTTTTGCCCTTCTGTGTTCCTATTATCATAACAGAATGGCCGTCAATCTTTGCTATACCGCCTATAATTGCCCTGTCATCAGACCCTTCGCGGTCACCATGCATTTCAATAAAGTCCGTAGTTATCAGTCTTATGTAATCCAAGAAATTGGGGCGATTAGGATGCCTTGCTATTTGCAGCTTTTGAAACGGCTTAAGATTAGAATACAATTCTTTTTTGTGTTCTTGAGTCTGCGCTTCCAGCGTTTCTATTTCTTTTTGTAAGTCGATGTTTGTATCTTCGCTCACTTTTTTAAGTTCCTCGATTTTTTCTTGCATTACGTATATCGGTTTCTCAAATTCCAGTATTTGCCAAGTATTCATTATTTATCTCCCCTGCCCTATCCATTATAAAGGTCTACTTTTCGTGGATAGAGAGTATAGTAGTCAGTTTCTCTTTCATCTCGTTTCTTGATACAACCATGTCAAGTTGACCGTATTTCAGTAAATATTCCGCGGTTTGGAAGTCTGCGGGAAGTTTTTGCCTTATTGTCTGCTCAATTACCCTGCGCCCTGCAAATCCTATTCTGGCGCCCTTTTCGGCTATCATAATATCGCCCAGTGTTCCAAAACTGGCAGTAACACCGCCGAATGTGGGTTCGCATAACACTGTAATATACAGTATTTTCGCTTCGTTAAGCTTTGCCACCGCACAGCTTGTTTTTGCCATCTGCATCAAAGAAAGTGCGCTTTCCTGCATTCTGGCACCACCTGATGATGTAAAAGCTATCATCGGGATTTTCTTTTCAAGCGCGAATTCCATTATTCTTGTGACTTTTTCCCCTACAACAGAGCCCATAGAGCCGCCCATGTAGTCAAAATCCATCACTGCGACAGCAACCTTGTGACCGCTTATCTTGCCTACACCCGTTATAACAGCTTCATCCAGTTCCGTTTTTTTCTTGGCATCAAGCTGTCTCTGGCAATACGGCTGCGTATCAGTAAACTGCAGCGGGTCTTTACCTGTAACGTTTGCAAACTTTTCTTCAAAAGTATTTTCATCTACAACAAGGGCTATGCGCTCTCTTGCACCCATCCTAAAGTGGTAATCGCAATGGGGACAAACTTTGTTGGTGTTTTCCAAATCCTTTTTAGGCAGCTGCGTCTGGCAGTTATAGCAAGCTGTCCAGAGTTTTCCGATGGCATCGTCTATTTTTACTTCGTGCTCTCTTGCTGCAATTTGTTGTTCTTTGCGTCTTGTTTTAAACCAATCCGTTAGTGTCATCAGGTTCTCCCACTGGCTATATACCGACAATACGCTTTTAGCCTATTAACCTACGCGCATTGAGATTTCCTATTTTGTAAACTTATTATAGTACAAAAGTCAAAAAAACAACCTGCATGTTGTAACGAAATGAGTTCCAACAGGGGAAGCCATGTTATAATCAGCTGTATGAATCAAGTATATTCAATACATTCAGATTTTTATTATGTTAAGCAAGACTTGTCGGATGTCTCTGACAATTACGCTCAAGAAAACGGTGAAATCCTTGAGTGTAAACTTCGGGAAATTTTAAAAAAGCAAAAAGTCCAAGTTGTAACGGGAGACTATGTAGAACTCGAAGACAATGTTATAACGGGAATTTGCAAAAGGAAAAACTTCTTAAGGCGCCCTGCAGTCGCGAATCTTGATAAGGTTATTGTGGTCAGCGCCGTAAAAGAGCCTGAACTTGATTTGATTCAACTTAACAGATATCTGACATTTTTCAAATACCACAACGTCCCTGTCGCACTCTGCTTCAATAAAGAAGACTTAAATGATGATGAGTATCTGGACGATAAAATAGAAGACATATATAAGCCTCTGGGGTACGAACTTCATTTTATCTCCGCACTGAAAGGAATAGGTACTGAAGAGTTTAAAAACTCTATCAAGGGAAAAGCCGTTGCGCTTTGCGGACAATCGGGCGTAGGAAAAAGCTCTATACTAAACGCCATCAACCCCGAGCTTAAGTTAAAAGTGTCCGAAGTAAGCCAAAAACACGGCAGAGGGACGCATACTACAAGGCATTGCGAAATTTTAGAATTTGAAGACTACAAAATTGTAGACACCCCGGGGTTTTCCCAGTTGAAATTTGACTTTCTTTTGCCCAATGAGCTCGGAGACTGTTTCGATGAAATAAAAAAATTCAAAAAAGATTGCAAGTTCAAAGATTGTCTTCACAATGAAACTCAAAATGAAAATACTTGCGCTATAATAAAAAATATTGAAAATATAAACACCTCTCGTTATGAAAGTTATCTGGAATTTTTAGAAGAAGCGAGGCAATATAAAACGCAGGTAACATACGGCGGCAAAAAGGTGGAGAGTAGTACAAAACAAAGCGGCGGTAAAGTTTTGGCAAAAATAAGCAACCGAAAAAGAACACAATCAAGAAATACAAGCAATCAGAAAATCAAAATTACGGAATACGAAGATGCCTGAAGAAATCAAAGAATATAAAAAAGTTTTAGAAGAAGAATTAAAGAAATATTTTAGCAGTAAAGACGGCAGGGAAGGTATAATTTGGGAGGCCATGAGCTACTCTGCGCTTCTTGAGAGCAAAAAACTCCGCGCTATCTTGTGTCTTGAAGCATGTAAAGTATTCTGCGGCGATTACAAAAGAGCGCTCCCCACAGCCTGCGCTATTGAAATGCTCCAAACACAAAGCCTTATACACGACGACCTGCCTTGTATGGACAACGACGATTTGAGACGCGGAAAACCCTCCAACCATAAAGTTTTCGGGGAAGCTATGGCAATATTGGCCGGAGACGCACTTATAAGTTATGGGGCACAGGTAATTATTGAGAACACAAGAAATGTACCTCCTCAAACCGTATTAAAAGTTGTAAATGAATACTTAAAAACCGCGGGAGCTTTCGGCATAGTAAAAGGTCAAAGTGAAGATATACTCTCTGAAGGCAAGAAAATAAGTCTTGAAGAGCTCAATAATATTCATAAATACAAGACAAGTGTATTTTTCGAGTTTGCCCTTCTGGCAGGGGCGGTTTTAGGGGGTGCCAACGAAGCGCAAATAAGCGCTATAAGTAAGTTTGGAGAGAACTTTGGACTGGCGTTTCAAATATGTGATGACATGCTTGATGAAATATCTACGGTAGACGAAATGGGTAAAACCTTGGGTAAAGATAAGAATGCCAAAAAAGCTACTTATGTAACCATTTTTGGTCTTGATGAATCGCGAAAAAAACTCGAGGAATTAATCATGAAATCTTATGATATACTTAGGGATGAAAATATTGACTCACCTGCTCTTAGGGAGATTTCAAAGTCAATGCTGACAAAGGTTATTAGATAATGAGGTTATTGGTTTAATGCATTTTTTTAATACAGGCATGGAAGCGCTTTTTTCAGGAGTTTTTGCGGCATTTTTAGCACAAGTCCTAAAGGTAGTTGCTTACTATATTACACATAAAAAATTAAACTTTAAAATGTTCACTACAACCGGAGGTATGCCGAGTTCTCACAGCGCAGGCACAGTAGGGCTGGCAACAAGCGTAGGCCTTATCGCAGGATGGTCGTCAATAAGTTTTGCTATAGCGGCGTCTTTTTCCATTGTCGTAATGCACGATGCCGCCGGCCTTAGAAGAGCCGCGGGAAAAACTGCCGCAACTTTAAACAGGCTGATACAAGAGATTACGGAACACACAAACGAAATAAAACCACATGAAGTACTGAAAGAACTTTTGGGCCATACCCCGAAAGAAGTATTCTTCGGCGCACTTTTCGGCTTTTCAATTGCCTTTCTGGTGCACTACTTGCCTTTTTATTTATATCATCACTTTTAATTTCTTATGAGACTATGAACGGCGCAGCATTTCACTAAGTGTAAGTTCTTTTTTCACTTCCTTTTTTGTGCTTGGGGTATCTTTAAATTCTTTTGCACCATCGTGAAAGCTTGAAAGACCTATGACAGTGTCATCCGTACCGTCAAAGCCTATAAGTTTTTTCATAAAATTAATTATTCCACTCATTGGGGTTACTCCTAGTTTTCATTATACAACTATTTTTTCGTTATTTGTCCTTTATTTTGACTATTTTATATTTTTTTTTAATCACCGATTATGTTATATTTCCTCTTATGCTAAAGGATAATGAAAATTTAAATATTGCCTATGAGTATAGTAATAAGAATTTCTCACACGGTGAAATTTTTGATATCCTAAAGGGCGATAACGGGCTTTTAAAACCTATTGCGGTATTAAACTTACTGACTATAAACACAGAAAGTGAAGCTGAACTTTTGCTTTCTCACCTCACGGGAGTTGACGGTAAAATTCGTGAAGTTGTTTCATTTAAAATAACGGAACTTTATCCCAAATGTTCACGTTTTTTAAACTCTCCCGAGCTTTTTGCAGACGCACTTTGTGATGTCAACCCCAATGTTGTAAGAAACATCCTCGAACTGCTTAAAAACTTTGAAATAAAACAAGAACTTATTATGGCAAGAGTTGAAGAAATACTAAACGAAGTAGATACAATCTGTTCAAAATTCAAGAAAAACAGAGAAAAGTCCCATGCCCTGAATATCAAACTCTTTAATCTCTATTGGTGCCTTGAAGCAATTTACATTGTGGTAAAAGAAACAGATGAAAGGCTAAACAGTATTTTATTAAGGTGTTCTGAAATGTATGACTACACAATAAGAGAAAAAGTTGCGAAAATTGCAGTAAAAGCCAAAGGCGCCCCTGAGAAATTGTTACAAAAATTGCACGATGATGACAACTATTATGTCAGAAGATATCTGAATTGCTGACCTTGTCTTTTATACTCAAACGTGAAAATCAACGGATATAAGCATTTGACCGGTGTCGATAAAGTAATGCTCCGATGTAATGGCGAACATAAGCAAAACATGAAAAGTTAATAAGCATAGTTATTAACTTTTCTTTAGTTTTGCTTTGTGGTAATATTTGAAAAAATTAGAGAATGAAGGATTTTTATGATTTCAACAAATGACTTAAAAACAGGCTTGACTCTTAAAATTGATAACGGCCTCTGGTCGGTTGTAGAGTTTTTACACGTAAAACCCGGCAAAGGCGCGGCTTTTGTAAGAACAAAACTTAAAAACGTAGAAACAGGAAACGTTATAGAAAAAACTTTCAGAGCAGGCGAAAAAGTTGAGCGCGCAATGCTTGACAGACGCGAAATGCAGTACCTTTACAAAGAAGGTGCCGAGTACGTAATGATGGACCTCGAAACGTACGACCAACTCCACGTAGCTGAAGATGCCATAGGCGACGGTTCTAAATATTTAAAAGAAAATATGAACGTGCAGATTTTAATGCACGACAGTAAAATTATAGGTGTTGACCTGCCAAACAGCGTTGAATTGGAAGTTGTTGATACGCCCCCTGCCGAAAAAGGAAATACGGCGCAAGGCGGTACAAAACCTGCAACACTTGAAGGCGGAGCGGTTGTTAACGTACCTTTCTTTGTTGCGGTGGGCAATATCATAAGGGTTGATACGAGAACAAATGAATATCTTGACAGAGTATAGGGAGTTAATAAATGGGTAAGGAAACTGATATGAATTTCGAAATTGATTATATTAAACAACTTGTAAAGTTGATAGACGAAAATAACCTTAATGAAATTGTTTTGGAGAACGGCGATAAAGCTATTACGGTAAGAAAAGGCGGCGACATTGCCCAACTTCCCGTTGTTGCCCCACCTATTATGCATGCACCCGCTGTTATGCCGCAATTAGGAACAGAGCTTCCGGCTGCCCATACTGCATCTGCCCCTAAGGGTACGCCTATAACTTCACCAATGGTAGGAGCATTCTACAAAGCGCCTTCACCTGGTGCAAAACCCTTTGTCCAAGTGGGCGATAAGGTTACTGTAGGCCAAGTGGTATGTATAGTAGAAGCTATGAAAATGATGAACCAAATAGAGTCTGAAGTAGCAGGTACCGTAACACAAGTTTGCGTTGAAGACGGTCAAAGTGTTGAGTACGGTCAAGTTTTAATGTATGTCGAGTAGATAGCACCAATAGAGAGAAATATGTTTAAAAAAGTTTTAGTTGCAAACCGAGGGGAAATTGCGCTTAGAGTTATAAGAGCCTGTAAAGAGCTGGGTATTGCAACAGTGGCAATATATTCACAAGCCGATGCCGACTCGCTTCACGTATCTTTAGCAGATGAAGCATACTGCATAGGACCGCCCCCCAGTCCTAAAAGCTATTTGAGTATTCCTGCAATTATAAGCGTGGCTTTAACTTCAGGCGCTGATGCCATCCATCCGGGTTACGGTTTTATGGCAGAAAGAGCAGATTTTGTTGACATCTGTGAAGAACACAATATCAAATTCATAGGCCCGTCTGCGGATGCTATGAGAAAAATGGGCGACAAAGCTACAGCACGCTCTACAATGCAAGCACATAACGTTCCCACAACCCCGGGAACAGGCCTCGTAAAAGATGTAAAAGAAATCAGAGAGTTCGCTAAAAAAGTCGGTTACCCCGTGATTATGAAAGCAACAGCAGGCGGTGGCGGTAAAGGTATGAGAATCGTCATGAACGATGATGAACTTGAAGAAAATTTCAATATGTGCCGTACAGAAGCAGGCAACGCATTCGGTAACCCTGAAATATACGTTGAAAAATACCTTATTGACCCGCGCCACATCGAAGTACAGATTCTTGCAGACAGCTACGGAAACGTTGTACACTTGGGCGAGCGCGACTGTTCAATTCAAAGAAGACACCAAAAACTTATAGAAGAAGCACCGTCTCCCGCTATATCGGATGAAACACGTAAAAAAATGGGTGAAGCTGCCGTAAATGCCGCTAGGGCCATAAACTACGAAGGAGCAGGCACTATTGAATTCTTGTTGGACGAAAAGTCAAAAGGAGCTAACGGCGAGCAGGTATGGTACTTTATGGAAATGAACACCCGTATTCAGGTTGAACATTGTGTAACGGAAATGATTTCGGATGTTGATATTGTAAAAGAGCAAATCCGCGTGGCACAAGGCTTAAGGCTTTCAGTGAAACAAGAAGATATCAAACTGACGGGCCACGCAATCGAGTGCCGTATAAACGCAGAAGACCCCGAAAAAAACTTTATGCCATGCGCAGGAAAAATTGAAGGCTACATTGCCCCCGGCGGATTTGGCGTAAGGGTTGATTCTCACGCGTATACAGGCTATAAAATTCCTCCCAACTACGATTCTATGGTCGGTAAACTCATATGTTGGGGAAAAGACAGAGAAGAAGCCCGTAAACGCTCATTGCGCGCTTTGGACGAATATGTTATAACTGGTATTAAGACTACCATCCCTTTCCATAAGCAAATTTTGGATGACGGAGTATTCATAAGCGGCAGGTTTGACACATCTTTTATAGAGAAATTCAATGAACGCAATAAAAAACAAATTTAGTAAGGATATATTAGAAATCATTGAAACCCTTGCAGGCCTTGCAGGGGTTTTTGGTATGAACCTGTACTTTGTCGGCGGACTTGTAAGAGACTTGCTCATGGGGTGCGCTATACAAGACGTTGATATCGTTGTAGAAGGCAACGCCATAGTTTTCTGCAGTTCGGCAGCAGTACAGGGTGTACTGAAAATTAAGTCTACCCATACTGACTTTAAAACGGTAAAAACCGAAATAAACGGAGTTGAAATTGACTTCGCTTCAACAAGACAGGAGGAATATCCGCAAAGCGGATGCCTGCCTGTGGTAACAAACATCGGCTGCCCGCTTCAAGAAGATGTTTCAAGACGTGATTTCACCATAAATGCTATTGCACTGGATTTATCAACATTCAAGCTCATAGACTATCTCGGAGGCACAAAAGACCTTGAAAACAAAATCTTGAAAATAACATATGACACAAGCTTTATAGATGACCCCACAAGGATTTTAAGGGGGTTAGACTTCAGGCTGCGCTTTGGTTTTGAACTTGATGAACATACAAGAAAAATGCAGGAAGAGTACCTTAAAAACCCTCAAAGATGCGGTTTAAGCTATGCACGTGTAGATTTAACTTTAAAAAAGCTCTTTAAAAATGGTAATCCCGAAAAAGCATATGAACATATTATTCAAGAAAAAATGTACAAAATTTTTACGGACACGAAACCCGAGCTCAATGCAGACGAACTCCGGGCAGCGAGAGAAATTTGCGGCGGTTCGGCAGATATTTTTATGAGAGCTCTTAAAAATGATTTTCCCGACAAAACTCTTGTAGGACAAGATTCTGTAGACATCTATAACTTTTTTAAAGGATTTTCAAGTGACGATCTAACGCTCTATTTTGCGAAAAGTAAAGATATGAGGGTTTTAGAGTTTAAAAACAAACTTGAAAATGTTAAAATAAAGACGACAGGTAATGATTTGATTGCCATGGGTTTTTCCGAAGGAAAACTTATAGGCGAAATTCTTAAAGGGATATTATCAGAAAACCTTAAAGGGCAAATGACAGCAGCAGAAGAAAAGCAATGGGTTTTGTCAAATTATAAATCACACCAGGCATAAAGTATAAACAGGGAAAATAATAAGAATATGCACGGACGCATATTTTAGCTCGAAAAGGAAATCTTAAGATGGCTATCGTTATTAATACAAACGTTGATTCTCTTATAATACAGAGAAGTTTGAACGCAGCAACTTTAGGTGCTTCTAAGGCTATAAACAGGCTTACTACGGGATTTAGAATAAACAGTGCGGCCGACGATCCTGCCGGTCTCATAATTTCAAAAGGTCTCTCTGTTCAGCAAAGCGGCTCTGAGCGTGCTATTTCAAACGCTCAGAACGGTATTAATATGCTAAAAACCGCTGAAGGCACACTAGCGCAAATACAAGACCATATGATGGCCATAAACGACCTTACGCTTCAAGCTATGAACGGAGGCCTAAGCGTTTCTGAAGTTACGGCTCTTGAAAACGAAGCAAAAGCACGCGCGGAAGAGATTGACCGTATAGCAAACGGTGCCATGTTCAACGAGTTCAAACTGTTCGATACAACAAAAACAGCGGCTACTGCGGATATAACTTTTCAGGTAGGCGCCAACAGCGATGCAGCGACAAATACCATAACCACTTCAAATGTATTTTACGGTGCAACAATGTCAGCACTCACTTCTTCCGTGAGTGGCGGCGTATCAAGCAGCGGTTTCTCCTTCACATCAGGCGGAGCGATTAAATCCAGAAGTGAGCTTGAAACACTGTTAAGCCAAGTACAGGCAGGCATCTCGAATATTTCATCACGTAGGGGGGTTATCGGTGCAAGCTCAATCAGGCTTGAGACAGCTATAGATACACTTTACGTACAAAATGAAAATCTTGCGGCAGCAAACTCAAGAATTAAAGATGCCGATGTAGCCAAAGAGTCATCGAACTATACAAGAAACAAAATCCTTCAAGAAGCCTCTGCGGCTCTTTTAGTGCAGGCCAATCAGGCGCCCAATATAGCATTAACTTTGATTTAGAAGATAAAATTTTTAACATTTTGTCGGTACTTTTTAAAAAAGTACCGACTTTAGTATGAGAAAGTTCAGACCTGAATATAATTTAGCAAACCCAAAAAGTGACGTATTGTATGAGTATCACCGTATTGCATTTAAGAGAGCTTAGATATTTCCCTATGAAACAGGAAACAAGCAGTTATTTTTTTCACCAGAAAATAATAAAATGCAATGCAAATTTATGTATTAGCCAACTTACTGCATGGATGTAGTAAGCAATTAGAGAAAAGGAGATTCTATTATGGCAATTATTGTTAACACCAACGTGGACTCGCTGAAAGTCCAAAGAAACTTGAACGCAGCAACAGCAGGCGCTTCTAAGGCAATGGAGCGTATGACTACCGGTTTGAAAATCAACAACGCATCAGATGACGCAGCAGGTTTGGTAATCTCAAAAGGTATTGAAACTCAACAAAGAGGTTCTGAGGTCGCTATTAAAAACGCTCAAAACGGTATCAACATGTTACAAACAGCTGAAGGTAACTTAGACCAAATGCAAAACCACTTGTTAGCTATTCATGACTTGACACTTCAAGCTATGAACGGTGGTTATTCTCTGGAAGAAGTTACAGCTCTTGAAAACGAAGCAAAAGCACGTGCGGAAGAGATTGACCGTATTGCAAACGGAGCTATGTTCAACGAGTTCAAACTGTTCGATCAAACAAAAGCTGCAGGCGACTCTGACCTTGTTCTTCAAATCGGTGCAAACTCTGAAAAGGTAACAAACACTATTACTGTATCAAATGTGTTCTATGATGCAACTATGTCAACACTTACAGGCGGTTCAGGAAGTGCAACATTTGCATTCACTGATAGCGGTAGTATCAAAACAAGAGCACAGTTTGAAACAACTCTTAATGAAGTCAAAGCAGGTATTAAAGAAATATCTGAAAGACGCGGAGTTATCGGTGCATCGTCTGTAAGGTTAAATGCGGCCGTAGACAACTTAACTGTTCAAAACGAAAACCTATCGGCAGCAAACTCAAGGATTAAAGACGCTGACATCGCTAAAGAATCATCTAACTATACAAACAAAAACATTCTTCAGCAAGCATCTGCATCTCTGTTAGTACAAGCGAACCAATCACCATCTATCGCCCTAACATTGATATAGAGTGCGTGAGAAGGTGACGGCTGCGCTTAGCAGGCGGCACACAGCACTACGACGGCGACGTAAGAGTTTGTAAGCAAACTCCACAGGAGCCAAAAGCGTAAGCTAAGAAATTTAATCCAAATTAAACACAAGACAATAACTCGGTATACCATATGTAAACCCTCTGCAAAAACAGAGGGTTTATTTTATATAGCAAACACGAAATTTCTTCTACGGTTCAGCTGCACTTCATCCAAAAGAATACTGCTTCTCGTCATAATAAAACATTCAAACTATTGCTATATTTGAAAAAAACAGCCATACAAAAGACTACACTTTGGTATGAGAAAGTTCTGACTAAAAGACAGTTATAACAAAGGGTTAAATACTCTATATTAAATGTAACAAGGTGACAAGTGCATGACAAGTATCCCCATTTGTCGTATTTGCGACTGCACTCATCCTTACAAGGAAGTAATTACAATTTAAAGAAAAGGAGATCAAACGATGGCAATTATCGTAAACACCAACGTGGACTCGCTGAAAGTCCAAAGAAACTTGAACGCAGCAACATCAGGCGCTTCTAAGGCAATGGAGCGTATGACTACCGGTTTGAAAATCAACAACGCATCAGATGACGCAGCAGGTTTGGTAATCTCAAAAGGTATTGAAACTCAACAAAGAGGTTCTGAAGTTGCTATTAAAAACGCTCAAAACGGTATC
>Ga0153945_1000015_pt1 | contig 66555 bp, 53 predicted proteins | sample TSNJ029MetaG_FD_104720 | JGI IMG/M metagenome (GOLD analysis project Ga0153945, IMG submission 104720) | Attine ant fungus gardens microbial communities from New Jersey, USA - TSNJ029 MetaG | ecosystem: Host-associated > Fungi > Mycelium > Unclassified | place: USA: New Jersey, Wharton State...
AAATTATCTTAAAAACCACTATCCATGTGTACGCCCAATAAAATAATATTTTTCTTCTCTTTGGTATTAAATCTGCTGCACAAATAATTGTGAAGATAATATCATTTTATACTGCCAAACGTTACAATAAGAGTTATAATGTTGCAATGAAGTCGGCGGAATATGATGTCACTATAATCGGAGGCGGTGTTGCAGGTTGTGCTTCTGCTTATACTGCAGCAAAATTTGGCCTAAAGGCTTTGATAGTTGAAAAAAATAATTATCTTGGCGGTTTGGCTTCGGGCGGACTTGTCGTACCGGCAATGAAATCTGAAAACAAAAACTTAAATACAAATTTTTTTAAAAGTTTGGTTAAAAATGCAAAAAAAATCGGAGCACAAATAACTTACTGCGATGAGAATCAGGGATGGTTTAATCCTATAAAGCTAAAAATTGTTTTAGAGGACATGCTCTCTGAAGCAGGAGCGAATATTTTATATGAATCTACTCCGAAAAACTTTTTTTTTGAAAATGAAAAAGACATGAAAAAAAGTATCTCTTGTGTAGAAATTTCAAATAAAATATTATCATTATCTTGCGCTTCGAAATATTTTGTAGATGCGACAGGTGATGGGAATTTTTCCAAAATTCTCAGTTGTGAATTTTGGAGTGATGAAAGTCAAAAGCAGCCTGCCAGTCTGAGGTTTATTTTGTCTAACGTTAACCTTGATGAATTCAGGGACTTTATACTTAAACTGGATGGCAACAGGGAGGTTACAACTGCGTGCGATGTTGACAATCAGCCCCATTTTTCTACTGCCTACACCTGGGATAAGTCTAAAAAGTGGGCCTTGGAGCCTTTGTTCGAGAAAGCCCTCTCTGAAAATGTCTTGAAACCCTCTGATTGCGCTTATTTTCAGATATTTACCATTGCAGGAATGCCATCATCAGTTGCCTTTAACTGCCCAAGAGTATTTCAAGACGATTATGACAATCCATTCTCTCTTTCAAGGGGTCTTATAGAAGCCAGGCAAGCCATTTTACGCCTTACAAACTTTTGCCAAACTTACCTTGAAGGTTTTGAAAAAGCCGAAATTACTAATATCGCTGATTTAACAGGTTATAGAGAATCCGGAAGGGTAAAATGTCTATATGATTATTCCGTTGAGGATATGCTTAATGAAAAAAAATTCGAAAACCCTGCAGTTTTTTCTGATTATCCTATTGATATACACTCGAATCAAAAAGATGATTCAACATTGAAGCATGTAGCTCCCTATATGCTGCCTGTTGAAAGTCTTATCTCAAAAAATTATACTAATCTTTACATAGTTGGAAGATGTCTTGGTGCAGACTTCAAATCTCAGGCCGCACTTAGAGTTCAACCGAACTGCATGGCCATGGGTGAAGCCGCGGTAAAAGACATGATAAAAAAACTTGGCGCAAGATGACATAGCTACTTCCAATTGTTTAAGTACCTGCCAATAGCCCTTTTGTCCAAATTGTAAATTTTTGTAAAACAAACACTTAAAAATAAGAATTTTTTATATGTTCACTCGTTATTAGATTATCAGTGAAGTATATATATTCTAAGTAAGCACAATTACAAAATGCTATTTATAAAAGGAGAAACCATGAATATTAATTTAGGCCTTGGAAGTTTGAAGAATTTAAAGATCAACAAACCCGAGGATGTTGCTTTTCAAGGGGGGTTTAAGACTCCGGAATCAGGTGAGAAAAAAGATGAATTTTTTAACTCCAAGTCTATTATTTCTGTGAGGTCTACACAGGGTTATACTCTTGCTTTTCCTGCTACATATGATCGCGAGTACGTTGATACTCGGGACTATGCAGTACCTACTTTTGACAGAAACCGTATGAGAGAGACTAAAATAGATACCGTAGATGATATTTTGAGTCTTTACACAACTCAAGGCAGGCCCATTGAGGATGAAACTGCATATGAAAATGCTATAGAAGAACTCAAAAACTTTAACCCCGGTAAAATCAACGAAGACGGAACAATTCTTCTCGATGAAACTTCTCCCTATATTCAGCTTCCGGTTATAGGGCTGCGCGGAGATAATTCGATTCCTCTTCATGAGCAACCTAATATGGGCGCCATTGTTGATACAAAATTAGCTGCGGGTTCAAATGTTCCTATTGCTTCAAACAAGGATGAAGATTTATTATATAAAGGTGAAGAGTGGGAACATGGAATCACCAATCTGCAGTATGGTAATAAATTCTATACTCCGAAGGAAGAGGAATATGATGCGGCTAAAGATGCAGATACCCTTATGGCATTGGAGGATGCTGATGTAGATGGTGATTTTGAACTCCCTGAAGATACTAACTCGAAGTTGGATTCGAAATTATATTCAATCCCTACTGCACTAGAGCGTACTTTTACAGCAAAAGGTGCTTCCGGGGAATATAACACATTTGTATTTAATCCTGAAAAAAGCGGTGAAATCCGCGTAGTTGATGACTTACTCCAGTTTTACGTTGATCCTGACGGCAATCCACTTGTTTGGACAAACGGAAAAGATCAAGACGGTAATATAGTTTTTGATTTTGATCCCGCAAATCTTAATCTTATGAACAAAATTAAGAAAGAAATTATAGAGGCAAACCCTGCAATCTTTGAAGCTAAACAAAAAGTTGCAGATGATGAAACCCGTAAAGCGGAAGTCAGAACTCCTGAAGAACTTAAGGGCAACTTTGCTCTTCAACACAGAGTTGAGTTCTACAAGGTTGATAAAGCCCGCAATGTATTGGCTCATAAATATGAAGATGCACTAAGAAATGGTCGTTTAATTAAGTTACCTGTAGTTGCTTTCGATGACGCCAATGAGGATTCGGCAAAGCTCGACCATGAAGATCAAGAATACAGGCACGTTGAGCTTAAGAAACCCCCAATACTTCCTTTCTTGAATCCTATCGGGAAACATATGGGTAAAATTGCAGGCGTTGCTCTTGCACTCACAATGATAATAGGTATGCGTTCATGCAATAATGCCCCCGGTGGTAATATTACTCCCTATGATGAGCCTATTGCTATAACTGAAGTGACTGAAGAGATACCTGATGAGGAAGTCGATACTGAAGTCCCTGATGCTCCGGACACTCCGGATAAACCGGAAACGCCTGGTGATGGCACTGTCGACCAAGGCGATGCGGACGGTGATACAGACCAAGGCGACGCAGATGGCGACGGCGATGCTGATCAGGGTGATGCAGATGGCGACGGCGATGCTGATCAGGGTGATGCAGATGCAGACGCAGATGCTGACGCAGATGCTGACGCAGATGCCGATGCTGACGCAGATGCAGACGCTGATGCAGACGCTGATGCCGATGCCGATGCTGATGCTGATGCAGACGCTGATGCCGATGCCGATGCTGATGCAGACGCTGATGCCGATGCTGATGCAGACGCTGATGCTGATGCAGACGCTGATGCCGATGCCGATGCTGACGCAGATGCCGATGCCGATGCTGACGCAGATGCCGATGCTGATGGTGATTACGGACCTCCTCCACCTACAGAAACAGACCCTAGCGGCGGCGGTAATGGCGACTCAGGTTCTGGCAGCGGTACTGATGATCCTATTGATAACGGTGGCGGCGGTACTCCAATTCCGGGTGATACTAATGAGCCTCAAGGCGATCAAGATACTCCTGGTTCAGGTACAGGCGATAACCCTTCCCCGGGTCCGAGTGTAGGACCTGCGGGCGGTGACGACGGTTCACCGGGCGGCGGCGGTAATGGCGACGGCGGTAATGGCGGCTCAGGTTCTGGCGGCGGCGTAAATGAAGGCAGTCCGTCAACACCTTCGGGAAATGAAAATGGCGGCAGCAGTATTTCGACCGGTTCTTCAGGACCCTCTGCTTCAGACAGCGGAAGCGGAAGCAGCTCAAATGACAGCGGAAGCGGTTCAAATGACAGCGGAAGCGGAAGCGGTTCAAATGATAGCGGAAGCGGTTCAAATGATAGCGGAAGCGGTTCAAATGATAGCGGCGGTTACAGCCCTCCTTCAGCTGAAGATTCTCCCGGCAGTGCGGCAGATAACGCAGCAAGTGAAGCGTCTTTTAGCTCATCGAATGATACATCTTCATTATCGAACAATGCTGCTTCAAGCTCATCGAACGATGCCGCTTCATCAACTTCTTCAGTAAGTGAAGCACCTTCTACATCGAGCGAGTCATTGTCATCAAGTTCGGCAAGCGAAGCACCGTCAAGCTCATCTGACAGTTATTCTCCTCCTTCGTCAGAGAACTCCACAAGTGCTTCCTCGGAAAGCAACTCAGGTGGTTCGGGTGAGGTAAGCTTCGAAGGACTTGGTAAAGTCAGACTAAACAAAGAACTTCAAGGCAGAATGTCAATGTACTTTAAAAATATCTAAAACAGATTGACAATATAACTAAAATCGCTCTCTTGCAATGGGGAGCGATTTTTATTGGCAACAATTGGGGTTCTTCTCCAGTTGCGAAACTTTAAAGATGTTTTTTAGCAAATCTACTCTCAAAAATTTGCCTTCCAGGTTATTTCCGTGCCCTAAAATAATCTTCAATATTTCGTTTGACTGCATAGCGGAAAGCGTGTTAACGACAGGCGCCAGAGATACCGGTTTAAGGTCAGTAAAATCATTCGTATATTTTGTCAGAAAGCATTCCAGGCAGGCAGTTTTGGTCGGGATAATTGTTGTAATTTGACCGAAAAACCCATCTACTCCTGCATGAACAAGTACCGTATTACTTTTTTTTGCAAATCGATTTAAAAGTATTTTTGATTCCATATTATCGAAGCAGTCTGCGATTATGTCAGGCTTTATACGGGGCATATTCAGGCCGCTAAATTGAAGGTTTATTATTTCTACCTCTATATCGGGATTAAACTGCTCTATCCAGTTTTTGGCGCTTTCTGTTTTCAATGTCCCGACATCATCGTTTTTATGAATAAATTGTCTATTCAGATTAGAGATTTCTATTTTGTCATAATCAAGAATAATTACCTTCCCTATACCAAGACCGCACAGGGCAGCAATTACTCCGGATCCCAGTCCCCCTAAACCTGCCACTAAAATAGTTGTGCTTCGGAGTTTTTCCTGCTCATTTTCGGTAAAATTGTTTCTTGAATATCTTAAATGATGCTCTTGCATTTTATAGGGCCGAAACTTTTAGTGCCTGCTCAATGTCTGCTATTATATCTGAAACATCTTCTATGCCTATACTAAGCCTTATATAATCAGGGCTAACTCCTGATGCTGTTTGTTCTTCATCGGTAAGCTGCTGATGTGTAGTACTTCCCGGATGTATGACAAGCGATTTCGCATCACCGATATTGGCAACGTGCGAGAATAGTTTTACACTGTTTATAAATTTTTCTCCTGCAGCTCTTCCGCCCTTAATGCCAAAACCTATAATTGAGCCAAAGCCTTTATCAAAGTATTTTTTAGCCATCTCGTGTGTCTTGGAACTTTTGAGGCCGGGGTAGTTGACCCAGGATACAAAAGGACTGTTTTCGAGGTATTCAGCTACCTTTAATGCATTTTCACAATGCGCTTTCATTCTTAAATGAAGAGTCTCTACCCCTTGCAGTACCATAAAAGAGTTAAAAGGTGATGCGCAAAAGCCCATGTCTCTCATTAACTGTATTCTGCATTTAACTATAAAGGCAGAGTTACCAAAAGTCTCCGTGTAAGAGAGGCCATGGTAGCTCGGGTCAGGCTCTTCCATAAAGCTGAATCTTCCTGATTTTTTCCAGTCGAATTTGCCGCTGTCTACAACCAAACCCAATAAAGACGTTCCGTGTCCGCCCAAGAACTTTGTTGCGGAATGAACAACAATGTCGACTCCGAAATCAATCGGTTTGAATAAATACGGAGTTGCAACAGTATTGTCTACAATCAAAGGCAGTCCGTTTTTGTGTGCAATGTCAGCCAAGGCCTCAAAATCAAGGACTTCTAAACTTGGGTTGGGGATTGATTCCACGTAGATAAGTTTTGTTTTATCGTTTATTTTTTTCTCGAATTCTTTCGGGTCTAAAGAGTTAACGAATATAGTTTTTATTCCGAGATTTTTAAATGTATGGCTGAAAAGTGTGCAGGTTCCTCCATATAAGGCCGAAGATGCGATAATTTCATCTCCTGTTCTTGCTATTGCTAAAATGGCGCAAAGCGTTGCAGACATTCCTGAAGATACAGCGAGAGCCCCTATGCCGCCTTCAAGGGCAGTAATTCGCTTCTCTATTACATCATTTGTCGGATTATTGAGTCTTGTGTATATATTGCCTTCACTTTTTAGGGCAAAAAGGTCTGCAGCAAATTCAGGGCTGTCAAAGGTGTATGCAGATGTCTGATAGATAGGCACTGCGCGCGCTTTTGAGAAACTATCAGGATTGTGTCCTGCGTGAATTGCGATTGTCCCTTGTTTCCAGCTTTCTTCTTCGTTCATTTTTACCTCCGAATTAATGAAATATAAGGAAAGTATAACATATAACTCCTTTAGAGTTTCTTTTCTATTATTCCTCCGCCCAAAACAAGGTCATTGTCGTAAAATACAATTGATTGACCTGGCGTTACAGAACTTTGCGGTTCAAAAAAAGTAACTTTTACTTTATCAATATCTTGCGTTTCGATATAGCATTTTTGCGGAGTTTGGGTTGAGCGGTGCTTTGCAGTGCATTCAAATCCTTTTCCGAGTTTTTCAAGGGCAATCAGGTTTAAATTTTTTGCCAAAAGTGCGTTGGAAAAAGTTTCTTCTCTTGTGCCCACAATAACTTTATTCTCATGGTGGTTTAATTCCAACACATAAAGGGGTTCGCTGTACGCAATTTTTATTCCTTTTCTTTGTCCTACGGTAAAGTTGTGTATTCCATCGTGTTTTCCGAGAATGGAACCGTCGCGCAGCACTATTTCTCCGGGCTTTTGGGTGCATTTTAAAAGCTCCGAGTAGTCACCTTTGAAGAAATCCTGACTGTCACCCTTGTCAAAGGTAAAAAGCCCGCTTTCTTGCGCATATTTTCTTGTTTGCTTTTTTGTCCAATCGCCCAACGGAAAGAGTGTTTTTGAGAGCTGTTCTTGGGAGAGGCCGTACAAGAAATATGACTGGTCTTTTTTAGACTCAAGTCCTCTGTATAGTAAATATCTACCGTTTTGCTTTATCCTTGCATAGTGTCCTGTTGCGAATTTATCAAACTCTATACCCTTTTTTGCAGCCAATTCCGGGAGTATGTCGAATTTTATTCTCGGATTGCATAGAATACAAGGGTTAGGGGTGCGACCGCTTAAATATTCGTCTCTGAACTGCGAGAGTACCAACTCTTCAAAATACTTTGAGCAATCGATTAAGTGAAAGTCTATCCCCAGTTTTTCGCACACAGCTTTTGCATCCGCTACTTCTTTCTCTTTTGAAATGCCATAACAAGAATTGCCCGCCTGAGAAAGGGGTTTGCCCTTATATACTTCCATCATAACTCCGACAAGGCTGTGACCTTCCTCCTTAAGTTTTAATGCCGCAGTAGATGAGTCTACACCGCCGGATATTGCCATTAGAATTTTCATGATTCAATTCTAACACTAAATAATTGACACACCCTGATATGTTCAGTAATATAAAGAAATGCTTCCAATGATTGATGAAGAAATATATTTGAAGATTATCGAAGAGATAGTCGGTGATGTTGCTGCTTGGCGAAAAAAAATGATTCACTATGTCAAAGATGAAAATCCCGAGATTAATAGTGCTATTATAGAGATTGCGAATAAAACAGAACTTGACCCTAAAGCCGTTGCAACAGGTGCTTACATGACTTATTTATTGTTAGAAGAAGCAGCCCGTCAGGAAGACGTCTCTATATCTTTTGAGGAATAGTTTTTAGCAAAAAATATTATTTTTGGGTTATAATTTTACTATGAATAGTGGTGATACTGATATGAATGCCCATTTTTTCAATGGGAGAAATATGTTTGGCGAAGAGATAAACCCTTCACCGAGAAATGACGATTCGCCTGAACATACTGATATTTCGCGTGAAATTCCCTTTATGGCTCAGATACTTGAAAATATCAGGGAAGTTATTGCGGAAGACAGAAAGCAGCGCCAACCTTTAATTTTGAAGCTTAATGAAGCTTTCATATTTAACATTGCTAAAAAAGCTGTACTTGAGAAAAATTCGACGTTTCTGATGTCGATAGCCGGTGAATCCGCTTCGGGTAAAACAACTTTGGTTCACAACACAGCAAAGGCCTGTATTAAAACAGAGACCTCTAACGTGTATACTGTTGTATGTTGCGATGACTACTACAAGGATGCTTCCAAGGAATTAAAAGACGCGGGTAATTATGAAAACCTTTTTGCTTCAGGTTTTAGTTTCGACACTCCCGATGCTGTCAATCTGGACCTTATGAAAGAACATTTGCTCTCACTTAAAAATGGAGAAGAGGTATACTCTCCCTTGTATGATTTTGTCACTTGCGAGAGTGTTGCAAGCGGTACACTAAAAAAGCCTGCAAAGCTTATTCTAAACGAGGGTTTATATGTCCTTAATGATTCTCTTAGGGACATTGTAGATGTTAAAATTTACGTCTATACTCCTTTTGATATTATACAAAACAGGTGGTACAAGCGCGCTATAACAAGGGGTAAAACAGGTGCTGCGGCTGACATGCAGTTTAAAGACGTAAACGATACCGCAATTAAATATATCAGGCCCAATATGTCACTTGCAGATGTTGTAATCAACGGCATGACAACTCAAGAATACATAGAAGAAATAACGCAAAAGTTTATTGACGCTATAGTCAGGGTTACCCGTAAAAGAAACACCTCTGTGTGATGTGTACAGCTTGTATCTTGACAAGATTGATTTATTTAATAAGATTAAATAGTTGAAACTTCAATAAAAACGCGTTGGGGCGTCGCCAAGTGGTAAGGCACCTGGTTTTGGTCCAGGCATTCAGAGGTTCGAGTCCTTTCGCCCCAGGTCTATTGTATAACTAAGCCCTTTTGATAATATGTCAAAAGGGCTTTTTATATTCATAGCTTACGTTTTAAAAATATTTCAGAATTTTATTATAAAGCGTCTTTTTTGTAGTCTTTTCCTACCGCAATATTCAAGCCTGCGGAGAAGTCTATACCCGTGCGTCCGCCGCTTCTGACCATTGCCTGCACAAAACATGAGAACCTGTCATTCCAGATTTTCTGTATGCCGACACCATATTGTGCGTAAGGCTTAACACTCAATTCAGGCAAGTAAATATTGTTTGCGCGGACTTTTGACTGTCCCATGATATTCCATACAACGTTTGCTCCAAAGTATGGCTGCCAGCCGCTTTCAGTGTTTGCTATGAGTTTAATACCGGGCTGCAGAATAATAGCATGCAAAGGGTTGGATTTAACTCTGACGTCAGATGCTGTTGTGTAGTCAAAGGTATTAACGAAAGTGTAGCCGAGCAGCATAGAGGGCTGCATAATTAGTCTTTTGTACTCAAAATTATTACCGAATTTTGCGGCTATACCGCTGTTTATGGTATTGAAGTTATCTTTTCCATACATTGTAGAGGCATGGTTATTCATATAGCCCACGTTTGCGGTAAGCCCCATAAAGAAATCATTTTTGTAGAACGTACTTGCAACGCCCAGTGCTGCACCGTTTTGGTAGTTGCCGATACCTTCAAACGTTTGATGTGCGCCCGTATAACCGCCGTAGGCAGAGTGGACAACGTCCCATCCGTTCTTAAGTTCTTTCATTTGCATATCACCGCCGAAGTATGCGCCATAGGTGGTATTGTTGATAGAAGAACCTTTTGCGCCCTTTAAATTCACTTTCTCAATCGAAATATGCGGTCTGTACCACGTGCTGCCTTCATCACGGGAAGTGTATAAGCGGAACGGAGCGTCTGTAGTTGCTTCCGATATTGCTGTCCTGTTTTGATTTTTCAGGGCAAAGCGGGCGTTTCTGCTCATATTCATCAGCCTGTCCATGTTGTTAAAGGCTTCTCTAAAGGTGTTCATTTGAATTGCCAGTGTTCCTGCGGTTGCTGCAACAGGGCTTGCCAAGATAGCGGGGTTAAAGCCCGTCTGGGTATAAGTAAGGGCATCTCCCTCGGCGTCAGCGCTGACATTATATTTTAAAATCCTGCCCATGGCAGTAGTATCGCTAAAGCTTGTCCCGCTTATAATATCCGGGTTCAATAATACGTTGCCCAAAGGAATAATTGTCGTACCTTCTCTATCATTGATGATATTCGACACAAAGGCTATGTTCAGGCTATTGCCGTTATTATTAAATGAACCCGCAGAAAATGTATCTGTTTTTCCTTTTATTAAATCCGCGTCAATTCCGAGGACAAGGTTTGTATCTCCGGCAAGGGTGAGGCTTACAGGGTTCATTGTGCCAAAAGCGCCGTTTCTGAGGTCTATGAGGCAGTTTCCGTCTGTGCCCCCGCCTATAGCGCCAAGGTGAAAGTTTGCGCCGTCAAGATAGCTTTCTTTGCCGAGTTTTAAAATGCCGTTGGTAAAATTATATGCAGTATTCAGGTTGCCTTGAAAATCAACAGGAGCATCGAAATACACGTTTCCGTCCTGTGTTATGGTTACATCGTCTGTGGTTGCGATACCGCCGTTAAAATAAATCCAGCGGCCGGGGTTTGTGTTGAGGTTGAGGACTGTTTGCTGGGCAGCGCTGCCTTCAAGATAGATATCATTGCCTGTTATGCCCGCCTTGTTGCCCGAAAAGACTACATCCTTGTTTATTGCCGCGATTGTAAAGTTTGACCCTTCCCCTGTCCAAATCGCCCCGCCGAACGTATCGGTGGAGTTGTTAATAAAGCTTGTATCTTCTATTATGCCGCTGAGTCGATTTGCCCAAATCGCCCCGCCGCTGCCGTGCGCCTCATTATCAGAGAATGTTGAGTTTAATATAGTTCCGCTGAGGGTACCTGCATAAATCGCCCCGCCGTAACCATTTACCGCCGTATTATTTGAGAATATTGAGTTTGATATATTTCCGCTGAGTTGAGGTGCATAAATCGCACCGCCGTAACCATTTGTCGCCGTATTATTCGTGAATATTGAGTTTGTTATATTTCCGCTGAGCTCATCCCATACATAAATACCCCCGCCGCTTGCAGCCTTATTACCAGAGAATGTTGAGTTTGATATATTTCCACTGAGGGTGTATGCATAAATCGCCCCGCCGTTTAAGGTCACCTCATTACCGGTGAATATCGAGTTTGATATATTTCCGCTGAGGGTAGTACTTGCCCAAATCGCCCCTCCGCTGTCAGCTTTATTACCCGAGAATGTTGAGTTTGATATAGCTCCGCTGAGGTCATCCCTTACAAAAATCGCCCCTCCGCTTGTGGCCTTATTACCAGAGAATATTGAATTTGATATAGTTCCGCTGAGGTCATTCCTTACATAAATCGCTCCGCCCCCGCCATTTGTCACCGTATTATTTGAGAATGTTAAGTTTGATATAGTTCCGCTGAGGTCATTATCTACCCAAATCGCCCCGCCGTAGCCAGTTGCTGTATTATTTGAGAATATTGAATTTGATATAGTCCCGCTGAGGTCATTATCTACCCAAATCGCCCCGCCGTCGAAGCTCGCCGTATTGCCCGAGAATGTTGAGTTTGATATAGCTCCGCTGAGGTCATTCCTTGTGTAAATCGCACCGCCGCCGCCAGTTATCGCCGTATTATTTGAGAATGTGGAGTTTAATATATTTCCGCTGAGCTCATCCCATACATAAATCGCTCCGCCCCCACCATTTGTCACCGTATTATTTGAGAATGTTAAGTTTGATATAGTCCCGCCGAGGTCTCTCCGAACATAAATCGCCCCGCCGTAGCCAGTTGCCGTATTATTTGAGAATATTGAATTTGATATAGTCCCACTGAGGTCATTATCTACCCAAATCGCCCCGCCGTCGAAGCTCGCCGTATTACCCGTGAATATCGAGTTTGATATAGTTCCGCTGAGCTTATCCCATACATAAATCGCTCCGCCGCCGTCAGCCGTATTATTTGAGAATGTTGAGTCTGATATAGTTCCGCTGAGGGTATCTGCATGAATCGCTCCGCCGTAGCTTGTGACTTTATTACCCGAGAATTCTGAGTTTGATATAGTTCCGCTGAGGGTCCTTGCCCAAATCGCTCCGCCGATCATGGCTTTGTTGCCCGAGAATGTTGAGTTTGATATATTTCCGCTGAGTCGAGGTGCATAAATCGCTCCGCCCTCGCTATGCGCCTCATTATCAGAGAATGTTGAGTTTGATATAGTTCCGCTGAGGGTATCTGCATAAATCGCTCCGCCGTCGCCATTTGTCGCCTCATTATCAGAGAATATTGAGTTTGATATAGTTCCGCTGAGGGTACCTGCTTGAATCGCACCGCCGCCGTAATTTGTCGCCGTATTATCAGAGAATATTGAGTCTGATATAGTTCCGCTGAGGTCTCTCCGAACATGAATCGCTCCGCCGCCGCCGTTAGAACCATTTTCAAAAGTAAGGTCGGAGATATTGCCCGGAGTTATACCTTGTTCGAACTCCAAGAGACTGTGTCCGTTTCCGTTAAGTGTGTACCCATTACCGTTTATAATAATGCCGTTTGCAAAACTAAATGGAGGAAGGTCATCTGTGAGCGTTATGTCATTTACAAAAATAATAGTGTCACCTTGACTTGAGTTGTTTATGGCATCTTTTAACATTTGCTCATTGGATACAGAGTGGTCTTGTGCATAAGCCCCCGCCTGAATACCTAAAAGCATAACGGATGCGGACAAAACCGCTAAAACCGCACGGATATACCTCGTAAAACCAAAATTTTTAAAAATCTTCTTCATTATATATTTGTTCCTTCTGCCCGCAAGCGTATAGATTGCACTTCCAACAATTGCCTGACCTATTATATCACCTGTGTAAGTTTACGGCAAACATGAATGGTTTCGGATGCAATACAAATCTTTATCTCCACCAATAATCCAATCTCTATATGGCTGTCGGGTTAATGAAATATTTAACTAATACATAAGCAACAGTTAATAACCTTATGCATTTTTTGTGTCACTGCATAAAGGAAAATTTTGATAAAAAGTTCCGCAAGATTTTGACAAAGGTGTTTGGTTTTATCCACTGACAGCTGCAAAATTCTAAACAAAATTTTTCCTGTTGTCTAATTGACAGCCCTGTTGGTTTACTTCATTAATATTTTAATTCAAATTTGTTAACCATTTTTTAACTTACACGAAAATCAATGAAGAGAAGGTTATTAATGAAGAGAAGGTTATTAATATTATTTATTTTTGTTTGCGTGCTCATTAATATAAATCTTGCTGCCAATGCTGTAAGTTATACGGTTCCCGGAACTCATACCACAATCAATTTGGCAATTAATGCATCTAATAGCGCGGGCGGTTCGAATACTCTGTCAATACTGGCAGATCAGATAATAGCTTCAACTATCGCCGGTATAACTTCAGATCTTGCTATTTCAGGTGCTTCGATGTCAACAACTGTTAATTTTGACGGCACTAACGGGTTTCGCTTTTCAAGGCCGGCCGGAACTTACTCTATTGCCGACTTGACTATTACCGGTGCTACAAATTCGGCTATCAGAAACAGCGCCAGCACCGGCATACTAACTTTAAGCAACGTTTATCTGGTTTTTAATTCTGCCACAGAAAGCAGGGGCGGGGTAATATATAATGAGGGAAGATTGGACATTCGTGGCTCGGTGTTTGAAGGAAATAATGCAAATACAGGAGGCGCGATTACCAACTATAGTTCGAATGGCGCAATAACTATAGATGGCAGCAGATTTCTTGGTAACCAGGCTACAAATTACGGTGCAGTAATTTATAATTACGTCGGCACAATCAATAATATAACTAACACTGAATTCATTTCCAATAGTACCACGTCTGGTTTTGGCGGAGTAATTTATAACAATAGCGGGGCGACGACCAATATCGGGTCTAATAATTATTTTTTTGATAACAGTGCAAGTGGTATTGGCGGAGCAATTTATAACAGCGGTATCTTGAACATCATTGCCCCGGATGGTACTACTGTATTCGAGGCAAATGGAGCATCCCAGGGCGGAGCGATTCATAACAGAGGCACAGTTACTATAGATAACGCTTATTTTGATAGTAATAACTCAACCCAATATGGTGGCGCCATTTATAACGATACCAATGCCATGCTTAGTATAGACAATACTGTTTTTGCTTCAAATACATCAGGATCGGGCGGAGCTATTTATAACGTGGACAATGCCATGATTAATATAGACAATACTGTTTTTGCTTCAAATACAGCAAACAATGGCGGAGCTATTTATAATTCCTTAGGTATAATTACTATAAATGGCAGCACCTTTGACTCCAACGTTTCCGCAGGCTGGGGTGGAGGAGCAATTTATAACTTGGCTGGCTCCGTTATCTATCTCTCTTCGGATAGTGTATTTACTTCCAATAGCGGGACTCGCGGAGGAGGTATATTTAACGGGGGTTCTGTGACCATTGGCGACTCTGCTGCATTCAATGAAAATACAGGAGCCAGCGGCGGAGCTATTTATAACGGGGGCACAATGACCCTTGGGAATGGCGCGCTGTTTTCGGGCAATAAGGCAAGTGCTAACGGCGGCGCCATACTTATGGATAACAATTCTATTTTAGCTGTTAATAATGTTATATTTTCGGGCAATACGGCGAGTATTTACGGCGGAGCAATTTACATTGGCGGCCAAAATACTCTTGTCAGTATAGATGGTGCCCATTTTGAGCTTAATGTCGCCGGTTCTGATGGCGGAGCGATTTATAACAGAGCCGGCTCCCAAATTAACCTTTCTTCTGAAAGCACATTCCTTTCTAATCAGGCAAACAACGGCGGGGCAATTTATAACAATGGCGGCACGCTAACTTTTGGAGACTCTACAGTATTTCTTGAAAACAAAGCAAATGCAAGTGGTGGAGCCATATACAATTTCAACAGTGTTTTGTCCCTTGATGACTCGGTGGGATTCGCGAGAAACCAAGCAGTGCAAAACGGCGGTGCGATTTATAACTCGGGTCCAAGTTCTATAATTAATGCAGACACTGTAGTATTTGCTGAAAACTCTGCAAACAATGGTGGAGCAATCTTTACTGACATCGGAACAATCTTTAACCTTACCTCGGGCAATTCTTTCATTTCCAATTCCGCAAGTGGAGAAGGAGGCGCTATACAAAATAGAGGTACTACAATCATTGGAGGATCAACACTGTTTCAGGAAAATACGTCTGTAACTGATGGCGGAGCTGTATGCAATTATGGTAATCTAACTCTGGATTCCTCTTCGGGAGATATTATCTTCACGGGCAACATCGCACAAGGATTGGGTAATGATATTTACAACCATAATAACGCGGTGATTAATATCAATGGAAGTGCAAACAGTGTAATTATAGAAGACGGTATTGCAGGCTTGGGTACAATTAATAAGTCTAATGACAATATGCTTGTATTACAAGGAGACAGTTCGGGTTATCAGGGTGTCTTTAACCAAACAGAAGGAGAGACATTTGTTGTTAGTGGCAAGTATTTTGGCAATGGCAGCACAAGTACAATTAATTCAGGTACTTTTAACTGGCTTACTCAAGATGATGACAAGAGCACGGGCGCTGTTCTTACAGTAAATTCGGGGGTAATTCTTAATGTTGATAACAACAGCACTCTTCATTTGGCGTCAAACGATACTGTAGTTCCAGACGCTATTTTAAATCTCTACGCTGGCTCTACCCTTAATAATGAAACTTCCCTTATGTTCAATAATGACGGGGATATTTGGTTTGGCACTATTAATAATATTGGAAATACTGCCGATGTAGTTTTGGATAATTATTCTTTCAACAATGATACAAGTGTATTTACTCAAACCATGGGCTCTTTGACTCTTAGGGACTCTTCGGAGTTTACATTAAATACCCCCAGTTCAATTACGGGGGGTGATGTCAATATTAATTCCGGCTCCGTTCTTAATATGGGACCCGATTCCATAATGTGGGGTGTTGATAACTTAAGAATTGATGCCGGAACTATAAATTCCATAAATGGTGTAATAAATATTTATTCTGCAGACAACTTGATTATTGGTGGTTCCGGCAAAAATTACTTTAAAATAGATATCGATCCCTACAATGCCGTTTCTGATCAATACATTATAAAAAATATTATAGGTTTAGACAATATCTGTGTTGAAAATGTCGGGATTATTGGTCAGGCACCCACAGCACTTACTATTCCAATCAATGTTTTTGTGGCTGAAAATATTGACCCGGTTGAATTTAGCACTGAGGTCAGCGAAGTTGATACCGCAATATACAGGTATAAATTTAGATCTGACGGAAGCGGTATCTATACCCTCTTTAGAGACCCAACAGAGCCGAATTTCAATCCCCAAGCCTTAAGGGGGCAGGTTGCTACATTGGCTGCTTATCAAAATCAGCTAGTGGTCAATAATGCACTTTTTGACCATGTATATATAGATAGTGAAACATACAATGCTTTTAATGAATTACGCAACAAGTATGCCTCAATAGGTCCTTTATTTGCCCCTTATCAATACCACAGGGATGAAGGAAGTGTATGGCATAAAACGTACGGGACTTTTGAAAAACTTTTCATGACACACGGTATTGATGTTGATAACAATGCTTACGGAACTATTATCGGTACTGATTTCGATGCGGTACAGCTTAAAAAAGGTTGGAAGTTTTTACCTACGGCATATGTTGCATACAACGGGGCTCGTCAGACATATAGCGGGGTAGGTATGTACCAAAACGGCGGACAGGGTGGCTTTATGGGCACATTCAACAAAGGTAACTATATAGCTTCTATTTTGGGATATGGCGGAGGCTATTTTAACCATATGTCGCTTCCGGGTGCAAGTGAGAAAACCGGTAACTGGTTTGCAGGTGCTGCAATAAAAAAGGCATATAATTACAGAGCTTCAAAACATCTTATTATTCAGCCAACAGCACTTGTTTCCTGGAATATTTTCGGCAGCCAGCATTGGGGGTCTGATTTCGGGGTTGCTTCCATGGTCTCGGGATTCTTAAATGGTGTAAACGTAGCACCGGGGTTAAATATGATATACGGCAGGGAGACTTGGAATATATATATGCTTGCACAATATATCTTTAACATTAACGATAAAATAAATGGAAAAATAGCAGGTGTTGACTTGCCCACACTCAAAATGAGACACGGATATACTGAAATCGGATGGGGTGTAATGAAAACGTTTAGAGAAAGATTCATGACCTATGCACAGTTTGCATTCCGTACAGGTGGAAGAAGAGGTGTAGGATTCCAGATAGGCCTTATGCTGACGATATGAGGGGCTAAATTAGATAGCTTTCAGAAATGCAGCCATAACAACACTTTTGACAATTCCATTTGTAGAAGCATATGATTATTTCAACAGGAAAAAAGTTCTGAACTCATAAACCAGTCCGGTATTCCTGTCTGATTATTGTTTAAAATCAGACTTTTTTGTCATAGGTTTGATTATTAAAAATAGACAAAATGCAGATTAAGGCAATTTTTTTCATTTATGTGTTTTGTACGCACAAATGCGAATCAAGATAAGGTTAAGGTGTAAAAGATGAATATTTCTCCCATAAACTATAATTATTCGAATGTAGCTTTTGCCTCCAAAAAGTCCGAAACTGAGAAGCCTCCTAAAATGTCAAAGACAGGGAAGAAAGAGACAAGATTATACGAAAAGGTATCAGATCCTGACTTTAAACCTAAACGTCCTCAAAAGGCCGGTATATTTGCTTTATTGGCTGCAATAAGCGTATTTTTAGGTGTTAAAACTCTACCCGCACAGCAGACTCCGTTTTTTCCTGCCGAAGTAAGCGCTCTGGGTTCAAGTGAGTTTTCCTCCCTGTTGTCCGGCGGCCAAGCAATGAAAGAAATTACAAACAGATTTTTTGACATAAATCTTTCCATGGATAAAAATGCAAAAAAAGTAGGCTTTGAAGCAAAGTATTATTACAATAATGGCTTAAGCGAAGGCAATATTGCAGGTCGTATTGTGGCCTCGGAAAATGACCCGAACACAGTTATAATTTCATATAATGACAGTCAAAAACGAGGTACACAACGTTATTCCATAGAAATTTTAATGAATGATAATGTTGAACGCCAGGTGGTTTTTACCAACCTTGATAATGAAGATGAAACATACACATATTATGAATTTATGGGCAATGCTTCTGTGATGGACAAGGACGGTAAAGAAGTTCCTGATGACAAAGGCGGTGCGCTTGCAGCAAGAAGTAAGGTTATTCTGGGTGCCGGTCTGGCCTTTGGTCTTTTGTTTGCTCTTGCCGGTTCGGATCAAATAAGAAAAGGTATTGCCGAACACCATGCACGTAAAGAGCTCGCAGCAGGTGGAGGTATAGTAGCTGGAGAAAGCCCGGAGGATGATGACGAATTTTACGATGAATAAAATAATTCATCAAGTCGGGAAAACTCCCTATGGAAGATTTTACTCTTTTCGTTGGCGATTTGTATAATTGATTTAAAAAATGAACCTAAAATTATATACTCAAGGGGAATAAAAAAAATTTATTTTTAAGGCATATTGAGTTTAAAATTAAATGAGGTATAAATTATGAATGTTATTTTAAGGTGGATACTGTATGCTCTGCTTATTATGTTTGCAGCTTGGATTGTGCCCGGTATACACGTAAGCGGTTTCTTTGCGGCACTTTTTGTTACAATAATTATGGCTCTGATTAATACGGTTGTAAAACCTATTGTGCAGGTTGTTACTCTGCCTATTAATATCTTGACGCTCGGTCTGTTCAGTCTTGTAATTAATGCGCTTATGTTTTGGCTTGCAGGAGTTATCACACCCGGTTTTGAGGTCGAAGGCTTTATGGCAGCCCTTTTCGGTTCAATAGTTGTTGCACTCGGCTCTATGGGTATCGAACGTATCGGCGCCAATGACAGACTTTAAAGGTTGACAAAGATATGTTAAATCCTCTCTTCAAGAGATTTGACATATCTTTCTATGCTTTTTATTTTGACCGCATTCTTTTTAGAATCTTGCCTTTCGTACAAATCTATAGTTCGCCGAAGATCTTTTATTGCACCATCAAAATCCTTGAGATAAATCTTGGTGTACGCAAGGGTTTCAAGTGCAATGGGGTCATTCCTTTTAACTTTTGTTGCAATTTCTAAATGTATTAAGGCGTTTTTATAATCCCTCGTTCTGTAATACGTTCTTCCTATGTAATAATGTATGAATTTTGCGCGAGGAGCTATTGCTAATGCCATATTATAGTTTACAAGCGCTTGCTGATAATTTTGATTTTCGAATTGATAAGACGCCCTCATTAAATATGCCGGCAGATACTTCGGATTTTGTCTTAAAGTAAGGTCAAGGAACTTAATAGCGCTGTTTTTATTTCCCATTATAGCGTATGCGCAAGCTATTTTGTAGTTGTGGCTATATTGAGCTTTAGGATCTTTACTCATTGAAATTTTTTGCAATTTATCGTTTATGTATTTTGTACATTCTTCTTGAGAATTGCAAACTCTCGGTACATTTGTCAACGCCCTGTCCGTTTCAAGTTCAAGATTATAAGAGTTTGCGAGAAAATAACCAAGGGAAATTAAAATGGTGAGCGCAGCTATAAATGCAAGAGGCATTGCATTTTTTCTTTTTGAAACTGCAAGAAAATATTCTTCATCAATTTCAACGCTCAAGATAGATGGGTTATAAACAATAGCGTGGTTCTTTAAAACTTTTTTGACAAAATAATCCCTGTTTGCAAAAATACAGCAATATAGCATAATAAGGGGTATAAAATATGGCGTAAATTGGTTGTAGACAATAAGGAAATATAATATTGCCCCTATAATTATCGCTTTTTTATACATAAATTTAAAAAGATAATATATGGGACCCAATAATAATGCCCATAAATTGAATGAAGTGGAAAAATTAAATTTTTGTCCTAAGCTTAATTGATTAACAAGCGGAGACGGATTCCAAAAATGGAGATTATTCGGTGTGCCTTGAAAATAATTGAGTAAGTATACTGTATGAATTCTTTTAAAAATGTCTTTCCAGCGTGCAGAGACTCTTAAGCGGTCTATTAAATCATAAACTGCAAGGGGGTTTTCTTGTGTATATGCTTCCTGTATAGTCTCTTTAAAAACACCCTCGTTCATCTTAATTATCCCCTACAATTGTTTTAACGGATGCTAAAAATTCTGTTATATTTATAGGTTTGGTAATATATGCATCACAGCCGTACATTTTTGCATCCCTTATCTCATTTTGTGTGGCAAACGCCGATACTATAATTGTTTTTGGCTGTTCTAACTTTTCCTCTTTCATAAGTTTCATAAGTTCTATGCCGCTTAATTTGGGAAGTTGTATGTCCAAAATAAGCAGATCAAACCTTTCGCCCTTAAGTCTTTTTAATGCTTCCGCACCATCGTAGGCTTTATGAATTTCGTAACATTGAGTTTCCAATAAATCAGCAAAAAGCTTCATATTAGCTTCATTGTCTTCAACTATAAGTATTTTTTTCATACAATTGCGCCATTTAACTCTACTCTGAATGTCGAACCTTTATTAGGTTCGCTTGCAAGAATAATTTTGCCTTTATGCAGCCTTACAAGCTCTTTTGTTATCGCCAGTCCTAAGCCTGTAGAAGCTTCGTCTTTAGTATAAATATTGTTTAAGTGTACATATTTAACAAATATTTTTTTGTGGTATTTTGGCTCAATACCTATACCGTTATCCTGGACTTCAAGAATATATTTTTTATTTTTACACGCTGAACGTATAGTTACCTTCCCTTTTTTCTGGGTAAATTTAATCGCATTGCTCAAAAGATTGTACAGTATTTGTTGAAACTTTTGATAGTCAGCAGTAATGTTTGAAGGACAAGAGTTTTCAAAAACCATTTTAATAGATTTCTTTTCTGCCAGCGGGGTTAAAATATTTACTACTTCCCTGATGGCACACTCCGGAGATATTTCACTAAGGTTGAGACGCGCAACTTTTGATTCCATCTTGGCCAAATCAAGAAGTTCATTAATCATATTTAAAAGGTGCAGTCCGGATGTGTGAATGTCTTTAACATACTCCGCCTGTTTTGCATTCAGTTCGCCAAAAATTTTGCAATCAAGTGCTTGAGAAAAACCTAAAATAGCATTTAATGGTGTTCTTAATTCGTGGGAAATATTTGCAAGAAAATTATTTTTTGTCTTGTCATACTCCAGGAGCTTTTTGTGCTGTCTCTCTATAACTCTATGAGCCTCCTCTTTTTCAGCTAAAGCATCTTGCAGGGCATTTAGTTGAAACTTGAATACTCCGGAAAGTTCTTGATCTTTAATCAGGTATGAATAAATATCACAAATAGCTTTTGTTAAAGCTATTTGCTCCTCGGAGTATTCTTGAGTGCCGTTAAAAAAGAAAAAGCCGAAGAAAGAGTTTTTTATGTGCAGTTTGCAAAAAAGAGTATTTTTTGCAAGTTTAAAGGCATAAGGGGTTTTAAAAATTTTTTTTGAAGGCACATAAAAAGCTGATTCTTTTTGTGTGCGCATTATATCAAGGATATTTTCCTTAAAAATATCCGCCTCTCCTTCTACAACCTCCCCTTCGTACATAAGTCCTTTTTTGGAAAGGTTAAGTGCATCAAGAAAATATACACCGCATAAATCAGATTTGATGTATTTGGATGCGTTTTTTAAGGCAAACACGTAAAAATTCGTATTTTTAGGCGTTTGCACGTTTAATATCTCTGAAATATCCCCTGAAAACTCTATGGTATCAACTCTCATAGTAAAATTATATTGATATAGAAGTGCATGGGCAAATTACTTAACAATAGAAATTTTATATCCACCCTTAACCGCATTTTGAAGCACATCTTGGCTTATCTTTGATCTTAGGTTCTTGATATATTTGTAAACATAATCGGTCGGCAGTTCCAAAATCTCTGCCAAGTCTTTTGCATAGACTATTTTGTCTCTGTTTTCTATAAATACATTAAGAACAGTTTGCTCGCGGGCAGTAAGGGGTTTTTTGAAACTCAAATTGAATTCTTTAAAGTCTGCCGACTTGGGCGCCCTTGCAGACATTTCAATCTGTTTCTCGACAGGCTTTTTGGCAACTTTGAGTACCATGTCTGCCTTTGAGCCGTTATCGTTTGACGGAATTCTGGTAACCCCGGTCTCATTTTTGAGAACTAAATCAACTATGTCCTTTGTATGTTTTTCTTCTTTTAGTGATTTACCCAGTCTTTGTGCAAATTCTTCTAAAGTTATCTTCTCTAATGAACTTCTCCATTGCTTGATTTCTTCTTTAGTTAAATATCCACTCATTTACCAGTCCTCTTAATTCAATCATTCCGGCTATTTTTAAAATGGCTCTGCCATTTAAATCTATCGTTTGAAGCAAAAACTCAATTAAACTCGGTTTTCTTGCTCCGTATTATTCTGTTATAGCATAATGAGGAGCATAAGTCTTCAAACGTAAATATTTTTTCACAGAAATTTACCTTAATTAAAATACTCTTGACAATTTGAAATGAGTAACTACAAAAAGAATAATATTGTCTTTAAAGTACTGTCAAATCGACACAAAAATACCATATGCGGTAATGACACCCTGTATTTAATGCAAAAATTTAGTGCTTGTCTGCCAGATATTTAAGATTTCTCTTTGCCGCTCTCGAGTAGTGTCTGAGTTTTCTACCGGACATTACAACCGTATTAAAAAATGTTGCAATAACCCCTAAAATGATGAGCGTAGTTAAACCTTCCAGAAGCGAAAAATCCAGAATTCTTTCCATAAGACCTCAACTTTTTATTAACAACCTATTTGTAATATACCCAAAATCCTTGTTCTCAAACACTTTTGAGGGTATTTAGTACACTTTTTCCAACAACCTTGATTACAAAAATAACTGCATCGTTATTATAAACGATGCAGTTAAAATTAACAAAATTCTTAATATAATCTTTACTTAAAGTTTAGACTCTTGTCTTTGTCTGCCGGGTAAGACTCGTGTCCGACGGCAGATGTTTATGCGTGACCCGCAGTGCCTAATACTTGCATTTTATGTTTAACAAGTTCTTTAACTGCAGTTCTGCCCGGTCCCATATATTCACGAGGGTCAAACTTTTCAGGTTCTTTAACAAAGAATTCACGGATTGTAGCTGTCATTGCAAGACGTAAATCTGTGTCAATGTTGATTTTTGCCACACCGTTTTTAGCAGCAAATCCGAGCATTTCCTCAGGAACGCCTTTTGCGTTTGGTAACTTACCGCCAAATTCGTTACATTTTTTAACAAGATACTCGGGAACAGAAGATGCACCGTGAAGGACGATTGGGAAATCATACCCGACAGTCTCATTAACCGCTTTTTTAATTTCGGCAAGTCTGTCGAAATCAAGTTTAGCTTCTCCGGAGAATTTGTAAGCTCCGTGAGAAGTGCCTATGGCAATAGCAAGCGAGTCGCAGCCTGATTCTTTAACAAATTTTACGGCTTCTTGCACATTTGTAAACTTAGCGTCAGCATCAGAAACGTTTACATCATCTTCAATACCTGCCAGCTTGCCAAGCTCAGCTTCAACTGAAACCCCGCGCTCGTGAGCATACTCTACTACTTGTTTTGTTACTTTAATGTTTTCTTCAAGGTCAAATCTTGAACCGTCAATCATAACAGACGAAAAACCGCCGTCGATACAGGATTTGCAAATTTCAAAATCGGCGCCGTGGTCCAAGTGAAGGGCTATAGGTACCGTAGTAGTTAAAAGCGCTGCCTGTACAAGCTGAATTAAATAAGTTTGGTTAGCATATTTTCTTGCACCTGCAGACACCTGAAGAATAATAGGTGAACGTGTTTCTTCCGCGGCTTCGGCAATTGCCTGTAAAATTTCCATGTTGTTAACGTTGTAAGCACCGATTGCATACTTGCCTTCCAGTGCTTTTTTGAACATATCCTCTGTTCCGACCAGTTTTCTTTCTGACATACTAAAAACTCCTTAAAATGTTTTATACGGTATTAACTTATCCTAAAAAAGTTTTTTAGGCAATTAATATTTGTAACAACTTTGTTACAAAGTATAAAGCCACCCTTTGGGTATGTCGTTAACTCGTATGTGTAGCAAGAAGTGTTAATATAATTTTTAAGGAGAACAAAATGGCAGGTGAAATCAGTGGAATTGCATTAAGCTTATGGCAGAAGGAATTTCCTTCGATTAAATCTATAGAAGATGCTCGGGAAATGGCAAATACCCGTATGGGTAAGGAGTTCATAACAACAAAGACCTCTGAAGACGGTATGGTTTCTGCAGACTTCAGTGATGACTCGTTAGATAAAAAAAGTAATGAAGAAATTGCCCTTGAAGTTATAAAGGGTAAATGGGGAAATGGTGCTGAGCGTAAAGCCAGACTTGCAGAGGCCGGATATGTTTATTCAGAAGTTCAGAGTATCGTTAATAGCAAGTTGGGCGTTACATCAAAGTCTGCATCCACAGGTGCAGCAACTGGAGCAAACGGCACAAGCCCGGCAGGCGACTCCGGCGGTGCAGCACCCGTAAATGCCGGTGGCGCAGTAACAAATCCTAATGATCGCAATGCAGGAAAAGATATTTCAAGTAATGAGAAAAAGAGCGATTATGAAAGTTACGGCTCAGTTACTTATAATTTAATAAAATACGCAGATGGTTCATACACAAAAGAATTCCTTGGCAAAGATGATAATATTACCGGGACAAATTGCTATGATAGCAAGGGAAGAACCATAAGTACGGTAAGCTCCTCAGGGGAGACGAGTTTCGACTGGAGTACAGGTGAAAACGGCAGCGGAACAATGACTTGTACAAGTAAAGACAAGATTAACAACAAAATAACTACTACTACATATAATGTGAAAAACCATAGTGACTTTTCCGGCGGATTAACATCACTCAATGAATATGAATTAAATGCAAATGGCAGTCGTGGGCGCCTTTTAATGCAAGTTGATAAAGACGGCAATAAATACAAATGGGATTATTCTAATTTGGATGCAAACGGTGATGGATTAATCAAATATACAACTGTCATAAATGGCGTAGAAAAAGTAGAATATCAAAAAGCAACCGGCGGGGTCGGAACAGCAGACTTCATATCTGCCGAGTATGCCGAAAAAACCGGTGACGAACTATACAGTAAGACTAAGGATGCAATCGATCAAATGGACAGCAAAAAAGCCAAAAAGGCATTAACCGCTGAATTAGATACCATACAAAAGGCAATAAATAACAAAACTATGAACGGAGAGGAAATTAGTAAAGCCTTCCAAGATCTTAATAATAAAGTTAAAGCATATTATGACAAAGTTGCCTCACTTGAAAAAGAGCAAAATAATTCGGATCCGGAAATTGCCAAGTGGTATAAAGATAACGGTTATGACCTTGTTAAACTTTATAAAGATAATTATAACAATACCGCCGACGGGATAATAAGTGCTATAAAGAATTTTAAAAGCACTCAAGCAGAATACCAAAAATTATTTGGCGGCAGCTTCGATGCCAGTAAAAATAGCAGCGATCCGAAAGAATTGCAAAATATCAAGGGAAGAATCAGATCCTACGCTGATAGTACAAAAAGTCCGCAAGGCTTATGGGCTGCAGGTCTGGAAAATATAACCAAGGTAATGCAAAGCATAATGGCTGATTATAAGTCCTATCAGGATAGTTCATGGAATAAGTCTTTAGTATAACGGCATTTACACAAACAAATTATCCCCTTATAATAAAAAGTAAAGTTTATAGGGGGATTTTTTAATGTTCAATACTATAGCAATAGGTTCAGACCACGCAGGGTTTGAACTCAAAGGAAAAATTATTCACCACCTCGCCGTTACTGACCACAAGGTTTTGGACTTGGGTACGTTCGACAAAACATCCTGTGATTACCCCCTTATGGCGCAAGATGTCGCAAAACTTGTTTCTTCGGGTGAGGCAGACTGCGGCATATTAATCTGCGGAACCGGACAAGGTATGGCAATTGCCGCGAATAAAATAAAAGGGGTACGGGCAGTTTGTGTTGAAAACACCTTTTCTGCGCGCGCAACCCGCTCACACAACAATGCAAATATACTGTGCTTAGGCGAACGTGTCCTCGGTGAGTTCATAGCGCTTGATATTATTGATAATTGGCTTAATACTCCGTTTGAAGGTGGACGTCATCAGGTCAGGGTTGATATGTTTGAGTGATATTATTTGAGCATGTGACTACTTTGTAGTATTATGTAATAAGAATAGTAAGTGCAGGATAGATAGGCAAAAAATGTTTGAAAGATTTACGGAAAAAGCAATCAGAGTAATAATGTTGGCACAGGAAGAAGCGAGGCGTCTCGGTCATAACTTTGTCGGGACAGAACAAGTGCTTCTCGGGCTGATTGCGGAAGGAACGGGAATTGCTGCAAAAACCCTCAAATCTATGGGTGTAACGATAAAAGATGCCAGAGCCGAAGTTGAAAAAATTATTGGCCGAGGTTCAGGCTTTGTTGCTGTTGAAATTCCTTTTACTATTCGTGCTAAAAAAGTTTTAGAACTCTCTTGGGACGAGGCAAGACAGCTTGGTCACAACTACATAGGAACAGAGCACTTGCTTTTGGGCCTCATAAGAGAAGGTCAGGGAGTTGCCGCAAAAGTTCTCGAAAATTTAGGCGTAGACTTAAATAAATGCCGATCAAATGTTGTTAAACTTCTTGGTGAAACCAGAACAAGCGGCTCCGGTGGTTCAGGCGGAAGCGGCAGCCCTCAGGCTACTACTCCGGGTGCGTCATCTGCTAAAGCTAAAACTCCAAGTTTGGACGAGTTTGGTACCGATTTAACTCTTGCAGCCCAGGAGCAAAGACTTGACCCTGTGGTCGGCCGTGAAAAAGAAATCGAACGTGTAATTCAAATCCTTGCACGCCGTACAAAAAATAACCCTGTTCTTTTGGGTGAACCCGGTGTCGGTAAAACAGCTATTGCCCAAGGCTTAGCGCTTCGCATAGCAGATAATGAAGTACCTGATATTTTAGAAAATAAGAAAATAATCCAGCTTGATATGGGCCTTCTTGTTGCAGGTACAAAGTACCGCGGTGAGTTCGAAGAGCGCCTTAAGAAAATTATGGATGAAATCCGTCAGGCAGGAAATGTAATCCTTGTAATTGACGAAATGCACACACTTATAGGTGCAGGTGCGGCGGAAGGCGCAATAGACGCTGCCAACATATTGAAGCCCGCTCTTTCTCGCGGTGAAATTCAGGTTATAGGTGCTACTACACTTGACGAATACAGAAAACACGTTGAAAAAGATTCAGCCCTTGAGCGCCGTTTTCAGTCTGTAATAGTTGAACAACCCTCGTCAGAAGAGGCTATCGAGATTTTAATGGGCCTTAAACCTAAATATGAAGAGCATCATAAGCTTCATATTTCAGACGAGGCAATTATTGCAGCGGTTGAACTCTCTATAAAATTCATAACAGAGAGATTCCTTCCCGACAAAGCAATCGACGTTGTGGACGAGGCTTCTTCCAAAGTGCGTCTGAATGTTGCATCTTTACCTCCCGAAGGCAAAGAGCTTGAAAAAGAGCTTAAAGGCATTATTAAAGAAAAAGAAAACGCAATAAGGAATCAAGAGTTTGAAAAAGCTTCGGACTTACGCGATGTTGAGGCAGGCGTAAAAGACAAGATTCGCGAAATGCAAGAGAACTACAAAAGCACCCAAGAGGCAAACAAGCCTACTGTTGGCGTAGAAGAAGTTGCTGCGGTTATCTCTACTATTACGGGTATCCCTGTTACAAAAATAACCGAGGGCGAAAGTACAAGACTCCTTAAACTTGAAGAAACCCTTCACGGCCGCGTAATAGGCCAAAATCAGGCCGTTGAAGCCATAGCAAAAGCAATTCGCCGTGCCCGTGTCGGCTTAAAAAGTCCCAACAGACCTATCGGCAGCTTTATCTTTTCCGGACCTACGGGTGTTGGTAAAACTGAACTTGCAAAAGCCTTGGCAGAAGCTGTATTTGGCTCAGAAGACAATATGGTTCGTATTGACATGTCAGAGTTTATGGAAAAACACACTACATCAAAACTTATAGGCTCCCCTCCGGGGTATGTAGGTTATGATGACGGTGGTCATATGACCGAAATTATTCGTAAAAAACCATATTCGGTAATTCTTTTTGATGAAATAGAAAAAGCTCACCCTGACGTATTTAACATAATGCTTCAAATACTTGACGATGGCCGTCTGACAGACTCTAAGGGCCGTCACGTCAATTTCAAAAACACCATTATCATTATGACATCAAATGTTGGTGCGAGTATGATAACTTCAAATCAAAAACTTGGGTTCTCTGTTTCAGGAGATGAGAAAAAAGACAAATATGATAAACTCAAAGATACTGTTATGGAAGAGATGAAAAAAGCATTCCGCCCCGAATTCCTTAACAGGATTGATGACATTATTGTATTCGCTCATCTCAATGAACAAGAAATCAGAGAAATTGTCGACCTTATGCTTAAAGACTTGTTCTCAAGACTTGATGAACACAATCTCAAGATTGAAGTTTCTGATGAAGTCAAAGATTACCTGGCTAAAGAAGGCTATTCTGAAGCCTATGGTGCCCGCCCTCTGAGACGCGTTATTCAAAAGAAAATCGAAGATGTATTGGCTGAAGAGATTCTTTCGGGCAAATACCAAAAAGAAGATGTTCTTTTAATGACTATGAAAGATGGCTCTATAGCTATTGAAAAGAAGGAATAACTAAAATTATTCAGAAATTTATATTAAAAAAGCGCCCGCTGTTATAAAGGGGCGCTTTTTAGTTCTATCTGTTAAATATATTGTATAGAGTGCGTGCGGTCTCTATTTTTCGTACAGTTTTGTTGTCCGCCATATCAGTTTGTTGGCTTCTGTATCTTCTGTACCTGTTATTATTGTAATATGGGTCATTGTACCCGTAATTCCCATTATTGTACGCAGGTACAACTCTTGTATTCTGCGGTACTATTCTATATCCTCCCTGCTGCGGATAATTTTGTCTCACATAAGTTGTTGCTGCCAAGGATTCAGATGCAACCAAGACAATAATTGCAAATGCTAATACTATTTTCCTCATATGCCTCTCCTCTTTTCGTAACTGAAATAATATAAACTGTCCTTGATTTTTTTAAATCAGACACTAGGGCGTTATTCTTTTTCTTGAAAAACTCATGAACCGCAAAAAGAACTTGCATTATAACTTTTACACACATACAATAATGAGTGAATAATTAAATTTGGAGAAGTGTCCGAGTGGTTTAAGGTGCAGTCCTGGAACGACTGTGTGCGGGCGACCGTACCGAGAGTTCGAATCTCTCCTTCTCCGATTTTTTTAGTTGAGTGATTTTTGAGACAGATTGAAAGATAGGGAACAGCTCTACGAGTATATCTCCATCCTTTAGGTATAAGTTCTGGCAGACCAATTTTATCAATTCTCGCTTTTTTCATTCGATTTCGTAAAACATAATGTTTTCGCATCTTTAGCGAATTCGAGCAAAAGTTCACGAGACACATTCACTCAGTGTATGCATTATCTACGCGGCCAGTATATCATCTAAAGTTTGCTGAGGTTCTTCTATAAATTTATCATGTATAAACCCGGGGCCTATTGCTTCATTTATTTGACTCATGTCAATTTGGTATTGTAACCAGTATTTGACACCATCCCAGTTTGAAAAAAGTTCTAAACAATTGCTGTAATAAATTTCACGGTCTTTATCTTTTTCGGCTTTCGCTTTCTCTAACATGTCCATAAAATAAGCTTTTCCTTTTTTCAAATATTCTTCAACTTGCGAGGTTACTACTTTGCCATCGTTCACTTTTGCATACACTTTTCCTGCATTGTTTTGTTGGCTTTGTTCATGGATGAAATTAGCTGCCTGGATTTTCATCATTTCGGACTTTTTTATATCTTTTGGAATTTCACCGGTTTCGTCTTTTTTCAATAATCTTGAATGTACTTCTTCGCTTTTTGCTATTTCTCTTACTTCATACTGAAACTTTGTTTCATATATATATTTTTCATTATAAAATTTTGCCATATTTGCATGGTATCTACTTTTTACTTCAAGATAATCCGCAAAGAGGGTGTCAGGATTTTTAATTTCTTTTAAATAATCCACTAAAGTGTAAACTTCAAACGAACGCAAACTTGAATTTAGCTTTGAAGTATCAGACATGTGAAAGCAGGTACCGGCTGCATTATTAACTATATTTTTTTCTATCATTTCATCAAAATTTTCAAATGTACCATATTCAAAGTCAAAAAGACCTGCTTTATCTTTAGTAATGTTAATATTCCCGCCATTAAAGTCCCAATTCATAAACCTGGAACGCTCGCTACCTTCTTCCAATATTCCGCCTTGATCCAGCTTTGTTATTTCGGAAACTAAAGAAGTCAAGTTTTCTTTATTAAAATTGTCCTTTAAGGGATTTGGATTTTCGCCTTCGACTTTGGTTGAAACTAAATAAAAGGTGCCATCGGGGGCTTTTAAGGCATATAACCCTTTTTGTGATTGCGGCAAATTGAACCTGCTCTCATACATTTTATCCAAAATTCTAAATTCTCGTCTAGGGTCGTTACTAATTGCCTTTTTCCCTTTATATCTTTTAACTACCAAGTCTTGTCCGGGGATTACAAAAGTATTGCCATTTAGGCCCTCACCAAGTTGTTTTTGACATTTTGTTGTAATAACCGCATCTTTAATTTGTTCTTCGCCTGGATTCTTATGTATGGGAATTACCGTATATCCATTTCGACTTCTATATTCCGGTGCAATTCCTTTAAAACTTAAGGTGCCAATATGACAGTTTAGCATGAGTTCTCCATTTCAATTGCAATTTAGTTAAAACACTTGAATTAAAAAAATTGTCAATGAGACTTTTCTGCCTGTTAAACTAAAACAAATTTTAGTTGTTATAAACCATCACTAGCGCAAATCGGTTTCCAAACATACGCCGTGTCCTTGTTCATGGTTCTTATTGATATATCTGACAAAACAATAACCGGGCATTGGATTATACTCTTCTGAATATTCAAACTTCAAGTAAGGATAATCATCAGGTATATTTGTTTTATATTCCAACATAATTCCATGCAGCTCACAACCTTTAGTTAGATTGTAAGCCGTTCTCTTTCCAAGAATGGTACCGTCTTCCAGAGTGATGTTTTCAACTGTTAATTTACCGGATTTACCGTAGTGGCGGTCAATAACTTCTGATTTAACAATTTTTTGTCCAAGTAGTTTTTCTATATCTTCATTTGTATTTTTTTGAATACAACTAGGCGGTTTTCCTACATTAAGAGGTATGGGCACTGTTTTAGGAGTATCTACCCTATCATTACGTTGTTGCTGCGCAAAATCTGTCTTTTTAGTACTGCCAAAATATGCCGGGCTGTAGTTGAGTGAGTATACTTTCATTATTTTTCTTCCTGCTTTACCGAACTATAATTATACAAAACTGCTGAAAAAAAATATTGACTGTAAAGATTGTAGTCTATAAGTTTTGTAAAATCAGGATATTGACAAAGAAGCATTGTTTAAAAGTATTTTTACTGCAGTTGTCGACTTAACTTTATGTTATCTTGGGAAACATCTTCCCTTAGGGATGTAATAAACTCTTCCCTGTATAAGTATCCTAAATGTGCGCCATTATTTAAATACACACTTTTATTGCCGGTATATTCTTTTAGTTGTTTGAGCTGTGTCTTATTTACAAAATAATCATCCATTGCTTGGTATATCTTGTACTTATCACTTTTTCTTAAGAATTGTGCTATTGAGTGAAGACTTGCATCATATTTCAGCTCATCGTATGATTTATAGCGCTCTTGTACAAGATATCTCTCCGCGTAATCTTTGTAACCCATATTGTTAAATTCGCTATAGAAGTTTGTTTTTTTATTATTTGGTATTTCTTCAAGAGCAAAAATTAAATCGGAAAGTTTTTGCCGCAGCACAAACGCCCTGACAATACTTCCTTCTTCTTCTGAGAATGGCAGCTCTTCAAATTTAAAATCCTCCTCTTCTTTTTTCTGGTAGGCCTGAATAACTTTTGCTGCTGCAATTGCTGTTCTTTCTTTGATATTCTGCGAGTTTTTGCACCAATCTTCATTACTTTTATCGAGCATTCCCAACGCATATAGAAGTTCTATCGGGGGACTTGCCGAGATATATTTTACTATATTTAATGTATTATTTTTATCCTGCCTGTCACCCATAAATAGTGTTGTCAGTGCCCCAAAAGACGTCCCTATTAAGACATTGTTCTTGAATTTGCGCTCATATTTTGTTTCAAGCATATTTACAATTTTTTCTGTAGTTGTTTCAAGCAGTTCAACATCTCTTTTTGGAATTCCCGGCCTGTAGTCTGCAGGCATACTTTTTACAAATTCCCAATGAAAGTGACTTCCCTGAATAAGAACCGAATATCCTTCATCAAATAACAATTTTGCCAATACTACTGAGTGGTGTGAGTTTATACCGTCACCTATTGAGGGATATATTATTGCCAGGGGTGAGTTTTTGTCTTTTTGAAGTATATATCTGAAGGAATAATCACTTCTTCCTTCGGTTACATTAACTTTTGAAGTTTTAATCCTGTTTGAAAAACTTTTATTCCATAATGAGATTTCACTCCAAATAGAATTATTTATATTTGGTAATTCAAAAAGTGCTGTCCTCATTGAGTCTACGGTAGGATTTTGGGGATTATAGCCGGCAAGATTAATATCTGCCTCTAGTGGATTTTCTTCTTGCGCTATAAATGTGTCATCTTCGATTTCATTATTTTGAACAATGCTTTCATTATGCATCGGTATTTCATTTTCTTCCGGCTCAAAATATTCCACCATTGGGTGATACGAATGGATTGCAGTATCGAAATCCGAATAGCTCAAGTAACGCCCGCTGTCTTCAATAAAAGTTTTGTCATTCCCTACAAAGGCTGCTTCCAACACTTCTTTTCTGTCCAGGTTGGAATTTTTTATGTAGTTTTCAATACCGTAAAACTTTCTTGCTATATCATAGGGGTCTGCATATGTTGATTCAATCATAATACTTATAGGCTGCATATATGATGTTCTGTTTATGGTCAAACCTGTTTTAACCAGAGCGGTAATAGGTGTTGCAAAGTACATACTTGGGTCAAGCGCTGTATCTAAAAGACGCCCTGCAGCACTTCTTGGTGTTGCACTTGATATAATTGGCAACACTAAGTACGGTCCCTTTTTGACTTTGCATTTTGCAAGTGCCTGCTCCATGTCTTCTTGTGCGGGCTCTAGTTTGAAATATTTTTTCGCAGGATCGTACATACCGGCTAAACCTATTGTTGTATTTGTCAAAAACCTTAATGTTTCCTTGCCGCTTGCTTTAAAATCCTTTTGTACCAAAGTGCTTACAAGTCTTCTTGGGTATTCTATGTTTGTATATGCGCTTTGTAGTCTGTCCATACCGTATTTTGGCATAACGGAGGCCCAGATTATGTGTATAGGTCTTATCGCATATTTGTTAACTTTAGTATTAAAATTAAATACTTTTCTGTTAAAACCCTCGTATTTGTCACCACCCAGGTATTCGTGTACATAGTCCGGGTATTTAGTGCTTTGATGATTTTCTGCTTCCGGCTTTGCGTGTGCCAGCGGGCAAAAACTTATGTAAATGAAAACTGCAAAAAGCAATACTAATTTTTTTCTGAATTGCATATTACTCCTATCCTAATTGTGGCTTTATTAAGTAAATTATTTTTTTGCACATTTATATAAAATGCATTACCCAACAGAGTAGAGCTTTGGGTAAAGCCTTACTTTTTAACTTTCTTTTTTTTGAAATTTTTCAGCTATTTGGCTTATTAGATGTTTTTTACAAATGTTAAAATGCAAATGTAGACATTGAGGGTGCGGTATGTTTCAGACTATCAAATAAACAGTGTATATTTACTTACCAAAATGTGAAATGTGTTATTATTAGTGTATGGTGAGTTGTAAGATTTTAAACTTTAAGAAAAATAATGATCTTGAGAGAGATTATTTCAAAAAAAACTTTTCTCAAGTTAATAAATTAATAAAAAGGATAAGAAAATCTTTGATTACAGGAAAGGACCTTGAGATTAAAGGTTTAATGCTTGATGAAATTATAGATTTTAATCCCGGACTTTCAAGAATATATATATTTCTTTTTCAAGACGGTCTTACTTCAATCAGATATGGTTCACTTAAGGAAACTCTTGAAAAGTCTTTAAATGCCAATATTTTTGCTATAAGAAATAATTCTAATTTTTCTTCGTTTGATGTTAAAAACGAGTCTTCTTGCAGAATAATGATTGAATGGATTACTGAAAAAACTATGGTCGAGCTTGGTAAAATTACTCAGACAAAGTTTTCTCAGAATAGATTTGAGCCGGGAATAACCGGTTTTGAACTTAAATACGGCGGAAAATCATATTACTATATGCCCTCTTATTCGATTCTTGAGAATAATTTGGGACTTAATCAGGCTCTGAATTTCATTATCAGAAAAACCGAAATTGGAAAACTTACAAATAAAATTTCCGAACGTATCGAAATTTTAAAAGAGAGGGGAGACTACAAACTTTTCCTTACAAAGAGCAGGTCTTTTATTTCTTATAAAAATAAGATAATTCCGCTTTACCGCTCGAATGTGTTTTATCCTGAATTCAGTTATAAAAAAACCAAAGAAATATTCTTGAAGTCTGCAGACTGGCTTGCAGGGCATATATATGAAGATGGCAAATTCTTATATTACTATGACTGCACGGCTGACAGCCGCATTGACCATGAGCACCCCAAAAGAAGTATGGACGACCTTTACTATAACGAAATAAGGCACTGTTGCGCCATTTTGTCTCTTTATAATGCTTATCTCCAAACAAAAAACAAAAAATACCTTAAACCGATAAAGCCCGCTTTGGACTTTTTGGTTTCAATTACGCAAGAAGAAGAAATTTCAGGTGAAGTTCACTGCTACACCTATTATAACGATAAAGTAAAGCTTGGAAGTATAGGTACGGCTCTTCTTTCTATGATGCACTACAGAAATGCCACAGGAGACAAGTCATATGACAAGTACATAAAAGGCTATGCAAGACATATTTTATACAGAATGCTGGAGAATGGTCAGACAATTGACTATTATATCTGTCCGCCATACAGAAACGGAGAAAAAATTATCAATCCCACAGAGCAAGAGCTGCGCGACCTCTTTATGTTCTACTATCAGGGTGAAGCTTTACTTGGTCTCGGAGTGTTTGTAAATAACTTTGACGATGATAATGAACTCGTTGCAGAAGCAAGAAGAAAGGCTGTAAAATTCTTTGACTGGGTGACTAAGGGTGAACGGGACAGGGTTTATAAAGACATGTTTGCAGAATTAACGCATGATGCGTGGATGATGCAGGCTATTGAAGAATGGGGAAAAATGGAAGAGTTTAGGGACCCTGCGTATCTTGACTTTGTTTTTAAAAATGCAACTTCATTGATAAATCATATGTATACAAGGGATGATTCTCCATATATAGACTATGACGGTGGATATTTTTACACATACGGACAACACTTTTACCCTGACGGTGCCCGCTCTGAAGGTTTGATTGCTGCCTGGTATGTGGCAAAAATGGCGGGTAATAAAGAAATGGCAGACACTATTTTAAATGCAGCCAAAATGGCAGCGAGGTCAGAGTATCAACTCTTTAACTGTGATGAGTATATTTATCATCACAAAAATCAGTCCTGCTCAAGACACACTATTAGGTTTAAGGCTACGAGACAGTGGATAAGAATAGATACTATTCAGCACGTTGCCTGCTTTTTTGCCAAATTGTACGGAACAAAAAAGTCCTAAGCTTTTACTTCTAAGTAATCCATTTTTTCTTGAGTTATCTGATACCCGTTTACAGGCCAACGGTCATCTTCTTTTAAGACCCTTGCATAATAGTCAAGCTGTCTGAGTATTTTTTCAGGCAATTCAGCATTGTTTTTTGCGCATCTTGAGCGAATTGTCAGACTTAGGACCTCGGGTATATTAAGTGCCTGATCCTTAATTAGTGCATTTGTGTATTGCGCATCGTAGTCTGCCGATATTCTTGGTCTCCAGTCCATGGCATCAGGCTTGATAACTCTGTTGTAGCATTCCTCAGTGCCAAACAAGTCAGGGAAGAATATTTGTATGCTCTTTGCGTCCGAAGCGAAAAGCTTAACAAATTGAAGTTTTTTAAAGATTCGCATTGATTCTTCGCCACCTTCAAGTATTTTATTTACAACTTTCTTGTTTATTCCAAGTTCCCTTTTCAAATGCTCGACCTGTTTTGCAAGTTCGGTATTTTTCTTATCACGTGAGCTTTTGTGTTCTTTAAATATATCCTCTGCCCATTCCTTCATTGAAGGATTGTCGTGATTTCCAAACATTGCCCAGCTGCTGTCCTTAAAATAGTCTGTACTTCCCCATCTGGATTGAACTATCTTGGAGGCACCTCTGTCGGCAAGAACCTTCGAAGAGACCGGTGAGACGTTTTCAAATTCTTCAAAGATTACGTCTTTCTTATTTGTTCCGTTTTCTTTTGCTGCTTTCAAGACTAAATCAACAGGCTGACCATATCTGTCATACTGCTCTTGGGATATACTTTCTTCTTTATATCTGTTCCATCTCATTCTGTTGTCTTTATCCGGTTCATGGGATAAATGCGTATTAATATTATTCATTGTTAAGTATGAAAAAGATGCTAATTTCGGGTTGTCGGGGGATGAAAGTAACTTGCCTGCATCCGGATGATTACACAATTTTCCTTCAGGCGCGACCCATGGGTCAATTATTCCTTGAGCGTGGTCAATCCTCGCGCCGCCTTTATTTTCCTTGAATATTTTGTTAAATTTTTCGTACAAAAATTTGCCTGCAGCAGCAAGTGTTCCGTCTGAGTTGTGCAGTTGGTTGAGATTAAGAATAGGGAATCCCCAATTCATTTTTGGGGGGCAATTTAACTCCCATCCTTTTACAAAAGCGTCAGGATGTGCCCACTTGTCTCTGGATCCAACAGAAACTTGCCCATCCCCTATGGTTTTTAGGGTCAGCTTATCCGCATCTCTCTTATCGGTATGATTCCAGTTATTAATTTTTTCTGCAAGCTGACGACCGACTTCTTGATTAAACTCCCAGGTTTCCTTGTTCTGTTTAGCATAAATAAACTGCTTAAACATATAAAGTTCCATTTTATCGCCTAAAAACGGGTCAGTTTTTATTTCATTAACTCTTTCCTGCCAGTCATCGGTTTCAAAAAGCCGTGCATCTCGTGCCGAGTCAGGCTTTATGGGTGTTTTATCTGAAAGGTCCGGAGCTTTTTCAGTATCCCAATATTTATAGTAGTCTTCGCCATACAAAACTCCAAGAGCATCATAAAGAGCATCTCTTTCAAGCCAATAAGCATTTGCTTCGTCTTGACGGAAAGCTTGAAATTCTGCGTCTATTTTTTTAAGTTTTTCATTCTTACTCCTGCCTTCTTTGAAGTTTTGAAAAGCTTCTTCCAGCGCAGCATAACTTTTTTCCTGATAATAGTTATAATATGCAATATTGTCTCCGGAGATTGTTCGCTTATGGAAAATATTGTTGTCAGGCTCAAAACTATCCGGCACATTTACTTCTTCTGCATCCGGTCTGTTGCTTTTTATATCACTGATTGTTTCAGGGCTGAGTATTTTTCCCCATTCCGGTTTTGTAAGTTCTTCCAAATCAATCGACATTGTGTTCCCTGAAAAAATACTGCTGTCATAAGGCGTTGGGTTCACTCTACCCATCATACCATTGGGTAAATCCTGTCTTTTATTAAAACCCCATAATGCCATATCTACCGAAAACATTTTTCCGCTTTTGTTGAATGCTGAACCAACCCCCATATTCATTTTATTTGTTTCTGATGGAAATGCAGCTTGCGGGACGATGAGAGCAAGAGAGTCTTTTTCAAGATAATCAAGGGCACTTTGTATGGCAGCCTTGTTTAATACCGCTTCTTGCGGTGTAAAACTTCTTCCAAAAGTTAATGCAGGAGCTGTACTTTTTGGATATCCGGTTTCTAAATTAGCAATCACTCTCATATTTTTCCCTTATTCTAAAATCTTTTACTACAACACAACATGCTTACAAAACACCTGATTAAATAATTTTGCTATATACCGATTAGCCAAAGGTGTGACTTTAGTCACCTGCCACACCTTTTAACTTAATTGTGGTAATTTACTTAACTTCCATACAGTTCGGGTTTTGCAATTAGGAGTTATATAAAACACAGAAAAGAAATAATTTGCGCCTTTAAAATGACGTTTGCCGCAACAGCTCCTTGAGGACGTATTCTTTACCCTGATTATTTATGGGGATTTTGTTTTTCTGCATAATATCCGTAAATTCCATATTGGAATAGATTTTTTGTCTTTGTTGGCGCGATATTTTTCCGTTTTCAAAATAAATCTTCAATAAGAGCATCCTCAATTCGAGTTGTGAACCTTGGACCAGGTTGTATTTGTGGGAAATTTCCATGTAATCGTCAATCATCTGTTTTAGAAGTCTTTTAATTTTTAAATTTTCTTTTGATATGTTTTCATATCTTTTCGCTTCAAGTAACAGTGTTTCAAACTTGAATTCGTAAGCGTTTTTTATATCCTCTTGTGTGATTTGCTTTTGTGTCATCATAAGCATGTTCTCAAGCAAATTTAATGTCTCGTTAATCTTGTTTGATTCTTCACTTGGGTTTATATCGGTATAGTAGCTTAACCTCCTGTTGTACATTGAGTAGAATCTGGGATTTTTTTCCTTATAAAACAAAGCAAGCTCTTCATCATTTTGCGTCATATTCTTCATATATAGATAGTCAAAAAGAATTATACGGCTGTTTTTAAAAAGACTGTCTTTTTCTGTAAAATTATATATTTGCCAGTCAATTTTGTTGAATTTTTCTACGATTTTTTTCTCTTTTGCCGGGGAATATTCTTTACCAAAAGCTTTGTATATTTGTTCACTGATAGCGTATGCGCTTATTTCAAGCGGATTTCTTAAGTCTTCGCTTTTATTGAAATAGTAGGCGTATGCGCCGAATGTGTCATTTTCTTCCATTTGAGCGCTTCTTAAGAGTGCGTTGTGATAAAGAGATACGTTAAAATCTGCTGTTTTCGCGTATTGGGATGCTGTTTTCCAAAATTCATAGTTAAATTCATCAGGATTAAAGTATTTTGAAAACCTTTCTATACCGAATGATTTACATATTTGAGCAGCTTTTTCAAAGTGATCCAGTTCGTGCCTTATGGTTGCTGCAAGTTGTATGGGGTCAGAAACAAGGGTTTCATCGATTATCATTTCCCCGCTTGGAAAGCAGAACCAGCCTGCTACTTCGTTTGAAAAAAGTCCCTTGTGAATTATCTTTTCTAATTTAAGGAAAATAATGTCCTTTGGAAAACCCATCTCTTCAAGGAAAAACTCTAAAAGTATTCTGGAATTATCCGGATTGGAATAATTCAGGGCGGCAATTTTCATAAGCGAATCATTGCTGACTTTGGTAATTTTTATGCCGTTTGTGCCCATGTTCGTATTTTGAGCAAAATCTTGTTTGATATTCTCAACAATTGAAGTAAGGTCTTGCCCTCTGCTGTTTTTGTACTCCCTTATTTGAAAGGCGCAAAATACCAGTATAAGTGCAAGAAAGGTTATAAACAGATCCTTCTTTTTCATATAAACATTTTACAGTTTATTTAACATCAGGGCAATTCGGGTAATAAACTACCTTTCAATGAAAATGCAGATGGACTTAGAAGATAATACGCCTTCTTTAGCTTCGGGTTCGTCATTGCCTTTCGCATTGAATTTAAAGTATCTGTCTGCGCTGTCGCATACTTTATACCATTTTTTATTATCTGAATTTTCGGGAAGCGAAAAATTTGTCGGTGTGTCAGACTTGGTTGAGGCGGCATATATTCTTTTTTCTCCCAAAAACATTGCTCCAAAAAAGTCTATAGACTTGTCCCAGAGATTTTGCGGATTGTCGTGTATACTTTTTGCTCCACCCTGATTGTAGTACTCTATGTCCTCTCCGGCTTTTCTCTTTGACAGAACAGGATTATCTGCCCTAAAGTCAGCCATCGCTTTGGTGAATTCATATATTCTGCCCTGTTCTGTATCTATGGGTCTAAAGTCTTCATCCAATGCTTTTGGATAGTCAAGATAATTTAAGTCATTATCTTGATTGTATGTGTTGTGCCTGTTGCGTTTTGAGTGGCCGATTACGTCCCCGAGCTGCAACATAGGGATTCCCCTTGATAGAAACAGCATAGCAATTTGTTTCTTGATAAGAGCTTCTCTTTCTTGGTGGCTGCCAGTTTGGTGTGCGGGGGTATTTATATCAAACATGGTATATTCATCATGCGAACTGACATAGTTAATCGGCATCTTTTTACCTTCCCCCTCACCTGATTGCCCGTATGTCCGCACAAATCCGTCATAATATTCAATTAAATCAACGGGTGCTATATAGTATGGCTGGAAAGCCTCTCTTTTAATGAATTCTCTTGTAATGTCACTCCATTCAGCCCAGTTATCGGGAAAGCGTCCTGCCTGATATTGGGTGCCATCTGGCCTTTGAGTGCAGTTCCACGGTTCTGCAATTAAATTTATCCCGTCTGAATTTTCTGAAGGAGAATCAACCTTTACTCCGCGCTCTTCAAGCATTTTAGCAAGCTTTTTAGCAAGACAGTCAGGGTTGAAGGGCTCGTATTTTATCTCTTCTCTGCCTTTGCTGACATCCATAAGCGCAGACGCAAGGTCGAGCCTAAAGGCATCTACACCAAGGTTTGCGAAAAATGCCAGAGCGTCCGCAATGAGCTCCTGACCCAATTGAGAAACCGTATTAAAATCTCCTCCGCAGCCTGTGTTGTCACGATAATTGCCGTCAGGCAAGAGCCTGTGATAATGCGTATCAGCTATAGGAGTATGAGAAAAGTACTTAACATCATTGATTTCAGTACTATTACAGTGTCCCGCTTCTCCGTCATGGTTGTATACAACATCCATGCAAACCTTTATATCATTTTCATGAAAAGCCTTTACCATCTCCCTGAATTCGCCCAGTGCATCCCCTGTTTCGGCGTATATGTTTGAGAGACCAAAATATGTAAGCGGCATATAGCCCCAATAATTTTTTAGCTCAGAACCCAGTTCGGAGTCGGTATTGAATTCATTCAACGGCAGGAACTCTACCATTGAAACCCCCATTTTTTTTAGTTCCGGTGCAAATTCCGCAGCAGCCCCGTAAGTTCCTTTTTTGCTTTTAAATTTTTTATACGTATCACCCACAAGTATTGTCAGGTCTTTTATATGTACTTCGGCAATATAGTTTTCTTCACAAAGAGAGCGTTTTGTTGGTACCTTTGGCATCTCTATATCATCGTAAAGCCTGAACACACTCTTGGGAGCAACTTGTGCCGTGTCTTCCATAAACATTTCTTTGCTTCCGCGAAACACTCTTTGGTCATGAACTCTGTCAGGATTGTGCGACCATTGTGCATACGGGTCAATCGCAAGTTTATTGGGATTAAATCTAAATCCTGTCTTGATATCAAATCTTGTCATAAAGCCGCTTCCGGGGTTTACTCCCGGTTTATAATCCGGTGCATTTTGCCAATTCGGACCAAAAACTCTGTATCCGTAGTAAACCGGTGAATCTGATATGGCTTTCTTCGCGATTGAAATTGAAGCTTTCCATACACCGTCTTCTTGCGCCATGTTAATCGCTTTAAACGGGTCAACTCCTATGGGTTGGTCAAACAGACAAAGAAGTACGTCTGTTGCATCCGGAGAACGAAGAGTAAATTCAAGTTTTTCCGTGTTTTTGTCATAGTTTGCCCCATAAGGTGTTTTTGTGCTTGCAATAATAGTTCTCTCATCTGTTTTAAGTTTCATTAAATTTTCCTCAGTGTTATAAATTTGTTCCGCTAAACAGTATACACTGGTTTTTGGCTTTTTGTAAAACTTTACTTACTGATGGTGTAAATAAATATTTTCTCCACAAATCACCATCATAAGTAAGTTTACAGCCTAAGCAACAATTTGTATATACAACAATTAAATGAGGTTTTTGTTTTTATTTCAGAATAAACGTTTTAAAATCTCAACTTAATATTGAAGATTTCAAGGTAATTTCAGAGCTTATTAAAGGGGCAAAGAGATACTATCTTCAAAACTTTGAACCCAATGCTTCCATCAAGTGCAGAAAAAAGCTACTCAGAAGCTGAATTTTCGGATATTTCGCCCGTTTTAGAAAAGAATATTAAACTTGTGGAAGTATGTTATTTCTGGCCTAGGGCATCTTTTTTTTCGGCTTCTATTCTTTTTTTAATTATGTTTAATGAATACCTATACTGTGCTTCAGAGGCAAAGGTTACATGAAGCACAGGCTTGTTTATATGTCTTGTTGGTTCTGCTCCATTTGTCCATCCGTTTGTTTCATTTTTATAGTCGCGGTATTCTTTACCTGTCAATAGTAGGCCTATTTCATCGCCGCGTTTGGCAGCATTTGTCAATACGCCTTCCTCTTTTCTGGCTTCATATAGATGTGTTACAGAGCAAATGCAATATGGATTAGAGTTGCTCTCATTTCCTAAATCATTCATCAATTTGTTAAGTATTATATGGTCACTTGCCCTAATTGGTGTAACGCTTCCGAAAGTAATTTTCATAGCTCCCCCTTATTTTCTTATGTTTATCATTGTTTATTATAAACAATAAAACTCGAAAATAATTATTTTTGCCAAAAAAATATAAATAAAACCGTGTATGCTGAAAGTAGTCATACACAGTTTTATTATTTCAATATATTAATAATGCTGATTTAGTTATTCTTGCTCATATTCAGCGTCTATGACATCTTCATCATCAGACTTTGCTTCAGTTGAATCTTCGGAAGTACTTTCAGTTGTTGCCTGCTCACCTTCTTGCTGGGTTTGAGCATAAGCAGCCTGGGAAATTGCAAACATTGTTTGCTGCAAGTCATCGCTGAGTTTTTTAAGCTCATCAACAGATGTGCCTTCTTCCCCAAGAGCTTTTTTGAGAGCCTCTTTTTGTTCGGAAAGCTTTGTATTGTCAGAGTCTGAAATTTTACCTTCGAAATCTTTAACAATTCTGTCAGCTGCTGAAATTAAGCTTTGAGCATTGTTTTTAACCTCTGCTTCGTCTTTTTTCTTTTTGTCTTCTTCAGCATTTGCTTCTGCTTCTTTCACCATTTTATCGATATCATTCTCAGAGAGGTTTGAAGAGTTTGTAATTGTTATTTTTTGCTCTTTGTTCGTAGCTTTGTCCTTGGCAGTCACATTAACAATACCGTTTGCGTCGATGTCAAAAGTAACTTCGATTTGGGGCATGCCTTTCATTGCCGGAGGAATGCCGTCAAGCCTGAACATACCGAGAGTTTTGTTATCTTTTGCCATGGGGCGCTCACCCTGCAGGATGTGAATATCTACGGCTGTTTGGTTATCGTCGGCTGTTGAGAATACTTGGGATTTTGAAACAGGAATTGTAGTATTTCTCGGTACTAAAGGAGTTGAAACGCTGCCCAGTGTTTCGATACCCAGTGTTAAAGGCGTAACGTCTAAAAGAACAATATCTTTTACTTCTCCTGCCAGTACACCTGCCTGAACTGCGGCACCAACCGCAACAACTTCGTCAGGGTTAACTGACTGGTTGGGCTCTTTGCCCGTATATTCTTTTACGAGAGCTTGAACGGACGGTATACGGGTTGAACCGCCGACAAGCACCACTTCGTCTATTTCGCCTTTTGAAACACCTGCGTCTTTTATAGCCTGTTCAACAGGTTTTTTACATCTTTCAAGCAAGTCATGGCACAGCTCTTCAAACTTGGCACGGGTAAGTTGGAAGTCCAAATGTTTTGGGCCGTTAGCGTCAGCAGTAATAAAGGGAAGATTGATAGTGGTTTCTACAACCGAAGAAAGCTCGCATTTGGCTTTTTCCGCACCTTCTTTAAGTCTTTGCATAGCCTGCTTGTCATTTCTAAGGTCAATGCCTTCTTGCTTTTTAAATTCATCACAAAGCCAATTCATAATTTTTTCATCAAAGTCGTCACCGCCTAAGCGTGTATCGCCCGATGTAGCAAGAACTTCGTGTACGCCGTCGCCAATTTCCAAAATAGAAACGTCGAATGTACCGCCGCCAAGGTCGAATACAAGAACTTTTTCAGGTTTCTCTTTTTCAAGACCATAAGCAAGCGCTGCTGCTGTCGGCTCGTTCACAATACGAAGAACTTCAAGGCCTGCTATTTTGCCGGCGTCTTTTGTTGCCTGACGTTGAGCATCATTAAAATATGCGGGAACGGTAATTACCGCAGATGTTACTTTTTCGCCCAAATACGCGGAAGCATCATCGGCAAATTTTCTTAAAATCATTGCCGAGATTTCTTGAGGCGTATATTCCCTGTCATCAATTTTGATTTTTTTGTCTTCACCCATTAATCTTTTTATGGATATGACAGTTCTTTCAGGGTTAAGTATTGCCTGACGTTTAGCAAGCTGTCCGACAAGCCTTTCGCCGGTTTTTGAAAATGCCACAATTGAAGGCGTTGTACGTGAACCTTCTGCGTTTGTTATAACTGTTGGTTTACCACCTTCCATAACTGCCATTACTGAGTTTGTGGTACCCAAGTCTATTCCTAATGTTTTTGCCATAATACAAGTCTCCTTTATTTAATCTTTGATATAACGGCTGCACCGTTGTATTGTATTCGTTGGTAAAGAAAAAACAACTTTTCTTTACTTGGTCTTTTGGACGCCCCCCCCTATGGCTCATTTTATTCGCCAAGAAGAAGATCTGTCACTCTTTAATATTAAAATAGCACCCCAAATTCAAATCTTTAGAAAAATAAACAAAAAATTAATAATTTGACTGCATACTCTCTGGCGCGGCCAAAATAATAAAATAAATTTTTGCAGTACTATATGAGCACAAAAACTAAAAGGACTGCAAAAGTCCTTTTAGTAAGTGTTATAAACTACCACGTTACACTGTTGGGAACTTAAAATCTTCTTTCCAGACTTTAAATCCACCTTCAAGTTCCATAGCAGCAAAACCGTTTTCGGTTAAGACAAAAGCAGCCCTTGCACCTAAATGGCATTGCTGGTTGTAGCAGCAAACTACATAGACGTCGCCGTAAGAGAGCATGTGGAGATTCTCCTTTAGTTGCGCGTACTCAATATTGATTGCCTGCGGAATATGCGACTCCTCATAGTCGGTTTTTTTTCTTACATCAAGAAGTTTGACTTTATTTTGTTCAAGCATTTCGCCCAACTCAACGGGGCCGAGCGTGTACGCAAGTTTTTTGGCAAAAAATTTATTAGCTTCCTTCGTGTCATGTCTTAATTTTTGTACATATTCATTTGTTGGCATAAATTCCTCCTTTTTTTGGAAGAATAATTAAAAATATTTTTCTTTTCATCACACTTAGGGCTAACTATATTGCTATAATAATTCTGCTTCAGGTATATCGCCAAGAAGGGGCAGTGATATGTCCTTGTCACTCAGAATAAAATCTGTATTGTTGCCCCAATCTACTGCTATAGTCGGGTCAGACCATATCAAAAAACAAGCTATCCTCCGCAGTAATATTAGCATGAATCTGGCATTAAACAAAATTTAAAGATAATTTTTAAGCTTTTCTATGTCTACTTTTTGTTGATAAAGCGGAGTTTGTGTTTTGTGTATATTCGCCCTGTTTTCTTCAAAAACAGGCTTGTCACACCTGTAAAGTATACCGAGCGGCATTTTGTCTCCCGTAAGTTCCTTTTCAAGGGCGAGCATCCTGTTAGTCGGGTCGTGATTTTCAAGATAATAGGTGTTTTCTCTTATCCATTGAGTAGTATTTGAGTGGTTAAAGGTTACACAGTGAGTAAGTATGTCAACAAGCGCAAAACCCTTGTGCAGCATTGCTTCTTTTAAGATATTTATTGTTGCCTCGGCATCCATATACACAGCTCTGGCGGCAAATGATATGTTTTGCGCTATAGCAACAGCTATAGGATTAAAAGGGTCTTCATCCGTGCCTTTGGGTTGAACTTTTGTAGCAAAATCTGCTTTTGATGTCGGTGAAGCTTGCCCTTTTGTCAGTCCGTAAGTCATATTATTGAAAGCTACAACTGTTATATTCGGGTTTCTTCTTATGCCGTGGATAAAGTGATTACCGCCCTCACCGTAAAGATCGCCGTCGCCGCTTGCGACAACAACGTTAAGGTATTTGTTGGCCGCCTTTATCCCTGCCGCAACAGGAAGTGCCCTGCCATGCAAACCGTTAAAATAGTGCGAACGAATGTACTGGGGCGCCTTTGCAGCCTGACCTATTCCTGAAACCACAACTGTTTGCGTGTTTTCAAAGCCTGCCTGCTCCATAGCTTTTTTGATTTCCATTAAAATACCGTGGTTCCCGCATCCCGGGCACCAGGCCATATTGGTATTAGCGTTATCGAATTTCATTTAAAAACCTTTCTATATCTTCGATAGAAAGTGGCATACCATCGTATTTAAGAAGTTTGTAGTCGCATTCAATTCCAAACTCTTGTGTTATCAATTTGCCAAATTGTCCGGTTGCGTTTTGTTCAACCAAAATAAGTTTTTTGTCTTTGGAATATCTCAAAATTTCACCCGAAAGCGGGTGCAGCTGCCGATAATGCAGAAGTGCATACCCGTTTTGCTTTTCCACGACTGCTTTTAAGAGCTCATATGTTGAACCCCATGATATGAAAAGCCGCTCATACTCACCTTTATTTACAAAGTAAGGCGCCAAAATCTCTCGCTTCAGGAGTTCCCCCTTTTTTAACCTTTTTTCTGTCATCTTTGTTCTGACGTCCATATCCTCCGTTATCCAGCCAAGCTCGTCATGCTCATCACTGTCGACACATACAAAGCCTTCGCCGTATGAGGGAACGGAAAGCGGCGATATTGGGTTTTCTGAAAGCTGATATCTCTTGTAATCAGCGGATGAAGCGACATAGTAGTTATGATTCTCCATCGGAATACAAGGGTCTACGGCATACGATGATTCCAAAAGACACTGGTCGCTTAGTATAAAAACGGGTAGTTGGTATCTTTGTGAAGTCTCAAAGGCTATTTGACCTATTTCGAATGAATCGTAGACGTTTGAGGGGGCATAAATCACTCGTTCAAATTCCCCATGGCCCGAATATAGGGCTAAATTCAAGTCCTCCTGAGCTGTACGGGTAGGAAGTCCCGTAGCAGGGCCGGGGCGTTGACATAAATGGATGACGATAGGCGTTTCGGTTATTCCTGCAAGACTTACGCATTCACACATAAGGGCAAAACCGCCTCCAGAGGTGGCTACACAGCTTCTAGCCCCCGCATAGGAAGCCCCTAATGCCATATTTATTGCCGCAATTTCGTCTTCCGCCTGCTCTGATATTATATTAAACTCGTCTCCGAGTTGAGTAAGATTTATCGATATAGGGGTTGACGGTGACATCGGGTAAAAAGATATAAAATTAACGCCGCCTGCGATTGAACCCAGTGATTGCGACATATTACCCGCAAAAATTTTTTTACCGGAAAGCTCCTCATCGGATGAAATTTCAAAATTTATACCGCTGTTTTTGGCATCATTGTAACCTCTGAAAAAATCCTGCTGATTTTTTTCTATTTTAAATATTTTTTCATAATCTTTTTTTAAAACTTCAATGCTTTCATTCGGGTCAATACGAAACAAACTGACTATAAAACCAACTGCGTAGATATTGCTTTTCTGAGCATCGATAAAATGTGTTTTTGCTGTGATTCTTTTCTTGAGGTGTTCCCGAACTTTTTCGTCAAGTACAAAAAGGTAGTCTATTCTCTCTTCAAAATAAGGAGAACTGTTGCTTGTTACTTTTATAAGTGCCGAATTGCTTCCGCCCCGTACTCGAGACATATACTCGGATAAGGTAAAAGTGTGAAATTTTTTATAATGGAGAATCTTGCCGAGCATATCCTGGGCGCTCTCTATGCCCTGCCCTGCTTCTCCTGCAATTACCATATTCACCATAGATTTATTTTTAAATATCTTTCGGTATTTTTTATCCCTCAACAGAGCAGTGTGTCGTTTTAGTCCGAATAATGTAAATATTTCTTAATTTAAGGCTGAAATAACACCAAAACTCGTTGTCATATGTTTTAATTGTATACATTGTTAGGTAATAAATGAACATAAGTGTCATAACTTCAGGAAGAAGTTCAGGCTCTGCTTTTTCCTCTATACAAAAATTAACTGCGCGACTGCCCAATGACGCAGCACAGGCTTATGCTATGAGCATTCTTGCAGCAAATAATCTGCAAGAGAATGCTGCAAGGGCAGCAAAATATGGTACTGCAGATTTACAGTCATTGACCAAAACAAACTTTTCCGTTAAGTCTGTTACGAGCCCAAAGTCCTTGGACTTGACTTTAAAAAACTACTCAAACACACGTGATTTTTATGCAGGCAAAAAAATTAATTCAGAACCCGCAAGTGACTTCAAGTCCATTTTCGATGCCGCAAAAAAGGCTTTGGAAAATAAGTTAAAATAAAACCCCGATTTTTTCGGGGTTTTATTTTAACTACATTAAAAATTTTCTTACATAAGGCGAAGACGGTCCTTTGCGGTTAAAATGACCCGAAGGTCCTTCTCCTAAAAATTCTGAGAACCAGCTCTCATGCTGTGTTTCTTCCTGCAAGATTGCACAGGCAAGGTCGTATGTTCTGTGGTCTTTGCCGTATGTAAGCTTGCAAATTTCGTTATAGCCTGCCATAGCGCAGCGCTCAGCATCCCTTAAGACTTTTAAAATTTCTTCTGTTGTAGGATTTTCGGGAAGTTTTGCAGGAGCGCAGGATGCACCTTCATAAAATTCGCACAAACAATCCGGGAGTTTGCCGCCCAGTTCATAGATTCTTGAGACAAGCGCCTCATAATGATTCCTGTCTTCAATCCTCGCTTGTTCGGCAATTTCTTTTACTGTTTCGCCCTCAAGACCTATAAGATTGTTTCGTAAAATCATATAGTGATAGTATGTAGACATTTCTGATGCGCAATTTGCAATTAAAAGCTTCATCAGTTTGTCAAAATCTATCCCTGAGTCTTTTACAATTTTAATACCAAATTCTGCCATAATTATCCTCCTTTTTCTGCATCTATCAAAACATACCGGCAAAGAGTAAACTTTCTCCAACAGACTAGTAATAAGGAGTTATTTTTGAAGTAGTATTCGTGTCGAAGTGTTAAATTATTTTAATTTACTTAACGTTGTCCAACAAAAGTGTTAAAATCTTATAATGGAATATAACGTTTACGATGAGTACATTATTATAATTAAAACAAAACTCAAACAAGCTGACTTTAATGATGCGCTTGAGTATGCAGGTCGTATGATTGAGTACGACTCGAGTAATCCTTCAGGTCACTATTTCAGGGGTTTGTGTTATTACGGTATGGATGATTATATTCGCTCCATTGATGAATATATTGCAGCTATTCGAATTGATCCCGACTATGCTAAGGCATACTTTAACATGGCACTTTCAAAATACCGTCTCGGCATCCCAAAAGAGGCGCTGGAGGATGTGTATAAGGCAAGGGATATATTTATGAGAGCAGCTGATCAAGATGCACTCGATAAATGTAATATGACTATAGAGCTTTTAAATGAAGATTTAGCAATATGACTTTATTCTTTGTAGCATCGTGCGTTTTTATACTTCTCGTTCCACTTTTGTCAGCCATACTTATAATAAAATATATTAAACTTGCCGACAAAAATGCAAGTTATGTGAAATATCTTAGAAAGATTACAAATGTTGTCACTTCTGTCCGCTATGGCAATCTGGGTGCAAGAATAGAGGGTGACAATGTTGAGTCTTACGAAAAACTTTCGGAAGGCCTGAATAAGATGTTTGAGAGTATTTCTGACAGGGAGCAGATGATACAAGAACACATCAAAAAGGAAAAGGAGCTGAATAATCTTAAGGCGGACTTTATTGCAACACTTACTCATGACTTAAAGGTTCCAATTATTGCACAGGATAACACTTTTAACCTTTTTTTAAACGGGGCTTTTGGCGAAATCACTCCCACACAAGAGCAGGCACTTAAGAACTTAAAGATATCGAATATGGACCTTAAGTACCTCATTGAGGTACTGCTGGAGACTTACAAAATGGAGCAGGCAGGTATTGAGATTAAAAAAACTCCGGATATTGATATAGCTAAACTTATATATGAAACGATAGACCTTATAAGGCCTGTTGCGCAGGCACATGAAAAAAATATTTACTTTTCAAACAACTTGCCCGAAGGTTATGGTGCCGAAGCTGATGTCTTTCTGATAAAGCGCGTTGTACAAAACATGCTTCTAAATGCCCTTTCACAAAGTGTAAATTCGGACCGTGTCGATATTTCGTTGTATGAAGAGGGCTCAAACTTTGTAATCAAAGTTCAAGACTACGGCTGTGGAATAGAAAAAGAAGAAATAAATAAAATTTTCAGGAAATACTACAGCGGTTCTTCGAAATTTACGAAGTCCAGTACCGGTTTAGGATTGTATCTGTCAAATAAAATAGTTAAATTGCACAACGGCAAAATAGGTGTCGAAAGTTTTTGTGCAGATGAGGCTCAGGAAAATCTTCAGACGGGTACAACTTTCTTTATTTCAGTTCCAAAAGCCTGATAGTCGTGTTAAGATTTTCTCAACGGAGGTATGATGTTTAAAAAATTGTTTTTTATTGCTTTTGTATTTGTCCTTATTTCGACTTTTTCATCTGCAGTTGCGAATGAAATTTCTTTTGATGGCGAAAAGTATTCACTCAGACATTCTGACTTTTCAAAAACAGGAGAAGAGTATGAGGATATTTATCTTAGAAAAGATGACACCTTAAATGATTGGACAAAAAAAATAAGAATTACATATTACCTCAGCGCTCCGAGCGCTCTTGGTGTAATCCAAAAACAAGAGTCATTTCTCCTTGTCACAGCAATGCCTTATTACAGATTGACTTCTAATTTAAGCTATGCGCAGGATACAGGTGTTTTGAGTTACTACTGCTTAAAATCATTTATCGGAGAAGAAAAAATTCTGGAGTATACCATAATAAAGGCCATACCCCATAAAGACGCTTCGGGGAAAAACAGTGGCGCCATTGGCTTTGAGTATACTCAAGTAATGTCGTTGAAAAACCTGGAGACCGACAAAGAGTATGCGCAGGCTCTTCTGAAACCCGACAAGAGATTTTTTGACTTAGTGCTTCCATTTGTCATACCGGATACATCTTATAATTCAGATTTAGCTGTTGAGCCTGCCGGCTAAGCGTTTGTAACCATTAAAATGGCCCGAATAATATCGGGCCATTTTTAACATTCTCATTATATCCTCTGTTATCTTACGGATTTAAAGCTTCTTTGGCTTCATACAGAGCATTTTCATACATTTTAACCATATCAGATATTTTGAGAGAGTCTCTTCTCGGATGCTTTTCCATAAGTTTTCCGATGGCGTTTTCCATGAAATCTGCGCTTTGGACATTGGCTAACATTGCTTCTTCAACTTTTCCGACGGTTTTAATTGCATCTGATAACGGTATATCCGCAGCCTCCTTTTCACCCTTTGCAAATTGATTAAGATACTGATTGGTGAAAAGTTTAAGCGTTCTAATGGCTTCATATTGTTCAGTTCCGAATGTTCTTTTCTCTATATTTACTGTATCGGTAAAGATTGAACTCAATTGAGTATCCGGGGTGTATGTACTGCTGCTTGCAAGGTGCCTGTAAGAATCTATTAATTTAGAATTAGGGTCAAGTATATCTCTTAATTCAAAAATAGAACCTTCTTTAGGATGCATAAGCACATCATTTAAGTTTTTCTCAACTTCGGCCAATGTTAAATCAGTTGAGCCGTAGTATTTGGCTATTTCATCAGCCGCCCTTCTGTCTTCTTCAACTCCTTGAAGGGTGTTACTTGAAACAAATAAGTTAAAATTTCTGGCATCGTTGTCAAGGTCGCCCAAGGTTGCATTTGAAGGATAGAATGAAGTTAATATTGTGATAGCATTATCGCCTTTTTTAACAAGATCGCTTAGTTTCTCAGCTTTTTCTCTTTGTGTTTGCATTTCTTGAGCTAATGGTGTTTTATCTCCTTTTGCGGCATTTTTTTGAACCCTGTTTGCCAGTAGTAAATTTTGCTCGGCAATTTGTACTTCTTTCCTTTTTTCAGACATACTGAGCTCGACAGTGTCTCTGTCCGGCTGTTTGCCAAATATTCCTATTCCCGAAAAAGAAGGTGAAGTTGTTGTACCCGCATTACTTATTTGCGTATTATAATTAAAATTGTTAATTTTAGAAATTTGCATTTTAGTCTCCTAACCTATTTTTAGTTAATGTTATTTGCATCTATAAGTAGCATAAAACTATTTTTTGAACAGGAGTTTAAATAAAAGTTTACAAAAATTTATTTTTCAATAAAAAAGCAACCTTTTGGCTTTTGTGAGCCGAGGTTGCGTCCTCATGTCTATACTATTTGTCTTGTGCTGATGTAGTGTTGTGTATATTTTACACTTATTATAAACAACGAAAAAAAAATTATTTGCGCACTATCTAAAAATCACTCATAGCTTGATTTTTTGTCTAATTATTTTATTGCGCGAATTATTGTGAGCATGCTTAGAATAAAAAGCACCTGAATAATGCAGGTGCAACAATACACAAAAACCATTTAATGGCTAATAGCCCAGTTTTCCATCGATTAAAGCAAATGCGGCACAATAGCTTCCCTGGCCGCCGGAAGAACAATTCGCTTTTACACTTGTACTTTCAACCAGTTCATTGCCGTTCATTTTGTAGGTACCATGCGGTTTTATGCCAAGTTTTGATGTAGGGAAAACATTAAATCTGAAAAGGTCTCTGCCCCACTTATTCGGACCTTCTTTTCCATTTATATCAACATAAATTGCAAAGAAACAATTCGGTGGACTATCGCTCCACTTATAGAATGCGTATGCAATTCCGTCAGATGTAATAATTTTATAGTAGGGAGGATTATTAAAGTTTGCATTGTATAATTCATTATTCAAATATCTGTATTCGTCGGCAAAACAACCATTGTCGGAAGCATCGCCGCAATCTTTCATAATGTCGAAATAACTCTTAAGGTATCTTGTAAAGAATGCAGCGGTCTTGTTTGAGTTTTCATCTCGCCAATACCAGTCCTGCAGTTCCCCATGCTCTTGTATTGCCTTGCGCTCGATTGCCTTTAAGGTACTGTATGCTTTTTTGACACTGATAATATTTCGTTCTTCCGTGGTTTTGAGTATTAGGGATGATATTGTCAAAGTAAGTACAACTCCCATAATTATAAGAGTTAATAATATTTCACTAAGGGTAGAAGCTCTTGCAGAATTATCTTTATTCATAATTACTTATTCTTTGCTATAATTATTATTTATATAGTATATAAAAATTATATTTATACAAAGGCGTATCAGGCCTCACAATTACATTTAGTATAAGCTTGCTTTTAAAATAAAATTGGTTACAATGTTGTTGAGATAGTATTATTGTTGGAATTGGAGAAATTTTATATGGCTAAATTAGCTAAGGTTGTTGATGTTTTAACTGAGAAATGTGAAAATTGTCATGCCTGCATTACTGCTTGTCCTTCTAAAATGTGTAATGACGGCAGCGGTGATCACGTAATGATTAACCATGATATGTGTATCGGCTGCGGCCAGTGCATCAAAGCTTGCACTTGGGAAGCAAGAGTTATAGTAGACGACTTGGATATTTTTCTCGGCGATCTCCAAAAAGGTGTCAAAATGGTGGCAATCGTTGCCCCTGCCATTGCGGCCTCATTCCACAACAGATATCTGAATTTTAACGGCTGGCTAAAGAGCATTGGCGTCGAAGCTGTATTCGACGTAAGTTTTGGCGCAGAACTTACTATAAAAAGTTATTTAGACCATGTAGAAAAAAATGCCCCAAAATGTGTTATCGCACAGCCTTGTCCTGCGATTGTTAACTATATTGAACTATATAGGCCTGAACTTTTAGGCTATCTTGCTCCTGCCGATAGTCCAATGCTGCATACTATAAAAATGATTAAGGAATTTTACCCTAAATATAAAAATCATAAAGTTGTTGTTATTTCTCCTTGTATTGCCAAAAAGAGGGAATTCGAGGCTACGGGATTGGGCGATTATAATGTGACGATGTCAAAACTGGATGACTACTTAAAGGCTCACAGAATCGAGCTTGGAAGATACCCTGTACAAGACTATGACAATCCTCCGGCTGAGCGTGCGGTTCTGTTCTCTACCCCGGGCGGTCTTTTAGAAACCGCGGCAAGGTGGAACCATGATTTGAGGGATAAAATAAGAAAAATCGAAGGACCGCATGCTATCTATCATTACCTTGACCATCTCGGCCACGATATTGAACTCGGAAAAGCGCCGCTTGTTGTGGATTGTCTGAATTGTGAACTTGGCTGTAACGGGGGTACAGGTACAAAATGCTATGATATGAGTATGGACACTCTGGAAAGTATTATTGCCCAACGTAAAGAGGAAATGAAAACGCGTTATCTGGATACTAAAATGCATCTTACCTCAGAAGAAAGTGACGGCGTAATTCAAAACAATATTATAAATGTTATCGAAAATCACTGGAAACCTGGTCTGTATGATAGAAAATACGTTAACCGTTCCAATACAGGTGTTAACATGTCCCCTTCGCAAACTGATTTGAATGACATTTACCATTCAATGCTTAAATGCAAGAAATCTGATCATAAAAATTGCTCCGCATGCGGCTACGGTAACTGTAAAGATATGGCAATTGCCATATATAACGGGTTAAACAAACCTCAAAATTGCCACTATTATCAGCATAATTTGATAGAAGGTCAAATGGCGGCAAGAAAGAGCGCAATCGACAAATTTCAAAAAGTTGTTCTTGAACAATTTAATTCCCGTGATTCACTTTCTCGTTTTGCCCCTATTTTAAAATCAATTGAACAGATATCTATGCAAACGACAATTCTTGCAATGAACGCATCAATTGAAGCTACCCATGCGGGTGAAGCGGGTGCAGGATTTAGTGTGGTCGCAAAAAGCGTAGGTGAGTTAGCTGAAAAAACAAAGAATGAGACAGCAAAGATGCACTCTTCCTTAAGTGAGCTAAAAACATTGCTCGACAATGCAATTCTTGAATTTGAAGAGAACATTAACGGACAAGATGACAGGGAAACAGTCGGGCATTCTTGACATAGAAAGCATTGAACTTGCTGTCAACCACACTTTGGGCATGTGACAAAAAAGCGATAATATGTCGCTTTTTTGTATTGACATTAAAAGAAAAAAGCGACGGTCAAATATAAGACTGTCGCTTACACGAAAAACAGAAACATTTTAAAAGTCCTCACGGACTTGACGTATATGATGTTAATAAAATATAAATAAAAAACTATCTACAAGTTATTATTTTACACCTGAATCATTTTTTTTGCAAGTAGAAAATTTGTCATTTAATTAAGAAAATAACAATAAAAAAAACGGCCTTTGACAAGACCGTTTTTAAATTGCATGCTTTCCTAAACAGATTAGTAGTTCATAGCTCCTTCTGCAAGGACTCTGGCTGCACAGAATTGGCCGACTGTTGCAACGGTACAAGCTTCAGTTCCTGTGCCCGTGACAGTGGCAGATGGTATACTTGCGCCGGCAGCATCATAAGAACCGTGCGGTTTAACACCTAGTGTAGTGTTAAATACATCAAATTGGAATAGGTCTCTGCCCCACTTGTTAGGCAGTTTTGTACCGTTTACGTCAACAATAAAAGTACCGAATACGTGATTAGTAGTAGCATCAAGAGCTGCTCCCCTGCTGTACGCATAAGCAATTCCGTCTGAAGTGATGATTCTTACATAAGTAGCGGAGTTGATGTTTGTAGCCCAATCTTCACCCTTAAGGGTTTTGTACTTATTGGCACCAAGGAAGCAACCGTCATCAGTATCCGCACCGCAGTCTTTCAGAACGTCAAAGTAAGGTTTGAAGTAAGTGTCAAAATCGTCTTTAAGGTTAGCTTTTCTTGTCCAAAGTTCAAGCTCACCGTTTTCTTGAATAGACTCCCTCTCAACGGCCTTGAGGGTGTTGTATGCTTTCTTTAGAGCAACAACGTACTGATCCTGCGTTACCTTTGTAATAACCGCAGGGATGGTTAAGGCTGCAACAACACCGATAATAGCCAGTGTTAAAAGCACCTCCGCCAGTGTAAAACCAAGTTTTTTCATTTTAGTAACTCCTTTCGCTTAATATGACTTATTCTACTCTATTTTTAAATTATAGGCAATAGAAAAAAATAATGTATTCTGCCTATTTTCAAAAGTTTGAAACTTGTTATAATGTGTTGATGTAATTTTGTCTTTAAAAATTATTTACTTCATTAAGCCTCCTGCTCTTGTATTGTCTTTTGAAAAAAGTTATTATATTTTTAGGCACAGAAAATAAAAGGATTGTTGTTCTTATGAAAAAAGCTTTTACACTCGCAGAAGTACTGCTGACACTCGCTATTATCGGTGTTGTTGCAGCCTTGACAATACCAAGTGTTATTATCAGTACAACCCAAAGTCAATATGTCGTTTCTTTAAAGAAGGCTTTTAATACTCTCAAGGCCGTTGAGAGGGAGGCCAAACAAGAGCATGGTGAGATGCAGTACTGGGGATGGCAAAATTCTCTTGATGATTTCAATACTTACTTCAAACCTTACTTTGACGTTCTGAAAGACTGCGGTACGGATACTGATGACGGTTGCTTTGCAAAAAGTTACAAGCAAGTAGGCGGCGGTGCTTCAACTTTTATGGCCACTCCTTCAGATTATGCAAAAATAATTACACCTGACGGCATGGCTTACGCTTTTCAAGCTGCTAATGTTGGCATAGTGAGGGGTTATTTCTACGTTGATGTTAACTCCAAGAAACTGCCGAATGTTTTCGGCAGGGATGTTTTTGCTTTCCTTGTGACAAACGTTGTAGGAATAAAACCTGCAGGTTCTATCGACACAGACGGTGATTCTATTAAAACCTCCGATGTTGATACGGATTGTTTGGATACCGGTACATACTGTACGGTCAAAGTGCTTGGTGAAGGTGCTATGAATTATTAATATTTATTTACTATAATAACTTTTAAAAGCGAGAGTCTTTGCACTCTCGCTTTTTATAGTATAATTAATTTAAAAATATCATAGATTACTTGGAGGAACAAGAGGATAATGAGTTATAAGATATTATATAAGAAAGAGCTTTGCCCAAATCAGTATGAAATAAGAATAGAAGCTCCTTATATTACTAAAAACGCACAGGCAGGACAGTTTATTATTTTGCGGGTGGACGAAAACTCGGAACGTGTTCCTCTAACCATAGCTGACTACAGTAGAGAAAAAGGCGAACTAACTATCGTTTATATGGCAGTCGGTTACTCTACAAAAAAACTTGCGGCTCTTGAAGTCGGCGACTGTATTCACGATATAGCCGGCCCTCTGGGCGTTCCCACACATATTGAAAAATACGGCACTGTTGTTTGCTTGGCAGGCGGCTATGGCGCCGCACCGTGTTATTTGATTGCAAAAGCATTCCATGATGCAGGCAACAGGGTTTATATGGTAATGGGTGCGAGAAATAAAGAACTTATTTTTTGGGAAGATAAAATGAAAAAAGTTTGTAACGAACTCTACATAACAACGGACGATGGTTCTTTGGGTACTAAAGGTTTTGTTACAAATGTTTTGGATGATATTATCAAGCGTGAAAAAGTTAACTATGCAATAGCGGTAGGTCCGCTTCCCATGATGAGAGCGGTCGCTGAACTTACAAGGCCTTATAATATTAAAACCGAAGCTTCTATGAATCCCATTATGGTTGACGGGACAGGCATGTGCGGCGCCTGCAGGCTCACTGTTGGCGGTGAAGTAAAATTTGCCTGCGTAGACGGTCCTGACTTTGATGCCCACAAGATTGATTTTGACGAAGTTATAAACCGTTCAAGAATTTATAAAGAGCTTGAAACACACTGTGATGAAGCTAAGTGTAATTTACTTAAACAAGTTGTAAAAGAAGAAAGATAGCGAGGATTTTATGTCAACAATTCCTTTATGTCCACTAATGTCTGCAGGTAAGGATGTTACCCAAGTTTGCATGCAAGAAAAATGTGCCTGGTATATGAATACCTTGAAAACATGTGCCGTATATGTAATGGCGCACAACGCGCTGCTCGATGTAAAAACAAAGCAAGGCGAAAAAAAAGCATAGCCGGAAATTAACAATGGAGATTAAAAACATGACAAAACCAATGACAATTACAGAAAAGATTTTTGCGGCACACTCAGGGCGCGACAGCGTAAGTGCAGGAGAGCTTATAAATGCCAAGGTAGATATAACTCTGGCAAATGATATTACGGGTCCTGTAGCTATAAAAGAATTTAGAAAAATAGGTGCCAAAAAAGTCTTTGACCCGGAGCGCGTTGTTTTTGTCCCTGACCATTTTGTACCTAATAAAGATATTCAGTCTGCAGAACAGGTTAAAATGATTCGAGAATTTGCGCGCGAACAAAACCTTACTCACTTCTTTGAAGTTGGCAGAATGGGCATTGAGCATACATTGTTGCCCGACAAAGGCATAGTGGGCGCAGGAGACCTTATTATCGGTGCAGATTCACATACTTGCACGTATGGCGCCCTTGGCGCATTTTCTACAGGCGTCGGTTCAACTGACCTCGCCTGCGCTATGGCGTCAGGTGAAACCTGGTTTAAGATTCCATCTGCTATAAAAGTAGAATTCACAGGGAAGCTGAACAAATGGGTTAGTGCAAAAGACTTGGTACTGCATCTTATTGGTGATATCGGCGTAGACGGCGCCCTGTATAAAACGCTTGAAATAGGCGGAAATGTCATTGAAGAAATGTCGATGGACGGCCGTTTTACTATTTGCAATATGGCTATAGAGGCAGGTGCAAAAAACGGTATTATCGCACCTGATGCAATTACCGAAGAATATTTAAAAGGAAGAACTTTGAGGCCGTATAAGTTTTATGCTTCTGACGCGGATGCTCAATACGAAAGAGTTATCAAATATGATTGTGCGGATATTGAACCTACGGTTGCCTTCCCCCACCTTCCTGAAAATACGCATCCGATTTCCAAAGTAGGTGACATAAAAATTGACCAGGTGGTTATAGGAAGCTGCACAAACGGCAGACTTTCCGACCTTGAAGTTGCTGCAAATCTTCTAAAAGGCAGACAGGTAAATAAGAACATAAGGCTGATAGTCTTCCCCGGAACTCAGCAAATATATCTTGATGCTATCGAAAAAGGCTACGTCCAGACAATAGTTGAGGCCGGCGGCGCTGTTTCAACTCCTACCTGCGGCCCATGTTTAGGGGGACATGCAGGCATTTTGGCGGCGGGGGAGCGTGCAGTCTCTACTACTAACCGTAACTTTGTCGGAAGAATGGGGCATGTTGAGAGCGAAGTATACCTTGCTTCCCCTGCGGTTGCAGCAGCAAGTGCCATAACAGGCAGAATTTCCTCTCCCGAAGAGTTATAGAGGGAAAAGGATAAGAGCCCATGAGGGAAAATCAGAAAAATATTCTCGGACTTCAACTTTCTTGTACTCTTGGCGACAGGAAGGCTAACATAGAAAAAGTAAACCTTGCCCTGGAAAAGTATAAAGACAAGCAAATTGATTTTCTTTTTCTCTCTGAAGTCTGGGGAGTCGGTTGGTCGCCTGAAATTTTTAAAAAGTATGCGGAAGATTCAAAGGGTGAAACCATTACCTTTTTGAAAGACATAGCTAAAAAATATAATACTAATGTAATTGGCGGAAGCTATATCAGGCACTGTGAAGGACTTTTGTATAACAGTTGTCCGATTATAAACAGAGAAGGCGTCATACTGGGGCATTACGATAAAAACCACCTCTTCGGCTTAGACGGCGAAGTGGAAACGATTAGCGCGGGACAGAAGTTAATGTTTGTTTCTATAGAAGGTTTAAAGATAGGTTTTTCGATTTGTTACGACATTCGCTTCCCTGAGCTTTTCAGAGCGCTTATTGACGCGAATGGCGAAAATCAGGCGCCGCACCTCTTAGTTAACCTCTCCGCCTGGCCAAAAGCAAGAACAGAACATTATACTGTTCTATGCAAAGCCAGAGCAATTGAGAATCAGGCATACTTTTTGGGTGTTTCACAATGCGGAGAAATTAAAGAGGGTTCAGGCGTTTATAATGCGGGCAATTCTATACTTGTGGACCCGTTTGGCAAAACGCTTGTACAGCTTGACGATTCACAGGGGGAAATATTCGCCGCAATAGACATAAGCACTGTAAATGAAATTAGAAAACAGTACTCGAATCTGTGTGCAAGAAGGAAGTATACTTTATGATAAAAAGATTATTCGCGGCATTTTTATTAAGCCTTTTTTTGACTTTAAATAATTTGAGCGTTAATGCGTCCGAAATAGGAAAAATCATAAGAACTGCAAAACTTGAAAAAAGCTCTGTTGCATCTGTCTGTGTCAGGGATATTTCTAATTCACGTGTAATATATGACAGAAATCCCGACAAACTGATGCACCCCGCCTCCTCTTTAAAGGTCTTTTCTTTCGCTGCTTCTCTTGCGCACCTTAAGCCCGATTACACCTTTGATACCGTGATTTATGCAGACGGCTCCAATAATTTATACTTAAAACTCGGGGCTGACCCCCTTTTAACCTCCAAAGACTTAAAGGAATTGGCCAAGGAGCTCAAAATTAATTTCCCGGTTAATAAAGTCAAGAACTTTTACATTGACGATACGGTAATAGACAAGAAACCCTATCCGGACGGTTGGCTTTGGGATGACTTCTGGCCCTCTATACCTAAAATAAGCCCTTACACGCTGAATAAAAACACGGTTTCAGTTAATCTGCACATAGCGAGAAACGGCAAGGACATTACGTTAAACCAACTCAATCCTTATAAAATATCTATTATTAATGAATTAAAAATTGCCCCTGAACACAAAATTGACATCAGGAAAGATTACGATGAGACAACCGACATTATTAACCTTCAGGGAACCATAAACAAAGATGTCGAGATTAAAATACCTGTCAGTAATCCGAAATATTACTTTATAGCCAACTTTACAGACGAACTTGAAAAAGAAAAAATTAACTATAAAAAGCACTTTCAATTCGCCAAACTCCCAACTAACGCGAAACTTAAACAAGTCGCGAAAGTTTCTCACACCATAAAAGAGGTCGGAGAGTCTGTTCTTAAGAACAGTGATAACTTCTCAAGCGAAGTTGTTTTTAAAGTCGCAGGCGCCAAGTATAAAGGCAACGACTGTCCGGGAACTACAGAATACGGTGTAGAGATGTTTAATGAATACTATAAGAATCTCGGCCTTAACATGGAGGAAATCAGGCTTTCGGACGCAAGCGGAGTTTCCAGATATAATCTTTTTACGACCGAGTGGATGAGCAGCGCGCTTGTTTATCTTTTTTCTAATACGGATATTAAAGAATATATGGCTCAACCGGGTGAGGGTACACTGTTTAGAAGACTGGTACACCTAAAAGGTAAACTCTGGGCTAAAACAGGTACACTAAACGGCATAAGCTCACTTACAGGCTATATTAAAACCGGTAAGGGGAGTGAACTTGCCTTCGCAATTATAATTTCAAATTTTAATAAAAAAGCCAGTGTTGTAAAGTCCGTTGAAGATGACCTGATGGATGATTTATACAATTTCTAGGCATCCTTAAGTTCTTCTGTTTTTAAGCTAATAATCTCTATAATTTTCTGAAGCTCAAGAAGCACGAGAGTTTTGTCATTTAAAGTGTAGCCGCTTATAAAAAATAATTTGGAAATTTTATAGTTCCTCTTAAAGAGATTTTTAAATGCGACAATTTTTTCGTATATATCCAAATCTATGTATCTTTTGTACTCGCAAAGATGCATAAAAAGCTCACACAGTATGACATACGCCGCTTTTATGTCAGAAGACTCTTTGAGATCATGTTTTATTTTCTCCATAATTAGGAATATTTCATAGTAGTTATCAAATAACTTTTTTCTTTTTTGCGGAAGAAAATACTTAAAATATGAGCTTGTAGCTTCATATCCTATGTTTATAAGCTCTCTTTTTTTGTTTTGATTAATTGCAAAATCAAGAACCGAAATGTCGGGTGAATTAATTTTAATGTAGTCAAATTTGTCCCTCTCTTTGTACAAATCAATTATAAAATCTGTTGCGAAGCTTGATATTGTATTGTATACAGCGTTTAAATATGCAAGACTGTTGTCTATAAGCTTATTTTGCTGTAAATCTTCAAGTCTGAATTCCATTATTCTAGCATCGGGCGGACAGAGCGAGGGACTCAATCTCCACAAGGGCCAACTTTTCATCAGGTCGCCGTCAACAATTATCTCGCCATCTTGATAAACTGGTCTGAATAGTCCGGGCATGCTCACGGAAGCGCGCACCGCATGGGCGACTTCCGTATCGGGAGTTGTATGTTTTGAAAATTCTTTGTATGTGGAATCAGTTAAATTTGTAGAAAGGACAATGTAATTGTGCTCTATATCTTTAAATTTAACGGGCTCCATTTTGCCTTTTTCGTAATTTTCTCCGTAAAATTTAGACTCTATTAAATCCCTTATCCAGGCATAAAAAGCATCGCCTTTGGATAATGCAAAGTCTTTTCCGAAATTAAAATTAATATCTTTGAAAATATCCATTTTTAAATTAATAAAAATGTCTTCCATCTCATCGCAACTGTAGCCTGCAACATAAAGACTAGAAAAAACAGCGCCGACAGAAGAGCCCGCAAGACCCACTATCTGAACACCTTGCTCTACAAGAGACCTGAGTGCACCTGCATACGCTACTCCCCTTATGCCTCCGCCGCCAAAAATACAGAAGTATTTTTTCAACTATTTTTCCTCCATAAACGACGGTCTGCCGATATTGCTCTCGATGTCTTTTTTAATCATATCTTCTATTCTGGCACTTTCTTTAATGTAAAGGTCGCCGCTATAATCAGGGGTATAAAGTTTTTCTCGCATGCTATTTTCTTTCAAATTGTGGCCCGGAATAACATTTCCGGTTTCAGCAGGCCCTTTATTATCTTTAGGCAGGGTAAACATGGCTTTTGGCCTGCTCGGGCTTTTGCTTAATTCGTCAAGAACTCCTTTAATGTCCTTGCCTTCCATTCTGCCAAGTTTGTTTTTCAGTATAACAATTTCAACCCTTCTGTTTTTTGACCTGTTTTCAGGTGTATCATTTTTAGCAATTGGCACTGTATCGGCATAGCCTGCTGCTATCAAGAGCTGGGGCTTTATTCCCACATTTTTTATGAAAAAATTAACCACTGCAGCTGCCCGCGCTCCGGATAATTCCCAGTTTGTGGGATACAGAACACCTGAAGAAGGTATGGAATCCGTGTGACCTTCAACTCTGATAACATGAATCTGAAATTTAGAAGTTATGAGAGCACCGACGCTCATTAAAACTCTTGCGGCTTCTTGAGAAATCTCTGCTGAATTAGACGCAAATTTTAGCGCAGTGTCATCGATTTTCAAGACAAGACCTTTATCATTTATTTCAGCCTCAAAACCATCCTCCTTGAGCTTGTCTACTTCTTTTTTTATATCTTCAAATGAAGTTTCTTCATATTTTTGGCTTAAGTATTCCAACATAATCGGATTAACTTCACCCGCTTGGGAGCCGCCTTGCATAATAGACTGCTGGCTGCTGAAAAAACTCGGACTGCCATCCAATATAGTGTTTGTTGAAAAAGCATTTTTAAGCGCTTCTTCAAGTTTTGCAAAATCAGTAACGTCAGCAACCGCAATACCGTAAAGGCAAACAAAGGTTGCAAAAAGAAGCGTTATAAAGTCAGCATAAGAGACGAGCCAACGCTCGAGATTTTCATGCTCTTCATGTTTTTTCTTTCTACCCACTTTAGTTCCTATATTTTAGTAAATAATTATGCATTTTTTGGATCTACAATATATTGTAAAAGCTTACGCTCGATAAGTGCAGGACTTTCACCGGCCTGCATAGCCAGAACACCTTCTATAATAAGCTCTTTTGCTGTAAATATTCGTTGGTACTTGAATTTGGCTCTCGTGCTTATCGGTAAGAAATACAAGTTAGCAGCAAATAAACCGTAGATTGTAGCAACAAAGGCAACCGCAATACCTGCGCCCAAGGCAGCAGGGTCGTTTAAGTTTTGCATAACCTGAATAAGACCCATAACCGCGCCTATGATACCCAGTGTCGGTGCATAAGCACCTGCGGATTCCCATACTTTTGCACCGCCTGCAATTTTGGCTTCAAGTTGTCCCAGTTGAGTTTCCAACATTGCTTTTACCAGTGAGGGGTCAGCACCGTCGGCCACTGCCTCGAGACCAAGCGCAAGAAGCGGGTCAGAAGCAGTTTCAGCTTCTTTTTCAAGAACTATAACGCCTTCTTTTCTGACTTTCTGGGCGTAACCGACTATTTCGCCAATCAATGGTTCCAGTTTTGGAGCCATTGAGAAGAATACAACCCGCAAAAGAGCAAAAGCTGTTTTCCAGTCTTCAACAGGAAAACTCAGTACGACTGCGCCTAAGGTTCCGCCAAATACAATAAAGGCGGCTGTTACCTGCATAACCTGTCCCATGTTGCCGCCTTCCATAAAGAAACCGACCAGGACCAGTCCTAAACCTAAAACGCTGCCTATAAAAGCTAATATATCCATATTACATCTCCAGACTTACAAATATTATCTACTATATCACGATTTTGAGTATCATTTAAAAAGTTGAAATACACTGTAATTTAACCTATAATTATAGTCAAAGATTTTAGCCGGAGGAAAAGAGCATGACAGCACAGACTATGGCGCAGAAAATTATAAGCGCGCATTGCGATAGAGAGGTACAACCTGGAGAGCTTGTTATAGCAAATGTCGACGTTTGTGCAACCCAGGACGGAACCGGTCCTTTAACAATTCAGGAGTTTAAAAAATTAAACAAAGGAAAACTCGCCAATCCTTCAAGAACAATTCTTTTTATTGACCATGCTGCTCCGAGTCCAAGGAAAGAACTTTCAAACTCTCATATGGTCATAAGAGAGTTTGCTAAAGAGTACGGTGCCGTTTTGTCTGATATAGGCGAAGGGGTTTGCCATCAAAGACTCGTAGAAGAATTTGTAAACCCGGGAGAAATTCTTGTAGGAGCCGATTCGCACACTTGTACTTCAGGTGCATTAGGAGCATTTGCTACAGGCATGGGCTCAACGGACATTGCCGTTGCTTTCGGACTTGGTAAAACCTGGCTCAAGGTTCCTGCTTCCTATAAAATAAAAGTTGAAGGTGAATTTAAACCCAACGTTTGTTCGAAAGATTTAATGCTGCACTTAATAGGAATGATAGGTGCTGACGGTGCTACATATAAGGCACTTGAGTTTTGCGGCTCAACTGTAAGAAACATGCCAATGTCAGAGCGCTTTACTCTTGCAAATATGGCGGTTGAAGCAGGCGCAAAGGCAGGTCTTTTTGAAACGGATAATAAGACAAGAGAATATCTCAAAGTTTGGGGCAGGGAAGACAAGTACAAAGAAATCAAAATGGATGAAGATGCCCAATATGAGCGTGTTATTGAGATTGACGCTTCAAAAATTGAACCGACTGTTTCTTGTCCGCACACTGTTGACAATACTAAACCTGCAAAAGAGTTGAGCGATGTAAAGGTTGATCAGGTTTTTATAGGGACTTGTACAAACGGAAGAATTGAAGATCTGAGGGCGGTTGCAGAAATTTTAAAGGGCAAAAAGCGCCACCCTGAAACAAGACTTTTAATTGTACCCGCATCGCAAGACGTGTATTTAAAGGCAGAAGAAGAAGGTCTTTTAAAGATATTTATAGAAGCAGGCGCTTCATTTTTGCCTGCAGGCTGCGGCCCTTGTGTAGGTGTTCATGGAGGCATATTGGGTGACGGCGAAGTTTGCCTTGCTACTCAAAACAGAAATTTTCAGGGAAGGCTTGGAAATACGGCAGCGTATATTTATCTGTGTTCTCCGAAGGTTGCTGCTGCAAGCGCAATTAAGGGTTATATTTCAGAACCATAAACTTAGTAATATGTGTAAAGTATAAAAGGAAAATGCCCGGGGTCGGACTCGAACCGACACATAGTTGCCTACGTCAGATTTTGAGTCTGATGCGTCTACCAGTTTCGCCACCCGGGCACAAATACTTATTCAATTTTCAATTATCTTTATTGCCCCGAGTGTCTCAAGAAGCTTTCGCTTCGTTTCAGGGCATCTCCCTTTCCTTCTCTTTTAAAAAAGATACTTAATCTTTCTTAAAAGTCCTGTCGGCGGAGAGCTTACCC
>Ga0153945_1000016_pt1 | contig 63524 bp, 54 predicted proteins | sample TSNJ029MetaG_FD_104720 | JGI IMG/M metagenome (GOLD analysis project Ga0153945, IMG submission 104720) | Attine ant fungus gardens microbial communities from New Jersey, USA - TSNJ029 MetaG | ecosystem: Host-associated > Fungi > Mycelium > Unclassified | place: USA: New Jersey, Wharton State...
AACCCATTGCTATGTTTTTACCAAGTGTCGGAGACATTGAACCGCTTGTAATAACGCCTGCTTTTTCACCATCGTAATATATGTCATACCCGTGGCGCGCTATGGCATTATCGGTCATTTCAATTGCTATAAGCTTCTTTTGCTTTCTTAATATTTTGTCTTTTCCTATATAATCTTCGGTTTTATTTTTCGAAACACTCCACCCGAGGCCTGCCTCATACGGAGTTGTATTTTCGTCCATATCAGAACCGTTTAAAAGAAGTCCCGCTTCAAGTCTTAAAGTATCTCTGGCGCCAAGTCCTATGGGTTTTATACCGAATTCTTCCCCTTGCATTAAAAGTTTTTGCCAGAGTTTTGAGGCATTTTCGTTTTTTGTCATGATTTCAAAGCCGTCTTCGCCCGTGTAGCCTGTTCTGGCTAAAAGTACGTCACAGCCGCCGAGTTTTGTTTCCGTGATGGTTAGAAATTTTTGTTCGTCAATATTTGCGTCTGTTTCAAGTTTTTTAATCACCTCTTTTGCCTTTGGCCCCTGAACGGCAATGAGCGAGTATTCATCAGACTTGTTAACGAGGTCAATCTTGTAGTCTTTTATGTGTTTTTTAAGCCACTCAAAATCCTCTTCTACTTTAGATGCATTGACTATTAGCAGGAATTTTTCTCCAAGATTGTATATTATAAAGTCGTCGATTATTCCGCCCTGTTCGTTTGGCAGCTGGCAGTACTGTGCTTTTTGGAGCTCTACCTTAGATATATCCTGCGGTACGAGACTTTGCAGATAATTAACGGCGTCAGTCCCCGAGACAAAGAACTCACCCATATGAGAAACGTCAAATATCCCGACACTTTCTCTCACGGTTTTATGCTCATCCAAGATACCTGAATAGGAGACTGGCATTTCCCAACCTCCAAACGGAACCATTTTAGCATTTAATTTTTTATGCTCTTCGTAAAGAGCAGTTTTTTTATTTCCCTCAGTCATGTTGTTAACTCCTCATCTGGTATAAATTCTCGGCAGACGCACTTTTAGTCTGCATGTCAGTTCATAATTTATTGTACCCAAAGTTTCCGCCCAATCATTAATGGAAAGTCCGTCTCCTAAAAGTGTTATAATGTCGCCTACTTCGGCTTTTTCGTCATTAATGTCAAACATCATCTGGTCCATAGTTATCTTTCCGACCTGTTTTACAGCTTTGTTGTTTAATCTGCCTTCAATTAGTCCGGATAAACTTCTTGCGACACCGTCGGCGTATCCTATCGGTATTGTTGCTATACGGGTGTCTTGGGCACTATGAAAGTCGTGGCCGTAGCTTACACCTTCATCTTTTTTTACGGGATGAATGTTTGTTATTCTGCCCTTCAGGCCGATTACCTGCTTTAAATCAGGGAGTTCTTTGTGCGGCATACAAAAAGGAGTTAAGCCGTAAAGTACTATGCCGAGCCTTAACATGTCACACTTGAGTTCTTTGTTTAGAAAAGAAGTGCCTGAGTTTGAACAGTGTATAGTCAAGCCTTTAGTGTCAACAGATTCAATTAACCTGCTAAATTTATCCGCCTGCATATCAAGTATTTTCTTGTCTTCACAGTCGGCAAAGTGTGTAAAAATGCCTTCGAGCTTTAAGTACGGGGCTTTTTGTGCTTTTTCGATAAACTCTTTGGCATTATCTGTATTTATACCTATACGGTTCATTCCCGTGTCTACTTTGATGTGTGCTTTTATACATCCGCCGTTTTTGTCGTACAAAAGCTTAGCCGCTTCAAGGTGTTGTTCGCTGAAAATAGATATGGCTAAATCATTTTTAAGCGCACTTTCAAAAGCCCAAATCGGGGCAGCGCCTAAAACCAGTACGGGCGCTGTAATTTTGTTGTTTCGCAGTTCGATTCCTTCGTCAATCGAAGCAACGCCCAGTTCTTCAACTCCGCATGCCAGAAGTGTGTGAGAACACATAACGGCGCCATGGCCATAAGCGTCTGCTTTGACTATGGCCATTATCTTTACATTTCCTAACATTTCTTTAATTTCCATGATATTGTGTTCAAGGTTACCTATGTTGACCTCAACCCAAGCGTCACGGTGTTTATTGGCAGTTATACCCCTTTGAATTTTCATAGGTTTATCATAAAACAAAGTAGCTTTAGTAGCAATAAATAGTAATTTGGAAGCAATCGGGCGCAATTTTTTATATTTTTGTGCATTTTAGGGTTGAAATTTGTATAAAAGGGTATAAGATATAAATAGTACCCTGATATGTACCTTTAAGTAAGGAGAAAACTCTTGGAACTCATGGTAAAAAGTCTTAAAGAAGAAATTATTAAAGATAACACTAAGCAAATAATATTAACAATCACCAAAAACGGCGTGGATACTGAAATTGTGTTTGAAGGTGATGGTAAGGCCCGTATAGCTGCTCCTGCAATTTAGCTTGTTCTGAACATATTTTAAAGCTATTACCTGGCTTGTTTTGTGGTGCTTAAATAATTTAAAAGTATGGTGCGTGGTTAAAACTGCCCGCCTTATGACTTGCCCTAATTTTCAATAGGGCGTAAAATGTCGGTATGGAGAAAAATAACCGTTGGTATGACCATGTACCATATACAAATGACGTTTTGTATAAATTACAAAAGCTTTCTATAAAAGAACGCTATGATATTGCGCGTGAAGTTTTGCCTGTTGTCGAGTCTATAAAAGAACATAACAGGGAACTTGACGAAGTCCCTTTGAGTCTTGGTTTAGACAGAGTGTTAGGACTTTATCAGGAGTATCATAAACGTCGTTGGTACGATAAGTCTCTGCCTGTAGCGCGGGTTTTTAAATCTGCGTCTTCTATGCCGCAGGAAGATTTTCAAAATATTATGGAAGGCATAAGCATGGCTTTGTGCTTTGATGATTCGGGTAATATTTATGAATGAAGACGATATTCTCAAAGTAACGGAAGATATGCAGGAAGTCGTTGCACAGATGTACAGGGACGATGTTGAAGAAAACCCCGACATTCTAAACGAGTTTTTTGACTGTGCGGCTTGCGGAAAAAGCAAATGTCTTGCGGGGTCTGTTTTGTATAATAATTACCGCCTTTGTAATGACTGTGTTTTATACGCGGAACTTGGTCTGGCGCTTAAAAAATTCGAAAATATTGAAAAACTGATTGAAGCTATGGAGGAAAAGCGTCTTGAGGAAATTTGCGATTTTATAAGAAAAGACCAAATTGCTCAAAATAATTAAGCCAAAACAGGCATTTTAGTGTTTTTGCTGTTGTTTTCTTCGAGTATTGCCGTGCATAAACTTTCTATTATGTCGAATGTTTTAAACATTTCTTTATTTCTCATATCGCTAGTGTGCGTTGTATTTACCGTATTCAGTCTGCTGTAAAAAAGTTTTATTTCCATAATGACTTCTCTAAATTGATCTGATTCTTCGCCGCTTACAACTTTTTCTTCATATGCTTTCAGAGTTAAGGGGAACCATTCTGATAATTTATCGCGCCAGAAGCCCATATACTCTTTTTGATATTCTAAATATTTTCTATAATCTTTGTCGTCAGTGTTTTTAAACTCTTGTTCTATGAGTATACCGGCATCCAGAATATGTCTGAAAGCCCTTGTTCTTCTGAGAACATTGTCTACAATGTTTGGAGAATTAAAAGTCGCCCATTCATTTTCGCCGGGTATATTTATTTTCCCCTTTTCCAATTTTTCAACAACTGTGCTCGGGTTTTCTAAAAACTTAGCTTCAAGGGTTTCATACTCGTATGCACGTTGGTTTTGTTTCAGGTCCATATTAGTATTGTCTTTTATGAATGCAGCTCTTTTTGAGTGATAAGAAGATTTTGCCTGAAGGTATTCTCGAAAACCAAAGTATTTGTTTTTCGGGTTTTTCATATCTTTGTCTTCTGTTTGATGGTCTTGCATAATTTGAAACAAACTTTTCACTTCAAAATCATATGCATTGGAAGGCATAAGAAAGTCGGGACAACACCACGGTATTCTGTCTTCGGGTTTAAACATAATAGCGGCTCCGAAGTCCAGGAAGTGGATTTTTTCCCCGTTGCTAAGTAAATTATCTCTACTTAAGTCACTGTGGTAAATTCCCAACTTTTCAAAAGTAAAAAGATCGTCCATAAAATCCGGCAAATGCTTCTCTTTTATAGTATTTGACCCTTTTTCGTTTTTGTAAGACAATTTTGCTGCATTAATATACTTTGTACAAAGATATGTGGCATCTCTTTTTTTTATGTAAGCTATAAGTTGTTGAACATTGTCCATGCTTTTAGGGATTTTTTTAAGAACCATTGCTTCATTTGCAGACTCTTTTCGAGTGTATGCTTCTTTAATAACAATATCAACAAAATGGTACACTTTGCCGAAACTTCCTTCTCCAAGGGATTGTTTTTGGTTATTTTCAATGAATAAAATGCCGCGCCTGATTTTTTCCTTATATTTAGGGCTCCAATAAGGTCCTTTGCCAAGAATTACACCCGGTTCTTGTCTTTGTTTTGTTGACGTAAAAGAAACTACATCTCTATTAAGCACCGCAAGTTTAGGTCCGCTATTTTGGGCCTCTTGGGGAGGCTTTTGGGATTTGGACCGGATATTACTTGTAAAATTGTTATATGTTTTTATGCGCATTAAGAAACTGTTTTTTCGGTAAGTAGTATAAAATTAAAAGTTGAAAATATTATAACTTGCTAAATTATTAAAATTTTGTTAATTATTCTGTTCTTTTTTAAATTCAGACATACACTAATTTAGTGTTAATAATCGGAACGAAACAAAAGTAAAACTTGTTTGAACTTTCGTAACGGATAACCGCTCTTCTTGCAGGCAAACTTTGTGAGCCGTACAATGGAGAGTATGAAACGGCATAATTTATAGTTTTATAAGAAAAGGAGGGTTTAGAATGGCAATTAAACCATTATCGGACAAAATAGTAATCAAAGTTATTGATGAAAGTGAAAAAACATCCGGAGGTATTTTTATACCTGATTCTGCAAAAGAAAAACCTCAAAAAGGGGAAGTTACGGCAGTCGGACCGGGTAAAGTTTTAGACAACGGTCAAAGAGAACCTATGGATGTTAAAGTGGGAGATAAAGTCCTGTATGCTAAATATTCAGGTACAGACGTAAAACTAGACTCTAATGAATATAAAATACTTTCTGTTAAAGATGTTTTGGCAGTTATAGAATAGAGTACACAAAAACTTTAGTCCGGTCGGACTAAGGAAATGAACAAAAAATAAATCGAAGATATTAAAGGAGAAAATAAAAATGGCAAAGAAAATTATTTTTGATGCTGACGCTCGCGAAGCCTTGTTAAAAGGTGTTGATGCTGTAGCTGATGCGGTGAAAGTAACATTAGGTCCAAAAGGACGCAATGTAATATTAGAAAAAAAATACGGCGCACCTCAAATAGTTAATGACGGTGTTACCATAGCTAAAGAGATTGAGCTTAAAGACGGCCTCGAAAATGCAGGAGCCCAACTTTTAAAAGAAGTATCATCCAAAACAAACGATGTTGCAGGTGACGGTACAACTACAGCCTCTGTTTTGGCACAAGCTATTTACAAAGAAGGCCTTAGAAACCTGACTGCAGGCGCTAACCCTATGGGTATTAAACGCGGTATCCAGGGCGCGGTTGAAGTTGCGGTTAAGGAAATTAAGGCAATGTCCAAGCCTGTTGACTCTAAGGAAATGAGAGCGCAAGTTGCCACAATTTCAGCCGGTAATGACAAATCCATCGGTGACCTGATTGCTGACTGTATGGAAGCCGTTGGTACTGAAGGCGTTATTACTGTTGAAGAATCAAAAGGATTCGGAACGGACAAAAAAGTAGTTGAAGGTATGCAATTTGACAAAGGCTACATTTCTCCATATTTCATCACAGACGCTGAACGTATGGAAGTTGTTTTAGAAGATGCTTATGTACTTTGTGTTAACAAGAAAATCAACCTTATAGCCGAGCTTGTACCCATTTTGGAACAGGTTGCCAGAGAAGGCAAGTCGCTTCTCATCATCGCTGAAGATGTTGAAGGTGAAGCTCTTGCAACACTTGTAGTTAACACTATGAGAAAAGTTCTTCGCGCGGTTGCCGTTAAAGCTCCGGGTTTTGGCGACAGAAGAAAAGCTATGCTTGAAGATATAGCTATTCTTACGGGTGGCGAGATGTTCACCGAAGAACTCGGTACAAAACTTGAAAACATAACAATACAATCTATGGGTAAAGCCCGCAGAGTTAGCGTTACAAAAGATGAAACAACAATTGTTGTGGGCAATGAAACAAAAGACAAAGTAGTTGAGCGTGTTGCGCTTATTAAAAAACAAATCGAGCAATCAGACTCTGACTATGATAAAGAAAAACTTCAAGAACGTGTTGCAAAACTTTCAGGCGGCGTAGCCGTTATCGAAGTCGGCGCGGCATCAGAAGTTGAGCTTAAAGAATCAAAACTAAGAATTGAAGACGCTCTTAACGCTACACGTGCTGCTCAAGAAGAGGGTATTGTACCGGGCGGCGGCGTTGCGCTTTTGAGAGTGCAGCAAGTTCTTGAAAAGGCGCTCGATACTAAAAACTTTGCGTCTGACGATGAAAAAGTGGGATACAAAATCCTCACAGCAGCTCTTGATATTCCTTTGAAACTTATCTCTGAAAATGCAGGCGCTAAAGGGGATGTAGTTGTAGAGAATGTCAAAAAAGAAAGCGGTGCATACGGTTATGATGCTCTGACAAATACATACGGAGATATGCTTAAGTCAGGTATTGTTGACCCTGCTAAAGTTACACGTTCCGCTTTAGAAAATGCCGCATCTGTTGCTTCTATGTTGTTAACCACAGAAGCTGCGGTTGTAGACATTCCGGAAGAAAAATCTGCTCCTATGATGCCTGATATGGGCGGCATGGGCGGCATGGGTATGGGAATGTAAGATTTCTCATCGTATAAGCTACTAAAACCGGCGGATTAAGGTCTGTCGGTTTTTTCGTTTTAGTAAGTCCGAAAAGTCGTACCTACAGGTGATTTAGCCCAACCGATTATAATTTTAAGTGTACTTCTAACCCTTGCTGCACAAGAAAAACTCGCATTTACATTTCTTAATAATTTTTATAAAAAGCGCAAAAAATGTTATTTTGAGACATTATATGTGTAGTTGTTGTGATATATATTAGAAGGGAAAAATTATGTCAGTAATTAAACCTGTGAGTTTTGGTAATACAAATTCCATGCAGGCTCCTAATCCTTTTATGGATAGCTTTAAAACGAATTTTATAATTTCAAATGCCCCAACGGCAGTACAAGCTCAACCTGCAGCTGTCCCGCAAAGTGCTCCTGTAATACAAACGCCTGTTGTGCAGCAGCCTATTCCTGCGGTACAAGCTCAAGATGAATTTATTAAATCTGAAACGGTGCAAAATAACCCTGAAAAGAGCACATCAAAAGTTAAAAAAGCTCTTCCGTATATTGTGAGCGGAGTTGCACTTGCCGCAACTGTTGTTATGGGAGTTTTATTCAAAAAAGGTCAGACTAAATTAGCCGGTGCCGAAGACTTGGGTAAACAGCTGCAATCTCAAGTTGCCAGACTTACGACAGAGAACGGCACTCTTAATGAACAGATAGCAGGATTATCAAGCCAACTTGCAAATGCTTTTGGCGCAAAAGGCTTTATTGACGAAGTAGTCCCTGTAATAAATGAAGCTGTTGATAAAGGGGCGTCTAAACTCAACATTAAAGACATTGTTCTTCCTCTGATAACCGGTATAGCAGGTATTTTTGGAGGAGCAGCTGCACCTTCGCTAATTGATAAAATTAAAGGCGCTGAACCTGAAAAACCATTTATAGTTGTAGCACGGGAAGGTGAATATGTTGACGACGGAAGACATAAGACTATCAGCATATGGGACGATAAGAGTCTTAACTTAAACAGCGCTGCAAAAATCGATTCCAATGTTTCACTGAAAGAAGGCGAGATTGGCCCTGTTGCCCGGAAAATCCAAAATGAAATCGGAAGAATAGTAAACGGAGAAAGCAAACCAACTCCGATGAAAGACCCTAAAATTTGGTCAGTAAGCTATGAGGGTCTCGGATACGCCGTAGGCGGGCAGGCTGATATAGCAAAAGAACTTCCCGTAGCTTTACAAAATGAAGGAGCAGACGTTCTCAGCGTTGCACCTCTTGTATCTATGGACTGTGAAGCAGACGGTATTAAATACGGTATCAAAAAAGACGGCGAAAAACTTTTTTATGTTGCTCCTCAAATGAAACAAGGTATTGAAGTTCAAAAATTATACGAAGGCAAGCTCGATGACGGTTCATTATTTGAAGCGTATTATGCGCCTAAAGGACCACATGGCGCTCCTGTACTGTATCTAACAGACAACAATTACCTTGATATGGGTAATACTGTTACAAATAATGTGTATCAAAATACCGCTAAGTCAAATGAACGTGTAAGGATGGCACAGTTTAACAATTTACTGTATGAAGCTGCTATACAAGCCAAAGAAGGTAAACTTGTTATTCCTGGCGCAGAAAAGTCCGTACCTGATAAGGTGGTTGCCCACGAGGCATGGCAGTCAGCAGGGTTCTTGATGAAGGCAAGACTACTGTCCCACGCACTTGAAGCAGACGGAAAACTCAACAGCGATTCTGCAGAGTATATCCGCGGACTTGCAGATAACACAGCGGTTATTACACACAATATAGGACCGGGCTATCAGGGATATCAAGGTGAAAAAGATATCAATGAAGCTTACTTTAACACAATTTACGGCGACTATGCCCACGATATGGTTTATTACAGCTGTGTACCCGAGGATACGGACGATAGAATTTTAGGTTTAAGCTCTACCGAATCCCAACGCTTAGGGTTCTACGCCAAAGACTTTAGACCTGCACATGCGGCTGTTCTTTTGGCAACAAAAATAGGGCCGGTTTCCGAAGGTTATGTTTCCGAGATTATTAATGACGGTCTTGCAGGTGATTTGACACGCGTTATACAAACCAGAAAGAAAAAAGGCGGCTTGGTTCCTTTCCCTAACGGGGTTGATAAAAAGTCTCTTGCTGCAACCGCAGAAAATGTTAAGTCTATAAACGACGTGCTCGATAAATACGGTATAACTGAACGGGTAGTACCATACATTGAAAACTATAATGATGATGCGAAGACCATTGATATTCAAGAGCTGATTCAAAAAAGAGATAATAACAACAATATATTCACTACACTACTAAAGAGTCAGCTTGATCCGAACAGTACAGTAAAACCTTTTGGCGAAAAAGCAGAGTTCTATAAAGGTGAACACGGACTTAATCTGGAAGGTATCAGTCCTAAAACCAAGATATACTCAATGGCTTCACGACTTGACTCTCAAAAAGGCTTCGATACTGCGGTAGATGCGTATAAATTGCTAGTCAGCAAGTACAAAGGGCCAAAGGAAGATACACCTGTCCTTATCCTTTCAGGCGCAGGAAATGCGGAACTTGAAAAATACATTAAAGACAAAAAAGATGAAATGGGTAAAGACGGTACAAGACTCCTTTATACCGCTGCCCGTGTGCCCAATGAAACACTGCTGCTGATGAATATGGCAACGACCGGTCTTATGCCGAGCGACTTTGAACCGTACGGTATCAGTGACGTAAAAGTTATGTATGCAGGTTCGCACATTATTAACACCGAAGTCGGAGGCATGAAAGCCGAAGGTAATGTTTCACGTAAAATATACTCTCTGAAAAATGACGGCGTTGAAAAAGCAAATGCCATCACCATAGACGACTACGAATATATTTGCTCATTACCAAGTAATGTCAACAAAGAAAAAATCAAAAATAATAACGCTAAGCGGTTGTTCAAAGCCATGTCCGAAGATTGCAGGTTAACCAGAGAAGATTCGGCAAAACTTGACAGAAACGCTCTTGCCACCGATGTAAGTTGGAATAAGGGCGCTGTCCAGAACTACTGTGAACAAATGGGCATAGAAATAACCAAGGCAGCATAACCATAAAGCGCAGCTATTATAAATACAATATTAAAGGGCTTCAGATGAAGCCCTTTGCCTTTACTATCTTCTTCCAAGCGCCCTGATGGGTTCACCGCAAGCAACGGCAGTTGAATACGCAACAAGGTCGTTAACCGGAGAAAAATACTTTTTTAAAAAAGCTTTATTTTTAATGGGCACATAGCAAAGGTCAGTCAAAAGCACCTCTTTGAGACTTGCAAGCGCTTTTCTGTCTTCTTCACTTGTTATATAGTCATTTAAGTTTTTTACTATGTACATAAATTTATTTTAAATTATTTTCTACATCATTTGGAGTAGGGCGGCCCAAAATCTTTACAAATGTTGATTTTAAATGTTACGGTTAAGCATTCTGCCCGGTTCTGCGCACGCTTTTGACACGGTGTGAACCGTGAAATTATTCAAAGGCGAAAAATACTTCCTTATGTATTCCTTGTTTTTAATGGGTACATAACAGACATCTGTGGGGATAAGATGTTTTAAATTTTTAACTATCTCTTCACTCTGATGGTCTGTTACATAGTCCTTGAGACTTTTAACTATGTCCATCGCCCCATGATGTTAGCAAAAACAGGATGTCAGAAATATATATAAGACTAATATTTTACATTGCTTAATATAATATTATATATATTATTTGAATATAAAAAATAAATATACGTAAGCCGATGGCACGCAGTGCTGTTAATTAATATAAAAGTCCGTCTACAAGGACAAAACGCCCTAAAGGCAGTGCGTTGCAATATTTATTTAACGAATCCATGAAGCACTTGTTTTCACAAAAACCGCCTGACAAAAGTAGTTCTTGCGGTTCTTTGGTAAATTTAAAAGCATTGAAAGCCAGTCCGTGGATGAACTTTGAAATGGCAATGTCTGCAGGAATGCCTTTTGAGATGTCATCCATAATTTTCTCCATGGCAAATATACCGCAGGTAATAGAGTATTTTTCATCCTGCTGCGAGAGTTGTTCCGCTTTTATGTCATAAAATTTTAAAAGCATTTCAACGGTAGCGCCTGTCGCGCTCCCGCAAGCCGAGTTCCAGTCCATGTCCGAAAATTTACCGTTCTTATACTTTACCCATTTAGCGTCCCTTGAACCTAAGTCCAGAATTACACCATTATTTCCCAGACATTCTTGAGAACCTTTTGAGAGCGCCACAATTTCGTTAACATGTCCTCGTGTTTTTAACCCTTTTGCGCGGTGTCCCGTTGTTTTAATATATTCGCACTCTTCGGGCAAATCGCAAGAGTGGAGAACGCTGTATGTGCGTTTGCCGTCTTCTTTTACCTCAAGTATTTTGGACCATGTAGTTCCCGCATCCAGATAAAAACTGCTCATCTCTTTATACCTAATTACCTTAACTGCAAAAATGCTTCTATTTTTGCTTTTACCGACTCATTTACATAACCGTCTACGTCAATGTACAGACCGTTGTATTTGTCGGCAAGGTATTTAGCCGGCTGGTTTTTGGCACAGAAAGTTTGTGCAAAAAATACAGTCGGGACATCAGGGTCAATTTGCATTTCAAGTTCCAAATCAGCAGGAACTCCAGCCTCAACACAGCGTATCCAGCCGTAAGCGTGAGTATTATCGGGAAAAAGCTCCAGTAAACTCAAGTCGTTGGGAGGTACTCCCCAAAAGCCGAAACGGGGCTCACACGGTGCAAACTTAGGGTGGTTTTCTGTCCCGTTAACTATTGAGTCTGTTATCATTTCGATTTTTTTTCTTAATGGAATCGCGCTTTTGCAGAGCGGTGTAGGTTTTCTAAGCGCAGTTTGTTCAAAAACAGTGGTTTGAACGTCAAACCCTTCTTCTTTTAATATACTTGCAGCGAAAAAAGCACTGTCACACTTGTCTTTTCCGACGGGAGCAATGACTTTAATGATGTTTTCCCTCATATGAAAAGCGTTGTCAAAGATATTTTTGATAATTTTGCAATAGGCTTCAGGCAGTGCTTTGCTCCTGTTTTTATCGGGCGGATTGCCGAAATCTATATCTAAATCTACCCATTTAGCTTTAGGGTAGAGTTTTTTGTGCTCTTCCATAACCGCAGGTTCAGGATAGCCCCAAAAACCAATGATGTTGCGTGTTTCCGTTACTATTTCAGGTTCAAGCGAGACCCCTAAAGTCTTAGCGGCAGATTCTGAGCACTCACTAGGCAAGTGAAAATATTTCATAAATTTCCTCGTCACTTAATTCCGTAATGTTTTTTTCGCCTGCAAAAACGGCGGTATCTGCAAGTTCACGTTTATCTTTTATTATTTTATCAATTTTTTCTTCAAATGTCGCTAATGTAATAAGTCTGTGCACCATAACATTTTTGTCCTGACCTATGCGGTAAGTCCTGTCTGTTGCCTGGTCTTCAACTGCAGGGTTCCACCAAAGGTCGTAGTGGACAACGTTAGATGCGCTTGTAAGGTTAAGACCCAACCCGCCTGCTTTGAGAGAGAGAATCATAATTTTTTCCCGAATATCATTTGTAAAGCGCTGAATTAAGTCTTCGCGCGCCTTAACATTAAGCGAACCGTGGAAAAACAGCGGGTTTAAGTTAAATTCATGGGCAATAATTTTTTCCAGTATCTCGCCCATTTGTTTGTATTGTGTGAATACGAGTACTTTTTCATCGTTAGAGAGGATGTTTTGAAGTATTGAAATAAGTTTTTGCGTTTTACCGCTGACTTCACTGCCCATATCACCATGTTTTAAGAAGTGGTAAGGATGGTTGCAGACTTGCTTCAAAGAAGTTATGAGTTTGAATATGGCGCCGCGCCTGTTAACTGAAGCTTTTGCATTTGCTATATCTCCCATGGATTGGGCTAAAACTCTTTCATAAAGGGCTGCCTGCGGTTTTGAAAGGTAGCAGTATTCATCAAGCACAAGTTTTTCAGGCAGGTCTGAAATAATGGTTTTGTCTGTTTTTAAACGCCTTAACATAAAAGGCGAGATGGCTAACTTTAGCTTGTCTGCGCGGGTTATTTCTTTAAAACGTTCGATAGGAACCGCATAATTTTTGCCAAAATCATTCACGGAGCCTAAATAACCTTTGTTAATAAAGTCAAATATACTCCAGAGTTCATTTAAACGGTTTTCAACAGGTGTTCCCGTCATGGCTATTTTCATATCCGCTTTTATGGATTTAACGGCTTGAGTTTGTGAAGTACCCGGGTTTTTAATGTTTTGAGCTTCATCAATTACCATTAAATTCCAGTCGTGTTTTTTAAACTCTTCCTGGTCGATTCTTAAAATAGCGTAAGTAGTCAAAATGACATCGCAATTTGTTTCGAACTCTCTTGTAAAACCGTGGTAAATGTAAGCTCTTAACGACGGCGCAAAGTTTTCAAGCTCTCTTTGCCAGTTGCCCATTAAGGTTGTAGGGCAAACAACAAGCACAGGTTTTTTCAGTTTTCCTTCGGCTTTAAGCTGCAATATTAAACTTATTACCTGAATAGTCTTACCCAGACCCATATCGTCTGCTATGCAACAGCCGAAACCTTTATTGACATTGGTATACAGCCATTTGTAACCCACTATCTGGTACGGTCTCAATGTCCCGCAAAGCTTTTCGGGAAGGGCAATATCTTCAACTTTGGTAAAGTTACTGATAATTTTTGCGAATGCTTCATCATAGTCAAAGTCGTAATCATCGATTTTTCCTGCCAAAGCGTTATGCAGCAGTTTTATTTTGTTCATTTTGAAATTAGGTTTTTCCTGAAGCTGTTTTAAAAGTTTATCTGTTTCTTCTTTGTCTATTAAAATATAGCGGCCCTTGTAGCTTATAAGGCCGTTAGAGTCTTTGGCCAGTTTCTGAAATTCTTCGGCGCTTATTTTTTCGCCGTCACCCAATGCAACTTCAATTGAAAAGTCCATGATTTCATCGAGAGAAATAACGGAGTTTTTTGAAAAATCTAAAAGTTCTTGAGCGTCGGACAGGCGTTTTTGCTTTATCCGCGCATTTATTGAGGCTCTAGGGATGATGATATTGTCAAAGTCCGACGGCAGATTTATTTCCATACCTGCTTGAGAAAGGTAATAGGAAATTTGTGTAACCATTTTGTAAACGCCGGCTAAATCCAGCTCCATGGTGACATCTTCGAGGTCTTCAATGTATTTTGTTGCCCAGGAAAGCTGTTTTTCAATTATTGTTTTTTCATATGAGTCCAGTTTATCAAGTTCTTTGATTTCGCCCGTTATTTTGTTTTTGGCAAAAATCTTCATTATGAACCGGTCTTCCTCATCGGATGAACTTGCGCATTTTTGGATGTCAAAAACAGGAATAGTTTCGTATGTGCCCAATGACATCTCATCAAGCCATATCTGGACATCTTCCGCCAAGTCCTGACCCTTAAAGACGCGCTTATGAGAAGTGTTTTTAACAAAGTAAGCGGCAGCTTTTATGTCTTTAAATCTGGAGTTTTTAACGTGGAGGAAGGTGAAAATTAAGTGGTTTAAATATTTTTCAATGAGTTTTTTTGTTGTTTCCCTGTCCAAAAACTCGTTTTCCAAGATTTCCTGATAGGCGCTCATGTAGTCTTTGTTTTGAAAATACGGTTCCCATATTATGCTGAATGTTTCTTTTCTGAATTGCACGGTTGGGACAAAGTTTAACTTTTCAACCGTTTTTTTGACGAATTTAGTCAGGTGAAAAAAGAACCTGTAGTTGTCTCTTGTGTCTTTTAAATCTATGTTCTCATCAACGCCCGTAAAGTACTCAAAAAAGAGCTCTATGGGGATTTTATACCCGAGCTTGTCGTCCTTGTATTCGTTTCTGAGCCTGTAAAGCGAGCCTTTAGACTTAAGGTAAAAGTCAAATGAATACGGGGGAGTTATAAATATTTCTACGTTTTGGGGGCCTGCACTAAACTCAATGTCTGTCCCTCTCAAAATGGGGTTTTTGGTGTCAAATGTGTCGGCGAATTCTTCTTCAATTAATTCGTATATTAAAGAAAGGCAATAGCGAAAATCTTTATTTTTTTGTGTATGCGGGTTCGTATCTAAATTTAATAGCAGTTTTTCGACGTCATTTTTCTTGAACGTCAAACTTTCACTCTTGTTTAAGTTTTCCATTAAGCAATTATAACCTAAATAAAAAGATTGCCAAGGTATGTTTAGGGGCCTATAATAATATTAATGAAACGCTTTGCAGTGAGAATTATAAAGAATAGCTACAAGCCTCTTCAGGTTAGCGAGGAAATTGCTTCCAAGCTTGAGCAAGGCCAGATGGTTATTGTAAACACCGAAAAAGGGCAGGAAGTCCACAAGCTTTTTGAAGTTAACTCTGAAATTGCGGCGCAGTGGGACAAATTCAACCCAGAGCCTGTTACTTTAGTCCGTATAATGAACGATGTCGATAAGAAAACTTACGAAGAAGTTCAAAAAGACGAGATTAAGGCTTTGTACAAGTGTCGTGAACTTGTTGAAAAAAGAAAACTTACAATGAACCTTACCCAGGCACGCTATACTTTCGACAAGAGAAAAATTACTTTTTACTATACATCTGCCGAGCGTGTTGACTTTAGAGAACTTCTAAAAGACTTAACACAAGAGTTCAGACGCGTAAGAATTGACCTTCGCCACATAGGGGTGAGAGACGAGACTTCTATCCTTCAGGGAGAAGGAGTTTGCGGTAACAATTACTGCTGCTGCAGATTTTTAAAAAAGTTTGCCAACATAAATGCTAAATTGGCCAATGAACAGGGTATTCCTATGACGCCAAGCAAAATCACGGGCGCCTGCGGAAGACTTTTGTGCTGTTTAAACTATGAACACTCAAACTATATCGAATCAGCCAAGTGTTTGCCTCCGGTCGGTTCGAGCGTTATGACACCCGACGGCGTAGGAAAAGTTGCGCAGCTCAATTTCTTGAAGAAAAAAGTTTCTGTTAAGCTTGAAGACGGTAAAATAAAAGAATTTAAGCGCTGCGATATTGAAATGATTGACCAGGAAGTAAATATTGAAATTGACACTACTGCGAACGCACTTGATTATACGGAAGACGAACAAGTGGACATTAAGTCGCTTGAAGACGATAAAAACAGCTCTACAGGAAATGTTTAGGGAGAAAAATTTTAAATATGGCAGATAACATGAGAGAAATCGATTCGAAAAAACTTGCAAGCGCAATAGCCAGAACACTGGACGATAAACTCGCAAAAAATATTACAATTTTAAATATTTCAGGCGTTTCGGTACTTTCGGATTATTTTGTCATAGCCTCGGGTACAAGTTCAACGCAGGTAAAGGCGCTCACAGAAAGTGTGCGGGAAAGAGTAAAAGAACTTTTCGGCCGCATTCCTCACGGGAATGAAAATGACAGCAAGAACAGGTGGAACCTGCTTGATTACGGTGAAGTGGTTGTACATATTATGCACGAAGAAGAACGTGAAACGTACGCTTTAGAAAAGTTTTGGAACCATGCACTCAAGATGAGTCGCGAGGTGTGGGAAGAAGAGTCGAAAGAGTATGCTACATACTAACTTCCCTGTCTTTTAAGTTTTTCCCGTCGTAAAATGTTGCAATTACTTTGTTGTTTTCTTTTTTCAGGCCGTAGAGAAGACCTTCCGTGCCTTCGAAATTGAACAAAGGCTTTGTGGAAGATTCGCCGTCCGAACTGTTTTTAACAAATGCAACCGTAGAGTCATAAAAAGATTCGGCGTGTTTATACATATTTTCGGGTTCATCGAGGCAAAGCGCAAACCTTACTTTGTTTTCGCAAAGACATTGTAAATCAGGTACTTCCAGAGGCGGCCCCGCGCTTACAAGCCTTGCAGGATTTTTCGGGTTGGAGATAAGTCCTGTTGCCCTGAGAAGCGTTACGGAAAGAGTGTTTTTGTATATTTCATAATCGTTTAAACCCTCCGTGATTACGCCTGCGCCTTCAGCCCAGACAAAACGCTGCATGGGGTAACTGTTTGTCTTAAGTTCCTGTCTTTTTTGCAATTCAGGGTTGCTTTGAACTCTTTTAACCTCTTCAAAAAGCGAATAATTCGGGTCGTGTTCTCTTCCGGCAAACCCTAAAGTATCTTCCGCTATTGTGCGGGAAACAGGTTCTCGGAGTTCAAAAACAGCGCTTAGTTTATGGTTTTTCTTTTTATTGTCTATTGTGCACTCAAACTCAACATATTTTGAATTGTAGTTTAAAACAGCATCCAGTTTTATATTTTCTTCAAAATAAATTCTTAATCTTACTCTGAGATGTCCCTTTTCAATTATTTTGGTATTAACTATTTTGAGTTCTCTCGGCTCGTCTGACGGCGCAAAGTTGTAGCTGTCACCTGCGTCGCTTCTGTCTGTGAGCTTTAGTTTAACATCTCCCGCGTATATCTCCCCGTTAACAATTTCCAATTTCATATCTGCGTTCGATATGCCTTTTTCGCTTATATTGAGCAAAGTTTCAAAGTATTCCGGCTTGACTGTGGAAAAAGTAAACGGAGGAAGGTTTTTAACAGGTATGAGGTATTCATAAACAGTCGTAATGTCTTCCGTTACAGGGATTTGCCTTTTGTCAAAAAGTTTATCATCTGTGAATCCTTTGTATTCACTGACAACTTGAGCGTTTTCTATTTTTTCTTGGGTTACTAATTTGACAAGTCCCGAATATTCAAAGTTTGAAAGGTTGAAAACACCTATACCCTGTGAGCCGTAGTCTCTTATTATCCTTTTTTTAACCCCTTCAAGCACCTGTGAAACTTTGTCAAAACGGGCGTCAACCTGTTTGTGCACCGGGTCAATCGAGCAGCCGTAAAGTGAGTCGTGGGCGTGGTTTTTAATAAGCTCTTTGTATGCGTATTCCAGACTTGGCTTATATTTTCCCCCCGTTAAGGCGTCCAGAGGTTCGACAATTCTTGAGAGCTCCCATTGCAGCTTGGCATTTTTAACTTTTTGGTAGATGCGAGACGAATAAACCCCGGGCAATGTGTATGTAGTACTGTTATCGAGCATTTCACCTTCTGTTTCTTCTCTCTTTTTAACCGTTTTTATGTACTCAAAAGGTGAAGAGAGCTTTATTTCAAAGTTTTTAAGGTGTTTATTTACTTCTTCTATTGTTTTATTTGCATCTTTTAAAACAGCGAGATGGTCCGCACCTATCGGCAGCAAAAGAGTGTCTCCGCTGTATTTTGCTATTTTCTCCAATATAGCTTCAACCGTCTCGGCCCGTTTTTCATAAGGCAAGTCAAGGTGCAGGGCATCCATAAAGTAGCCCTGAACAAGTCTTGTTGTATTAAGTCTGTTCCAGATTAAATCCGCAGGAATCTTTCCCGCACCCCGCCAAAGTACGGCTTCGTTAATGCCTACGCTTTTTAATATATCCGTTATCGCTTTACTGTGGCCGAAAGTGTCGCTTAAGTAGCCTATGAACTCGCTTTCCCCAAAGTTTTTTGAGTACTCTATACCCATTTCAAGATTTTTCTTTAAAGATATTGCAGAGGTCAAAAGACTGTCCGCACTTGCAAAAAACGGTCCTATAAAAAGTTTTCTCTCCTTTATGAGATTTTTTATCCTCTCGCAATTTTGCGGCCTGAACTTTAAATAATCTTCCAGAGCGCTCGTCTGTCCGTCAAAATAAAAACAGGGTGCACAATGATTTTCAAGCTCTCCGAGAATTTCGTCGACAACCTCCAAAAGTCGTAGATTGAACTCTTCTTTGTCTCTGTACCACTCCCTGTCCCAATGGGTATGGAGATATGCTATCACTAATTTTTTCATAATGAAACCTTTCAAAAAGTTAGAAAATCCGATTTTCAACTTTTTGAAAGGTTGAATTGTCGGATGTGAGCAAATGTACGGCAGCGGGCAGCTGGCGGACTTTTGCGACACTGGACGTGATGAAACTTGCAAAAGTTTACCCGAGCTTAGTTTCATATTTGTTCTCATTATAATATATTTTCCTTTTTTTAGGGGAGTTGTAAAAGTGAAAAATTAATTAATATGTTGATACGAGATGACCGTTAATATGTTAATTCCCCCTTTAGGATTGGTTTAAAGTAAATATGAGCAGAAAGAAAAAGATTTTAGCAAAAGTTGAACAGCAGATTTTAATGTGTAAACAGAAGCTTAAAGAGCTTGAGCCGCACATTGAATACAACGCTTCTATGGCGATAGCGTATAACCGTACGCTTGTGGAAAAGGCAATTCTGGTTGACAGGTATAAAAAACTTGTTTTTAAACCTACAATAGGTACGAGATTAAAGCAGGTTCTTGCTTTTCCGCGAAGACAAAAACTCATTTGTGATTTTTTCCATGAATAATTTTTAATCATACAGTCTTTAAAGTCTCTCTTTTCTTATAATTTGAGGGACTTTTTGTGCAAAACGGCATTATTTTTCCTTATATATATTATTAATTAAAAAACATCCAATTTTTTGCACTGAACCCTAAAAAGTACTATAATGACCCTGATATATAAATTTTATCAAAAAATAAAGTTACGAGAACTAAAAGGAGAAGTATGAGAAAAGGTTTTACTTTGGCAGAAGTTCTGCTTACTCTGGCGATTATCGGAGTTGTGGCAGCGCTTACAATTCCCGCCGTTGTTACAAAGGTCGCTAAAGACCAGTACGTTGTAGGGTTGAAGAAAGCTTACAATACGCTTAAAGCAGTTGAGCGTGAGGCCATACAAGAACATGGTGAGATGGAAAACTGGGACTGGTCAAAAGAATTAACTCCTACGTTCAATACATACTTTCGTCCTTATTTTGATATCTTGAAAGACTGCGGAGCGGGTACTGATGACGGGTGTTTTGTGGGGAAAGATGAGTGGAAGGCTCTTACCGGAACATTGCGCTCTGATAACTATAATACTTCCAGTCGTTACAGAGTAATTACTTCTGACGGTATTACTTTTTTATTTTGGAAAAGTGGCACTACGATATCTACACAAGAAAGAATCGGCCGCTTTTACGTTGATGTTAACGGCAGAAAAGGCCCTAATACTATAGGCAGAGACATTTTCTGTTTTAATATACACCCGACAATAGGAATAAAGCCTCGTGGTGGATTTAGCGGCTCGGATGAGAGTGATCCGATTCCTACAAACGAGGCTAATGACCCTGACGATCCTTACTCCTGCAATGTCAAATGCATAGGCAGCGACTGTGGCTGGAATTGTACAGCTAAAGTCCTCGCAGAAGGTGCGATGAACTATTAATATTTATTCTTATTATATTACAGTCTTTAAAGTCTCTCTTTTCTTATGATTTGAGGGACTTTTTGCGCAAAGCAGCTTTATTTTTTCTAATATATATTAATTAAAAAATGTTCAATTTCTTGCACTAAGCCCTAAAAAGTACTATAATAGCCCTAACATACAAATTTTTAATTTTTATCAAGAAATAAAATAACGAGAACAAAAAGGAGAATGCTTATGCAAAAAGAATGCGCAAGCCGACAGCCCGTAGTGGGCGCGAGAGCGCTCGCACAGGGCGTGAAGATGGGCGACGTAGGAATTTCTTTCAGAAATTCTACAGGAGCAAAGGGATTTACTTTGGCTGAGGTGCTTTTGACCTTAGCGATTATCGGCGTTATAGCGGCGCTTACAATTCCCGCTGTTGTAACAAAGGTCGCTAAAGACCAGTATGTCACGGGGTTGAAGAAGGCTTATAATACCCTGAAATCTGTCGAGCGTGAAGCCATACAAGAACACGGCCCTATGGAGAACTGGACTTGGTCGACAGGATATGACCCCATAGCTGACTTTGAAAAATACTTTCTCCCCCACTTCGACGTCTTAAAAAACTGCAAATCGACAACAGAAAAAGGCTGTTTCGCGGAGGGGCTTACATACTTGAATGGCGACACTTTGGGTGACTTCAACGGTGCCCGATATTACAGAATAGTAACATCTGACGGTATGTCCTGGGCGTATATTAATACTAATACCGGCGGCACAAATCCTCTGGAAAGTCGGGGCGCTTTCTATGTAGATGTCAACGGCTTAAAAGGTCCAAACAGATATGGCAGAGATATGTTTTATTTTTACGTCTTCCCTTCAAACCTGGGGATTAAACCGCAAGGTTCTTATGAGCCCGACGGCACTACCCCGATTTCGACAAGTGATGTTGATTCACACTGCAATACTTCTTCCTATGGCGGCTACTGCGCCGCAAAAGTCCTCTCCGAAGGTGCGATGAATTATTAATGAATGGAGAACGAAATATGAAAAAGAATGCGTTTACTTTGGCAGAAGTTCTGCTTACTTTAGCGATTATCGGAGTTGTAGCAGCGCTTACAATTCCCGCCGTGATTACAAAAGTCACCAAAGACCAATATGTTGTCGGGTTAAAGAAGGCTTACAATACACTTAAAGCAGTTGAAAGAGAAGCAATACAAGAGCACGGCCCTATGGAGAACTGGAGTTGGTCTACAGGAGATGACCCCACAGCTGACTTTGAAAGATACTTTAAACCGCACTTCGATATTTTAAAAGACTGTGGTGCTACAACAGAAAAAGGCTGTTGGGCAGAGGAGCCCTTGCTCCTTGGAGGTGACCGTTGGGGCGGTGGTAGTAATTTCGATACTGAGCGTTATTACAGAATAGTAACCTCTGATGGTATGTCTTTCGCATATTTTGCATATGGTGCTGCACCCCCAATGATTCAACAAGGGATTTTCTTTGTAGATGTCAATGGTTTAAAAGGCCCCAACAGATGGGGCAGAGATATATTTCAATTTGACGTCTTCTCTTCAAATCTGGGGATTAAACCGGAATGTTCTTATACTTATGATGGCATTGCCCCAATACTAACAAGTGAAGTTGATTCATACTGTGTCAATCCCTTAAAAGGCTTTTGCTGCGCTGCAAAAGTCCTCTCCGAAGGCGCTATGAATTATTAATTTCGAAACATAAACAATTTAACTATAACGAGAACAAAAAGGAGAAATGCTTATGCAAAAAGGATTTACATTAGCAGAAATTCTGCTTACTTTGGCGATTATCGGGGTTGTGGCGGCGCTTACAATTCCCGCCGTGATTACAAAAGTCACTAAAGACCAGTATGTTGTCGGGTTAAAAAAAGCTTATAATACGCTTAGGGCGGTCGAAAGAGAAGCTATACAAGAACACGGCCCTATGGAGAACTGGACTTGGTGGTCAGGAAATGACCCCACAGTAGCCTTTGAAAGATACTTTCTCCCTCACTTTGACGTCTTAAAAAACTGCGGGGCAACGGAAGAAAAAGGCTGTTTTGCGGAGGGGATTACAAGGTTGTATGGTAGTTTTTATGGTGACTACAACGACACCTCATATTACAGAATAGTAACATCTGACGGTATGGCTTGGGCATATGAGACAACTGGCCAGATGCCCCCCTGGAATAATGCTGTGGGCTGGTTCTATGTAGATGTTAACGGCTTAAAAGGTCCGAACAGATTGGGCAGAGATATATTTTTCTTTACCGTATATTCTTCGAACTTGGGTATTAAACCGTACGGTTCTTATGATTGGCACGGTATTACTCCATTATCGACAGAATTCATTGATTCAGAATGCAATACTACTACTGGCTTCGGCAGCTACTGTACCGCAAAAGTTCTCGCGGAAGGCGCGATGAATTATTAATTTCAAAACATAAACAATTTAACTATAACGAGAACAAAAAGGAGAATACTTATGCAAAGAGCTTTTACGCTTTCTTGTAATACGCACAGTTCGGCCCCCTCAACGGAGCCCTCACAAAGGACGTTCGGGCCAAGGCCCTGCCACGTCCGTGCGTTTACGCTCGCAGAAGTTCTGCTCACTCTGGCGATTATCGGAGTTGTGGCAGCGCTTACAATTCCCGCCGTTGTTACCAAGGTCACTAAAGACCAGTATGTTGTCGGGTTAAAGAAGGCTTACAACACGCTTAAAGCTGTTGAAAGAGAAGCAAGACAAGAACACGGCCCTATGGAGAACTGGAGTTGGTCGGGAAGTTCAGGAGCCCCCACAGCAGACTTTGAAAAATATTTCCTTCCACACCTTGACGTCATAAAAAACTGCGGAGCGACAGAAGAAAAAGGCTGTTTTGCGGAGGGGATTATAAGGCTGAAAGGTAGCTGGTATGGTAACTACAACTCCCACCATTATTACAGAATAGTAACATCTGACGGCATGTCTTGGGCGTATGAGAAAACCGGCTGGACAACCCAGACTGTAGGCATTTTCTATGTTGATGTTAACGGCTTAAAAGGCCCGAACAGATTGGGCAGAGATATATTCGAATTTTGGGTCTACTCTTCGAATCTGGGGATAAAACCGATGGGTTCTTATGAATGGGACGGTGTTACTCCATTATCAACAAGTTATGTTGACGAAGAGTGCAATACTGCTGATGGCTATGGCGACACTTGCACCACAAAAGTCCTCTCTGAAGGTGCGATGAATTATTAAATACTCTAAATTTCTTTTTTATGATATTATTTACACAAGATGTCTAATAAAAAAGAAGTTGAAATAGTAATAGATGTTGAAACAACAGGTCTAGACTATACAAGAGAAAAAATCATCGAGTTTGCAGGTGTAAAGCTCATAAACGGCAAGATTGTCCAGCGGTTTGAGACGCTTATAAATCCTAAGCAGCACATTAGAAAGTCTTCTATGGCAATCCACGGCATAACGGAAGATATGGTCGCCAATGCGCCTGTGGAGGAGGAAGTTTTCCCTGAAATATTGGACTTTATAGGTGACGATACACTGGTAGCGCACAATGCTATTTTCGACTTTAGTTTTTTGAACAGAACGTCTAAACGCTTGTACGACAAGCCTTTAGTCAACAAGTATGTCGACACTCAAGAGATGTTCAAAGAGGTGCACCCGCAGTCTGACTCCTGCGGTCTTGAAGCGCTGATGAATAAGTTTAATGTGGAGTTTGAGACAAGGCACCGCGCTATGGCCGATGCTTTGGGCCTTGCACAGGCTTATCCGTACCTTAAGAAATTGTATTTTCAAAAATATGAGTGGCAGCTTTCTCAAATTCACAATGTCGAATACCTTTTTGAAAGATATCTTCGTATTCAGCAGGCTATAAGCGTTATGCAGTCAGAGATTCAGGACTTGCGTTCAATTTTTAAAATCTATTTTGAAAAAGGCGGAGAAGACATCCAGGCTACAACAGGTGAAATCCTTACGTACAACTCCAAAAAGACTTTTATATATGACTTTCCGTCTATAAAAGATATTTTGGATGAAATAGGCGCGCTTCCCAAGGCTGTGAAACTGAATAACGCCTTTGTAGACAGGCTTGTAAGCGGTGCGTCATTGGATAAAGAAATAAGAGAGCAGATAAAATCAGCCAGAACGGAAATAACGGAAAACAAGAGCTTTAACGTTATAAGGCCTGACAAACGCTGCTAGATTGTATGGAATATCCTTCCAAACTTGTTCAAATGAAACGGATATAGTAAAATGTTCCCCGAGTTGTGCCGCACAAGAAGGCTTAACGACTGCTAAATAAATTAAGGATAGTAATTATGATTCAATACTACATTGTCGACGCTTTTGCAGACCGGTTGTTTAAAGGCAACCAGGCAGGTGTTTGTTTGTTGGAAGAGTGGATTGACAAGAGTACGATGCAAAATATTGCATTTGAAAACAATCTTGCCGAAACAGCTTTTATTGTAAAGCGTGAAGATTATTACTATCTGCGTTGGTTCACGCCGGAGATTGAGATGGATTTATGCGGCCATGCTACCTTGGCAAGTGCTTTCGTTATTGCTAATTTTGTTGATAAAGAGAATACCGTTATAAGATTTGAAACAGCAAGCGGAACTTTAAAGGTGGAAAAAATTGACGATTTGTACGTAATGGACTTTCCTTCAAGAAAACCTGCAGCAGTCGAAGTAAGCGCTCTTATGGAAAGCGCGGTTGGTGTACCCGTGCTTGAAGCGCATTTGTCAAGGGATTTACTCTTATTGGTGAAAGATGAGCAGACAGTTAGAACATTAACTCCGAATATAGAGCTGCTTAAAACCATTCCCGACGTTTTAGGAGTTATTGTCAGCGCAAAAGGAGACAACTGCGATTTTGTTTCACGTTTTTTTGCACCGAATGCAGATATGAACTCCCCCGAAGACCCTGTAACCGGCTCGGCGCATTGTACACTTATCCCTTTCTGGGCGCAAAGGCTGCACAAAACCAAGATGCTGGCAAAACAGCTTTCAAAAAGAGGAGGAACGCTTTTTTGTGAAGACTTGGGGGACAGAGTGAAAATAGCAGGCAAGGCAGTGCTTTATTTACAAGGTAAAATAAGGGTGAAATAGCCTAATTATATTAATGACCATAAAAAAAAGAGCTAAGCGTGAAGCATTAGCCCTTAAACTTGTGTTGTATCCCCAAGTTTCGTGTGTTCTCTCATCTCTCTCGTGTGTTTTTTTCTCTGATTCCGTCGTGTCTCTAAAATGTGGTTGTGAAGTAGTAAGTAGTAGTAGATAAAGTGTGAAGGTAATTATAATTCTTTTTTTATTTTTTCTTTTCTCTTGTTGTGTGTGTCTCGTACATATATAAAGTATTCGATTTCAAAAATATTGCTTTTTTATATATCTTTTACTTAACTTTTTGTTATATTTTGTAATATTACTTAACAAAATAGGCTCTAAATGAGCCTATAGATTGAAAAAATTAAAGCTGCTAATTCTAATAATTCATAGCCCCTTCGGCTAGTATTTTTGTGGAGCAAGATACACCGTAACCAGAAGTAGTGTTGCACTCTGCATCAACAACATCTGTCGGAACTGGAGTAATACCGTCATCATAATAAGAACCGCCCGGTTTAATCCCCAGATTTGAAGGGAAGACGAAAAACCAAAATATATCTCTGCCCATTCTGTTTGGACCCTTTAAGCCGTTAACATCTACAACGAAAATACCTTTTTGTTCCAGAGGGGTTCCGCCGCCTTGTGCAGAGTACAACCATGACATACCGTCAGATGTTATTATTCTGTAAAATGAGGTATTGTCAACACCACCTTCAAAGTCCCCATTTAATCTTGTAATCTCCTCCGAAAAGCAGCCTTTTTCTTCTGTCACACCACAGTTTTTTAAGACGTCGAAGTGGGGCAGGAAGTATTTTTCAAACTCAGCTGTGGGGCCTAAAACACCTGAGCCTGCAGACCACAGCCAGTTCTCCATAGGGCCGTGTTCTTGTATCGCTTCTCTTTCAACTGCTTTAAGCGTGTTGTAGGCTTTTTTTAACCCGACAACATACTGGTCTTTAGCGACTTTAGTAACAACGGCAGGGATTGTAAGCGCTGCCACAACTCCGATAATCGCCAGAGTGAGCAGAACTTCTGCCAAAGTAAACGCATTTGCTCCTGTAGAATTTCTTTTAGAAATTCCTACGTCGCCTATCTCCACGCCCTGTGTGAGCGCTCTCGCGCCCACTTCGGGCTGCCGGCTTACGCATTCTTTTTTCATATTTCGTTCTCCATTCATTAATAATTCATCGCCCCTTCTGAGAGGACTTTTGCAGCGCAGAAGTCGCCCCAGGAAGAAGTGTTGCAGTTTGCATCAACGTCACTTGTCGGCATTGGAGTGACACCGTTGCCATAATAAGAACCACTTGGTTTAATGCCAAGGTTTGACGGGAAGACGTCAAACAAAAATATATCCCTGCCATATCTGTTCGGACCTTTTAAACCGTTAACATCTACCCAGAAAGCTGCTTGCGCGCGCAAAGGAATTGTTGGATAGCTTACTTCCTCATACGCCCAAGACATACCGTCAGATGTTACTATTTTGTAATAGTAGGCGGAGTTGTAATTGCCCGCAGAGCCGCCACCCAGAGATGTAAGCCCCTCTGCAAAGCAGCCTTTTTCTGTTGTTGCTCCACAGTTTTTTAAGATGTCAAAGTGGGATAGGAAGTATTTTTCAAACTGTTGTGTTGAAGTTCCCGACCAGTCCCAGTTTTCCATCTCACCATGTTCTTGTCTTGCTTCTCTTTCGACCGCTTTAAGCGTATTATAAGCTTTTTTTAACCCGACAACATACTGGTCTTTAGTAACTTTTGTTACAACAGCGGGAATTGTAAGCGCAGCCACAACTCCGATAATCGCTAAGGTCAAAAGCACCTCAGCCAAAGTAAATCCCTTTGCTCCTGTAGAATTTCTTTTAGAAATTTCCCCCTTCGCTAAGCCACTAAAGCGGCAACAAAGAGTACGCCTCGTACCTCGGCTACTCCTTGCTTGCGCGGGGTCCCTGTCGCCCATCTCTCTTGAAATCGGACAGCTCAGCCCCCTCAACGGAGCCTTCGCCTCAGACGTCTTCGCTTCGCTCGCGTCCGTCCGATTCCGCTTCACGCCCTGTGTGAGCGCTCTCGCGCCCACTTCGGGCTGTCGGCTCGCGCATTCTTTTTGCATAAGCATTCTCCTTTTTGTTCTCGTATTTTATTTCTTAATAAAAATTAAATTTTAAGTGCCAGAGCCATTATAGTACTTTTTAGGGCTCAGTGCAAGAAATTGAACATTTTTTAATTAACATATATAAGGAAAAATAATGCCGCTTTGCGCGAAAAGTCCCTCTTTTCTTATGCTTTGAGGGACTTTAAAGACTGTAATATAATAAGATAAAGATTAATAGTTCATCGCACCTTCTGAAAGGACTTTTGTGGCGCAGTAGTTGCCGCCGTAGTTGCCACTAGAAGAAGGGTTGCAGCCTGAATCAACATCACTTGTCGGAATAGGATCAATGGTGACGAAATTTTCATAAGAACCGCTCGGTTTAATGCCAAGATTTGAAGGAAAGAAGTCAAATGTAAATATATCTCTGCCCTCTCTGTTCGGGCCTTTTAAGCCGTTAACATCTACAGTGAACCAGCCTCGCACATTCAGTGAACCTGAGTAACCGGAACCATAATACGCCCAAGACATACCGTCAGATGTTATTATTGTAGTTTCAAAGTAAGTAGTCCAAGGACTGCCGTTTAACCGTGTGAGCCCCTCAGCAAAACAGCCTTTTTCATCTGTCGCGCAGCAGTTTTTTAGAACGTCAAAGTGGGGAAGGAAGTATCTTTCAAACTGTTGTGTTTCATTCCCCGCCGGCCAGTTCCAGTTCTCTACAGGGCCGTGTTCGCGTATAGCCTCACGCTCAACTGCTTTAAGCGTGTTGTAGGCTTTTTTTAACCCGACCACGTATTGGTCTTTCGTGACTTTTGTGACAACAGCGGGAATTGTAAGCGCTGCCACAACTCCGATAATCGCCAAAGTAAGCAGAACTTCTGCCAAAGTAAAAGCACCTGCTCGTAGGCGGGAAATCTTAGAATTCGAGCCATACGAGGATAAATCCGCGGCGAGAGCTTGTTTTTCCATAAAATTAATTCCCTTAAAACCGAAACAATAAATTAAAGTTTAGTTTATTTTTATCTAGTATACTTTAATTAATTCTAGTGTACTTGATTTTAAAAAAGCTGTCAAATGTTTAGACTTGTTATCATGAAAAATGAAAAAGACAGCAATCTGCTATTTAAATTAGGGCATAAAATTAAATATGAACGCAGCAAAAAAAACATTACGCAGCAATACCTGGCTGAACTTGCTGATTTGAGTATTCAGGCAATCAACGCTATTGAAACAGGTAAAAGTGATGTAAAATTCACCAATCTTTACGCTATTTCACAAGTGCTGGGGCTTAATCTCGGAGATTTTTCCGACTTTAGACTTTGAGCGTTCGCGTCAGACTTTTCTTAATAATGTTATAACCTATTCTTTTATCGCATCCGCGCATTCGGGACATATTCCCTCGGTGGAGAGTTCTCTGTATTTCCAGCATCTTTCGCATTTTTCACCCTTGGCGAGAGTAATATATACTTCATAGCCGTCTTCAGAAAGTGACGAAACAACACCTTGGGGCTTTTCAGAAACGAGTTCCGCGCTCGATGTTATGAAAATATCTTTTAAGTCATTTTCGTATTTTTTGAGAACAGAGCCGCTGTCCGCTTTCGTGTCTGCGTTTTCTCCAACCTTAATATATACGCCCGCTTCCAAAGAGCTTCCGACTGTTTTGTTTTCTGATGACCTTAGGGGCTCGATGGCACGGGTTACTATTTCACGTACTTTTAAAAGTTCGCTGAACTCACACTCAAGTTCGTTGTTTTCCCATTGAGGGTGCACTTCTACCCAGTCTGAAAGCAATATGCTCTTCAAGCCCTGCCGTTGGCATTCGGGTGTGTTTTGCCAGATGTCTTCGGCCTGGTGCGGCATAACGGGAACCAGAATCCGCACTATGGTTTGAAGCATTTCATGGAGTACGGTCTGACAAGCACGTCTTGAGAGCGATTTTTTGCCTGACGTGTAAAGTCTGTCTTTAACGATATCCAGATAAAACGAACTCAACTCAACTGCCGCAAAGTTTTGCAGGTATTGGAAATATTTGTAAAATTCATAGTTTTCAAAAGACTCGTCAACATTTTTCACAAGTACGTTAAGTCTGTGGAGGGCGAATTTGTCTATGGGTTTGAGTTCGTCGTATGCCGCATAGTCTTTTTCAGGTTCAAAATCAAACAGGTTTCCAAGCAGGAAGCGTGCAGTGTTTCTGGTTTTTTTAAAGATTTCAACCAGCTGCTTTATAATAGTTTCGCCGATTTTGGCGTCGTTTCTATAGTCTACGCTTGCCGCCCACAGCCTTAAGATGTCCGCACCGTAGTCTTTTGTGATATCTTGAGGCGTTACGAAATTGCCCAGAGACTTGGACATTTTTCTGCCGTCACCTGCCATAATAAAACCGTGTGTAAGAACGCTTTTGTAGGGTGCAGTGCCGTTTATGGCAACACAAGTCAAAAGTGAAGACTGGAACCATCCGCGGTATTGGTCTGTTCCCTCAAGGTACATATCGACAGGAGTGCCGAGAAGTTCGTCTTTTCTTGCGTCAACTACTGCTGACCAGCTTACGCCCGAGTCAAACCATACGTCCATAATGTCTTTTTCGCGTGTTATATCACAGCTTCCGCAGGAGCATTTGAAGCCTTCGGGCAGAAGGTCTTTAGTGTCAAGTTTAACCCACGCGTCAGAGCTTTGTTTTTCAAATACTTTTGCGACATGGTCTATTGTTTCGTCGTTTAAAATTGTTTCACCGCAAGCTTTACAGTAGAAAACAGGGATTGGGACACCCCAGGCGCGCTGACGTGAAATGCACCAGTCGGAGCGGTTTTCAACCATGTTTGAAATTCTTCTTTCGCCGTTCGCGGGTATCCACTTAACTTCACTTATTGCTTTTAAAGTTTGTTCTTTGTAGTCTCCTACTCTTACAAACCACTGTGGAGTTGCACGGTACATAACAGGCTTTTTGCATCTCCAACAGTGTGGATAGCTGTGCTCAACCGTACTTTTTGAAATAAGAGCTTTCTTTCCTTCAAGCTTTTCAATAATCATGGCGTTGCCTTTGTAGTAAGGCGTTCCTGCTAAATCAGGTACTTCGTGTGTCCAGACGCCTTTGTCATTCAAAGGAGAGAAGGTCTCTATCCCGTATTTCTGGCCGACTTCCCAGTCTTCAAGACCGTGGCCGGGGGCTGTGTGTACCGCGCCCGTGCCTGCTTCGGTTGTGACGTGTTCACCCAGTATAATAGGTGAAAACCTGTCGTACAACGGATGTTTTGTATTATAGCTTTCAAGCTCCATACCCGTTAATGAGCCTATAGAAACAGTTTCCTGCCATTCGACTTCTTTGCAAAAACTATCCACCAGGTCTTTCGCTATTACATAATTAGCGTTTTCGTATTGAAGTATTTCATACTCAAACTTAGGATGCATACAAACCGCCATGTTAGACGGAATTGTCCAGGGAGTTGTTGTCCATATTATTGTATAAAGCGGTAAATCAGAAGTTATGCCCGCCTTACTATATATTTCCCGAGGGTCTTCAAATTCAAAACGCACGTAAATAGCGTGGGATGTGTGGTCTCCGTATTCTACTTCGGCTTCGGCAAGCGCTGTTTCGCAATCCGCACACCAATAAACAGGTTTGAGGCCCTTTTGAACATACCCTTTTTTATAAATTTCCCCGAAAATTCTTATTTGCTGTGCCTCAAATGACGGGTCTATAGTGTTATACGGGTGTTCCCAGTCCCCCCAACATCCAAGACGGCGGAAGTTGTCCTCCTGCCCTTTCAGGTTTTTCATGGCAAAGTCGCGGCAAAGCTGGCGCAGTTCGTAAGGAGTAACAGACTCCCTCCCCCCCTTTAGTTTTTTTACTACGGCGTTTTCAATGGGCATACCGTGGGCGTCATAGCCCGGTACATAGGGTGCGTAAAAGCCTTTTTGGGATTTGTATTTTAAAAGAATATCTTTCAGTATTTTGTTTAGAGCCGTACCTATGTGTATTTTATCTGAACTTAAGTACGGAGGGCCGTCGTGAAGGATAAAAGACTTGGATTTCTCCCGCTGTGCCGCGCTTTTTTCGTAAACCTGAATCTCATCCCAAAACTTCTGGATTTCTACCTCGCGAATAGGCGCGTTAGCGCGCATGGCGAGCGTGGTTTGCGGTAAATTCAGTGTGTCTTTTAATTCCATAACTTCAGTCCTCTAAATAACTTTAAGAATAATATACCTCAAACCTGCACATACATCAAAAAGTTTTAAAAATAAAAAAGATATTTGCAAAAGGTGCGATGAATTACTGATGGATGTTATAACAGAGCTAAAACAGAGCATTTACACCGCCTTTTTCAATGTTTTCTTCTTTTGTAGTTTTTAAATAATACACTTATATCTTGCAACAAGCCTAAAAAATTGTATAATATTTTTATTGATAGAATCAGAGCATATTATAAGCAATACAAGGCTGTGAGAAGATAGTATTATAAGAAGGACAAATGTATGAACATGAAAAAAGAATGCGTAAGCCGGCAGCCCGAAGTGGGCGCGAGAGCGCTCGCACAGGGCGTGAAGATGGGCGACGTAGGAATTTCTTTCAGAAATTCTACAGGAGCAAATGCGTTTACTTTGGCCGAGGTGCTTTTAACCCTGGCTATTATCGGAGTTGTGGCGGCATTGACTATTCCCGCGGTTATTACAAAAGTCACAAAAGACCAGTATGTGGTCGGGTTAAAAAAAGCCTACAACACGCTTAAAGCAGTTGAAAGAGAAGCGATACAAGAACACGGCCCTATGGAGAATTGGACTTGGTCTACAGGAGATGACCCCACAGCTGACTTTGAAAAATACTTTCTCCCACACTTTGACGTTCTAAAAAACTGTGGTGCGACAACAGAAGAAGGCTGCTTTGCGGAGGAGCTTACAGTCCTGAGTGGTAACTCTGCAGGATACAGCGTCAACACCGCCGGATATTACAAAATAATAACATCAGACGGTATGTCTTGGGCGTATGGTAAAACCGGCAGCACAACCCCTCTGTGGTCGCGGGGCTGGTTTTATGTAGATGTTAACGGCTTAAAAGGCCCTAACAGATGGGGCAGAGATATATTTACATTTCACGTCTTCCCTTCGAATCTGGGGATTAAACCGGACGGTTCTTATTATGAAGACGGCAAAACACCAATGCTGACAAGTGATGTTGATTCAGACTGCAATACTTCTTCTTTTGGTTGGTACTGCGCCGCTAAAGTCCTTTCAGAAGGCAAGATGGATTATTAGAAAGGTATAAATTATGAAAAGAAAAGCTTTTACTTTGGCAGAAGTTCTGCTTACCCTGGCTATTATCGGAGTTGTGGCGGCGCTTACCATTCCCGCTGTTATTACAAAAGTCACAAAAGACCAGTATGTTGTCGGGTTAAAGAAAGCTTACAACACGCTTAAAGCAGTTGAAAGAGAAGCGATACAAGAACACGGCTCTATGGAAAATTGGGCTTGGTCTGCAGGAGGAGACGGCTCAGACCCCACAGCTGACTTTGAAAAATACTTCCTGCCCCGCTTCGACGTCTTAAAAAACTGCGGGGCGACAACAGAAGAAGGCTGCTTTGCGGAGGAGACTACATATCTGAATGGCAGCTCTATGGGTGGCTTCAACGACACCTCATATTACAAAATAGTAACATCTGACGGTATGTCTTGGGTGTACCGAAAATTAGGCTACACAACTCCTCTGTATGTGCGGGGCTGGTTTTATGTAGACGTTAACGGTCTAAAGGGCCCCAACAGATTTGGCAGAGATATATTTGAATTTGAGGTCTACCCATCAAACCTTGGCATTAAACCGCACGGTTCTTATTATGCCGACGGCATTACCTCCGTTTCGACAAATAATGTTAATTCAAGCTGCAACATTTCTTCCGAAGGCTACTACTGCACCGCAAAAGTCCTCTCTGAAGGCGCGATGAATTACTAATGAATGGAGAACAAAATATGAAAAAAGAATGCGTAAGCCGGCAGCCCGAAGTGGGCGCGAGAGCGCTCGCACAGGGCGTGAAGATAGGCGACGTAGGAATTTCTAAAAGAAATTCTACAGGAGCAAAAGGTTTTACTTTAGCAGAAGTTCTGCTCACTCTGGCTATTATCGGCGTTGTGGCAGCGCTCACTATTCCCGCTGTTGTAACAAAAGTCACCAAAGACCAATATGTTGTCGGGTTAAAGAAGGCCTACAATACATTGAAATCAGTCGAGAGAGAAGCGATACAAGAACACGGCCCTATGGAAAACTGGACTTGGTCGGCAGGCGGAAATGGTTCAGACCCTACAGCAGACTTTGAAAGATACTTCCTCCCCCACTTTGACGTCTTAAAAAACTGCGGGGCGACAACAGAAAAGGGCTGCTTCGCGGAGGGGCTTACACTTTTAGATGGCGGGTCTGAGGGTGACTACAACTCCGCCTACTATTACAAAATAGTAACATCTGACGGTATGTCCTGGGCGTATCAAAATTCCGGCTACTCGGGTTCACTGAATGTGCGAGGTTGGTTCTATGTAGATGTTAACGGCTTAAAAGATCCGAACAGATGGGGCAGAGATATATTTGCATTTGACGTTTACTCTTCGAATCTTGGGATTAAACCTGTCGGTTCTTATCACCGCACTGATGTTCCGGTTCAGATAAGTGGTGTTGATTCAGAATGCAATACTTCCTTAAGTGGTGCTTTTTGCGCCGCAAAAGTCCTCTTTGAAGGGGCGATGAATTATTAAAAAATTCAAAAATCTCAAAAATAAAAGACGAAGTTAATCTTCGTCTTTTTTGTGCTAAAATTACTCGTATGAACACAGAAATTTTAAAAATAGCTATTCCCAACAAGGGAAGACTTTCAGAGAAGATTTACGAACTTTTAAACAAAGCGGGTCTAGTGTTTGAGACTAAAAAAGACCGCGGTTTAAAAGTGTGCACACAAGACGGCAAATACATTTTGATATTTGTCCGAACTCAGGATATACCGCGCTTTTTAGACGCAGGCGTGGCGGATATCGGCTTTACGGGTTGGGATATAGTGTGCGAAGAGGCTCCGAATTTACAAAATCAACTCGATAAGATAAAAGATTTAGAGTTTGGCGGCTGTGATATGGTTGTGGCCGTGAAAGATGAAGACACATACAAAACGCCCTCCGACCTGCCTGAGTGCATTAATGTCGCGACTTCATTCCCGAACTTAGCTAAAAAATATTTTGAAAAGTTGGGCAAAAAGGCTAAAATCATAGAAGTTTCAGGAGCTGTAGAAATCACGCCCGCCTTGGGTTTGAGCGATGTTATAGTTGATATAACTTCATCGGGCGCTACTCTAAAGTCTAACAGGCTAAGGGTAATAGACACTATTATGAGCTCTACGGCAGTTGTTGTCGCCCGTAAAAACCTTATAGAAGAGAAACAATCCAAGGTACAAACGCTTTTGAGGGCGCTTGATTCTGTTATTGACGCCAAAGAAAAGAAATATTTAATGGCGAATGTGCCAAAGAAAAATTTGGACAAAATTAAAGAATTCATGCCGGGCCTCTCATCTCCCACGGTAATGACCTTGTGGGGCAATGATGATTGCGTGGTGATACACGTTGTTGTAGATAAAGACAAAATTTATGACAGCATAGATGCCCTTAAAAATCTTGGCGGCGAGGGAATTTTGATTCTTACTGTTGATCAAATGGTCAGATAGTTATGGAAAACATAAAAAAATTAATCGAAACAGTCAGGGTATTAAGGGGAGAAGGCGGCTGCAACTGGGACAGGGAGCAGACCCACACAACTTTGCGTCCGCATATGCTTGAAGAAGCTTATGAAGCCGTTGACGCCATGAACTCGGGGGATATGAAACACCTTAGAGAAGAGCTCGGGGATGTTCTTTTGCAGGTTGTTTTGCATTCTCAAATTGCCGATGAAAGAGGCGATTTTAATGTTGACGATGTGGCCTGTGTTATTAATGAAAAGCTTGTAAGGCGCCACCCGCACGTGTTTAGCAACACAGAAGTCAGTTGTGTTGATGATATTTTGAGAAATTGGGAACAGATAAAGGGTGAAGAAAAGCCGCACAGGAAAAGTGTTTTAGACGGCGTTTCAAAATCCCAGTCGGCCTTAATGTCTGCCCAAAAACTTTCTAAAAAGGCCGTAAAGGCTGGTTTTGAATGGCAAAATGAAGAGCAGCTTTATGAGTGCATTTTTTCCGAATTTGACGAGTTTAAAGACGCCTGTACTTTCGAAGAAAAACAGGAAGAGTTGGGCGATATTCTTTTTGCTCTGGTTAATCTGGCGCGTTGGAACGGCATAGACGCGGAGCAGGCTTTGATTTTATCCAATGAAAAGTTTACCAAACGCTTTAAGTGCATGGAAGAGCAAAGTCAAAAACCATTAAAAGAACTTACATTCGATGAGTGGGAAGAGCTTTGGAAGCAGGCTAAAGAAGAATCTTAAAGGAGACGCATTCCTTCATTGCTTACAAGTTATTTTAAGGTATAATCTATTCTATGAATAGGTTTTTGAATTTTATTTTAGGTTTGGTGTTCTGTTTTTCTCTCACACAGTGTGCCTATGCGGGGACAACAAAGTTTATGGTTGTGTCTGATGCCGTCATTGATGTCAAAATGGAAAACGGATTTCAGGTAAAACAGTCTCAATCCATATACGACCTTCAAAAAACCGTAAAAATGATTAACAATCTTAACCCAGATTTTACGGTGTTTCTGGGCGACAATATAAAAACTCCGAGTACAAACGGGGCTGCTGCGTTTGGAAAAATTATCAACAAACTGAAAAAACCCGTTTATGTCTTGACGGGTAACTCCGATGTAGCCCAGGCGATAGGCGTCAGCAAGAAAGAGTACTACAGGCTTGTAAACAAGTTTTCTCATAACAAAATAAGAAAATTGCCTGACGACAGAAGAATGAGTTTAAACCTTGTCTTTTTGTATTTGGATGGCGTAAACCAATTTATCCCGGGGTCAAAAGGGTATTTTAAAGACGATGAACTTATTTGGCTTGAAAAAAAGCTGAAGCAGTACAAAAATGACAAAGTAGTTATTTTCCAGCACTTCCCCGTAATGACGGCAGGCAGGGAAGATGCAGAGTCGATTCACAAAGTGGACGAATATAAAAAAGTTCTGTCCCGCCACAACAATGTCATAGCCATTATATCCGGCCATTCGAAAAATGAAGACGCAACAGAAGTTGACGGTATAATGCACATAAGCGTCCCTTCGCTCTCTCAAGGGGGTTTTTATAACGAGGTGGCAATCGAAGAGAGCGCAGGGAAGAAATATATTATTAAAATAAAAACTCACCATATCGAGTAGGAGAAAAAATGTTAAAAACATACGAAAACTTTAAGGATTTTATTATAAGACACAGCCATTTTTTTAGTCTTGTTGTACTGGCACTTTTTTGCTATTTGTTTTTATTTTTCAATCTGGGTGCTTATTCGCTCATAGATGTCGATGAGACAAGGTATGCAGCTATCACCAAGGCAATGTTTTCAACGGGAGACTGGGTGACACCGTTTTTAAACGGCGAACCGTTTTTAGAAAAACCGCCTCTGCTTTTTTGGCTGGGTGCTTTGTCTTATAAGATTTTCGGGAATACAAGCGATTTTGTTTCACGTTTCCCTACGGCGATGTTTGCGGTTTTTACCGTATTTTTTACATATTTCTTTGCAAGAAAAGCCTTAGGTCAGGCCTTTGGGTTAATTTCAGCCATGATACTCTTGTCTTCAGTATGGTTTTTATTATTTTCACACGTAGTTATTCTAGACATAGGCTTTTTGTCTCTGGTGACTGCTTCAATATACAGTGTACTTCTTATTTTATTCTGCCGGGAACAGAATAAAAAATATTGCTGGTGGTCCGGATATATTTTTATGGCCCTCGCGGTTTTAATGAAAGGCCTTATAGGAATAATAATACCTGTTTTAGTTATTTTCTTCTGTCTTCTTGCAACAAGAAGGCTTAAAGAAATTTTCAAACCGGTTAACTGGCTGGTAGGTATTCCGCTGTTTCTTTTGATAACAATTCCCTGGCATTATCAGATATGGCTTGCACATAAGCAGGTGTGGATTCATGATTATATAATGGTTCACCACTTTGCAAGGTTTACAGACTCTGAAGGTATTGGGCGGAAACAACCTTTCTTATTCTATGTGCCCATACTTTTTGCAGGTTTTGCTCCCTGGACAATGAGTATGGTGTCCGCGATGATTAGCGGAATAAAGGTAATCGTAAGAGATTTCAGGGCTACAAAGCTCATTAAACCTATATTCTCAACAGATACAAACGATAAAAAAATACTTGTCACAATGAGCATTTATTTTCTTGTTGTTTTCTTGTTTTTCAGTGTATCGAGTTCAAAAATCCCTACATACATTTTAGTTGCACTTCCGCCTTTAGCAATACTGTGCGGATACTATTGGTGGGGCTATATTTCATACGGCAAATTCACCCGCGGCATAGTGATATCAACGGTTATAACCGTAATAATGTTTATCCTTGCAGGTTTAGCAGGTGCAAATCTGGGTTTCTTTATATCGCTGCCCGTAGGCATAGATACTTTCAGGATTATAAGCGTGTGCTGGGCAATAGTTCTCTCGCTAATAGCCCTGATGTGCCTGTTGACCAAAAACCGTGCCCTGCTGTTTTTAACAAATGTTTTTCTGGTTCTTGGTGCTACGTTAATAATAACGTCAAAAGTGCTGGGTTTTATACTGTTGTACGGTCAGGACGAGCTTATTAATTTTGCGAATATAACAAAAGCTGTGCCAAACACAACTCTTGTAACTTTTGATTTTTCCTCTAAATACTCGATTCTTAACGTAAGGCCGGAAAAGGTTTATTTTATACACAATCTTGACTACGACAAGTTGAAAAAGGTTGAGGAAACTACGCTTAAGGAAAAGTCACCCCTTTATGTTATTGTGAGAAACAAAAATTTTAAAAATTTCGATGAATGTTTTGTTGATTACATAACAGCTGAAAAGGGAGAAAAATATACTTTGCTTATACACAAAAGGGATGTTCGGCAAAAACGGGGCGGCTAAAGAGGAATTTTGACTTTAAATTCCGTAGTTCCCCCCGCGCTTGTGAAAGAAATATCGCCCTGATGTTTTTCAATGATTTTCTTACAAATGGCCAGCCCGAGGCCTGTCCCTTCGCCGACCTTTTTAGTTGTAAAGCCCGCGTGGAATATTTTCTGTGAGCAGTCTTCGCTTATGCCGCAGCCGTTATCGGAAATTAAAATGCACATATCGTCTTTTTCGATGAAAGTTGATGTAGTTATTTTGCTTGCTCCTGCTTGAATTGAGTTCATTAAAAGGTTTAAAAAGACCTGATTTAACATATTCGGGTAACAGTTTATAAAAGGAACCTGAGCGTAGTTTTTAACTATTTCAATTTTATCTTTCGTTTTGTGGCGCAGTATATTCAGAGTTAAATCAAGTTCCGCGTTAATGTCCGCCTGCTGTTGAATGTCTTCATCCAGCCTCACAAAGCGTTTTAAAGACTGTACGAGATTGTTTATGCGCTTTATGGCGTCTGTGTCTATTTCATTAAACTCTTTGATTAACTCAAGACCCTCTTCGCCCATTTCAGAAGCCTTTTGACGCATTTCATTATTCGCGCTTATTGAAGCCAGAGGGGTATTGATTTCATGGGCAACAGAAGCTATGAGCTGTCCCAAAGAAGCCATCTTTTCTGAATTTATAAGCTGCAGCTGCGTCTCTCTCAATTTTTTAAGGGTGTTTTCCAACTCTTCGTTTTGAAAATTTATTTTTTCAAAAAGCTGCATTTTCAAAAGAGCATTGGTGATTTGCACGCAAATACTTGTAAGGAGTTCTTTTTCAACTTCACTGATATCTTTTTTCGATGTTAAAACCACAACATATCCCATTAAATTGTCACCGCTGTATGACGGCATAACAATGCGCGTTAAGGGGCTTTTGAGGTGTTCGGCTATACCCTGATGTTCTTTCATGACAGCCGCGGCGGAGATTTTTTTGGCCGCTAAATCTTTTTGAGTATTGTCGTCAAACAGCACATCTTCGCCGATTTGCGAAGAATAACCTGCGGGGTATATGTACTCTATTTTATTGGTATCGGCTATGAAGTAAACCTTGGCAGCCGCAAAAATAATGCTGAGTTCCTTAAGGGCTGTGTTTATAAGGTCTTTGATGTCTTTTGTTTCCAAGATGCTTGTAGATATGCGGTTTAAAAGGCCCATTTTCACTGCCTGATTTTGAGCCATGGAACTTGTCGATGCAAACTCCTGATTTTGGATTTTCAGTTTTTCGTTCTCTGCCTCAAGCCTTTCGAGCAGGATTTCTTTTGTTATGTCGTAAAAATAGATAATTTTGAGATTTTTTATTGTTACCGCTTTGATAATGTACTGTTCAAACGTTATGTTGTCGCGCTGAAAAGAGGCTGCGGAGCAGTAGTCATATTTGCTTGAAAGAGCAGCGGAGATGGGTGTGTATGTTTTCAGGTCTTCATTTTCCAAAATGCAGATGTCAAAGTGGAACTTGTTGACTACTTTGTTAAAGTTTTCATCGCCGAATATCCGTGCAAAAGCGCGGTTGCTGTGATAGGCATCCGCTCTCCTGTCGTAAATGATAACAGGCTCTTCAAGAGAGTCATATAAACCTTTTAGAACTTTCCCCATATACCGAGACCTCGCACAAATTAGTAAAATCCGATTTCAACTTGTGCGAAATTGAACCGTCGGATGTGAGGGAGCGGCATGAACAGCAGTTCAGAACGTTTCCCGCCACCTAAGCTTTAGTGAACATTAGTCTTGATAATATCTTAACGCATGTCAGGATATAAAGGAAATTCTTTGCAAAGCTTTAAACTGCGCATGCGCAGATTTTCAATGCTGTCACGCTCAAGTACCGCGTCTGCAATTATTTTTCCGATTTCCACCATCTGTGCTTCGCCAAACCCGCGTGTTGTAGCTGCAGGCGTACCAAGCCTCACGCCGCTTGTTACAAAAGGACTTTGAGGGTCATTAGGCACGGTGTTTTTGTTCGCGGTGATGCCTACTTCTTCAAGAAGGTTTGCAATGTCTTTTCCTGTTTTGTTTAATTTCCTTAAATCCATTGTCATCAAGTGGTTTTCGGTAACTCCGCCGACAACGTCTATTCCTTCCGCCATAAGTGTTTTGGCCAATGTTTGAGCGTTTTTAACGACGTTCTGCGCCCAAACTTTAAATGACGGGTCAAGCGCTTCTTTCAGTGCAACCGCTTTTCCTGCAATAATATGTTCGAGCGGGCCTCCCTGAATACCCGGGAAAACCGCCTTGTCTATGCCCATAGCATGTTCTTTAGAGCACATAATAATGCCGCCCCTCGGGCCCCTTAGGGTTTTATGGGTGGTTGTGGTAATAAAGTCCGCATATCCGACAGGTGAAGGGTGTACGCCTCCCGCTACAAGCCCTGCAATGTGCGCAATATCCGTAAACAAATACGCACCGGCTTTATCCGCTATTTCTTTAAAGCGTTTAAAGTCAATTATTTTAGAGTAGTTGCTCGCGCCCGCGATAATCATTTTCGGTTTTTCTTTAAGCGCAAGCTCTTCGAGCGCGTCGTAGTCTATGACACCGTTGTCGTTTACTCCGTAGCTTACTATGTCAAAATACAAACCCGAAAAGTTAACGGGCGAGCCGTGAGTAAGGTGGCCGCCGTTTGAAAGGTCCATACCGAGGACTTTGTCACCCGGTTTTAAGGCGTACAAAAACACTGCCATATTAGCTTGAGCGCCCGAGTGCGGCTGTACGTTGGCATGCTCGACATTGAAAAGCTTTTTGCATCTTTCAGCGGCTATTTCTTCTATTTTATCAACATTTTCACAGCCGTTATAAAATCTTTTGTAAGGTTTCCCCTCCGCGTACTTGTTTGTTAAAACGCTTCCACAGCAGGCCATAACAGCCTCTGATGTAAAGTTTTCACTTGCTATCAGCTCTATCGTCTCCCTCTGTCTTTTAAGCTCCGCCTCAATATATTGAGCCACTTCGCTGTCGACTTTTTTTACCAAATCTAATTCCATATCTTTTACCCCCTGCTTTTTGAAATCTTTTTTACTCCCGCTCATTTCGTTATAAGCTCTGCATATGCTCGCTTCTCATTATAACAAAAAAATATTAAATTATTCTTTACACTCTTGTGCTCAAGAAGAAAAACGGTTAATATATTATCAAACGAGAACAAAGGGTCTATAAATGAGAGAACAAAAACACTGCTTCCTTAAAAGGGGAGCGTCCGTGATTTCGCGTATGCATACAGCAATCTCGCTGATAGAGGTTTTAGTGCTGCTGCTTGTTGTGTCTGTAACACTTGCCGCGTTTGTTCCCGTGATAACAAAAAGGTATAGTGATTCACTTAAAGTTAACCTTGACTCAGCATCGGGCAGTTCAGCCTTTTTAGTAGTTGATAATGACTTAGACAACGTTATCCTCTACCCTAAAGGTGATGCCCTAAAGATGTTGGAAGTTGTGTCTTCTAACGTAATAGAGCTAACCAACAAAGGAGGAAATCCTCTGGAAGTTAAGTTTATCCTGCAAGGCGCGGGAGGAGGAGGCGGGGGATATACAAAAGTATCCGACATAGCCACAAACTCTTCACTTGCAGGGACAATAAGCCAAACGGTAAGTTCAACTGTTGATAAAACCTGGGACTTTAGAATACCAAGGGGTATTACAAAGGCTAAAGTTACTATCTCAGGCGGCGGGGGCAGCGGCGGTGCAGGTACTTCAGGAGGTGAAGAATACTTACTCCCCTCGGCCAGAAACGGTAACGAGGGTGACCTTTGCATAAAGAAGTATAACATAGGAGACATACCTTCACTTCTTCCCGCAGGCGCTAATTTGGCAAGCTTTAGAGACCTCTCAAGTTACCCTTCAAACCAAAGGGGGGGCATACTCCCAAGTACAGCTCTCGTACCTTCTGTAGCATCAGGCGCTTTAATAGGTACTGGTATCGATACTACCTGTTGGTATGCTAAAGACCAAAAAACAGCAGGCTCCTGTACAGACGCCACAGGATATTCAGGCTGCTACAGAACAGTATGCACTCAAGATGCTGCAGAAAACGCTTGTGCAGCACTTGAACCTGCAGGTCAATGGAGACTTCCTGATGACGCTGAAATACAAAGATGGAGAGATTCTAGCAGCAAATATCAGCCTATGGGGGTCGTCACCTCAAACGCCGCTGATTTTTGTGGCAACACTAGCAGCGGTTACGGAGCGGCGCAGTGTAACAATCTGACTTACGGTTGCCAGGGGGCAAACTATGGCCACTGCTCCCCGTACGACTTTTGGAGTTCTACGTCAGGCGGAAGATTCTACGAGGTTTACAGCGGTAATCTTTACGGCCCGTATAATTACAGTAGTACCTCTTTAGCGTTCTCTGCCCGTTGCGTAAGAAGCACATCAGACTGCGGTAAAAGGTTTGCGGGCGCGGGGGGGACAAGCGGAGCGGCTTTGGTTGACATAGAATTCAGCAGCTTAGCTTACGGTGACAGACTGCTGTTCACCGTCGGTAAAGCAGGAAGTAACAGCGCGGGAGGAGATACAACAGTTGAACATCAAAGGTGGAACGGTCTTTTGTGGCTGAAAGTATCGGGAAGTGCTAAATACACAGCTAAAGGAGGCTCTGTCGGAGGAAGTGCAAGTACTAACAGCCATGGTGTAAAAAGTACCGTCAGCGCTAACTGCTTATCTGACAGTGACACCTACAGTACAGGCTGCACTGCAGGTAAAGCAGGAAATGACTGGAGTACCAACACATCTAACAGCGGCGGAAGCTCATACTACGGAGACGGAGGTGCAAGTTCAAATTCGGCTTCACCTGACGGAGTAAGCTCAACTAACTTCGGAGCCGCAGGTTCGGGCGGTTATGGAAATGTTAGCGGAGGCACAGGCGGAGCGGGATACGCAAGAGTAGTATATGAACTCGCCTCTGTCGGAAGCGGCGGCGGTGCAGGCGGATACTTAGAAAAAGATTACAGTGTAAGTACTAACGGTGAAGAGATAAAAGTATTGGTGCCCGCAAACTCAAAAATAAGGATAACCTTAGGTAAAGGCGGGGAAGGAAGTATAGACAATACAGGTATAAGCGGCACTGATACTAAAATTGAAAAAATAAGCGGCAGCGGCACTGTCGAAACTGTTTTATTAAAAGTATCAGGCGGTTTAGGGGGTACTTATACTCCCGTCAGTTCTTCAGTCGGTGAAGTATTGGAAGCCAATCTTGCTAAAGGGGGAGACGGAGGAAGAGTGTATAAAGATATGAGCGGTACACTCACAGAGATTGTTGTAAGCGATGCAGGCAGTGAATTTAACACAGAGAATATAGTTAAAAAAATATCAGGTAAAGATGCAGATTTTATTAAAGGAGGAGACGGAGGATTGTCTATAGTTGATAACAGAAAACCTGCTTCGGGCGGGTGCAGCAGCGTAAACTCTCCTACATCTTTTTCTGATTGCAAAAATGATTTAAAAAACCCTACATCATCTTTGACGCCCCTGTATGATGCGTCCAAGAAACTCTACAAAGGCGGCGGCGGCGGAGCAGGCTCGGGATGCGATGATTCATCATGCACTAAAGGGTCGAACGGCGCTGACGGGTTTGTGTTTATTAAGTGGTAAATGCAGAGATAAAAGTATTAAATTTTTTTAATTTAACCGTCACCTCGGGCAATTTTAGTCCTTGAGGTGTTTATTTTTGTTGTAGAATATTAGTAACCACATAAATCGAAGGAATTAACAACAATGCCATTAAGAAATATAGCGATTATCGCTCACGTTGACCACGGGAAGACAACTCTTGTGGACTGTATGCTGCAGCAGACAGGCGTTTTTAAAGAACATCAGGAAGTTGAAGAAAGAGTATTGGACAGTAACGACATTGAGCGCGAGCGCGGAATAACTATTCTGGCCAAGAATGTCTCCATAACCTATAAAGGCACTAAAATAAACGTTGTGGATACCCCGGGCCACGCTGACTTTGGCGGAGAAGTCGAGCGCGTTTTGGGGATGGTAGACGGTGCGCTTCTCATTGTTGACGCTCAAGAGGGCCCTATGCCGCAGACAAGATTTGTACTTTCTAAAGCGCTGGAGCTGGGTTTGAGGATAATAGTTGTTCTGAACAAAATAGACAAGCCTGCCGCGAATCCTGATTTGGCTTTGGACAAAGTGTTTGACCTTTTTACGGAACTGACGGACAACGAGGAGCTTATAGATTTTCCCGTGATTTACGCAAGCTCCCTGAACGGTTTTGCCAAGAAGGAATTGGAAGAAGAAAGCGATGACATCCTTCCTCTTTTAGACAGTATTTTAGAAAATATCAAGCCTCCCAAGGGCAACAGGAAGAAGAATCTGCAATTTCAGGCGACTACGCTGGATTACAACGATTATGTCGGCCGTATTGCAATAGGGAGAATACAAAACGGGGTTTTGCGCTCTCAGGATATAGTGTCTCTTATAAAAACCGACGGCACTGTTCAGAAGGGAAAAATTGTAAAGCTTTTTGGGTTTGAAGACCTTGGGAGAGTTGAGATACAAGAAGCCCATGCAGGCGACATAGTTGCTATTGCAGGGTTCCCCGATATTCAAATAGGCGAAACAATCTCGTCCATTGCAAATCCAGAAGCGCTGCCTTTGATTACAGTCGATGAACCCACGCTGCAGATGAATTTTGCGGTTAACAACTCCCCTTTTGCAGGCCAGGAGGGGAAATTCGTCACAAGCAGGCAGATAAGAAAGCGTCTTTATCACGAGCTTGAGAAGAATGTTTCCTTAAGGGTAGAAGATACTGATTCTACTGATATTTTCAGGGTGAGTGGCCGTGGAGAACTGCATTTGGGAATACTTATAGAGAATATGCGCCGCGAAGGCTTTGAGTTTCAAGTCTCTAAGCCCGAAGTAATTTTTAAAACCGTTGACAGTGAAGTGTATGAGCCGTACGAGAACCTTATAATAGACGTCCCTAATGACTTTACGGGCTCTGTTATCGAGCGTCTTTCAGGCAGAAAAGCACAGATGCAGAATATGGAAACGACTGAAAAGCGTACTCACATTGACTTTGTAATACCTGCAAGGGGATTAATCGGCTTTAGGAGCGAGTTTATAAGACTTACCAGAGGCGAAGGTATTATGTACCATACATTTTGCGCTTACAAACCGCATGCGGGAGACATACCCCGTCAGAGAAGCGGTTCGCTTATAGCGCATGAAGACGGTGAGGCTATACCCTACGCTCTGGCTCAGTTTGAGGACAGAGGAGTGTTTTTCGTAACGCCAAAAACCAGAGTCTACAGGGGAATGATAATAGGAGAGTGCAACAGGCCCCAGGACATAGTTATAAACATTTGCAAAACCAAAAAACTCACAAACATGCGCTCCGCCACGGCTGATGTCATGGTAACGCTGCAAGCTCCGCGCCAGATGTGCCTAGAGGACTGTTTGGAGTACATAAACGACGATGAGTTGGTTGAAATAACGCCTGAAAATGTCCGGGTAAGAAAAGCAAACCTTACAAAGTTTAAATTTTAAAATGCCGAATCCGTAAAAAGGAACGAACTACAAGGGCGAAGCCGTTATAATGAGGAGCGAGCCACTTGCGGCCGAGCTACAAGGGCGAAGCCTTTACGCTGTTAATAAACCTTTGGACTATCTGATGAGGTCTTGTCACGGCAGAGCCTATGACAACGGAGTGAGCCCCGAATTCAAAGGCCATTTGGACGTCTTCTATGTTCCAAATTCTGCCTTCTAAAATGACAGGGCAGTCAACAGTTTCGACGAGCCTTTGCAGAAGCTCAAAGTCGGGGCCTGCGCTGCATTTTTCTTGTGTTTCTGTTGTGTAGCCTGAAAGTGTTGTAGATATGATGTCTACCCCGTATTTCCTTGCTTCAAGCCCTTCGGAGTATGTGGCAACGTCTGCCATAGAGACCCTGCCCTCTTTTTTTATGAAGTTAATCATATCTAAAACGGAGTCTTTTCTCGGTCTTGTCGTAGCATCGAAAGCCACGATGTCCGCGCCCGCTTCGATAACAGTCAGAGCGTCATTTATGGTTGGTGTGATATAAACAAGCTCCTTGTAGTTTTCGGGAATAATTTCCGGCTTTGTGATGCCTATAACGGGCAGGTCAAAAAGCCTTTTTGCGTTTGTAATATCCCGCTTTCCTGCCAGACGTAAGCCTTGCGCTCCTCCGTTTACTATAGAATGCATCATTGCAAGCATTGCGCCTTCTTTGTAAAAAGGCTCTCCAGGAGAGGCTTGACAAGATATTATAATCTTGCCTTTCAAATTTTTAATAACTTCAGAAGTACCCTGCATATATGAATTATACTATAAATTTGACCATATTTTTCATTTTTGGGGTATAATAAACGAGCAAGTGTAAAAAAATATAATTTCTGTTTTTTTACTGAGAGAATGGACCAATAAGGCATAGCCATTGCATGATTACAATATTAAAATATACAAAAGGTGAAAATTAAAATGACAACTAAGAAAAAAGACGCAGCAGTAGAAATACTTGACGGCAACATTGCAAAAATCGAGATGACGATTCCGGCGAAAGACGCTAAACAGGCTTATGAAACGTCATTAAAGAAGATTTCGGGCAATATGACAATTCCGGGTTTCAGAAAAGGTAAAGCACCCCGTCAGATTGTTGAAAAGCAAGTCAGTATTGAGAGGATTCAGACAGAAGCTATTGAGAGCCTGTTTCCGAAGCATTTCAGCAAACTGATTGACGAAAGCGAACTGGATTTGGCCACTCAACCCTATATAGAGTCGTATGATTTTGAAGAGGGCAAAGATTTAAAGCTTGTTGTCAAGGCAGAAGTTAAGCCCGAAGTAACTTTGGGCGAATACAAAGGTCTTCAGGTAGAGTATGAAGAATATAAACCTGAAAAAGACGCTCTTGAAAAAGAGATTGAAAAAGTCCGTGAGCGTTTTGCTTCTTTGGTTTCCGTGACTGACCGCGCAACAAAATCAAACGATATTATAACGTTCGACTTTGAGGGTTATGCCAACGGTGAAGCTATAGAGCAGGGTTCAGCCAAAGGCTACACAATGGACTTGGCTAATTCCAACTTCATTCCGGGGTTTGCAGAGGGTCTTGCGGGCCATGAAATAGGCGAAGATTTCACAATAGACGTTACTTTCCCTGAAAATTACCATGAAGAAAAGCTAAAAGCTGCACCTGCACAGTTTAAAATTAAAATACATGAGATAAAAGAAAAAACGCTGCCTGCTTTAGACGATTCCCTTGCAAAGCTTGCGGGCAAGTTTGAAACATTGGACGCCCTGAAGGATGATATTAAAACATTTCTTGAAAAAAGTACAGAGGCTGAAAATGAAGCCAGAAAAACAAATGCAGCATTTTTAAAAGCCGTTGATAATGTTAAAGTGGACATTCAAAAAACAATGTTAGACCGTGAAATAGAAGCCATTAAACATGATTCACAACAACGCGCTGTGCAGCAGGGTATCGACTGGAACAAAATGGTTGAAAACGAAGGCGGCATGGCTGCGGTAAATGAAAAGCTCGCTTTTGAAGCGGCAGAGCGCATCAAAAACACTTTGGTTATTGAGAAAATCGCAAAAGTTGAAAATATAGAAATCAGCCAGCAGGACATAATAGAACAGATTAATGAAATAGCGCAGGCTTATGGTGCTCAAGGGGCTCAAGTTCTTGAGCAAATCAGAAGCAACCCTTCATCTTTTTCTGTTATTACCCAGCAAGTTGCTACCAAAAAAGTCCGTAAACTAATAGCAGACCATGCTAAGTTTAGTGCGGCAAAGACTTCAAAAGAAACCAAGAAGAAAAGCTAGGTTCTTACATACGTTAGCTTTTGACTACTGAAACCGCAGTATTTTAAGAAAGTTAAAAAACTGTTATAATATTATTAATTGAAATACGTACGGGCTTAACCCGTATAAGAAGAAAGGATATATTAAATGAGCTTTGTACCTGTTGTTATCGAACAATCTTCACGCGGCGAGCGTTCTTTTGACATTTTTTCAAGATTACTGCGCGAAAGAATAATATTCCTGGGGACACCCGTGGATGATATGGTTGCAAACCTCATTGTTGCCCAACTTTTACTTCTGGACAGTGAAAATCCCGAAAAAGACATTATGTTATACATAAACTCCCCCGGTGGTTCTGTTACCGCGGGTTTGGCGATTTTTGACACAATGCAGCACATAAGAGCTGACGTTTCTACAATATGTCTGGGACAAGCGGCTTCTATGGGAGCTTTTTTGCTTGCAGCGGGTAAAAAAGGCAAGAGACTTGCTCTTCCTCACGCACGTGTTCTTATTCACCAGCCGTTGGGCGGTGCTCAGGGACAGGCAACAGATATTGAAATTCAGGCGGCCGAGATAGTGAGAATTAAAAAATCATTAAACGAAATCTTGGCTAAAAATACAGGTCAATCTTTGAAGAAAATTGAAAAAGATACTGACCGCGACTACATTATGACCCCACAAGAAGCACTGGAATACGGTATGATTGACAAAGTTGTATCGATTGACGGTGATAACAACTAGGAGAAAATTCTATGGCAAAACACGACGATCCGAATTTAAAGTGTTCGTTTTGCGGAAAAACTCAAGATCAGGTTAAAAAGCTTATTGCAGGACCCGATGTGTGTATTTGTGATGAGTGTATAGAGCTCTGTAATGAGATACTTGACGAAGAACTTTTCAACCTTAAGCAGGATGAAAAGTCACTTGAGCTTGAAATGCTTTTTGAAGGCGTTCCAAAGCCTCAGGAAATTAAAGAATATTTAGATGAACATATTGTCGGTCAGGATGATGCGAAAAAAGTCCTTGCCGTGGCTGTATATAACCATTACAAAAGAATTGCCCATAACATGGACGCCAAAAAGCCTGATATAGAGATTCAAAAAAGCAATATTCTGCTTGTAGGGCCTACGGGTTCGGGTAAAACGCTTTTGGCCCAAACTTTGGCAAAGATGCTGAATGTGCCTTTTGCTGTTGCTGATGCTACAACCCTTACCGAGGCGGGTTATGTGGGTGATGATGTTGAAAACATCCTTCTAAGACTGTACCAGAGTGCAGACTACAATGCTGCACGCGCCGAACGCGGTATTATTTACATAGACGAGATTGATAAAATTGCCAGAAAGTCTGAAAACCCTTCCATCACAAGAGATGTTTCGGGTGAAGGCGTTCAGCAGGCACTTTTAAAAATGATTGAAGGAACTGTGGCGAATGTTCCTCCTCAAGGCGGGCGTAAACACCCTCATCAGGAGTTTATTCAAATAGACACAGGCAATATTCTCTTTATAGTCGGTGGTGCTTTTGTCGGTCTGGATAAAATAATTGAACGCCGCGCCGATGACGGTTCGGGAATGGGATTTGGCTCAAATCCTGTCAGTGCACGCGAAAAAGAAGAACGTGCAGCGAAGATGCTCAAAAAATTGCAGCCCGATGACCTTCTTAAGTTCGGTTTAATTCCCGAGTTTATAGGCAGGATACCTATATACTCCGTTCTTGACGCTCTGGATGAAGAAAGTCTCAAAATGATTCTTACAAAACCAAAGAACGCTATTATTAAACAATACGTAGCTCTTATGGAAATGGACGGCGTTGAGCTTGAGTTTGAAGACGCCGCGGTTGACGCTATAGCCGGAGAGGCTATCAAGCGCAAGACCGGAGCGCGTGCTCTTCGTTCTATCGTTGAAGAAATAATGCTCGATATTATGTATGAAGTCCCTTCAAATGAAGATTTGAAGCGTTTTGTTGTCACGGCCGATATTGTCAGAAAAAAGGGCAATGTTGTTGAGATTAGCCGTTCGAAAAAAGAAAAGCCGGACAAGGCTGAAAAAGCAGACAAGACCGGAAAATTAAAAGAAGAAGACATAGCATAATTTTTCAGAGCAAATCTTAATATTAATGAACAAAACGCTTGCAAAACTTACTTTCTCAAGGTAGAATAATCGCATACAGTTGAACTTGGGAGATTTTGAAGTATGAAAAAATTAATTATATGCACGCTGGTTCTGCTTGCTTCAGTTTTTTGTCTGTGTATAAGCCCTGCAAAGGCGAATCCGAGCCTTGTACCTGATGAATTTAACGATTTAAGAAGTAACCATTGGGCTTATAAGCACATAATGCAGCTAAAGGATTTAGGTATTGTTGTAGGTTATCCCGACGGCAGTTACAGGCCTGACGCCGATGTTACCAGAGCGGAATTTGCAACGATTGTTATAAAAGCCCTTAATCTTCAAGACAAAGGCAACTTTTATCCCGTTGACTATAAAGACTTATCAGAACAGTATTGGGGTTACAACAACATTCAAATAGCGACACACTACGGTCTTGTAGTAGGTACCCCGGACGGTTATTTTCTCCCGAACGACCCTGTAAAAAGGGTAGAAGTTATTATGGTCTTGATGAATACCCTTGCATTAAAAGAACTTAATATAGAAACGGCGGATGAATACCTTTCTGTTTACGAAGATATGGACGATGTCCCAGGTTGGGCGAAAATCAGGACAGGTAAAGCGCAGCAGTTGGCGATGATTGCTACGCGTCCCGAGTTTGAAGGAAAACTTATGCCGATGGTTCCTGCAACCCGTGCGGAAATTGCAGTCTTCATCGTAAACATGCTTGAGCGTGTTAAAGTCCACCCTAACAAGAAAATAGCATCCGAGCTTCCTAAAATGGCTGACGGATATGTGTTGGACAACGTATATCTTGACGGTACAATTGCCATAATTCCTGCGGGTACTATTTTACCACTTGGCGTTATGACGCACACAGATTCAAGCGAAGCTCAGGAAGGCGATAATTTTACCGCACGTGCTCTGAAACACTTTGTTAACAAAGACAATATTCTTTTGATTCCTGTAGGAACGCGCTTTATAGGTAAAGTTGATAAAGTTCAAAAATCTGTGCCTATTGTAAAAAATGCTAATATGGTTCTTGCTATTTCGGATATGTTAGACACAGAAGGCGATACAGCTTCGGTCTTCCCTGCAGTAGCGGATACTAACCCTACTTTGTGGCTGAACCACATTAACCCGGGCCTTGAAAAGTTTAATTTCAATGTGTGGAAAGGCCGCGACTTTATTCTTCACAGAAGCCAGGTAAAGGAGTTCATCCTGCTTGAGCCCGTAAGAATAGACGTTATGGACAACTGGATTTATCAATAAAGATAAAAACTATATATAAAAGCCCTGCCACGGTGGGGCTTTTTAAAATATGAAATAATCATTAAAATAAAATTAACTTTTGCAATATTTATAAAAATCATTATTAAAATGTATATAGAGGAATGAAGAAAATTTTAACAAAGTTCTTTTTGTAAAAATTTTCAGACGGCCCAAAGTATGTGAAAGCACCCGGATAAGCCGTTGATACTTGGCGGTCAGTCTAAAATCAGACTAGAAAATTATGAGGTATTCCCATGTTCAATTTTGACAGTTTAACCCAAAGTGCACAAAAGATTGTTTTTGAAGCGCAGGAGTTGGTAAAGTTAAATAAAAATTCTCTTCTGGAGAGTGCCCACCTTGTTCTTGCCATGGCAAAAAGCAGTGAGACAGTGTGTATTGACTTTATGAAGGAGTTAAAACTCAACTCAAATCTTTTTCGTGACGATATTCAAAATATTATAAACGAGCTTCCAAAGGTGGATAATACTTCGGGCCAGCTTTACTTTTCACAAGACTGTCTCAAAATTCTACAGGCTTCTTTGGATGAAGCCAAGAGCCTGAAAGACAAGTTTGTAACGCCGGAGCATATATTGCTTTCGATAATTGACAATACCGATGCAAACTCTTCTCTGATGCGTGTTTTGAATAAGTTTTCACTTACCAAAGACAAATTGTTCGACGCTATGAAAAAACTGCGCGGTAATCAAAAAGCGGATACTCAAAATGCGGATGAAGATTTTAATGTGCTTGAAAAATACTCCCAAGACTTGACCGAACGTGCCCGTCAGGGCAAACTTGACCCCGTAATAGGCCGTGATGAAGAAGTCAGAAGGATTATTCAGGTATTAAACCGCCGTTCAAAAAACAATCCTTGTTTAATAGGAGAGGCAGGTGTAGGTAAAACCGCTATTGTCGAGGGTCTTGCCCAGCGTATAGTGCGCGGAGACGTTCCGGAAGGCTTAAAAGAAACGCAGCTTATAGCGCTTGATATGGGCGCGCTTGTCGCAGGGGCGAAGTATAGGGGTGAGTTTGAAGAGCGTCTTAAAAAAGTGGTTGATGAAGTTGAGAAGTCCGAAGGCTCCATCATTATGTTTATTGACGAGATTCACACCGTAGTGGGCGCAGGCGCTGCCGAAGGTTCAACGGATGCAGGCAACCTTTTAAAGCCGATGCTTGCCCGCGGAGCTATACGTACGCTCGGCGCGACGACTATAAACGAATATAGAAAGTATATAGAGAAGGACCCTGCACTGGAGCGCCGTTTTCAACCGGTTCTTGTGGATGAGCCCAGTGTGGACGACACTATATCAATCCTTCGCGGCTTAAAGGAGCGTTACGAGGTTCACCATGGCGTGCGCATAAAAGACTCTGCGCTTAGTGCCGCTGCAATTTTGTCTGACAGGTATATCACCGACCGTTTTCTTCCCGACAAGGCGATAGACCTGATTGACGAGGCGGCGTCGAGTGTGCGTATAGAAATAGACTCTATGCCCGAAGAGCTTGATATGCTTGAAAGGCAAAAGCTTCAGCTGGGCATTGAGCTTGAGGCATTAAAAAGCGAGAATGCGGCCGAGAAAATTAAAAATGTGGAAAAACTTTTAAAGGATGTTTCCCAAAAAGCTGACGCCCTAAAAGCCCAATGGGAGCGTGAAAAAAGTTCGCTTAAAGGAGAGGTCGGTATAAAATCGGAAATAGAAAAAATAAAACTTGAGATTGAAAATGCCGAGCGCGAGGCCAATCTTGAACTGGCCGCAAAGTTAAAATACGGCAAACTTCCTGAGCTTGAGAAAGAGTTGTATGAGGCTGCAAATGCTCCGGAGAGTGATGTTCCCGCGCTTTTGAAAGAAGAAATTGACGAAAATGATATCGCGAACATTGTTTCAAAATGGACGGGCGTTCCTGTGATGAAACTTGTCGAAACCGAAGCGGACAGGCTGATAAAAATGGAAGACGTGCTCCACGAGCGTGTAGTGGGTCAGGACGAAGCGGTTGAAGTAGTGTCTGACGCTATTCGCCGTGCGCGTTCGGGCTTGAAAAATCCGAAACGTCCTATCGGTGTTTTTATGTTCCTCGGCCCTACAGGCGTGGGCAAAACCGAGCTTGCCAAGGCTCTTTCGGAGTATATGTTTATGGACGAAGATGCGATGATTCGTATTGATATGTCTGAATATATGGAAAAACATTCCGTTTCAAGGCTTATAGGAGCGCCTCCGGGGTATATCGGGCACGATGAAGGCGGACAGCTGACCGAAAAAGTGCGACGCAAGCCGTATTCCGTTGTTCTTTTCGACGAGGTTGAAAAGGCACATCCCGACGTGTTTAACATAATGCTTCAGATTTTTGACGACGGGCGTTTGACTGACTCCAGGGGCAGAACGGTTGATTTCAAAAACACTGTGATAATAATGACTTCAAATATCGGCAGCGATATTATTCTGGAAAATACTATTTCAAAGACCGTTAACGGCGAGGGTAAAAACTATGAAGAAACCCGCGAAGCGGTTATGGAAAAACTTCGTTCTCACTTCAGGCCCGAGTTTTTGAACAGGGTTGATGAGACGGTATTTTTCGAGGCCCTTAAAATGCAAGACCTTCAAAAAATCGTTGATATCCAGATGGAGTATTTGAAATGCCTTTTAAAAGACAGAAAAATAGAGCTTGAAATAACGGAAGACGCCAAGGAAAGGCTTGCTATAGAAGGGTATAACCCGTTGTACGGGGCAAGGCCGCTGAAGCGTGTTATCTCGAAGAAGCTTGAAACACCGCTGTCTAAAGAGCTTTTGAAGGAAACTTTTAAAGACGGCGATACGGTTGTAATCGATGCCGAAGATACGGAAATAGTCTTTAAAAGAGGCTAATAGTCAAATAATATCTTCCAGCAATTTTGAAATATCTATCTCGAGTACTTTTGCTATGTCAATTACTGCGAAAATGCTCGGAGACTGTTTTCCAAGTTCAATTTGGCTTATGGAAATATTGTGCATATCAACAAGTTCGGCTAATTTTTCCTGACTGTAGCCCTTTCTGTTTCTTTCTGCCCTTATGTTATTACCTAAAATTTTATTTCTATCACTTTTCATAGCTTATAAAAGTATGGAAGATTGACAGCAAATAAACAACATACTATAATTTTATATATTAATATTATAATATTAGAAATAAGTAAAATATAATGAATAATTCAGATAATACCCATAATAAAAAATTCGAAGAATGCCTTACTCTCAAGGTCTTAGGTTATCTTGAAGAGTGTTTTAAAGATTATAACCATTTAAAAGAATTTGAAGTTACCCACACGCGAGTTGCCATCGAGCTGATGAAGCTCGAACTTTTTTGCAGATTAAAAATCAAAGCCGGAAGTTAAATAAGACTTTCTAAAATTTCGGCGCAGTCTCTGACCATTTTAGAGCAGTGAGCTTTGCGCTCCGGTGAATGAAAGTCTGAAAAACCGTGTGTAAGTGCGGCGCAGCAGCAGGCCTTATTTCTTTTTTTAAATTCGTCTACAAATGCTTTTGCCTTCTCACGCGCCAAGCCGCTTTTTGTGCGCCCGTGTTTAAATCCGATTACGATTTGAGCGCCCGTAACAGCGCCGCAGGCACAGCCAGATGACATGCCGCCCGAGAAGGATGTTGCGACATCCAGGATTTCAGCAGGCGCCCAACCTTCGTCTATGGCCGTTTTGACTATGCTTTCAGAGCAGGAGTAACCTTCTTCCAGAAAGTTTTTAACGGCTTTATCAGCTAAATTTTCCATATAACCTCCGATTTAGAAAAGGCAGAGTTAATTCTGCCTTTTAATACTTTGTGTTTTGTCCGTTGTCTTATGCGTTTATTTTGTTGCGCCTGATTTAGCAACGATTTCTGATTCGATGTTAACAGGAACTTGTTCGTAGCATTGGAACTCCATTGAGAATGTTCCGCGTCCCTGCGTTTTTGAACGGATGTCTGTAGCGTACCCGAACATCTCGGCAAGAGGAACAACCGCACGAACTTGTTGGATACCCGTGCCGGGCATTGCTTCCATACCTTCAACGCGTCCGCGGCGTGAAGAGATGTCACCGATGATGTCCCCTGTGTTTTCTTCGGGGACTTCGATTTCAACTTTCATCATAGGTTCAAGGATGCAAGGTTTAGCTTTTTTGGTACCGTCTTTAACGGCCATAGAACCCGCGATTTTGAACGCCATTTCAGAAGAGTCAACGTCGTGGTATGTTCCGTCGTACAATGTAACTTTAACGTCAATCATCGGGAATCCGGCTAAGATGCCGCCTTCAAGTGCTTCTTCCATACCTCTTCTGGCAGGTTCGATGTATTCTTTCGGGATAGCGCCGCCGACGATTTTGTTTTCAAATACAAATCCTGCGTTTTCTTCGGCAGGTTCGATTTTGATTTTAACGTGGCCGTATTGACCGCGGCCGCCTGACTGACGAACGAATTTAGAGTCTTGGTCGGCTGTTCCGCGAATTGTTTCACGGTAAGCAACTTGAGGTTTACCAACGTTGGCGTCAACTTTGAACTCTCTTAAGAGCCTGTCTACAATGATTTCAAGGTGAAGTTCGCCCATACCCGAAATGATTGTCTGGCCTGTTTCAGTATCTGTTTTGACTTGGAAAGACGGATCCTCTTCGGCAAGTTTTTGAAGAGCGATACCCATTTTGTCCTGGTCAGCTTTTGTTTTTGGTTCGATTGCAACCGAGATAACGGGTGTCGGGAACGTCATTTTTTCCAATATAATAGGTTTGTTTTCATCGCACAGCGTGTCGCCGGTTGTAGTGTCTTTAAGACCTACAGCGGCACAGATGTCGCCTGCATAAACTTCGGTGATTTCGTTTCTTTGGTCAGCCTGCATTTGGACAAGACGTGAAATACGTTCTTTTTTACCGTTTGTGGCGTTGATTACATAAGAACCTGACTTTAAAATGCCTGAGTAAACTCTCATAAATGTCAGACGGCCGACATAAGGGTCAGTCATAACCTTGAATGAAAGTGCGGCAAACGGTTCGTTGTCGTCAGAGTGACGCTCGGCCTTTGTACCGTTGGGAAGTTCGCCTTGAATAGCTTTAACGTCAGTCGGTGCGGGCATGTATTCAACAACGTTATCTAACAGAAGCTGAACGCCTTTGTTTTTAAACGCTGTACCGCAAGTAACGGGAACGATTTTGTTTTCACAAACACCTTTTCTTAGTGCAGCTTTAATTTCGGCTACAGAAAGCTCTTCGCCTTCGAGGAACTTCATCATGAGTTCATCGTCAAACTCGGCAACGGCTTCAACAAGAGCTGCACGGTAAGTTTCCGCGTCATCTTTCATATCGGCAGGAACATCTTCAACGGAAATGTCTGTACCTAGGTCGTTTTGATAGATGTGCGCTTTCATTTCGATTAAGTCAACAAGGCCTTTGAACTGGTCTTCAGCGCCGATTGGAAGCTGGATAGGGTGAGCGTTAGCGCCTAAGCGGGTTTTGATTTGCTCGACAACTCTTATAAAGTTAGCGCCCACGCGGTCCATTTTGTTAACGAACACCAAACGGGGAACTTCGTAACGGTTAGCCTGTCTCCAAACTGTTTCAGACTGGGATTGAACACCGCCGACTGCGCAATATACCGCAACCACGCCGTCTAATACACGAAGCGAACGCTCAACTTCGATAGTGAAGTCAACGTGTCCGGGGGTATCTATGACGTTGATTTGGTGGTTTTTCCAGAAAGATGTAACCGCAGCAGATTGGATTGTGATACCGCGTTCTCTTTCTTGTTCCATAAAGTCAGTTACGGCAGCGCCTTCGTGCACTTCGCCGATTTTGTGTGTTTTACCTGTATAGAACAAAATACGTTCTGTTGTAGTGGTCTTACCTGCATCGATGTGAGCGGCAATACCAATGTTTCTAATCTTATCTAGTGGTGTCTGTCTTGGCATGGTTTTTTCCTTTTCTTCTAATTACTCAAATTATATAAAATATCTTCTCATAAAAATAATATGATACAAGAAAATTGTAGTGATGCTTGAACCTCATGGCAATTTTCTGAATTAAAATGTTTTTATTTATTCATAGGAATTTTATAACGGGAACATTTATGAGCAATTTTAACTACAATACTGTTATACCGCAGTATAATACCAATTTATACAGCGGTAACTATGTACCGACAAACAGCGATTGGCTTTTACCCCCCGCACAAAACACCGTAACTCCTCCTGTGCAGGGAGACTCTTTTACTTCCTCCTCAAAAGGTAATGACGGTAAATTTGATTACTCGATAGATGACGGCAAAATCTCCTTTGGCGACAAGCTAAAAAACTTCGGCAAAGGTTTGATTTCACCTATAACAAATATGTTCTCTTCACCTAAAAACTTTTTAATAGGGGCAGGAATGATGGCTGCAGGCATTGGGCTTAATATTGTAACAGCCGGTGCTCTCCTTCCCGTATTTGTTGCACTCGGTGTAACAGGCGGTGCAGTGCAGCTTGGTGTGAGTGCGTATAAAGCCTCGACTGCTAAAACTGATGCTGAAGCAGAAGCTGCGTGGAAAGGCTTGGGAGCAGGAACAACGGCCGTGGGACTTTCTGTTGCAGGAGCGAAAGGTGCGCTTCGAAAAACAGGCATTATAAGTGAAACAACCAAGATGAACCCTCTACAGGCAACAGTGAAATGTTTTAAGTCAGTACCCGGGCAAATAGGGAAAGGCTTTTCAAATGCCAAACTCACGCTTGGAATAAAGCCAAAAACAACATCTCCCAATACAGAGCCTAAATCCGTTGATACTATGGAATCTAAAGTAGAACCAAAGGCGGAGCCAAAAACTGAAACAAAACCCGTGGAAAAGCCTAAATCTACTAAACAGACGCAATCCGCCGAGCAGCCATCTGCTGGTAAAGAAAAATCCATAACAAAACAAGAACATGCGCAAAAGCCTGCAGAAGCTCCGAAGACGCCTGTGATTGAGTCTGCAAATCAATATAGTGAGTCGCAAATAGGAGATAAAGCTTATATTGAAAAATATAAAATAGGCGAAGTTCCATTAACTGATAAAAATACAGGAAAAACAGTACAGGCGGTTGTTACTAATCAAGAAGGCAGCTACCGAGTGTTTGTAAATGGCATGGAACAAGGGAGTATGAACGGAGGTAACTTGAAAGGCCTTGCTTATGGAAGTTCGGGTGACTATTATCCACTAGGAAATCAAAGCAGAGTGAGTGGTTTTCTTGTATCAGACCTTGAGAATACAGGCAATTATAAGGGAGTGGGTACTGAATTGATGAAAATAGCAGCTCAAGAAAGTATAAAAGCCGGTCATAAAGGCAGACTGGGCCTTTGTGCTTCTACGATAGATGTAGCCAAGGGAAGCCCTATACCATTTTATGAAAAAATGGGTCTTAAAATGTTCGAACCTCCGAAAATAGAAGGCCAGTATTATGGATCGAATTTTATGGAACAGATGAGCCGCATGTATTTGCCTGAAGAAAATGTTGCGACTTTACTGGCAAAATGATTACAGTAAATCTGCTCTGCGTTCTTTTGTCCGTTTTAGAGACTGTTCGCGTCTGAATTTCTCAATCTCGGCGTGGTATCCGTTTAGAAAATTTCATGGCAATTTTTGAAATTGAGTTGTTTTTATTTATTCATAGGAATTTTTAAAAGGAAGCGAAAAAGATGACAAATTTCAACTACAATACTGTTGTGCCCAACTACAGCAATGGAGTGTATGTGCCCACAAACGATAATTGGCTGCGTACAACTCCGCCGACTACTGTCACTCCCCCAATCCGGGAAGACTCTTTTTCTGCTAAAGCTGACGAGGGGAATTTACCTGCTAAAAATGCAGCATCACAAAAAGTAACTTTTGGCGAAGGTGTCGGACTTTTTTGCAAAGGCTTTTTGAATAAAGCAAAAAATATTGTAACCTCTGTTGTTAAACATCCAATTAAAACACTGGCTACTGTTGCTTTAACGGTAGGTGCACTTGCGGCACTCCCTCTGATAGGTATTACTTCCGCAGTTGGCGCCTCAGTGTTGGCACTTGGTTTCGCGGGGCTTGCTATAGGTAAAACGGTTAAGCATACCGCAGACGCAGTTAAGCATAACAAAGAGGGTGATTTTAATAAAGTCAGGGAAGACATACAAAAAATAGGCGGCGACGGTCTTGACTTAGCGATGTCTCTGCCATTCCTACCAAAGGCCTTTAAAACAGTTAAGAGCTATGTAAAATTTGCCCCAAAGACAGGATTCAATTCGGAATTAATAGCAGGACTCAAAGAAGCAAAAGGACTTGGCGGTAAAGCGATAGAGTTTGCAAAAGCTGATTTAAAAATCAAATATGACATTATGGGCGGAGAAATGGGACTTAAGGTAAAGCCACAGCTTGTATTTGATAAGAGCATGTCCAGTGGTTTGGGTGGTGCATACGACCCTACGACCGGTGTTATGAAGATTAATCCTGATTACCTAAATCCTCTATATAGAATGAATGTTAAAGCCGGAGCAAAAATGCAAGGGTCTAAATTATCGGTTAATAATCTGTCACCCGAAGGATTTTTAAGACATGAACTTGAACATTTTAAGCAGTTTTCCGATATCGCAAGAAGTGAAAATTTGGGGGTTCAGACTATACAAGAAAACCTCGGTAAATATCATAGCGAAAGACTTCCTCAGCTTGAAAACGCACTTGAACAAACAAAGGCTCAGCTTGAGGCAACACAATCGCAAGTAGTGGTTGGAAAACTCCAAGAAGCCCAAAAACAGGCTATATTAAAAGAGTTAGGTAAAAACGCAGATATGATGCAAAACGAAATTGAATTATCAAAGAATTTTATAGCAAATCCGGGAAAAACAATGAATTCAAGTTTCTATGAAGATATTATATCTCAACAAGGCAAAATTTCAGGTGAACAAGCCGCTAAGGCGGGCGAGTATATGCAGGGATTTTTGGATAAGTTAAAAGACTCTGAGAAAATTAATGAGCTTGTATACAGGACTCAAACCGGCGATTTAACAATGACGCAATTCAATGATGAAATGTTGAAAGTTTATGAGGCAAACGTACTTGAAACACCTGCTTATGCTGCACAACGTCAATACATTAAAGATGTTTTAAATATGAGACCTGAAATACCTCTTGCAGCGCTTCAAGCTCATAGTGCATTGGATGCAAGCGTATAAAATACAAGCTGCCCTAACGGTTGTGGCACAATCTAGTCTTTAAGTAAATCAGGGCGTCTCTTTTGGGTACGCTCTATTTGCTGTTCGCGTCTGAATTTTTCAATCTCGGCGTGGTGTCCGTTTAGAAGGATTTCGGGTACTTTCATACCGCGAAACTCCGCGGGGCGTGTGTAGTGCGGGTGTTCCAAAAGCCCCCCCAGCGCTTGCGAAAAACTGTCGCACTGTGCCGAGTCTTCTTTCCCCAAAACTCCTTCGATATGCCTTGAAACGCTGTCTATAATGCACAGCGCACCTAATTCGCCGCCCGTGAGGACAAAGTCGCCCAAGGATATTTCACGCGGTTTCAACCCTGTGCGTATGCGCTCGTCAAACCCTTCGTAGCGTCCGCAAAGAAGTATAAGCTGTTCACGTTTTGAAAGTTCAAGCGAAAGTTTGTGGTTAAACACTTCTCCCTGCGGGGTGAGCATTATAAACTCCGAGTTTGGCAGCCGCTCGATGCTTTCATAAGCGTTAAAAACAGGCTCGCACTTTAAGACCATACCTGATGAACCGCCGTAAGGCGTGTCATCCACCCGTCTGTGCTTATCTTGCGTGTGTTCGCGCGGGTTAACCGTGTTTACTTCAATCAAGTCCGCTTCCCGGGCGCGTTTTAGGATGGACTCCGAACAATAATTTTTTATCATATCGGGAAAAATAGTTATTACATCAAATCTTATCATTCAAGCAGCCCCTCGATGGGTTTTATGATGACTTTTTTGCCTTTAATGTCCACAATGGGTACAAGTTCTTTTACAAACGGTACCAGAATCTCCTGTTTTTGAGGGTCTTGCGGTTTTATGCAGAGTAAGTTAGTGGCAGAATTGTCTCCTACTGAGGCTATTTCGCCGATGTAGTCTTCTTTGTTGTCGAATACTTTCATTCCGACGAGGTCGGAGACCAGATACTCCTCTTTTTCCAGTTGTTTTTTAACATCTTCTTTTTCGATGTATAAATTTTGGCCTTTGTAGGGCATTAGTTCGTCGATGGAATTTATTTCGCTAAACTTAACTATGGCTGTGCCTTTGTGAAAGCGCAGCTTTTCAATGTTCAGGGTGCCGTTTTTTGTCTGTACGCTTTTGAGGGCTTGGATTTGCGCTTCCTTGCCCTTAGTGTATCCGACTTTTGCTTCCCCCTGAATGCCATGGAAATTTAAGATTTTTGCTATGGAAATAAGATTGTTCATAAGGGTTATTATAACGAAATGAGCGAGGGAAGTAAACAGCGAAGCTGTTTTACTTCTGAGTGAATGAGTTACAACGGCGAAGCCGTTATAGCAAAAAAGCTTTATTGCGGCATTTTTTTGTCTATGCCCTTTTTCATCAGCGTATTGAGCCGCCTTATGGCCTTGCGCATGGTATACAAATTATCAGTGATGTTATTTAGCATAACTTCTATTTCCCAAAGTTGGTGTTTAATATATTTTTTTGTGTTTTCCTGCATTGTTGCTCCGATTATTATGAGTGAATTATAGCGACAATACTTAAATATGTATACGTTATACAAAGACGTAATGGTAAATGTGTGGTCTGCTTACATTTGCTCCTAGTTCGTCAAGAGTATTTGTTTTAAGCCTAGCCCCTTGCGGCGCTTGAGCAAGTGCCGTTTTTCTTTTTTTGCTTCGTTATTTTCTTTTTGCGTGCATCAAAAAGAAAATAACGAAGGAGACCCTTCCAAAGGGGCTGTTTCAACTAAAGCCCGACAGGGCGATAATCTTAAGATTGAACAATTTAAAGCACAATTATTATCTATGTTCTTTTTAAGCACTCCGCCTGTCAAAATTTCTATGAAATTTTGTGCGCTTCTTTCGGCCGCTTCACGGCCTGCAGTCGCAACGGCGGCTATCAATACGTACGGTCTTGCGGTCTTGCCAAGCAAGCCCTAAAGACCTACTTCTGGCTTACGCACAAAAGAACCAAAAACCGGTGGGTCATGGCCGTTACATTCAGGGGCGGCTAAGGCTCACCTTTCTTTGCGTTTGAACTCGTCGTTTTTTTGTTAATTCAAAAAAACTCCTCGCACCTTTTTGTCTGCGCTCATACACGCAAACGCACTTCCGTTTGCCAAAGCCGCCCCAATCACTTCACTAAATGACCCACTTGCAGGGTCTCGAAGCAAGGCTTTTGGCTTTTGTACTTGTATTTCTTGTTGGCCGCTTATTGAGCCTCGACGAAAAAATATTTCTGACTTACCCGTTAATTGCAAAATAAACTTCTTTAAGGCGTTTTTTGCTTACGTGTGTGTAGAGTTGTGTTGTTGCTATATTTGCGTGGCCCAGAAGCTCTTGAACTACGCGCAAATCCGCGCCGCGCTCCAAAAGGTGTGTGGCGAAAGAATGTCTTATTGTGTGCGGAGTGATAGTTTTCTGGATGCCCTCTCCCAAAGAGCGTATAAAGCTGTAAACCCATTGTCTGGAAATTCTTTTGCCTTTGGCGTTGATGAACACCCTTTGTTCGTTTTCAATTTTGTTAAGTTTCAGAACAGTCTCGCGTTCCTTAAGGTAACTTTTAACGGCCTGTGCCGCAGGTTTGCCCAGCGGAACTATTTTTTCTTTGGAACCCTTACCGAAAGTTCTCACGGTATTTACTTTTAAATCAATGTTTAAGAGGTTAAGTCCCACAAGTTCACTCACCCTGAGGCCTGTGGCGTATAGAAGTTCGAAAACAGCTTTTTCAAGTGTCGATAGGTTAGTTTTGAGCATTTTTTCTATATCGTCTGTTGATACGACCCTGGGGAGTTTTTTCGGCACTCTGGGACTTTCTATGCCCAGTGCAGGATTGTGTTTAAGCTCCTGTTTTGCGTTTAGAAATTTGAAAAAACCTTTCAAGGAGGCTATTTTCCTT